>VAOX01025357.1_pt1 | contig 47440 bp, 47 predicted proteins | sample 3393891 | NCBI WGS metagenome assembly VAOX01 (sample SAMN08290429, study PRJNA428436) | hydrothermal vent metagenome | isolation source: Deep-sea hydrothermal vent chimney | place: Indian Ocean: Southwest Indian Ridge | depth 2822 m m
GGCATTGCCAGCCCAGGCACCCTTACCCATATCAATAGCTGGAATACCGTTCCAGGTGACACCCCAGCCAGAAAAATCAACCGTGGCGGTATTACCCGAGGTGCTCAGTACGTTAGTCGGGGTTAAGGTATAATGCATACCTGTATTACCGAAGAAACCCCAAGGGGCATCGATGCCCGGAGACTCTGTACCATCGGCAGCTCCACTGTGAGAACCCGATGCGGCCTGGGCAGTACCCAGGATCAGACCTGCATTTTGTGCGATGGGGGTTCTTTCGGTGCCCTTTATAACGCCGTCACCATTGGTATCCATGCCGAAGTAACTGCCGGATATAACGGCATTACCGTAGTAGCCACCCAGTACGCCCGTATTAAAATTAAGCGTTGAACCATTCATCAATGCGGCATTGGCAGAGATACTCACACCTGCGCCTAAAGCGGCAATGACAGCAGTACTAAGAAGTAATTTTTTCATAATTTTTTATACCTTAGTTGATTATTGTTTTTTCCGTTCTTCAAACAGATATCCTTGAGTAATGTCTGATATCTGAATGTCTCCTGACGTAGCAGGTGCAAAATACGCGCCAAAAATAATAAAACTTATACTATCAACAGGTTATAGAATGCGCGTGCGCCATTGCGTCTCGGTGGGGGGGTCATCAGGCATAAAAGTGTAAAGGTTTCCAGAATAATGCGGTTAAATTTCCTGATAAGCGCCGGTTATGGCATCATAAAAACAGGCGCTATTAAAAATATATCAATAAAAACAGATGTATATATTTTAATTTGCAGGTTCAGGCGCGGCTGTATTTGTAAAAAATACCGACAAAACGTTTTGGAAGAACCCCGGAGGCGAGGCTTTAGCCTTGCCGGGTACAGCGGCGGGGAACAATTTAATCGGCACGCGTTGTTTTATGGCGGTGGGGGTTTTTGTTTGGTTGTTTGTGCTTGTCCGGGGCTGAAGCCCCGGCTCCTGGCGAAGGTTGTGGCTTCTTTTGAGGTTGCGGCTTTTGTTGTGGGCTGAAGCCTTGGGTCAGGCGCGGCCAAACAGCTCGCGTATTCGTTGTAACAAGATCTGTGCGCTAATCGGTTTATATAATATATTTTGCTTCAGGCTTTCATCGACCATGCCCATATTACGATCATCAAAAAAACCACTGGCTAACTGAATTTTTATGTCGGGGTATTTTTCTTTAACCATCGCCGCCAGTTGATAGCCATCCATTTCGGGCATGATAATATCGGTAATCAGTAAATCAACGGTTTCATGTTCAAGAATAGCTAATGCTTTTTCTGCATTCTCCGCAGCGGTTACGTTAAACCCCTGCTGCTCCAGTATTTTGCACGTTAAATTGAGTAATGCCAGCTCATCATCTACCACCAGTATACGTTCATGCCCTGTAAAATTTATATCTGAAGATGCTTCCGTTGACGATTCATTATGGGTGTCTTCATGGTGCCGGGGGAAATAAAGCATAAAACAGGAACCCTTGGCAGGTTCAGAACGCACCTTTATCACGCCGCCACTGCGCTGCACAAAACCATACACCTGACTCAATCCCAGGCCGGAGCCTCGCTCCCCTTTTGTTGAGAAAAAAGGTTCAAATATTTTTTCTTTGGTTGCATCATCCATGCCGCAGCCTGTATCTGTAATTCTGAGTGAGACATAATCATCAGGTGTAAGCCCCAATGCCTGTGCATCCATCGGCTTGAGTGTCTGGTTTCGGGTTTGTATTGTTAATTGGCCATTACCTTCCATGGCATGCATTGCATTAATGCTCATATTGAGGATGGCATCTTCCATATCGCTGTCATCCAGCCAGATCGGCCACAAATCCGCTTGTAAATCAAAGACCAGTTTAACGCGAACCGTTAGGGTTTTTTCCAGCATTTGTTGCTCATCCTGCAACAAAGAATTAAGATTTAAACTGCCCTCCCTGGATGCTTTTTTGCGAGAGAAAGCCAGTAGTTTTTTGGTCAACCCTGCACCGCGTTCACCTGCGCGAATAATTTCATGCGCGTATTTTGCCAGAGCCGGTTGATCGCTCAGTGCATTTTTCAGTAAATCGGCATAGCCCAGAACAACACCGAGCATATTGTTGTAGTCATGTGCGATACCACCGGTAAGATTGCCCAGCGCATCCATTTTTTGTGTCTGATGTAACTGGTATTGTAGTTTGGCGAGTGCTTCTTCTGATTCTATTCTTTCGGTGATGTCGGTTGAAACACCACACACTGCATAAATATCACCCCCATCGTCGAACAATGGAAACTTAACGGTGTTATAGGTATGAAGGCCATCATCGTGCGTGGCCGTTTCCTCTGATCTCAGTGCGTGACCTGCTGCCAACACGGCTCTATCATTGGCAACCATCTCGTCGGCAATGTCTTTCGGAAATATTTCCCCTGTTTTCTTCCCGACAACATCCTGTATTTTCATTTGAAGGAAATTTTCGAATGCCCTGTTAATAAAAGTAAAATGACCGTCCCTGTCTTTAACATAAATAATCGCAGGGGAATTATTCATCATGGCCAGCAAGTCTCTCCGACTTTTATTTGCAGATTCGCGCAGGTTATATTGTTCACTTACATCATTAAAGACAAGCACCATACCTTGAATATCACCATCGCCATCACGAATAGGTGCCGCAGAATCGGAAATCTGATATTTTGTTCCGTCTTTAGCAACCAGCATTGTGTGATTGCTGAGATAGATTATTTCGCCTGTGGTCATGACTTTTTCAACCGGGTTGGCGATAGGCTTCCGGGTGGATGCATCAAAAATGGAAAAAACCGTCTTCACTGACCGGCCTCTGGCATCTTCACTGGACCAGTCTGTAAGCTGTTCAGCGATAGGATTCATGCTTGTAATATAGCCCTCAGCATCTGTGGTGATCACGGCATCACCGATACTCTTAAGCGTAACGGACAAGCGCGTGCGCTCATCTTCCAGCGCGTGTTCTGTCTTTTTTTGCTCGGTGATATCCCGGCTGATACCAATAAGACCGAGTACGTTTCCTTCTGGCCCTTTGTAATCTGTTCTTAATGTGTCTAATAATATTCTTTTACCATCAGGGTAAGAAAACCATTCTTCATTCCGTCTTGGCATGCCTTTGCTAATAAGTGTTTTCCGATCTTGTCTTCTAAAAAATTCGGCAAATTCCCTGTCGAAAATATTAAAATCCGTATGGCCGATTATTTCTTCTTTAGTACAACCGGCAAATTCACAAAAAGCGGTATTGCAGCCCAGGTACTTACCTTCCTGATCTTTGTAAAAGATAGGATCGGGAATAGAATCAATAAGAGAAACCAGCAAGGCGTTGGCCTTTACTATTTCTTTTGTCTGATGTTTGACTTTTTCTTCCAGCGACTTTTTGAGTTTGCTAACATGCTGAAACAAATCAATGAATTCAATTTTCGCACAGGCAACCTCGATGCCACGATACAGGAGCGACACCACCGATTGAATGTATTCCAGCTCCTGAACATAAAAAACAAACAGAAAGACAGAGGAAAAATGCTTCTCTTCTGAATGATGAACCGGGATCAGGCAGTAGGCTTTGGGCTGTTTATTCTGTATCTTGCCGGGAATAAAAGCGGGGACAGGGCTTGAAGGTTCGCAGACAAACAGATATTCATCATTCTCCAGTGCCTGGAGGATGTCATCATCCAGTCTGAACGATTGCCCGGCCAAACTGGATGCCAACATGGGGGCATAATCACTGATCGTTTTTATGGACGTTCCTTCACAAGTGCAATAAGCTGAATAATAGATGTCTTTTAATGACGAAATACATTCAAGCATTATTTCGATGGCCTCATCTTCGGATTCCGCGAGCCCGACCCTTTCAGAAATAACACCTACAAGCAGAAAATCTTCTGCCTTGTCTGTGAGCATTTCGTTTTCTTCCCGTAGCGCACCCAGCTCCTGTTTAAGCCTGGCTATTTCCATCTGTAATAAATTTTCGTCTGCCATATCAGTTACTTTCAATAAAGTCTTTTATAAGAGAAACCAGCATTTCCGGTTCGTCTTCCTGTAAAAAATGTCCGCCAGTAGGAATTCTTTCCAGACGCGAACCTGGAATTTCATTGTGCAATCGTTTGTAAATATTTGACGTTAGATAAGAATCCGCATCCCCGCGAATGATCATCACGGGTAATCGTAAAGCCCGTAGTTGTTCCGATATATCCAGGAGGAGCTGGTTATTGATGCATTTGGCCAGTTGCAGGAAGCCTTGTCGCCCCTCCTGGCTTTGTAAAGGCTGCAAAAATAACTGCATCAGTTCTTTGGTGACCCGCTCTTTATGAAATAGCCCGCGTTTAACGATTGTTTTGAACGCACCAAGATCGAGTGCGGCCATGGCAATCTGCCTGAGAAGTGGAATACGCATCGAGGTGATGGGTTGCACCGGCCAGTAATCATAGGCCACCGAGTTGATGAGTACCAGAGACTGTACAAGCTCCGGGTAATCGATTGTCATAATCTGGCTAATTCCACCGCCAATATCATGTGCGACCAGGTGTGCCTGTTTAATATCCAGCGCATCGAGTGTTTTTTTTATAATTCGGGATTGCGCTTTAATCGAATAATCGACCCCCCTGGGCTTATCAGAAGCGCCACAACCAAGGAGATCAATGGCTATAAGATCATAGTGCTGCTTTAACCCCGGGATGAGCTTGCGCCAGATGAAGGAGTAGGTCGTAATACCGTGAATAAGAACCAGGGTTGGCCCCTGGCCTGTACGGTAATATGCAATCTGGTGATTCTCAACCGTTATATATTGTGTTGGCAACTTACTATCAAACACAATTCCCTCGCTTTTATTACTGACGCGGCTCAAAATTTGAGAAAAAAAAGATCGGTTTTTAGAGTATATACTATTTTCAGGCTCAAAAAGGATGGGGGTTTTGCAATATTCTGCGCGATTAGCCGGGAACATGGGTATGCGGGTTGGCACCGGGGTATGTTCTTTATGGTGAAGCCTGATGATTATCCGCTGTGCCTGTTGGGCTTCGCGTTGCTTAGCACCAACCTACCGTGACGAAATCCCCGCTGTGCCTGTTGGGCTTCGCACCAACCTACCGTGATAAAATCCAGCCATTATCCGCTGTGTCCTGTTATAACATTTTCAAGTACTCTTTTTATATTTTCAGAATTATAATCTTTCTCAAGTGCGCCGCTGAATCCGTACTTTTGGTAGTCCGTCATTTCCGGGCAAAATGAATCGCCACTGGAGACAATTAATTTTGCCTGATAATCTAACGTGCGCAGTTTCTCTGCCAGCTCTTTCCCGCCCATCCCGCCGGGAAGAGTAAGATCCAGAATGACAACATCAATCGGCATGCCCCCCTCTATCGACTGACGATAGAGTGTCACGGCTGTGTCAGCATTTTGCGCGAAAACCGTTTTATAACCCAGTTTTTTCAAGTGAATATGAAGCAGCTCTCGCACGTCTTCATCATCATCGACTACCATGATGCGCTGATCAGAAGAGTCGATATTACTATTTGGTGCCGGCTCGGGTTCTTTGTCCGTCACAGGATTGCTATCCAGTACAAGGCGCACTCTCCGTGCCAGATCATGTTTTCGATAAGGTTTGCCAAGAAGATGAAACGGGATTTGGTCCCCGTTATGCTGCTTTATCGCTTTTGAGGTAAAACCGGAACTCAATAATATCTTTATCCCGGGTATGATTTCAGTTGCCTGGTGTGCCAGATCAAAGCCAGTCATTCCACCTGGCATCACAACATCACTGAACAGCAGTGCGATATTTTTTTCCTTTTTCAGAATCTCCAGCGCGCGTGTTGCATTGTCGGCAGTTTGAGTCTGATAACCCAGCCCCTGCAAATAGAGTTCGGCCAGTTGAAGCAGCTCGGGCTCATCATCGACAATCAGAATTGATTCGTTGCCCGTGGGTAGCTCAGCCTGGGGGCCGCTGCCGGGAATGTCAACAAAGCTGGAGCCTTCGCAGCGAGGAAGATAAATCCGAATGCTCGTTCCTACATCCACTTCGGAATACATCTTTATGTTCCCGCCGTAACGCGTAACAAAACCATACACCATTGCCATACCCAGTCCCGTTCCCTTACCCTCTGGCTTGGTGGTGAAAAATGGCTCAAAAACATGCTCCAGCGTTTCGTTGTTCATACCTGAGCCAGTATCGCTCATCACGAGTTTTACGTAATTTCCAGGTTCAAGCCCCGGGTTAAGTCGCGCAAAATCAGCATCCAGATAACTATTGGTGGTCTCAATGAGAATCTTGCCCCCTGCTGACATGGCATCACGGGAGTTAAGAACCAGATTTAACATGGCATCCTGAAATTCCCCAGGATCGATCTCGGTCAGCCAGAGATCGTCTGCAAGATAATATTGCACGTCTACCTCCGGTGTCAGCGAGCGTGCGATCATCGTCTCCATTTCGCGCAAGGTGACGTTGATATTCACTCTGGACTTACCTTCAGTTTGACGACGCGCAAATGCCAGTAATTGTCGTGTCAGATCCATACACCGCAAGGTTGCCTTGCTGGCAATCTCGACCCACTGCTTCGGCTTTTCATCATTTTCGGTAAACGTTTTCAGAAAATCCAGATAACCAATCACAATCCCTAACTGGTTGTTGAAATCATGCGCAATGCCACCCGAGAGTTTTCCAATGGCATCCATCTTTTGTGATCGGCGTAGCGCCTCTTCCGTCTGATTCTGTTGGGTAACATCACGGAATACCAGAATAGCGCCATGAATTTCTCCCTTTTCATCGACTATGGGGGCACCGCTATCTGCAATCTCGTGTTCGCTGCCGTCTTTGCCAATTAACAAGGTATGATTATCAAGGCTGCTAATCTGTCCCGAAGCAATGACGTTCTGAACCGGATTCTCACACGCTTCCCGCGTTTCCCTGTTTATCAGGATAAAAACATCCTGGATAAATTTACCTATGGCTTCATTCTGCTGCCAGCCCGTTAGCTGCTCTGCCACTTTATTGATCATGACAATTCTGTATTCGAGATCTGTTGTTATTACCCCGTCGCCAATCGATCGCAAAGTTACATCCAGCCGATTGGTTTCATTCAGCAGTTCTTTCTCAACCAGGGCACGTTCATGAATGGCTTTTTCTTTGGCTGATACTTCTCGCTGTAAGGCATCAACCTGTAGTAGCATCCGATTGGAAAGTGGTCGTAACAACGCGGCCAATCCGATTATGCATAGCGGGATGAGCACACCGGAAATAATCAGTATGATGAGCAATACTTGCCGTGTGACAGGTTCGAAAAGTTCATCTTTATCCATTCTAACGATTATTCGCCAGTCTACGCCTTTGATTGAGGCGTAGGCTGCGAGTTCATATTTGCTATCTTGCAGGCGAACTGCGGTAACAGTATCCGGTTCAAGCGGATTTTTTAGTGCTGCCATCGTGAGCTTGATATGCCGCGCCTGTAACATCTGGTCTGGAAGGAATTCAGGCCTGGTCGGGAAAAAAATATCCGCACGACCATCGCGCTTTATCCGCCCGAGGATAATTTCTCCCGATTTGCCCAGTCCTGTGTAGTCCTGAACCATGTTGCGCAGATCAGATATGGTAAACAGGACAACATCTGTACCCAGTCTAATATTTTGCCGATTAAGAATGGAGGCTCTAACGATGATATATAACTTATCGTTAATCTTTATCGGGCCATTCAACGCCGGCTTGATTGCTACAATGCTGGGCTGGAACAAGAATTTTTTGGGTATAGGCAGTCCAACCTTGATAACTGGCGAGCCGCTTCGATCCAGACGGGTGATCCCGACAGCAAAACCGGACAGATTGATCGCATCTCGAAGCAAGGGGGTAGAAAACTTCTGCAGAGAAGTTAGATCTATTTCATGATTATCATATTTTTCGAGCGCTTGTCGCACCTTTGATCGGCTCGTTATCTGCCGTGCCGTCTCCCGGGCTTTTGTCAGAAATTCATCGACGACCATACTCCCGGTACGAACAGCGAATATAAGGTACTCAGCCCGCTGCTTTTTGAGTTGTTTATATAAAGGGAGAACACTGATCAAGGCAACACTCAAACACGCCAGCAGCAGACCTGCGGAGGCAACCAGAAGAATTCTTCTTCCAAAATGTTCTGTTACATCGTTGTTGTTCATAGTTCGACTACAGTCACGTGGTTCATGGCTCAATTTTTCTTGTCGGTTTCGGCCGCTTAAAAAATGGTAGCCAGGCAGGATGGCCGGTTAAACGCAATCATCCTTAAAGAATAGCCTATGTGGAGCGCGCCCTCAGCCCCGGCTGTCGCTTGATTACCAGTATAACCTGTTGATATCCCTGTACCACACCTAAATAACTGCTCCAAATACCCGTTCTCCGTTCGTACTGGGTATCTCCGTTCGTACTGAGCCTGTCGAAGGACAACAAATCAGGCACCGGGGCATTAGCAGGAGCCGGGGCGTTAGCCCCGGATAAGAACAAGCATCCCCGCCGTTTTTTAAACCAGGCGGTCTTGATTAAATCATTCCCTCCGCCCGTAGTGTGCGAGGCTAAAGCCTCACTTCCGGGGTTGTATGTGTTGATCTTTACTTAAGCGAAGGGGGTATTAAGTTGTAACACGCTGAAGGGGTTCGCTTCGCTCTACCATCCTGCTATTTTTTCTATAGGCAGAGGGAACGACATCCAATGGGATTCAAGGTAAAATGAGATCAGGTTCGACGGATTTTATTATTTTTTGAGCCTGACCTCATTTGCTGCTCACTTTTTACGGCGACTTAGCCCTAATAAACCCAGGAGTCCTGAGCCAAACAACCAGAGCGCAGCGGGCACTGGAACAGCGCTGGGTGCAGAGACGTTTGTCAGTGTGGTACGGAAAATAGATGCACCAAAATCATCCTGGGCTAAAATGACAAAGCGACCAGAAAGGTCGAAGGCCGTTGCATCCGTTGACACAGAAAGAAAACGACCTTCATCCGGAGGTAGTATAAATGATGGATCATAGCGATAAGTTAGACTGTCTCCAAAAATATCACGGGCGACATTGTTGGGCCCTATCGTACCCATACCATCGGTACGATAATCAACATCAGTGGAATAGCCATTAAAACCACTCATACTGAACCCTATAATCCAGCCTCCCGTTGGATTACTCAAATCACGCAGGCGTGGCGCGAAAATTAAATTACCTGTGTTATTTGATCTGACGACACGATCCTGAACATTTCCGCTTAGAATAACGTTGCCCAGGGTGTTTTTTATTTGAAAAGGAATCAGTTGATCACGAATGACCAGGCCGCCCAGATCCGGGTTGGCTACAAACGTGGTTCCGTTCAGGCTGGCGCTTGAACCGGGTGTCACTATTACGGCATAACTGATTTGTGAAACAAGCAGGCAGACAAGTCCTGCAAATGCGAAACGTAGTCTTTTTGAGTTTAATAACATAGTGTTTTCTCCATGAAACGTATGCATATAAAACTTAAAACAACAGGAATGAACTTTATTTTCCCCTCTGAAGTAGAGCGGATTTCAAGTATAATATGCGGTCTGGAAAAAATGCTATTCCACTAAGGTCATAACTATTTAAGGCTATGACTTTAGGTTGTTCAGGATCATGGTGTGACTCAAACTCACACGGGGCTCCGGCAGCAACGCAAGGCTGTCGATGACAGGGTGTTAGTGTTGGACTGAGTATAATTGATTAAGATTCGGCATATACGCTAATTGCATAGCGATAAGATGGCGCTTTGTGAAGTGAATACTTCACTGGCTAAAAGCCGGATTGATCGGTCGTATGCCGATGGTTCCCTCTCCCAAAACGGGGAGAGGGTTCAAGAATCACCCTTGGTGCAACTCACCCCGTACCCTTGCCTTTTCCCCTTAGTGGGTAATGCAAAAAAGCAAAAATCGTGCCTGTTCCGGATTAAAAATAATCAAGAAATCCTGTCATTAGCCGACTTATTAACGACATAAATATTATGAGATTCCGGCAGGGAACACCGGATTGTACTTCCATAAAAGGTTACTGACTCTATGCTGCGGATTATGTTTATCGAACCCTCTGCTACCTTGCGCCATGCACTGGGTAAACAATTACGCCGCAGTGACTACGATATCACCATTGAAACAGACTACGGAACCGGGCTGAACCACCTGCTCCGTCAAAAAAATCATCTACCTTTTGATGCCGTCATACTGGGTTGGCCCAACCAGACTCTGACCAGCACTGATGAGCTGCTCAGCCGCCTTGGCGAGCCGCCCTTTAGCGAACTGGCACTGGTGGTGTTGTCGCATGAGCCTGACCCTGCAAAACTGGAGTGGGCTTCAGGGCGCAAGAATACCGCCCTTCTGCTATGGGATAACCACCACGATATCGTCATTTCGCTGCAAAAGCTGCTGAACCCCAGACATGCTCCTGAAAACACGGCTGAAAAAGGATATAACGAGCCTATTCATATCCTGCTGGTAGATGACTCACCTACCGCACGGGTGAAATTCCGTAAGCTGCTGGTCAATGCCGGCTATTTGACGGATACCGCCTCAGGCGCAAAGGAAGCGCTGGAGAAAGCTCATCAAAACCGTTATGACATTGCTATCATCGATTATTTCATGCCTGACGTAACCGGCGATGCCTTATGCCAGCAATTACATGATGACAGCTATACCGCATCCATCATGCCGGCCATTCTCACCAGCACCTATCTGGATAAGGTGATCACGGATTCACTGGCGGCTGGCGCGGTGGATTGTATGTTCAAGAATGAGGCCAACGATTTGTTTCTGGCGCGTGTGGCCGCCATGAGCCGCACCGTATGCATGACTCGACGTATCGAGCAGGAACGCCGGCGACTCTCCGGTATTCTCTCCTCGGTGGGTGACGGCGTATATGGTATGAGCGATGAAGGTCTGATTACCTTTGTCAATCCGGCGGTACGCCAGATCCTGGGCTATGACAACGACCAGTGTCTGCTAGGCAAAAAATCGGCCGATTTATTTCATAATGACAGCACTATGATGTCGATCCCGGGCAAGGAAGATCTGCCCATACGTCAGGCCATCGAGCAGGGACAAAAGCTGCACGCTGTCGAGTCGGTGTTTATTTGCACCGATGGCAATCCCATCCAGGTGGAACTCACCATCTTTCCATTGCGTATCGATGGCCATCAGGAAGGGGCGGTCATTGCCTTCCGCGATATTTCTGTACGCAAATTACTGGAGGAGGAACTCAAGTGGCAGGCCAACCACGATCCCCTTACCAAACTGCTTAATCGAATGTATCTGGAAGATGCTCTGGGACTGGAAGTCAAACGTCAGAAACGCAGTAAAGAACAGAGTGCCCTGTTGTATATTGATTTAGACCGTTTCAAATATATTAATGACACCATTGGCCATGCAGCGGGCGATCAGTTACTGATCGAGATTGGAGAACAACTGACTCAGCGTTTGCGCAAGGCCGATATTCTCGCCCGTCTCGGCGGCGATGAATTTGGCATCATCCTGCATAATATAAATACGCAAGCCCTGTTTACTGCCGCCGATGGTTTCCGACAGTTACTGGAAAATTATTCCTTCACACGGGAAGGACGTATCTACAAGATAAACTGTAGCATCGGCGTTGCACTTATCAACAAAGATACCCAAACACCAGGCGAAATTCTTTCCAATGCCGATATTGCCTGCTATATAGCCAAGGGCAAGGGTCGCAACAAAACTCATATCTATGATCATAATCAGGATGACAAGGCATCCATGGACATGGAGCTGGGCTGGTCAACACGTTTACGTCAGGCGCTGGAAGATGACAGTTTCTCCCTCTACTATCAACCCATTATTCCGCTGGCCTGTATTGACATGGATGCATTGCCGCGCGAACAGGGTGCATTGTGGTCTCAATTACTACAACATGAACCGGTTGCAGACACGATGTACGAGGTTCTGTTACGAATGCACGACAGTCAGGGCAGCCCGGTGTCTCCCAATGCTTTTCTGCCCACCGCAGAACGCTTCAACATGATGCCGGATATCGATAACTGGGTGGTGAAAAATGCACTGGAACAATTAGCCCGTTATCAGAGCCACCACCCAGGTACTTCAATCACCATCAACCTCTCAGGGCAAAGCCTTGGATCGCAGGATCTGCTTGAAACCATCCGTCATACTATCCGCTCAAAATCTTTGAATCCTCGACATATTCTGTTTGAAATCACGGAGACTTGCGCCATCACACGTATTGATAAGGCGCGAAACTTTATCAGCCAACTGAGTGAATTTGGCTGCCGTTTTGCGCTGGATGATTTTGGTAGCGGTTACTGTTCGTTCGCGCATCTGAAAAACATGCGTGTAGACTTCATCAAAATCGACGGCCTGTTTGTCAAGGATATTGTCAATGATCCTATGGATCGGGCCATCGTCACATCCATCACCCATATCGCTCACTCACTGGGAAAGAAAACAGTCGCTGAATTCGTTGAAAATGCCGCTACGCTGAAACTGCTGAAGGACTGCGGCGTAGACTATGTCCAGGGCTTTTATATCAGTCCACCCATCCCTCATTTGCCCATGACTGAAGATTCAGAGCTCGGCATAAATTCCGGGCTGCATTCACTCTGAAACCTGGGGTATCCCCACGGATATTTTTTAAAAGCCAAAGGCTTATCTGTCCGCTAATAAACGCAAATAGACGCCAATAAAGGCAAAAGCATTTGTTGTTGTATGCTGTGCCTGAGGCGCATCAACATAAAATATTCGCGTTTATTGGCGGATATTTCTTTTATCTGTTTAATTTTAGACATTATCTTGTGGGGATACCTACGCCACTGAGAAAATGACTCTCATGAAGTTACCTCATATTCTTCATTAATTTATTTTAAACAGCACGTAAGCATTTGATAAAACTCAGACCTTTCTTAAAACAAAATTAACTCTGAATTTTGTTCACATTTTTCCTAAATTCATCACATATTTTGTCGATAATTAGAGGGATCTTTCAGAAAAAACGGAGACTGATAAGCAGAATGACCACAGCACCCGAACTTGCCGAGGCCGAGATAGGTAACATGCTGAAGGGATTTACTATCCCTTCTCCGCCACAAATTATTGCAGACTTGCAAATGGAGATGGCTATGCCTGATCCAAGCTTATCCAGTATTTCCAACCTGATCACCAAAGATGCGGCTCTGGCAGGTAGCGTCCTTAAAATTATGAACTCACCGTTTTATGGCATCCAGTCAATCAACTCGATCCAGCAGGCGGTTATGATGCTGGGAACAAACACGGTGATGAACCTGGTCAATGCAGTCCAACTTCGTGAAACAAGTATCTATGCAAACGATATGACGGATGAAAATCAGGCGGCATACAATCGCTTCTGGGACTCGGCAGAAGATGTCGCCAGGTGTTGCATGCTAATTTCACAACGCCTGGGATTTATGGATTCAGATCTGGCCTATATGCTGGGTTTGTTTCACAATGCCGGCATTCCCTTACTCATGCTCAAGCATCCGGATTATCTTTCAGTTGTGGCTGAGTCGTATCAGTGCAATGAGGGTCGAGTTATCGATACTGAAAACAATACGCTGGACACCAATCATGCGGTGATCGGCTACTATGTTGCACGCTCATGGAAGTTGCCGGATATTATTACGCATGTTATTGCTGCACACCATAACGGAAGTATTGTCTTTACAGACAAGGCTGCCATAAAGGCTGAGAAAGTTTCGTATTTTTCGGTGTTAAAAATGGCCGAGCATATTGCTGGCTTGTACACTGCTCTTGGTAATCATGAAACTGATCCGGAATGGCTGACGATACGGGAAAAGGTGCTGGATTACCTGGGGCTATCAGAATCAGAATATGATGATCTGGTGGCTGAAGCAAAAGATCAGTCGATTGGAAATTACGCCGGTTCATTATAACGACGACTCAGTCGATTTTCTTCCCACGAAGAAGGAACAGAGGCGAGTACTACTTTACCAGTTTGAGATGCGAACCCGCCGATGGTTTATCGGGTGCGGGCGGCGGTGGCTCGTTGCTACTTTCATTAAACACCATACCCTGTCCATTTTCTTTTGCATAGACGGCCAGGACTGCAGAAATCGGAAAACTGACATCCGTAGGCTTACCGGAAAAGCGTGCATTGAACATTATGTAATCATTTGCAAGTTCGAGTGAATTCACGGCGGCTGGACTGATGTTCAGCACAATCTTGCCATTATCAATATATTGGGAAGGCACATCTACCTGTTCAGCTTCAGCATTTACCAGCACATAGGGCGTCATGCTGTTGTCTACAATCCAGTCATACAAGGCACGCAGCAAATAGGGCTGGTTGGAGCTCATTTCCATGTTTCAGATCTCTGAATAAAAATTTACCAGGATCAAACCTGGTGAATTTCTTTTTCCGACTCCGATAGACTCTGCATGAATGAATCCCGTTCAAACAGACGCGCTGCATAGCCTATCAGCGGCTTGGCCGATGGAGGTAAGTCAACACCCACCTGTGTCAAGCGCCAAAGCAGGGGTGCCATCACACAATCAATGAGACTGAAATCTTCGCTCATGAAGTAAGGCTTTTGCTCAAAGATAGGCGCAATCGTCACCAGACTGTCGCGCAGTTCCTGGCGAAGTTTCTCTTGGTCCTTTTCTCCCCGGCGGAGTTTTTTATAAAGGGAATACCAGTCACGCTCAATGCGCTGCACCATTAAACGATTACAGGCCCGGGCGACCGGATCAACCGGCATCAGCGGCGGATGGGGAAACCGCTCATCCAGATATTCCATGATAACCAGATGCTCATACAAGACCAGGTCACGATCGACCAGGGTTGGCACTTCATTATACGGGTTGAGATCTTTTAGATCCTCTGGCGTATTGTTTAGATCCACGCTATGGATTTCAAAGTTGATACCTTTTTCTGCCAGCACAATACGCACCATGTGGGAAAAAGGACAAAGATCACCTGAAAACAGGGTCATTGCGAGTCGTTTATTCGTCACTTGCGCCATTATACCGCTCCAAAACTTAATATCTTAAAAACAGACAAGGGGGGATAAAAGTCCCCCCTTTGTTTGTTACTTAATAAAATGTGAAAACCCTATATGAAAATGCCTGGGTTCAGGAGAGCTGATTATAAACCAACCTGATAACCTGCCCTTGTGAACCCAAGCACTTTCTAATCAAGATGAACCGGATTTCTTCAACTCCCCCCCCCTTTTCATGGAGGGGGGGGGATTAAGTTACTTCATAAAATAATCTGTCTGTCACGTGTACAGAAAATTATTTCCGAAGATCCTAATGAATGTCTTTCCAGAACTCCTTTTTAAGCGCATAGGCAAAGACAAGGAAAACTGCCAGGAAAATAAGCACTTTCACGCCCAGCGCATAGCGTACCATTTTTGCCGGTTCGCCCATGTAGACAAGGAAATTCACCAGATCGTGTATCGTCTTGTCATATTGAGCCTTTGTCATGGTTCCTGGAATAACCGTCTTATAGCCGGTAATGACTTTGACTGTGTTGCCGTCAGCATCTTTGTGGGTCTTAAAGATGGCTTCTTTCAGCCCCTGTAATTTCCACAATACATCAGGCATACCGACGTTTTTAAAGGTAGCATTGTTTACGCCCCAGGGACGTGAACTATCCTTATAGAACGTGCGCAGATAAGTATAAAGCCAGTCAGGACCACGGGAACGTGCAACAACGGTCAAATCTGGTATTGGCACACCGAAAAAAGCCTTGCCTTCAGCTCCGGTCATAGCCACGGTCATGGTTTCACCCATTTTGCTACCCGCGAACATATAGTCCTTCTTGAGTTCCTTTGTACTCAGGCCAATATCTTTCGCCATGCGGTTATAGCGCATGTAACGAGCAGAATGACAACTTAGACAGTAGTTTACAAAGGTGCGAGCACCATTTTGCAGGGATTTCTGATTGCTTAAATCCACATTAACTTTGTCAAGATGTTCATTACCTTCGGCGTTTGCCAGCATCGGCAACACGACAAACAAACATATTAAAAATATCTTTTTCATCAGCCTGTCACCCTCTCTGGAACCGGTTTGGTTTTATCAATAGCAGTGTACCACGGCATCAGAATGAAGAATGCAAAGTACACGACGCTAAACATCCGAGCAAAATCTGTCAGCAGGGGCGTTGCGGGCTGAGTACCCAACCAACCCAAGGCAAAAAAGCTGATGATGAAAAGTGTCAATGCCGTTTTGTAAATGCCGCCACGATAGCGAATGGACTTGACCTTGCCTCGATCCAGCCAAGGCAGCAGGAACATGACAACAATAGAAGATCCCATCGCTACAACACCGAGGAATTTATCAGGCACCGAACGCAAGATGGCGTAGAACGGTGTGAAATACCATAGTGGCTCGATATGCGGAGGTGTCTTCATCGGGTTCGCAGGAATGAAGTTATTTTTCTCCATAAACCAGCCGCCAAACTCAGGCGCAAAGAATATCACTGCCGAGAAGAGCATCAGGAATACCACGACACCGACAATATCTTTCACCGTGTAATAAGGGTGGAAAGGAATCCCGTCTTTTGGAATCCCGTTTTCATCCTTATTCTCCTTGATTTCAATACCATCGGGGTTGTTGGAACCCACTTGATGCAAGGCAAGGATATGCGCCACTACCAAACCAAGAAGAATCATAGGTACGGCAATGACATGGAAGGCGAAGAAGCGGTTCAAGGTGACATCAGATATCACAAAATCACCACGAATCCACAATGCCAGATCATGCCCCACTACGGGAATAGCGCCGAACAGGGAAATAATCACCTGTGCACCCCAATAGGACATCTGTCCCCAGGGTAACAGATACCCCATAAACGCTTCCGCCATCAGTGCTACATAGATCAACATACCAATGAGCCATACCAGCTCACGGGGTTTGCGGAATGAGCCGTACATTAAACCACGGAACATATGCAGATAAATGGTGATGAAAAAGAATGAAGCGCCAGTCGAATGCATATAGCGAATCAGCCAGCCCCAGTTTACATCACGCATGATGTATTCTACCGAGGCAAAGGCCAGTCCTGCATCCGGCTTGTAGTTCATGGTTAGAAAAATACCGGTTATAATCTGCATCACCAGCACCATCAGAGCCAGTGAACCAAAGTAGTACCAGAAGTTAAAGTTTTTAGGGGCGTAATATTTGGAGAGATGTTCTTCCCACATTTTGGTCGCAGGGAAACGCGCATCGACCCAACCCATGAATTCCGTCATTTTACTCATGCTACGCCTCCTTCATCTTTGCCAATCGTGACACGAGTATCTGCGAGATACATGTACTTCGGCACCACTAGATTGGTCGGGGCAGGCACACCCTTGTAAACACGACCTGCCAGATCATAACGTGAACCGTGACAGGGACAGAAGAAACCACCTAACCATTCTGGACCCAGATCAGGCGGGGCAACATCAGGCCGGTATGTGGGCGAACACCCCAGATGGGTACAAATACCGACAACAACCAGATAATCCGGTTTTCTCGAACGCCATTCATTTTTGCAGTACGGCGGCTGATGATCCACTTCTGAGTTTGGATCACGCAGTTGGCTATCCAGTTTTTTCAGATCCGCCAAATTCTGCTTGGTACGATAAAGAATCCAGACCGGCTTGCCGCGCCATGCAACGGTTATCATACTCCCCGGTTCAAGTTTACTGAAATCCGCTTCTACAGGTGCGCCCGCAGCCTTAGCGCGTGCGCTAGGCTCCATAGACGAGATAAAGGGTACAGCAACGAACCCGGCACCTATGGCCCCGACAACCGATGTAGCGGCTGTCAGAAAGCGGCGTCTGCTAGTATCAACGCCATCGGTACTCATTCAACATCTCCACAAAGTTAGTAAGAAAAAAGCCGCGTCATACCGTTACAGGCTCTCATGAGCAAGCCGCCTTAAACAATACCTAAGTGACTAATTTCTTTATGGTAAAATACTCAACCGCCTGAATTCTTTACATTTTAGGGTAACATAATATTAGATTTCCCTAATGATCCAGAGCGCGCATATTGTCTACGATTCCACTGCTGCCGTCAAGGATAAGCTGGATAATATCCAGTAATTCAAGAGCTTAGACTGGGTTTAAAATATCGATAAATTCACTCTCAAGATCAAATTTACGAGCCAGATGCTGCCCCAGTGCCTGCACCCCGTAACGTTCGCTGGCATGATGCCCGGCAGCAAAAAAATGAATATCCCGCTCATGCGCAAGATGAAAAGTCTGTTCAGATACCTCACCACTTAAATAGGCATCCACACCCGCATCTGCGGCCGCTTCAATATAGCCCTGAGCGCCGCCACTGCACCAGGCGATGGTTTTAATCAGTCGTTCATTCGGGGCGATATGCAGGGGCTGGCGTCCGAGTACTGATTCAATCCGTTTGGCAAAAGCATCTGCACTCTGTGGTTCTGCCAGCTGCCCCTGCAACCCCACTGCGGCGTTATCCTGTGCAGGAAACAAACCTGTCGTAACCAGGCCCAGACGTTGCCCCAACTGGGCATTGTTACCCCATTGTGGGTGCGCATCGAGTGGCAGATGCCAGGCCAACAGGCTGATTCCCGCATCGAGCAGCGCCTTGATACGGCGCATTTTTATCCCCGTAATGGGCGCCGCCTCGCCTTTCCAGAAATAACCGTGATGTACCAGCAGGGCATCGGCCTTTGCCGCAACGGCGGCATCCACCAGTGCCTGGCAGGCTGTCACGCCACAAACCAGCCTGCGTACCTCAGGCCGCCCTTCGATTTGCAGCCCATTCGGGCAATAATCCTGAAAACGCTCCACCGCCAGCAAGGAATGGGTATAATTTACCAGCTCAGTCAGTTGCACCATGCGCTGCTTATCCTCTTGGGGTAATATAGTGACTACAGTATCCAATATTTTTCTCAAGAATGCGTATAACTAAAACTATTAAATTTATCATCCAGTTTGCCACTATCGGTCTGGCATTTGCCTTTGTCCTGCTGTTTATGTTTCCGTCCTTACGGACTGATCTGAGTTCGCAGCGGGATCAAAATAAAAAGTCGGTGGTCGAATTCAGGCAAAGTCCGTCCAGCTCACATTCGGATAGCACCCCGGTTTCCTACGCGGATGCCGTTGCGCGAGCCGCGCCAGCTGTGGTCAATATTTACACACGCAAGATTATCACCGAGACGAACCGCCCCTCGGCCAATGATCCCATCTCCCGCTATCTCTTTGGCCAGAATGCCCCCCACCCGCACCAACGCACGGTATCCAGCCTGGGTTCAGGTGTTATCGTCAGCCCCCAGGGTTATATTCTCACCAACAACCATGTAATTGCCGCTGCCGATGAGATTCAGGTTGCGCTGCAAAACGGGAAAACCATACAGGCCAAAGTGGTCGGGGCTGATCCGGAAACTGATCTTGCGGTATTGAAAATCAACCTCAAGAACCTGCCTGTCATTACTCTGGGTAATTCCAAAGCCTTGCGCGTCGGTGATGTGGTACTGGCTATCGGTAACCCTTTCGGCGTTGGCCAGACGGTTACCTCGGGTATTATCAGCGCCATCGGTCGTAATATGCTGGGTATCAATGCCTTTGAAAACTTTATCCAGACTGATGCGGCTATCAACCCCGGTAATTCCGGCGGTGCCCTGATTACGGCTCGCGGTAATCTGATTGGTATCAATACGGCTATTTTCTCTAAAAGCGGCGGTTCTCAGGGAATCGGTTTTGCCATTCCTATGAGCCTGGCAAAAAATGTGATGACCCAGATCATCGAACACGGAGAAGTCGTGCGTGGCTGGCTGGGTGTGGTGATTCAGGATCTCAGCCCCAAACTGGCTCGCTCTTTCGGCCTTAAAAGCTATGACGGTGTCATACTCAGCAACGTCATGCATAATGGCCCGGCAGACAAGGCTGGTCTCCACGTTGGTGATGTCATTACCAAAATTAACAACAACAACGTCAATAATGTTAAACAGGCTCTAAAACTGATCAGCAAGGTCAAACCCGGCAGCACGGTTTATCTGCATATTGCTCGCCAGGGGAAGGACTTCGAAATCACTGCCATCGTCGGCACCCGTCCGCATGAAGGATCCTGAGCGAAGCAGATTCCAGCTCCATGGGTTCCCTTGCGGACGCGAGGGAACGGGAAAAGACTCCTGAGCAAAAAACGTACCCCCCTGCGCACCTGTGATCTATATTCGGTTAATGATTAATTACGCGCTCTGTCCAGCAGAAACCGTTCAAACTCTTCGACCGGAACCGGCTCACTGATCAAGAAGCCCTGCACCATATCGCAGCCCATTTCGAGCAGGCGCTGATAGGTCTTTTCTGATTCCACGCCTTCTGCCACTACGTTTAAACCGAGGTTGTACGCGAGCTCAATAATCGAAAGCACGATAATCTCATCATCAACGCTTTTATCCATATCCATGATAAAGCTGGAATCAATTTTCAGTTCGCTTACCGGCAGTTTCTTCAATCGCCCCAGCGAAGAATACCCCGTACCAAAATCATCGATGGACAACGTGATGCCGAGCTGGCGAATATAATTCAGGGTCTCATAAAGCCGTTCATAATCGGACAGGAACAGGTTTTCGGTAATTTCGAATTGCAGGTTACTGCCAATATCCGCGAGCGCATCAAGCTTTTCAAGGTAGATCTTGAAATCCGGATTCATCAGGGTCTGGGTGGATATGTTGACGGCAATGCTGATATCCCGCTGTTGCTTTCGCCATGCCCTGATTTGCTCAATCGCCGTTTCAATCACCCAATGCGTGTAGCGATCGACCATGCCGGTTTGCTCCAGCACATGAATAAAAAGACTGGGAGGAACCTGCCCCCGCAGTGGATGATACCAACGCCCCAGGGCTTCGACACTATCGATACAACCATCGTCCAGATGCATCTTGACCTGGTAATACAGCTCGAATTGCTCTTTTTCCAGCGCATTGCGTAGATCTGCCGTCATGGTGAGCATACTGGGAGAGGAATGATCGATTACCGGATCGTACAGACTCACCCCACGCTTTCCACTCTTGGCCTGGAACATGGCCTGATCAGCATGCCGCAGCAGGGTACTGATATCCTTGCCATGCTCCGGAAAAAGACTTATGCCAATATTGGCGCTGATGGCGATCGCCATACTGTCGATATCAAACGGCGCATCCAGTTGCTGCAACAGGTGAGCCGCATGCTGAAGACTCTGGGGTCGATCCACATCCGGCAACAGCAGCGCAAATTCATCGCCACCCAGACGGCTTAGTATGTTGTTGCTATCAAGATAAGCCATAAAACGGCAGGTGACTTCCTTTAAAACCTGATCGCCGCGCTCATGCCCCAGAGTTTCGTTGATTTCCTTGAAATTGTTCAGATCAATCAGCAGCAGGGCGAAAGGCTGCCCCTGCGCCTGCGCGAGGGCAAGATGCTGGCTGAAACGATCCCGAAACAGGGAGCGGTTAGGCAGGCCGGTAAGTGTATCGTAAAGTGACAGGTGCTCCAGTTCACGGTTGCTTTCAGCCAACTGGCGATTTAAACGCTGCAACTGCATCTGGTAGTTTTCTGCCAGTTCCCTTGCTGCTTCCATTTTCTGCACTGCCATCGCGTTTTCGATGGCAATTGAAACAATGCTGGCAAATAGCGACAGCATATTCAGATCACGTCGATCAAAATCCCCGCCACCCTGCTTGTTGATGCCGGCAATACCACCCAGAAAATGTTTTTTACCCTGTAGAGGAACCAGAATCACTGAGCCGGCTTCTTTCTCCCAGTAATTACGTTCTTCGTCGTTCAGTTCATCCAGAACCCCGCGCCACCAGGGTTTTTTGTGCCGCCAGACCCAACCGCAGATACCAAAATCAAGCGGCAGGGATTCATCCATGATCTCTTCGGCGTTGATGCCTGCGCCACCACGATAGGTATAGGTTTGACAGTTATCATCCAGAATGGGGATCAGCAGCGTCTGTGCCTGCACCAGCTTACGTGCCCGCTCGGCGACAATCTGGAATACGCGTTCCAGATCCAGTTCACTGCCAATTTCAGAAAAGGTTTCCTGCAACATTTCGACTTCAGCTTCACGATGATACAGATCCTGTTTTAGATCCAGTACCTCCGCCATGTGAAGTCGTTTGCCTGTCATGTATTTATTTGCCCTTTATATAAATAGTTATTCAGCAAGTGTAGTACAAACGGGGAAAATATTACTCAGAAAAACAAGAGGATAAAGGAAACTGTACCCTGAGCGTGCCTGTACGTCCAGGTTATTAAAGATTTTAGTGCCGGGTTTTACAGATCACATTTTGTCAGCGCCTGTAAAAAAGCGGCATTTTCCCCGGCTGTGCCGACCGTCACGCGCAGGCAGTCGCGTAACAGCGGCTCCGCTTTGTGCATGTTTTTTATCAGCACGCCAGCGGCTTTCAAGCCCTCGAATACGCCTGCGGCCTTCCCCGGCACTACCCGAAAAAGAATGAAATTAGCCTGACTGGAAAAAACAGTCAATGCGTCCAAAGCCTGCATCCGGGCATAAAGTTCAGCCCGATCCTGTCTGATTTGTTGCGTCTGCGCATCCAGCATGGCGGTATGTTGCAGGGCAAATTCGGCACTGAGCTGGGTGAGGACGTTAATGTTGTAGGGCAGGCGTACCTTGTCGAACTCATCTAACCATTGCCGCGCACCGGCAAGCATACCCAGACGCAGCCCGGCCAGCCCCATCTTCGAGACCGTGCGCATGAGTAAAAGATTCTCATGCTCCCCCAGCAGGGGCATGAAGCTGTCCCCGGCAAAGGCATGGTAAGCCTCATCCACCACCACCACACCCGGCGCAGCGGCAATGATGTGCTGCATGTCGGTCTTATCAAACAGGTTGCCAGTAGGATTGTTGGGATAGGCCAGAAATATCACCGCCGGTTGATGCTGTTCGATCGCTGCCAGTACGGCCTCGGCATCCAGCGAAAAATCCTCTCGCAAGGGCACGCCGATATAGTCCATGCCACAAAAATCCGCAATCATGCGGTACATGACAAAACCGGGATCAACGGACAGCAGACTGCGTCCTTCGCCGCTCATGGCCATGACGATCATCTGGATAATTTCATCAGAACCATTGCCCAGCAGTATGGCCGCGTCTGCCGGAACCGCCATCACTTCGCGCAGCCTATCTTTAAGCCTGCGGGCATGCGGATCAGGGTAACGATTCAACTCGGCGCTGCGCAATAATTCCAGCCACTGATCGATTTTATCTTGCGGCCAATGATAGGGGTTTTCCATTGCATCGAGTTTGATTAAACCTGATGCATCCGGTACATGGTAGGCCGAAAGTTTGCGGATCGGTGGCTTGATCCATTGCGCGATACGATCACTCAGGGACGAGGCGTCTTTTTTCATCGGCGGTGTTGTCGGGCTGAAACCCGGCCTACCTCTTTTTTATACGGTATTCAGCCGATCGGGCGTGGGCGGTGAGGCTTTCGCCGCGGGCCAGTACCGAGGCCGTTTTGCCCAGTTCGGAGGCACCATCGGCTGAGCACATGATCAGGCTCGAACGTTTCTGGAAGTCATAGACTCCCAACGGCGAGCTGAAGCGGGCGGTGCGTGAAGTCGGCAGCACATGGTTGGGGCCGGCACAGTAATCGCCTAGCGCCTCAGCCGTGTAGCGGCCCATGAAAATGGCACCGGCATGACGAACGTTCTCCGCCAGCGCCTGCGGATTTTCTACCGATAATTCCAGATGTTCGGGGGCTATGTAGTTGGCTACCTCGATCGCTTCATCCAGATCCCGCACTTCGATCAATAGACCCCGCGCTTTCAATGATGCTTCGATAATTTCCCGGCGTTCCATTTCCGGCAACAGCTTATCGATGCTGGCTTTTACTTTTTGCAGGAAATCCACATCCGCTGAGACCAGAATAGCCTGCGCATCCTGATCATGTTCGGCCTGGGAAAACAGATCCATGGCGATCCAGTCGGGATCGGTATGGCCGTCACAAATCACCAGGATCTCGGACGGCCCGGCAATCATGTCGATACCCACCCGGCCAAAGACCATCGACTTGGCGGCGGCCACGTAAATATTACCGGGGCCAACGATCTTGTCTACCTGCGGCACTGTTTGCGTACCATAGGCCAGCGCAGCCACGGCCTGGGCACCACCAATGGTAAAGACACGATTAACACCCGCAATCGCGGCGGCGGCCAGCACCAGCTCGTTCACTTCGCCGTCCGGTGTCGGCACCACCATAATGATTTCGTCCACCCCGGCCACATGCGCCGGAATCGCATTCATCAATACTGATGATGGATAAGTCGCTTTACCGCCCGGCACGTACAGGCCTACGCGATCCAGCGCCGTTATCTGCTGCCCCAGCAGTGTGCCGTCCTTTTCCGTATACGACCAGGACTGCATTTTCTGATGCTGATGATAACTGCGTAAACGCTGGGCGGCGGTTTCCAGTGCGTTGCGTTGTTCAGCGGGAATATTTTTCAGCGCTGCCGCAAGTCGCGTCTGTGACAGTTCCAGCGCAGAAAAATCCTCTATCTGCATGCGATCGAAACGGTTGGTATATTCCAGCACCGCCGCATCGCCCCGGCTGCGCACGGCATTGAGTATGTCCTTTACTGTGCTCTGCACCTTGTCATCGGCCACACTTTCCCAGGCCAGCATGGTATCCAGCTCGGCATAAAAATCGGCAGAACCTGTATTTAACTGTTTCATTTTTCCACTGCCTCGGCCATCAGATCAATAAACTGTTTGACCCGTTCATGTTTCATTTTCATCGATGCGCGATTGACGATCAGGCGCGAGCTGATGTCGGCGATATGTTCTTTGGGTTCCAGCCCATTGGCGCGCAGGGTGTTGCCCGTATCCACTACGTCAACGATGCAGTCGGCCAGGCCGACGATCGGTGCCAGCTCCATCGAGCCGTAAAGTTTGATCACCTCGACCTGCTGGCCTTTTTCGGCAAAAAAGCGCCGCGCACAATTAACAAACTTGGTCGCCACCCGCAGGCGACCCTTGATCGGTGCTGCGTCCTTGAAACCTGCGGTCATCAGCTTGCAGCGGGCGATGTTCAAATCCAGCGGTTCATAGATCCCCTCGCCACCGTGTTCCATCAGCACATCCTTACCGGCAATACCGAGATCGGCAGCACCGTACTGTACATAGGTCGGCACATCGGAAGCGCGAATGATCACCAGCTTTACATCTGCCTGATTGGTATCCAGGATCAATTTGCGCGTGGTCTCCAGATCATCCAGCGGTTCGATACCCGCGTGTTTCAACAGCGGCAGGGTCTCCTTGAAAATGCGGCCTTTGGACAAGGCGATAGTTAAATTATTATTCATCATTAACAACTTTGTTGCTTACACTTTGTAAAACGGGTTCCGAAATTGTTGGGCGACCGAAGGAAGTACCTGTGGTGCTTCACTATCGCTCTGCCTAACCTGGATAAACCACAAGATAAGTACCTTCACGAAATGATTTTCTACAAAATGCATAGAAAATTATTTCTAAGGTACTAACCTACATACTTCCTTCGACTTCGCTCAGGACAAACGGATCTTTTATCTCGCCACTCGTCCCTAGCAACTCGTCCCTGTGGTTATGATGGCACCCGGCGGATTTCCGCTCCCAGTAGTTGCAGCTTTTCTTCGATACATTCATAGCCGCGATCGATGTGGTAAATACGCTCTACTGTGGTTTTGCCACCGGCAACCAACCCGGCAATCACCAGGCTGGCCGAAGCACGCAGATCGGTGGCCATAACCGGTGCGCCATTAAGTTTTTCAACGCCGTTAGCAAATGCAGTATTGCCTTTCAGGCTGATATCCGCCCCCATGCGCTGCAATTCCTGCACATGCATGAAGCGATTTTCAAACACGGTTTCGGTAATGGCCGAAGAACCTGTAGCCAGTGCATTCATCACCGTAAACTGGGCCTGCATGTCGGTGGGAAAAGCCGGATAGGGAGCCGTGCGAATATCCACTGATTTGGGTCGTCGCCCGTGCATGTCCAGACTAACCCAGTCCGGCCCGGTTTCAATATCTGCACCGGCTTCCTGCAACTTTGCCAGTACGGCATCGAGCAAGTCGGGGGCGGTATCCTTGAGCTTGATCTTGCCGCCGGTAACCGCTGCCGCTACCAGAAAGGTGCCGGTCTCGATTCTGTCCGGCAAGACTCTATAGTGGGTGCCGCCCAGGCGTTCCACCCCTTCAATTTTGATAGTATCACTGCCGGCACCGACAATTTTCGCTCCCATACTGTTGAGACAGTCGGCCAGATCGACCACTTCGGGTTCACGCGCGGCATTTTCGATAATGGTCATACCTTCGGCCAGCGTGGCCGCCATCATCAGATTTTCCGTGCCGGTTACCGTCACCAGATCCATCACCAGTTTAGCGCCTTGCAAACGCTTGCAGCGAGCCTTGATATAACCGTTTTCAACGCTGATCTCCGCACCCATGGCTTCCAGCCCGCGAATATGCAGATCCACCGGTCGTGAGCCAATGGCACAACCCCCAGGCAGTGAAACTTCGGCCTCGCCGTGGCGAGCAAGCAACGGCCCCAGCACCAGGATTGAGGCGCGCATGGTTTTTACCAGTTCGTACGGGGCAACCAGTTCCCGGATAGTACGGGAATCCACCTCTACGCTCATTTTCTCATTGATGGTGATCTGCACACCCATGCGCCCCAGCAGCTCCATCGTGGTGGTGATGTCATGCAGGTGCGGGACATTGCATATAGTAACCGGCTCATCGGCCAACAGGGTGGAAACGATGATTGGCAGAGCTGCATTCTTGGCCCCTGAAATCCGGATCTCACCTTGTAGCGGAATACCGCCATGAATAAGTAGTTTGTCCATCAAAAGACTTGCAACTTACTGGCCGTGGCCCACTCATCTGGAGTATAGGTTTTAATCGACAAAGCGTGTACGACACCGCTGGTGATCTTGTCTGCCATCGTGGCGTAAACCAGCTGCTGTTTTTTTACCGGAGACAGATCGGCAAATACCTCGCCAACAACAACGGCGTCAAAGTGACTGCCATCACCAGTGACGGTGATATCACAATCCGGCAGGCCGGTTTCAATAAGTTTTTTTACTTCTTCAGGATTCATGGCGGGTACGCTCTTTACTAAAATAAACAGCCGCATAGTTTAGCCTGTATACGGGGGGAACGGGTAGGGAAAAGACGGCTACGGGAAGGAATTCATAACCAAACTCCGACTGTTTTTTGTCTATGTGAAGGGTTGCATTAAACCAGGAGAATCTTGAAATGCAGGGGTAACCGGGGAAAACCATTAAAAATCAATGTTATACAACTTCCGCGTCTCTGTGCCTTCTGCCCCTCTGCATTAATTATCCCTATTGATGAACCGATCTCTGTCCGTAGTATCATTTTATTGCAAAAAGTCGGTCAATCCACTTATTTGAGCCATGTGCTGCATCTGTTCCGGCAGATCTTCAAAATACAGGCTGCCTTGTTGCAGGCGCATGAGACGGCGGCATTCCACCAGTAGGGCCAGTCCGGCGCTGTCGCTACGGGTAACACCCTGAAGGTTGATGCCGATTTTCTCGCCCGGATGCTGTTGCAGCCGAGCCTGTAACTGGAGCATGAGATCAGGCACGGTTTCCCGATTCAGATCACCGGAAATTCTTAAAGTATGCTCATCTTCCTGCAACTGTGCCGCACTCATTTGTCCGCTTTCTCGTTATGTTTTTGCAGCCTGGCAATCAGGGCATCCAGTCCTTGCTGTTTAATCTCGCTCGCAAAGGATGTTCGGTAATTGGTGATCAGCGAGATCCCGTCGGTGGCCACATCGTAGACTCTCCAACCTTTTTTGTTCAGGTGCAACCGGTAATTGATGATTGCTGGTGGCTTGCCCTGTTGTAATACCTCCATGCGCACCATGGCATTTTTGTCCCCGGCTTCAAGCTTCGTTGGCAAAACATGAATTTTCTGATTCGTGTATTCCAGCAGCGCCACCGCATAAGTACGCACCATCAGAGTACGGAAAGCACGCACAAAGCCCAACTTCTGCTTGAGACTGGCCTTGTTCCAGCTCTGAGCCAGGACTGAACGGGACATGCGAATAAAATCAAAATGTGGCAGAACAATATTACTGACCAGACCATAGATTATGGTTGGATTCTGTTTCAGCTCCTGGCTGTGTTTATCCATTGCCGTGAGCATTTCTTCGGTGGTATTTCTTATCAGTACATCCGGTGCCAGTGGCGCGGCCTGGGCCAGATTAAAACTCCCCAGCAATAAGAATAGCGGCAGAATCAGGATATAAAAACGTTGCATTGTCATTTTTTCTTTTCCACGTCACTGTTACCCAGAAATTTGGATACAAACTGACCGATCAGCTTTTCCAATACCATCGAGCTTTGCGTCAGCGTAATAACCGAGCCTTCATGCAGCACATTACTGGCTGCATTATTTTCACAATCGGCTGGATTAAACTTGCTGCCGTCCAGTTCAGCTTGCAGTTTCATATCTTCACAGTGGTTCGATCCTGCTCCCGGTTCCAGACCCACGTATTTTTCTCCCAGCAAACCGGCGGTATAAATACTCGCGGAAGTGTCCTCCGGCAGGTTGGTGTGACGCTTGCCCAGGCGCATGGTCACGATGGCTTCAAACGTTTTGTCATCAAAGCGGATACTTTTCACCCGGCCGATACGCACCCCGGCCATGGTTACCGGCGAACGCACCTTTAGACCACTGGCATCGCCAAAACGCGCAATGACATCAAAACCATTGGCACTGCTATAAGTATTCAGGTTGCTAACCTGCATGGCCAGCATAAACAGGGCGGCCATGCCAGCAGCGACAAAAATGCCAACCCAGATTTCTGTCATACGCGAAGTCATGGTTTTTTCTCCCTTAATCTAAACGTATTCATTCTAAAATATTAGATCCGTTTTTTTATGTTCGTTAATCCTGCGCGCTTTACAGCAATTAACTGCCGAACATCAGCGCGGTAAGAATAAAGTCCAGCCCCAGCACCGCCAGGGATGAATGCACAACCGTACGGGTGGTAGCACGGCTGACCCCTTCCGAGGTAGGCAGCGCATCGTTACCTTCATAAATGGCGATCCAGGTGACGACAATACCGAATACGACGCTCTTGATCACGCCATTGAGAATATCATTATAAAAATCCACATGGGCCTGCATCTGTGACCAGTAGGCTCCGGCGTCAACACCCAGTAGACCCACACCGACAAAATAACCGCCAATCACGCCTACCGCACTAAAAATAGCGGCCAACAGCGGCATGGAAATTACCCCAGCCCAGAAACGCGGTGCCAGCACCCGGCGTACCGGATCCACGGCCATCATTTCCATAGCGGATAATTGTTCAGTCGCCTTCATCAGGCCAATCTCGGCCGTGAGCGCCGAACCCGCACGACCGGCAAACAATAGCGCGCTGACCACCGGACCCAGCTCACGTACCAGCGACAGCGATACGACCACACCCAGCGATTCCTCGGCACCAAAATCGACCAGTGTATTATAACCCTGCAACCCCAGCACCATACCCACAAACAAACCGGAGACTACAATAATCAGTAGCGAAAGCACCCCCACCGAAAAGACCTGCTTGATGACCAGATCGAAGCGAGGCAGCAGGCTATATGAACCGGCCAGAATCCGGAACAGCAGAATATGTCCGCGTCCCAGACGTTGAAAGAAACCCAGTGCCTTGTGCCCCAGGCCTTGCAGAAAATTCAGCATCAGTTTGCGCTCCCGGCAGGCAGATCCAGCATGTCTTCTGTGAAGTTACGCGCCGGGTAGTGAAACGGTACCGGCCCGTCAGCCTCACCCTGTAGAAACTGCTGCGCCCATTCCGAGCTGGATTTATAGAGATCGTCGGTCGTCCCTTCGGCCACCACCTTGCCACCGGACAACAGATAGATGTAGTCAGCAATCGCGGCCGTTTCCTGGATATCGTGGGAGACGATAATACTGCTCAGTCCCAGCGCATCATTGAGGGAACGAATCAGGCGCACCAGCACCCCCATGGAAATAGGATCCTGACCGGTGAAGGGTTCGTCATACATCATAATCATGGGATCCATGACTACTGCCCGCGCCAGCGCCACACGCCGTGACATGCCGCCCGACAGTTCACTGGGCATCATATCCCGTGCACCACGCAGCCCCACTGCTTCCAGCTTCATCAGCACCAGATTGCGAATCAGTCGTTGAGACAGGCGGGTATGTTCGCGCAGGGGAAAGGCCACGTTGTCGAATACATTGATATCGGTGAGCAAGGCACCATTTTGAAATAGCATACCCATGCGTTTGCGCAACTGGTAGAGCTTGCTGTGTCTCAACTGGGGGACGGACTGACCGTCCACCTCAACCGTGCCCCCATCCGGGCGCAACTGGCCACCGATGAGCCGTAATAAGGTGGTTTTGCCCGTGCCGCTGGGGCCCATGATTGCGGTCACCTTGCCACGCTGGATGTCCAGATCGATACCGTCAAAAATCTTATGCGAACCACGCGAAAAACTCAGGTTGCGAATTTTTACCAGAGGCGTATCAACCAGAGAATTGTTATCAGTCATGCAAATCCATGTTTTTATTTTCCGGGTATGGCGCAAAGATACAGGATACAGGAGGCAAGATACAAGGGCAGATAGAGGCTAATGCAGGGCAAAAGCATATTAATTCCCTTCCACTTTTGCGGCGTTACCCCGACCGATGGTTTCGCACTGTGGCTGGGGCTTTTTTGACCATAATAATCAATATTGTCTCCGGGGCTGAAGCCCCGGCTCCTTTGCGGCAATCCGGCTTTTGCTTATAGCGTTATGGAAAACCCCGGAAGTGAGGCTTTAGCCTCGCCTGACACAACGAGCAAAACCAGTTATGAGGCGAAATGCAAGGTTGTGAACAGGAATGATGGCTTACGCTCTTGCCCGGGAAGCTTATGACGACTCGAATAACAGAATCTGAAGATTACAACAAACCCAGCAGGGTTTCGGCATTACGCAGTAGCTCAATGTCCGGCGGCTCACCGTCTATAATCACCCATGCTGTGGATGAAGCTGACACCAGTAAGGCTGATTCCATTACTACTCGCAATTCTTTCAGGCTGGTGCCATCAGGCACCTTTATTATGTCGTCGGATTCGCCCTCGGAGTAACAGGGAATGGTGTCCGGCAACATGGAACGACAGTGCGTAAGCTGCTGCGCCTGGGTCGGTCCGGCCTGAATGATCACGCCGGTACATTGTCGTCCCAGTTGCCTGATTTTATCAATCCGGTCGGATACGTTTTCTGTTGCGGCTGACACAGGCCACTCGACAAGAAACTGAAAGTCATCCCTGCACTCCTTCGCAAGATCAGCCATATCGTCAATCTGACGCCATTCCTGCTCGCGGATCACGACCATGGGAAATTCATTGGCATAATAGGCCAGTTGCCAGTCTGTTGGCAGATCATCCGGATAAAAATTATCCTGCCAGCCAGGATGCAGCCAGCCACGGGCACCCATAAGCACTTTATCTGTGTTTTCTGCCATACTGTGTCCTGTAACCTGAAATCGAATAATTTACCCCTATGAGTAATGTCCTGCAATTTAAAAAACCCCGGCCAAAAGACAAACACCGGGGCAAAACACTGTGCAAAAGCGGTTTTCATAAATGGGAGGTGGTCAAGGAAACGCCCTTCGACGTTAAATCAGGCAGGATGATCAGTCGTTATCGCTGCCAGCGCTGTGGAAAGATTAAAACCCAGGGCGCAGGAAGCCGTGATCAGGAATAAGACGTTGATGGTGTGATGCTCGCCCCTGCTGCCTGGATCTTTATCTTGATTCATTGACATAACAATGGGATTATTCCCGCAAATAATAACCTGTTGCTTTAACACCGTGCCCCCTAAAATATCATTTATCAAATCTTGCCGATTCTTTATTCTGCTTATCAGCATCGTACTTGTCAGCGGCTGCGCCAGCGTACCCGGCCCACCGGATAAACACGATCCCTTTGAGTCCTATAACCGGGCTATTTACACGTTCAACACGACGGTGGATAAAACAACGCTTCGTCCCGTTGCCCAGGCCTATGCTGATTACACGCCAAACTTCGTGCAAAGCGGTGTATCCCATTTTTTCAGTAATCTGTCCGATGTCGTTGTGATGCTTAATGATCTGTTACAGTTCAAGGTTGAGCGGGCAGGTTCGGACTTTTACCGCGTTTTTATCAATTCCACGCTTGGCATTTTCGGTCTGTTTGACCCGGCAACCTATGTCGGGCTGACCAAACATCAGGAAGATTTCGGTCAGACGCTAGCGGTATGGGGCGTACCGAGCGGCCCCTACTTTGTCCTGCCTTTTCTCGGCCCCAGTACCATCCGCGACACCGGCGGTCTGGTAGTCGATATATACAGCCACCCGTTGTCCCATTCGCTGATTAAGGATAACAATGTACTCTGGGGGCTCGTAGGGCTGGCCGTTGTCAGCAAACGCGCAGCACTGCTGGGTGCCTCCCGGGTTCTCGAACAGGCCGCGCTCGATCCTTATATCTTTGAGCGTGAAGCTTATCTACAGCACCGTCGCAGCCTGATCTATGATGGCAATCCCCCCATCGAAAAAGATCAACAGGACAACAGCAATGATGATGATAATGCTGATCTGGAGCTGGAGCTGGAACTCGATAAAAAGACACCGGAAACACCTAAAACAACACCGGCCAAACCATAAGTTTTCCCGCCAGGACTCAGCCTCATTTCTGAAAATCACCATGCCGTGCGTGGTGAAAACGATTATTTACAGTTACCATTCGTCTTATGAATAACGAAATTATTCTCTCCATTGCCGCTGTGCTGGGTGGCTTTGTATTGCTGATCTGGGGTGCGGAACGCTTCGTTCATGGTGCCGCAGCGCTAGCGCGCAATCTTGGTATTTCACCGTTAATCATCGGCCTGACCATTGTCGGCATCGGCACTTCAGCACCGGAAATTCTGGTTTCGGCCATCGCCTCCTGGCAGGGTGATCCGGCCATGGCCGTTGGCAATGCTCTGGGATCCAATATTGCCAATATTGCCTTGGTGCTGGGCATGACCGCCCTGATTTCACCCTTGAAAGTCAGCTCCAAAATGCTGCGACGAGAATATCCTGCGATGTTTCTGGTCATGATTATTGCCCTGATACTGCTGCTCGACGGACAGCTTACCCGCATCGATGGCCTGATCCTGCTCGTCGGTCTGGTCGTCATGCTGAAGTGGATGATCAGCCTGGGTATGAAGGAAAAAAAGGATCCACTGGAACTGGAATACGATCACGAAATCCCGCACATCAACACGACCAAGGCCATCTTCTGGTTAAGTGCAGGTATGATTCTGCTGTTGTTCAGTTCCCGCATTCTGGTCTGGGGCGCGGTAAATATCGCACATGCGCTAGGCATCAGCGATTTAATCATCGGTCTGACCGTTGTCGCCATCGGCACCAGCCTGCCTGAACTGGCCGCCTCGATTATGAGCGCACTGAAAAAGGAACATGATATTGCCATTGGCAACGTAATCGGTTCCAATATGTTCAACCTGCTGGCCGTGCTGGGATTACCCGGCATAATTGCACCACATACGCTGGATCCCGCCGTACTGACCCGTGATTTTCCCTGGATGTTCGGTCTTAGCATCGCCCTGTTTGTCTTCGCCTATGGCTTTCGTGGAGAGGGACGCATCAATCGCTGGGAAGGACTGCTGCTATTATGCAGTTATTTCGTCTATCTGGGTGTACTCTACCTCGACGCAGGCAAAAGCATGTATGGTGGTTAACGCCGATCCAGTAGTAAACCCGGACAAAATTTTAAATTGCAAAGGTAAATAACCATGAGTGAAAATCTGGAACTCGATGTTGAAAATGTAAAATGCGGTGGCTGCGCCTCTGCTATTCAGGAAGGTCTGGAATCTCTGGAGGGTGTCGGCAAAGTTGATGTCGAGATTGACACTGGCCATGTCAGTATCAACGGCAGCCCGCTTTTTGAGACTGCTATCCGCGAAAAACTGGCCGACCTTGGCTACCCGGTCAAATAGCAGCAGGCACATGAATCACGAACAGATCATCCAGATGGGCCATGCGGTAGTCGATATCGAAACCGCTGCTGTCCAGGCCTTAAAGTCACGTATTGATGATCAGTTTATTCGCGCCTGCGAATATATGCTCAACTGCCGGGGCCGGATTGTGGTCATGGGAATGGGCAAATCAGGTCACATCGGCGGCAAGATTGCCGCCACCCTGGCCAGTACCGGCTCGCCGGCTTTTTTCGTCCACCCCGGCGAGGCCAGCCACGGTGACCTGGGTATGATCACCGCGCAGGATGTGGTGCTGGCGTTGTCGAACTCCGGGGGTACCGACGAAATTCTCACCATTGTGCCCCTGATCAAGCGACTCGGCGCGCCCCTGATTGCCCTGACCGGCAAGCCCACATCCCGGCTGGCATTCGAGGCCGATGTGCATCTGGATGTCAGCGTCGAGCGCGAAGCCTGCCCGTTGGGGCTGGCACCGACCTCCAGCACTACGGCTACCCTGGTCATGGGCGATGCCTTGGCCATTTCTCTGCTCGAATCCCGCGGTTTTACCAGTGATGACTTCGCCCTTTCCCACCCCGGCGGACGTCTGGGTAAGCGTCTGCTGCTGCATGTCGCCGATCTCATGCATTGTGATGACAGCCTGCCGAAAATCAATCAACGCGCTAATCTTGCTGAGGCACTGGTCGAGATGTCACAAAAGGGGCTGGGGATGACAACCGTAGTCGATGACAAGGATCAGCTACTGGGTATTTTTACTGATGGCGATCTGCGCCGACTGCTGGATCATGGCAAAATCGATATTCAGACCCTGAAAATAAGTGACGCCATGACCTGCAACTTCACCACTATTGAAAAAGATCAGTTGGCCGCCGAAGCCCTGCAATTTATGGACAGCAAACGGATCAACGCCCTGCCGGTGGTCGATGACGAGGGACGACTGATTGGGGCACTGAATATGCATGATCTATTGAGAGCGGGAGTGGTATAAGAAATGCTGGCTAATGGCGAAAAACGCGGGTGGCTGATAATCAAGCCTGGAATGATGCTTGTCAGGACTCAATAGTGACGCATAAATATATCAACTATAACTGGACGCCTGACTACTCGTAACTGAACCTATGAAAGATATTCTCGATAAGGCAAAACAAATCAAACTGGTGGTTTTCGATGTCGATGGCGTGCTCACTGATGGCAGCCTGTTTGTCGGTGATGATGGACAGGAATACAAGGCATTCAACGCCCGCGATGGGCTAGGTATGAAAATGCTGCAACGCACGGGAGTGGAAATCGGCATTATCACAGCCCGCAGTTCTCATGTGGTCGAACACCGCATGATCAATCTGGGAATTAAACACGTTTATCAAGGCAAGCTGGACAAACTGCCGGCCTTCGAGAACCTGGTAAACAAACTGGAGCTGGCGTTTGAACAAACCGCCTATGTCGGCGATGATGTAGTCGATCTCCCCATACTCACGCGTGCCGGACTGGCCATTGCAGTACAGGATGCCCACCCCATTGCCAAACAGCATGCCCACTGGCAGACGCCACACAATGGCGGACGCGGTGCGGTGCGTGATGTCTGCGATCTCATCATGGAGGCGCAAAACACGCTGGAGAGCCAGGTTCAATATTTTCTGTCATGAACCGTCTGCATTATTTTCTCAGCCTGCTGTTTGTCGTCATGCTCAGCGCCTTCGCCAACTGGCTGTTGAATGCCATCGAACATAAAACCGTCGAGGAAACAACGGCTCTGCGTCATGTCCCCGATTATTTTATCGATGGTCTCAAGGCCACGGTATTCAATGCCGATGGCAGTCTGCATTATCGCCTGACGAGCCGCCGACTGAATCACTACCCTGATGATAACTCCCTGCAACTGTTCGCGCCGGTGCTTAAAATGTTCACTAAAAAACGGCCGCCCTGGATCATGGTAGCAAAGGAAGGCCTGGTCTATGATGGTGGTCGGCGCATTAATCTCAATGGTGCTGTGGACATCCACCAACCCGGCAATGCCCGTACCAGAATGCGGTTGTTGACCCGGAATTTGCGTATCGACACCCAACGGGACTATGCTGAAACCGATGCTGCCGTTAAACTGACTCGTGGCTACCATCAAACCACGGCTATTGGTATGCGCGCCAATCTGCGCCCTGGACGACTGGAATTTCTGGCGGATACACGAGGAATATATGACGTATCCAGACCCTAAATTATCCTTACTGCTACTACTGCCATTATTATTGCTGGTATTGATGCCTGTTTCACCGGCATACGCCCTGACTGGCGATCGGCAACAACCCATTCATATTAATTCTGACCGTATGGTTGCCGAAGAGTCCAAAGGCTACAGCCATTATATCGGTAACGTGCATATTACCCAGGGAAGCATGAAGATAGATGCAGACGAGGTATATATCTATCTGGTCAATGGCCTGTTGAACAAACTAATCATCATTGGCAGCCCGGCAAAATTACAGCAAATCCCTGACAACAGCACCCAGATAGTCTACTCACAGGCGCGGCGCATGGAATATTTCGCCAACACTGATCAGCTGCTTCTGATGAAAGACGCCAAAGTCCTGCAAGGCGGTAATCATTTTTCCGGTGAGCATATCGAATATGACACGCGCAACAGCCGGGTCTCAGCCAATTCAGAAGGCAAGGAATCCGGTCGTGTTCGTGCCGTAATCGTGCCGAAAAAAACAACTGCCGAGACAACGGCCAGTGTACCGCCCACAACCGGGCAACCGCTACCCCAACAACCAACTGCTGACAAAACACCATGAGCGACCTGCCCCCCTCCCGGAGCGAACTCAACGCCCGTCATCTGGCCAAGCGTTACAAAGGCCGCGATGTGGTGCAGGATGTATCCATTAATATAAAAAGTGGTGAAGTCGTCGGCCTGCTAGGACCCAATGGCGCAGGTAAAACCACCTCCTTCTATATGATTGTAGGGCTGGTGCATGCCGACAAGGGCAGCATTCACCTGGATGATAAAGATATTACCCCCCTGCCATTGCACCTGCGCGCACGTAATGGCATTGGCTACCTGCCTCAGGAAGCATCCATTTTTCGCAAACTGTCGGTGGCCGATAACATCATGGCCATTTTACAAACGCGCGCTGAATTGAGCCGCTTTCAACGGGAGCAAAAGCTGGAGGAACTGCTGGAAGAACTTCATATCACTCATATCCGCCACAATATCGGTATCAGCCTCTCTGGTGGCGAGCGACGGCGTGTGGAAATCGCCCGGGCACTGGCAACCGAACCGCGGTTCATTTTGCTCGATGAACCCTTCGCCGGGGTAGATCCGATCTCGGTACTGGACATTCAGAGCATTATCAAACATCTGAGCGAGCGCGGCATCGGCATACTTATTACCGATCACAATGTGCGCGAAACGCTGGGGATCTGTGAACGTGCCTATATCATGAATTCCGGGCAGATGATTGCCGCCGGTGATCCTGACACCCTGCTATCCGATAGCCACGTCAGAAAAGTCTATCTGGGTGAGCACTTCCGTCTATAACTGCCACCCTTGCGCTTAATCGAGAGGCCCACCATTCAGGTAGTACAAAGTCAGAAAAAAGGCAAATAGCCCCCTGCAAAACTGTTCATAAGCTTTTCCCTTTTGTCAATTTAATTGTTATGAAAAAAGTATGCCAAATTTCCTGCACCGCAAATTGAAATAAGCTAAAATTAATATAGCCAGTAACCTTTTCCTTCCGGCTGAGATCCCCAAATATAAAATATGAAACAAGCTTTACAACTCCGACTCGGTCAACACCTGACCATGACTCCCCAGTTGCAGCAAGCGATTCGTCTGCTACAGCTATCCACACTGGAGCTCCACACTGAAATCCAGGATGCGCTGGATTCCAATTTGATGCTGGAACTGGATGATGAACACAACAACACACCCGCTAACAGGAATGATTCTCAAGACATAACCGAAACGGATATAAGCGCCCGCAAACAGGAACCCGAAACGCCTGAAACCAAGGCACCGAATGAAGATTCCGCTATCCCCGACGAATTGCCGACCGATTCCAGTTGGGATGACATCTACGACTCCATTGCCCCGCCATCCTCAGCCGGCAGCAGCATCGAACATGACTTCGAGATCGCCGGTAGCGGCGGGGAATCCCTACAGGATCATTTGCACTGGCAAATGGAACTGACGCCCTTTTCTGAAACCGATCAGGCTATTGCCAAGGTCATTATTGATTCAATCAATGATGATGGCTATCTCGGTACATCCATCGAGGACATTCATCAGGCACTGGCTAATGAACTTGAGGAGATTGAACTCGATGAAGTCGAGGCTGTGCTGCACCAAATCCAGAATTTCGATCCCGCCGGGGTCGCTGCGCAGGATTTGCGAGAGAGCCTGAGCCTGCAACTAAAACAGTTTCCATTTGAATCTGAATGGCTGGAACCGGCCATCCAACTGGTTAACGACTACTTCGAGCTGCTGGCTAACCGTGATTATGCCCAACTGACACGGCGCATGAAAATCAGCGAAGAATCGCTGAAAGAAGTCATTCTCCTGATTCAGTCACTTAATCCCCGACCCGGCGGCCAGATTACCGCCAGTCAGCCGGAATATATCATTCCGGATGTGATCGTTACCAAGGTCAAGGGGCGCTGGCAGGTAGAGCTGAATTCCGATGCCGCCCCCCGCCTGCGAGTCAATCCACATTACGCCAGCCTGATCAAAAAAGTCAACGATAGCAAGGATAATACCTGCCTGAAAAACCATCTACAGGAAGCGCGCTGGTTTATCAAAAGCCTGATCAGCCGCAATGAAACGCTGCTCAAGGTTTCCCGTTGCATCGTCGAACGCCAGGCCGATTTTCTCGATCATGGCGAAGAGGCTATGAAGGCGCTGGTGCTGCATGACGTTGCCGAAAAGGTCGAGATGCACGAATCCACCATTTCCCGCGTCACCACCCGAAAATACATGCATACCCCACGCGGTATCTTCGAGCTGAAATACTTTTTTTCCAGTCATGTTTCCACCGCCAGTGGCGGCGAATGTTCCGCCACGGCAATCCGCGCCCTGATCAAAAAACTAGTTGCCGCCGAACTGCCCAATAAACCATTGAGTGACAGTAAAATCGCCAACATACTTTCTGATCAGGGAATCATGGTCGCACGTCGCACCGTTGCAAAATACCGCGAAGCGCTGGCCATACCCCCCTCAAATGAACGTAAACGCCTCGCATAAATATCCAGGAGGAACACTCTATGCAACTGAATATAACAGGACATCATCTTGAAATTACTGATTCACTTCATGACTATGTGGTGGGTAAGCTCGAACGTATTGAGCGGCATTTTGATCATGTTACCAACGTCCACGTTATATTGAGCCTCGAAAAGCTCAGGCAAAAAGCAGAAGCGACCATCCATGTCAGTGGTGGCAATTTGTTTGCTGATGCCGAGCACGAAGATATGTATGCCGCAATCGATGCCATGATTGATAAACTGGATCGGCAAATCAAAAAACATAAGGAAAAGGTCACCAATCATCACCGTAATAACGGCGGCTCAAAATGGCAAGCCGCGGTAGAAGAAGACTAAGGCTCAAAGCCCCGGTGTTCATTTTGAATAACCGGGGTATTTGAATACGCTATATCACCCTGATTAATGAGAACCAGGCATGCAACTCAGTGACCTGTTAAACGAAGATCGAATTGCCTGCGAAGTAGACGCACGCAGCAAAAAACGGGCGCTCGAAGTGCTCAGTCAACTACTGGCGCAGGATCAGGTATATGTCACCAGTGGTGATATTTTTGACAGCCTGCTGTGTCGGGAACGCCTCGGTAGCACGGGCATTGGCTATGGTGTTGCCATTCCTCATGGGCGAGTGAAAAATATCCGCCAGGCCAGTGGTGCCTTTATCCGGCTGGCCGGGGAGATTGACTTCGATGCTATCGACGGACAACCTGTTGATCTGATCTTTGCCCTGCTGGTACCCGAAGAATCGACTGATGAACATCTTGCCATTCTTTCTGAACTGGCCAGCCTGTTTAACGAACACAGTTTCAGAGACAATCTTCGTCATGCCGGGGACAAAGATAAAATATATTCGCTTATCAAGGAACGACAACAGCCCCCGATCTAATCATGGCTACGAATCTCACGGTACAGGACATTTTTGACAGCTACCAAAAGCCGCTGGAACTGTTCTGGTTGTCTGACATAAATCAAACCGACCGTCTTATTCTGGAACCCCAGCCTGATTCCCAGCCTAACCTAGTTGGCTATCTGAATCTGATACGCCCCAACCGCATCCAGGTGCTGGGCGAAACTGAAACCCGTTATTTGTCCGAACTGGAAGCCGATATTTACGAGGATGCCCTGCGCCAGTTATTCGACGCCCATCCGGCTATAATTATCTTTGCCTGCTCCACCACACCGCCCGCTGCACTGCGGCAATGGGCTAGTGACACGGCAACCCCACTGCTTGGTTCCCCCCTCACGGCTCGTCGGGTTATCGAGGTTCTGGATTTTCATATCAACAGCCTTCTCTGCAAAAAACAGATCATCCACGGCGTATTCATGGAGGTGCTGGGAGTAGGTGTGCTGCTCACCGGCCCCAGTGGAGTGGGAAAAAGTGAGCTGGCGCTGGAATTATTGACCCGCGGTCACCGTCTTATTGCTGATGATGCACCTGAGTTCTTCCAGACTACGCCTGATACCATATATGGTCGCTGCCCGGATCTTCTGGCTGATTTTATTGAGGTTCGCGGCCTGGGAATACTTAACGTGCGGGCCATGTTCGGCGATAATGCGATACTCAATGATAAACGCCTGAGCCTGATCATTAAATTGAATAATTCCGCCTCACAGGACAACTCGCCACTGGAACGACTGGACTCCACCCGGCGACACTTCAAGGTGCTGGATATGAATATTCCTGAAGTCGTCCTGCTACTGGGGCCAGGCAGGGATCTGAGTATTATCATTGAAACTGCGGTACGCAACCATGCCTTGCACTTGCGCGGCTACAATTCCGCACAGGATTTTATTAACCGTCAGCGAGAACTGATCAAGAACAACACATCATGAAACTGATCATCATCAGCGGTCTGTCCGGCTCAGGCAAGTCTATTGCGCTTAACGTACTGGAAGATCTGCAATACTATTGCATCGACAACCTGCCCGCAGCCATGCTTCCCGCACTGGCCGATCAATTACTTTCATCCCATAATATGGACCATGAACATATCGCGGTGGGTATCGATGCGCGCAATACCGCCGCTGATCTGGCTAATTTCTCTGATATTCTCAGAGATCTGAAATCGCGCGATGTCGATATCGAAATTTTCTTTCTTGAAGCTGACAACTCGACCCTGATAAAACGTTTTAGCGAAACTCGCCGCCGCCATCCACTCAGCAATAATGAAGTACCGCTTAGCGAAGCCATTATTCAGGAGCGCAGCCTGCTCGAAGCGATCGCTGTCGAAGCCGACCTGCATATGGACACCAGCCGTACCAATATTCATCAACTCCGGGAACTGATTCAGTCCCGCGTCAACAGTAGGGATGATGCCCGTCTCTCCCTGTTGTTTGAATCTTTTGGTTTCAAACAGGGCATACCGGTGGATGCCGATTTTATTTTTGACGTGCGCTGTATTCCAAACCCGCACTGGCAGCCCAGTCTGCGTAAACTGACCGGCTGTGACCCGGCTGTGGCCGAGTTTCTGGAACAGCACGACGATGCCACAAAAATGTTTGAAGATATCCGCAACTTTCTTGAAAGCTGGATACCACGTTTTGAGGCCGATAATCGCAGTTATATGACCATTGCCATCGGTTGTACCGGTGGCCAGCACCGCTCGGTTTATATGGTTGAAAAACTGACTGCCTGGTTTAAGAAACTACGCCCTGGTATTCTATATCGGCATCGAGAACTGCCATGAGGAACGCAGAAATGGGTGTTGGTCTGTTAATCCTGACCCACAACAATATCGGTGAAACTTTATATAATACCGCCATAGATGTGATCGGCAGCGCCACTTTGCCAACCCAGGTGCTAATCGCATGCATGGACTGCAATACCGATGAAATGCTGGAACAGGTTCGTAGCAGCCTGCAAAAACTGAATAGCGGTGAGGGGGTACTCATACTCACTGATATGTATGGTGCCACCCCCAGCAATATTGCCTCGGAACTCTTGAATCCCGAGCGGGTTCTGGTTTCCGGCATCAACCTGCCGATGCTGGTCCGGGTAATGAATTATCCTAATCTAAAATTAAACGATCTGGCTGAGAAAGCGATTAGCGGTGGCCAGGATGGCATTCTTGCGCTGACGGCCAGGGGGACTGAATAATAAAGGACATTTTAAAATGCTGGAAAAAGAAATTACAATTTGCAACAACCTCGGCCTGCATGCTCGCGCTGCTGCCAAACTGGTAACGCTGAGTTCACAATTCAAGGCCGATCTTTTTCTTCATCACAAGGATAAAAAGGTAAATGGCAAAAGCATCATGGGTGTAATGATGCTGGCCGCCGGTAAGGGAACCTCGTTGCTGCTATGCGCCGATGGTGACGATGAGCGGGAAGCGATCGAAGCGATTGAGAATCTTGTCAATCATCGTTTTGACGAGGAAAGCTGATTTCTGCTTTGTCCAGCCTGCATCCTCTTTCCGTCATAAATAAAATCCGGACGAATATTATTCCAGCGCTTCCCAGCGTTGATAAAGCTGTTCCAGTTCTTTCTGTATGCTCTCCATCTGTTGCAGGGTCTCCACGATGATCTGTTTATCCTGCTGATAAAACCCGGTATCGCTGATCTTTGTTTGCAGGCTTTCCTGCTCCCGCTCCTGTGCTTCGATTTTTTCTGGCAGGCCGGCGAGTTCACGCTGTTCCTTATAGCTCAGTTTACGCATTTCATTCGCGGCGGGCGTTTTTGTCTCAGGCGGCTTTTTAATATCATTATCCGGCACAGGCCTGAGCACTGCCGTCTCAACCTTCTGCTGTAACCAGTCCTGATAGCCGCCGACATATTCACGCAGGATGCCATCAGCTTCAAATACCAGGGTGCTGGTGACGACATTATCCAGAAAACTGCGATCATGACTGACCAGCAATAGTGTGCCCTTGAATTCGGTCAGCAATTCTTCCAGTAATTCCAGTGTTTCCACATCGAGATCATTGGTGGGCTCATCCATTACCAGCAGATTGGCAGGCCGGGTAAACAATTGCGCCAACAACAAGCGATTACGTTCACCACCGGAAAGTGAGCTGACCGGGGAATTTATACGTTGCGGAGTAAATAAAAAATCCTGCAAATAACTGATAACATGACGGGAGTTACCGTTGATAGTCACTTGATCGGTTCCCAGATTGAGGTTCTCGATCACCGTTTTTTGCAGGTTCAACTGCACCCGCTGTTGATCAAAATACGCTACTTCCAGTTTGGTTCCCAGCGTGACTGTGCCGGAATCCGGTGGCAACTGCCCCAGCAACATCTTAATCAGGCTGGTCTTGCCCACACCATTGGGACCGATGATACCAATACGATCTCCGCGCATAATGCGGGTAGAGAAATCGCGGAACAAACAGTGATCGCCAAAACTCAAGCCGGTATTTTCAACCTCGGCTACCAACTTACCCGAGACACTGGCCGACTCCAGATTGATCTTTGCCTTGCCACCCTGTTCACGCCGCACACTGCGTTGCTTACGCAGAGCTTCGAGCGCCCTGACCCGGCCTTCGTTGCGGGTGCGTCGCGCCTTGATCCCTTGTCGAATCCAGACCTCCTCCTGAGCCAGTTTCTTGTCAAACAGGGCATTCTGTTCCTGTTCGACAGCCAGGCGTTCTTCTTTTTTGCGCAGGTAATTTGCATAATCGCCGGGCCAGGATGTCAACTGGCCTCGATCCAGTTCAATAATACGGGTCGCCAGCTGTTGCAAAAAGGTTCGATCGTGGGTGATAAATAATAGTGCGCCTTTGAAACCCAGCATAAACTCTTCCAGCCAGGTAATACCTTCAATATCAAGATGGTTGGTTGGCTCATCCAGTAACAGTAAATCGGGCTCCTGTACCAACGCCCGCGCCAGCAACACGCGTCGTTTGAGTCCACCGGAGAGTTCATCCATCTTTTTATCGACCGGTAGCTCAAGACGTGAAATGGCGGCGGAGACACGCTGTTCAAAACGCCAGCCCTCCGCTACTTCAATCTGCTGCTGCAACCGGGAAAATTTCTCCAGCAACGCGGCATCATGCCCGCCCTGCTCAAGCTGATGGGCCAAACGATGATAATTACTCAATAAATCACCCAGACTTTCCAGGCCGCTGGCCACTACATCGAAAACACTGCGCTCATCCCCGACGGGCACTTCCTGTTCCAGACTTGCCACCCGTAGGCTCCCATGACGCCAGATCTCACCATCATCGACCCCGATCTCAGCCCCAAGAACCCGTAGCAAGGTTGATTTCCCTGTCCCGTTACGACCCAACAGGCAGAGACGTTCACCTCGTTCGATATTGAGGTTTACCCGTTCCAGCAGGGGGGCACTTCCGAAAGCAAGGGATACATTTTTGAGGCTGACAAGCGGTGGCATCGTTACGGCACGTAATGGTTAGGAAATAATCCGCTATTATACCGACTTTCCTTGCCCCCCCCATAGTTTCAGTTAAAATAGCGACATTATGTGCACGCTTATCCCCTGTTTTCCCGATGAAAGATGAAGAAACCAACAAAGAACTGCGCCAGAAAATGGAGCAGCTTTTTATGGAGCACCGGGATCTAGATGAGGTGATTCACCATCTGACGAGCGATCCCTGTGTCGATCAACTACAGATTGTGCGCATGAAGAAACGTAAACTTTACCTGAAAGATATGATTACGCGATTACGCAGTAAACTCATCCCGGATATCGAGGCTTGAGCCTGTCATTTTAGTGGGGCAGCATAGTATGACAAACACTTCTCCGGATAGTCCTGATGCAGAGCTCCTGTTGGCTACCGGTTGCGCTCACTGTGCGATTGTCCTTGAGGGTCTCTCACAACTGGTTAAAGAGGGGCTGATCGGACATCTGGAAATTACCAATATTGCCGTCCAGCCCCCGCAAGCCCGGCAACTGAATGTACGTTCAGTACCCTGGACCCGTCTTGGCCCTTTCATACTGGAAGGTCAGTATTCCCCCGATGAATTACGCAAGTGGGCGCAACGCGCCAATAGTCTCGAAGGCATGAGTGACTATATTGCCGAAGAACTAAGGCAGGGAAAGCTGGGAAAATTGATCACGATGCTGAATAGCTTGCCGCAGCATCTTCGTGCCCTGATCCCCCTTCTCGAAGACGAGGAAACTGAGATGCAGGTGCGTATTGGTATTGATGCAATTCTGGACAGTATTGAAGATAAGTCCAGTCTGGCACTGCTGATCCCGGCATTCGCTCATCTCGCCTCCCACAAGAGTCCACGTATCCGTGCCGACATCAGCTATTACCTCGCTCTCACTGAAAATCCGGAGGCCATTCCGGTATTGAAAACATTAGCCCAGGATGAATCGAAAGAAATACGGGAGATAGCCCTGGAAGGGCTGGAAAAGTTAAACCGGGTGTGAATACCCTCTCGCATCAGGGAACGATTTAATGGCTCGCAGGTTATTCCAACAATATGCAGAATTCCCCTGATAAATGGTATGTTTATATGCTCTGTTGTAGCGATAACTCCTACTACACAGGCATTACTAAAGATCTGTCTCGCCGTCTGCAACAACACAATAGCGGCCAGGGGGGCGCTAAATATACGCGATCCCGTCGCCCGGTAACGTTGGTGTACCAGGAGCAGCAGCGGGATCACTCAAGCGCCCTGAAACGGGAAATGGAAATAAAACGCTTTCGACCCCAGGCCAAACGGGCGCTGGCAAAACATAAACTGGCCATAAAATGAGTCTCAGCGTTGTAACTGTGCCGCCAGTTCACTCACGGCCATCTCAAGTTTCGGCATTTCAATCGGGAATGGCAGACAGATATGGGCGGGAAAACGATCGGTCAGGCACTGCAACTGGTGTTCAAATTCCTTTTCAAAAAATATAATGGTTTCTGTCTCCGGCATTTTTTGTAATACCGCCATCAGCGATTCCAGGCTACTGGTGCGATCACGAAAATCTGACTGATAATTAAATTCAGCCACAATCACAGCCGGCCGCAATTTTTTCAACTCACGTATTGCCTTGCGAACACTATGGATTTTTATCGTTTCAAAGCCAGCATGATGATAAATACTTGAAAAATCAGGATAGCCCCCCAATTCAGTAATCATTAACAATTCCGGTTTACGGGCTTCGTCTGTCATGCGTATTTTCACTATTTTACGGATACCTGTGAAGCCATAGTATAATCGAGCCGTGAACAACAAACCAAATGGATGGCTAGTACCGCATCCGGAAAATAAGTACAGGAATAAAATAATGCCTTATTTTGTCTATCAAATTAAACCTGCCGTCAGCAAACTGATAAAGAACCTTGAAATGTTAGAGGAATTTGAGGCGTATAAAGAAGCCAAAAACCTGATAAAAGACAAACGCAAGCAACTTTCCCGCGAGGATGAAACCGTATACAAAATCATTTTTGCGAATAATGCACTCCAGGCTGAGGAACAGCTAATGGAAAAACGCGATGCCCCCATTGTTCGGGAATGGGAAAAATAATCATCCCTGGCTACTCCAGGTAAAAAAACCAGCATGGATGAAGAACAATACCGCCAGATGTACCACTTGCTTAATCAGCAACAATGCGTGTTTGAAAAAACCATCAATGCACGGCGTGCTAACTGCAGTTGCTCAACGCGGTTCAACCTTGCGGAACGTGAAGGCATTGCCTGTAACTCACCGGCGCGTTATCAACACTGTCTCGCACTGTTACAACAGTTGCGTAAAAATGCCGCCTTTGCCCTGCATCTCACCCATATCGATGGCCAGCAGCCACATGCCAATGAAATCAAGCTTCAGGCTGGTGGTTTGTCCGGACTTGAGGATATTGTACTAGAGAGAGATCCGACCGCAGCGGATATGAATGATATCAATGGTCTTCTAAGTACGGCTGAGCAGCAATTCGGTCAAATTGAAAAGCTGCCCTATGCCGAGATTGTGAAAGCTATCGTCCGTTTTAAAGGGCGTCAACGCCGCAAACGATAAAAAATTCAGGTGAGCGTGGTTTTTCAGGATGAAAACCAGTCAAAGGTACAATCCAGATGCGCCCGCACCTGCACCAGACCAGGTAAACCATCTTCAGTAATGACGACTATCGGTGGGCGCGTCACAAAATGCCGGTTGCATCTTTTTATCCAGATAATAGCCATGTTCTTATTGTGTGGATAGCTGGTTCGCAACGCCTCAAAGATGCCGACAATATGTTCAAGCCGTTCGAAAACATCGGCATTCCTGGGAAGAGGCTGACCATTACGATATTTCCTCAATGTCCGGGTCGGCGTATCTTCA
>VAOX01003291.1_pt1 | contig 47430 bp, 46 predicted proteins | sample 3393891 | NCBI WGS metagenome assembly VAOX01 (sample SAMN08290429, study PRJNA428436) | hydrothermal vent metagenome | isolation source: Deep-sea hydrothermal vent chimney | place: Indian Ocean: Southwest Indian Ridge | depth 2822 m m
TCTTTTGGGCCGGTGTCCAGGATGTTAATCAGTAGTACAGTACTAATACCAACCACCGAGCAAATGGATCCCGGCCCAAAAGATCACCGGGATGACGCTGAAGTTAAAACAGAAAGTTAATCTTATTGAATAGGAATATAAATTTCAGTTATTAATTCTTCCGGTGCTAAATCAAAACACTCTGAATTTAAATAGTGCTCAAATGCGGGCGCATCCATTAATTCATAATTAGTATCGGGTAACCAGTTTAGTATAATTTGATTATAAGTATCTTCTAACTTTTGATAAGGACCATAATGTATAAATACAGCATAGCGGCCACCTTTGATGATTTGTATTCCATATTCACCGTCGGGCTTTACGCTGTCATCAACGGTAATACACGCGTCATAACGAATGTTTTTTGCTGCCGTAATATCAGGAGAGTCTAATGGTATGCCGTAATTAAGCGAGTTTTCTGTCATCAGGTTATTTTCTTTTGCATAGGTCATCAAACATTCCCAAGCTTCAAAAGCGGACTCCATGTAGTCGCCGGTTTTCCGAATAAACAATACTCTTGTTGGTTTAAAATGGACTATAGAGTACTCTAATTTTTTATTGTTATTATCGTATGTCAGTTTAGTTTTTGTGTTTACATCTTTTAATTTTAAATCTTTGGTTTTTCGAAACACGGTGGGCGATAAACCAAATTGTTGTTTAAATGCACGTGAGAATGCGGCTGGAGTTTCATAACCATTGTCTAAACCGATTGTAGTAATGTCAAGGTCAGAGTAAAGAATTTTATTTGCAGCGCGTTCTAATCTAAGCCGTCGTACATACTGAATAATTGATTCACCCGTTAGCGCAGTGAAAATGCGATGAAAATGATAAGGCGATAACAGTGCAATCTTGGCTAAGGCTTCTAATTGTAATTTTTCATCAAGGTTGTTTTGAATGAATAACCAAACGAGATTAATTCGCTCCTGATAGTGTTTATGCGTTTGAGGTTTGTGGCGGCTATTCATTTATTTAGTTTCGAGTAAATTAGCGATATCGATATTAATTGTAATATAGAGTTTTATTTTAGTATAAACTATCCAGATATTGCGGTTAAGTACAGAAACTTATTATAAATATACCGTATGTGGCTGTTTTATATCAATAAAATCAATACAATCCAGCTTATATCATTGTCCTTATAATAATATATTTTTAACTCTATTAGGAAATAGCATGCGCTATCGTGAGCAAGATTTTATTAATCAGGTTGATGGTGTTATTGAACCTATAATTGGTAATAATGTGTTGTTGCTGACGGCAGTTATCGGGTTATTTATTGGAATTATCTTTGTTGTTGGTGGGCGGTTTGGTAAGCAATTGTGGATAATTGTTTGGGGTGCTGGCTTAGTTATTGTTAGTATCGTTTATATAGTGTATATGCTACTCGGTTATAGGTGATTTAATGAGTAAAGTCGATCAATTTGAGAGTGTTTTTCGTTCAGCGCTACACGATGTGTTTGAGTTCAAGAAAATTCATTTTGCAAAAGTATTAATCGTGTCAGATTTAGGGGCAACCGAACTCCTTGAGTTTGAAAATAAAATAAAATTATTTTCAAACTGTATTGATATCGATAATAATACCGAGTGGTTATCGTTATCATTGACGGAGTCTCAAACGACACAGGAATTAATTGATTCTATTAATAAATTACAACCCGATTTAATTTTCACCTATCGAAATTTACAAAGTGCCACATGGCAGTACAGTCACAGTCTTGGTGAGCACCTTGATGTATTAATTCAAAAAACGACCATTCCAGTAGTCGTGGTTCCTCATCCATTAGATAGCATTCGATTTGAGCATACATTAAAAAATACAAATATTGTTATGGCAATAACCGATCATTTGTCGGCGGATGATGACTTGGTTAATTACGCTGCAAAATTTACCGAGAAAAATGGTCAATTGTATTTAATGCATATAGAGAATGCGGGCACTTTTGAAAAATACATGGATGCCATTTCCAAAATTTCAACCATTGATACCGATGAAGCGCGTGAACAAATTTCTAAACAGTTACTAAAACTACCTAATGATTATATACATTCCGTTGAAGATATCTTAAAGCTCGAAAAGCTGCCAATTACAATTAAAAAAGTGATTGGTTTTGGCCATCACTTAACGGAATATCGAAAATACATTGAACAACACCAAGTTGATCTGTTGGTAATGAACACCAAAAATAAAGAGCAGATGGCGATGCACGGCTTAGCTTATCCTCTGGTCGTCGAGTTACGCGCAATTCCATTATTATTAATATAATTCAGGTTTACTATTTATGAGTGAAAATAAAGCCAACCCGGCAAACGTACAGGGCGCAATTGATTCGATGGCAAACGTTGTTACCGAAGTCCCAATTGAAATTACATTATTATTCACCGGTTTTTTGTTATTGATGATTGTTTCATTGGCATTTGAAGAAAAAATCCACGCAAAAAAATCCATTATAGTGAGTGTATTTGCCATTGTGACTTTAATCGTGGCTACCTACTTTAATCTTATTCCGTTTGGCGACGTAATCCTACCGGGTAATCATCATGTAAAAATTCCAATTTATATAACAGCGGTTGACTGGGGTGTAATCGCTATTATATTAGGGTCAAGCATTTTTGTTGATGTTACCTCGCGTTCGGGTCTGTTTACCTGGATAGCCATTAGATTAACCAAAGTATCGGGTGGTGACCCATTAAAACTACTGTGGTTTTATTGCATTATGACCGTGGTATTTTCTGCAGTATTAAACAACGTGACCGCAATGATTATTATAGGTTCGTTGACGGCGGTATCGCTGTCAAAATTAAATCAAAAACAGTTGTTACTTGGTTTTTTGTTGACCGAAGCTTTGTTGACCAATATTGGTGGTTTGTTAACTTTGATCAGTTCCGTACCGAATATTATCGTCGGCAACGCAGCGGGTATTAGCTTTGTGGACTTCTTTGTTAAATCGAGTCCGTTTGTATTGGTTGCAACAATTGGCACGATAATAATTGGTGCAAAAATATTTAACATTAAAAAACTCGCAACCGAACAACAACGTCAGGAAGCCGCGCAATTAATATCGGGCTTTAATGAAAATGACGGTATCGAAAGCAAGGGGTTCTTTTGGTTTGCGGGCACGATGTTATTACTGTTTATTATCTTTATTGCCTCTACTTCGGTATTGCCGATTGCGCGAGACCTCGGTATGGGATTTGTAGCGTTGACATTTGCTGCTATTATGTTGATTCGTTATAAATCTGAAGTAGATCAATTTTATAAATCAGTCGATTGGGATTTATTGGCGTTTTTTGTGGCATTGTTTGTCGTGATTAATGTCATGGAATTTACCGAAGTTTTAACCTTGATGGGCGAGGGAATTTCATTCCTAATTGGCGAAGGTAAAAACTTGCAAGGAACGGCAGCATTGTTAATCTCGTCGGCAGTTGCAAGCTCAGTCACCGATAATATTCCTCTTGCTGCAATGCTGGCTAAAATACTTGCTGCAAGTGGCACTGTGAGTGATTCACCATTATGGTGGTCGGTCGTATTTGGTGCTAATTTGGGCGGAAATATCACACCAATCGGTAGTGCTTCTACCTTGGTGGCTGTTACAATAATCCACAAACACGGAATAAAATTATCCTTTGTGGATTTTGTAAAAAAAGCCGGCATATTTGCATTTTTACAATTAACCTTAGCGGTATTTTACGTATTACTTTTTATCTATTAATTATATTAACGGAATTAAAACAAAATTATGCGCGGTTACGTCCCTCTCGATCCTCAATCTAAAGTATCTCAGGAAGAATTTGCGATTGTGTATGTACCGCGGCGAAGTCGACGGCGTTTCCCAAAAGGCTGTGTTGAGGTCAAAAGCTCCCGAGAAGAAGCTATTGCATTGAGTAACCCGGATGAAATGCAATACGCCGCTAGAGTGATCGGACCTTCAAAATCATCAGAAGGACAATATATTTATTATTTAGTTGAATGGTTGTTTGAATAGCTATTGATTCTTATTTCGTCATTAAATTACTTATTGTGGCAACAGTGTTTAAATTTTTTACCGCTACCACAGTAACACGGTAAATTTCGACCGGGTTGGTAGTTAGAGTGTTCAATAATCTTACCGTCGACATATAACCATTGATTGTGTTGTTTTATAAACTGACTTTTTTCGTGTAATTTTTCGGTACTGCCATTAGTTAAAAAGTAAGCAACAAACTCTACCGAGCCGTTGTTGTGTTGTTTTAAGCCCTCGGTGCATTCCACTATATAAAGCTGTAACCAGTTGGTTGTTTTTAAATCGCTAAGATTCATGTCGTTTGGACGTGTTGTGTGATGCCAGCTCGATAATAAATAATTTAATTCCTGACGGACATTGGCGCTATACCGTGAACGCATTAATTGTTGTGCAGTTTCGGGATGATTATGCTGTTCAATAAATAGTGCACAACAATCGAGGTATCGTTTTTTAGTGCCACAAGGGCATAGTTGAGATTTCATAGTGCAAAATACACTGTATAAAAATGATGTTTCATGTTTGTTTCTTAATAGTAAGGTTAATGTACACTCTAGATTAAGTCTAATCTATATTATGTTATATGAGGTAGGTTTTATTTTAAAGCTGATTGCTATAAATATAATATCTAATTAAAATAGAACACGTTCTAAAATAATAATTAATAATAATTCGTTCACAAAATCTACAGGTTTATCATTCATGATGGTATTGAAAGTCGTATCTATAAGTGCTGTTATTGTAGGCTGTTTTATGATGTTTGCTTCGTTACTGACGACACGCCGCATCATGAATAATCGTTTTCAAATCGGTGCTAATTGGCAATTTCTTTATATTTTAATCATTTTATTTATTGTGGGGTTCATTACTTATGGAACGTCAGTCTACAACGGTGTTAGTAGCCAAAACGACTTAATTGTCTCATTACTGCTACTTGGAGGTAGTTTTTTTGTGCTAATAGTTAGCCGAATAAACTTACAAAACATCCTACAAATGCAGCACATCGCGCTATTAGAACGTCACCATGCCTTGCACGATAATTTAACCGGACTTCCTAATCGGCAGTTACTTATCGAAAGAATAAAGAAGGCGATTAGCGGTCAAAATCCTAAACAAAAGCAGGTCAGTATTTTGTTAATGGATTTAGATCGATTTAAAGAAATTAACGATACTCTAGGGCATGTTGCCGGAGATTTATTAATTCAACAGATTGCGCCTCGATTGAAAAAAATCATTCGAAATGCTGATACTCTTGCTCGAATAGGTGGTGATGAATTTGCGATTGTTTTACCGGACACCGGTTCGGGAATTGCTCAAGCAATAGCGCTAAAATTAAATAACAGTCTGGCTGTGCCATTTGAAGTGGATGGCCATAATTTAAATGTTGCAATGAGTATCGGGATAACGGTTTATCCTCATGATGGTTTTGATTGTGACACCTTAATGCAAAAAGCCGATATTGCTATGTATGTTGCTAAATCAAAACAGTGTGGTTACAGCCTGTATGATGAAAAGCAAGATCAATATTCTTTAAATAGATTAAAGCTAACAGGCGAGTTGCATAAGGCAATTAAAAATAAAGAGTTGGTTGTTTATTATCAACCGATTATCAATATGAGCAAAGGTGAAGTAGCTTGTGTTGAAGCCTTAATACGCTGGAACCATCCTGAGTCAGGTGTAATTTCTCCTGAAATATTTATTCCTTTGGCTGAAAATGCAGGAATCATGAGTTTAATCACGCAATGGGTTCTCGAGCGTTCTTTAGTGCAGGTTCAACGTTGGAAAAAACAAGGTTTCAAAATTGACCTGCATGTTAATTTATCAATGTCGGATATTCAGGATTCAAATTTCCCAAAGCATTTGATCGAAATTCTACAATCCAGTAACACGATACCAAATGAGCTAACCTTAGAAATTACTGAAAATAGTATGATGACTGATTTGAAACGCGCTAAAGACGTACTAGGGCAATTGCATCAAATTGGCGTTAAATTGGCTATTGATGATTTTGGAACAGGCTTTTCGTCGTTGTCGTATTTAAAACAACTACCAACACAAGAACTTAAAATTGATAAATCATTTGTATTGGATATGCTCGAAGATGAAGATGATGCGATTATTGTTCGATCGACAGTCGATTTAGCACATAACATGGGGCGGATTGTAACGGCAGAAGGGGTTCACGATAAAGATACCTATGATCTACTTGAGATATTAGGTTGTGACCGTGCGCAAGGGCATTATATTTGTAAACCATTAGAAGCTAATGATTTGTCGGGCTGGCTTGTTAAAACCAGTTGGATACCTGGTAATGTTTATAATATCGCAAAGTAATCGAATAATACCGGCATCATCTATATTATTGTTATTAGCCAGAAATCAGGAAATTACTTAAAATAGTCTCTATAATTTATATAACTTCTTTTTTGTAGATGAAACTAAACTGACGTGAAAGAGTTATTGCAGACTATTTCAGAATTGCGTCATGAAGATGATGCACCCTCTAAAATGTTCCACTCAATATCGCAGCAATTGCGTAAACGTTATGGTGAATGTGCAATTGCATTAATGACCTCGTCTGATGAACCGTGCACAACAATAACAGTATCGTTACTGTATGATCAAACCGGAAGAGTTTGCATAGAAGAACACAATATTTTACAACATGAGAATTGTTCCAAACAATTTTCGGGCGACTGTTTAAAATCTATTTTCAACGAAAATAAACCAATTATTTATGTTGGCAAAGAATACGGCATTCACTCTATATTTAATGATCTATTTATAAATTACATTGATGCAATTACATTTCCAATATTTCATCAAGGTGCAATAAATAGATGGTTTGTTTTATTATTTCCAAATAGCAATCAACAGGACAAAGTCGATATTGAGCGAACGCTGTTAGTTACCACATTAATAGTAAATTATATCGAAAGTATACAGGAATCTCAAAAATTACAAGAAGCCAATGAGTGGATTGCCAGTGAATTAAAATCTGTTGCCAATATAAAACAACAATTATTACCTCAAGGTGAACTGAAATTTGATGAATTAAATACAGCGGTTTTATATCAACCGTATAAGTCATCAGGCGGTGATTATTATGACATCGCACGATTAACTGATTTTATAAAAATAGATGCACAAGATACATCTGAATTACGAAATGAATTGTTTGGTATTATTATTGCGGATGCCTCCGGTCATGGTTCTGCATCCGCAGTAGAAATAGCGATGTTTGATGCCATTTTGCGTACCTATCAACCTAATGTTAATCTTGGTCCTGCAGGCGTTTTTAATTATGCGAATAAATACTTGTTTACTCGATTAATTCGAAATGGCTACATTACAGCTTTTGTTAGCAGCTTTCAGACTGAGAGTCATATTTTAAGTTATGCCAATGCGGGACATCCACCACCAATTTTAAAACGCAGCGATAATAGTATCGAAATATTATCAGATAACGTTGGTATTCCGTTGGGTATCAGTCAGGGAAACCAATGGCAATCATCGGAAGTGATGGTAAACAAAAATGATGTATTGGTTGTGTATACTGATGGCGTCACCGAGCTAATGTCACCCGAGGGTGAATTTTTTGGTGAACAAAAATTAATAGACATCATAAAAGACAGCGATAATTCGCCTGACAGTATCTTGAGCAACATAAAGGCTGAATTAAAATTACATAAAAAAAATAATAGTAATTCAGATGATCTAACCTTAATTATTATTCAACCTAAATTTTAAATTATTTCGATTTTAATTATGTATGAAAATATTAAATAACACCATTTTACTGTTAATGCTGCTGATACTAAATGTTAATTTAGTTTTAGCCGACCTTCTTCCGATATTATACGATACTCAACAATTTAAAATTTCGAATAGTAGCTATGATTTGAGTGTTCCAAAAAAATATAAATTGGAGTTTGTTTTACCACTAGATGGCCCTAGAATAATCAGTATCAGTGAAAAAGGTGAGATGTTTATAGGTTCAAAATCCGGTTATATCTATCGTTTGGTAGCACCCTATAACACAGCCATAAAATTAGTCAGATTAAAAAATTATCCACATAGTATTGTAGTGCGAGGTGATTATATTTATATAGCTCAAACAAATGGTTTATATCGAGCACCCTATCGTTATGGTCAGAAAAAAATACTGTCTTCCGATATAAAACAATACGCCATTGTTCCAGGAGGACTTGGACATAATAGTCGGACTGTAAGAGTAGGCCCTGATAATAAATTGTATTTAAGTTTGGGAATTGCGGGTAATTGCAGTAATCAATACATCGGTGATGGTTATCATCTTACACAACAGCGAGGTGGTGTTATGGTGTTGGATGAAAAAAATAAACTTAACAGAATGTGGCGAGCTTTTGCTAGCGGTTTACGCAATCCGGTTGGTTTTGATTGGCACCCAACAACGGGAATTATGTATGCTAGTAATAATGGCCCGGACCATTGGGGCTTTAACGAACCACGTGAATATTTTAGTAAACTACTACCGGGGTCATTTCATGGTATGCCATGGTATCAAACGATCAATAATAAAATCACAAAAGATGATTGTATTAATAGTAAATCACCACGTTCTAAAGCGGTGGTCACAAAACCCGTGCAGACGTTTGATGCTCGCAATGCACCTATGGCGGTGGCATTTATTACTCAAGGTGATATTGCTAAAAATTTTTATGGCGATGCACTTGTCGCATTACGTGGCTCATGGGCAGTTCCCGATAGTGGCAAATTAAAGGGTTCTAGAGCAGGGCGTCGAGAGCCAAAATTAGTACTGGTTCGATTTGATAATGGCAAAGCTATTCAAGTTGATAATTTTGTTACAGGATTTCAGTTAAAAAACGGCAGTCGTTGGGCTAGACCCATTGGAGTTATTAATGCACCGGATGGTAATATCTATTTTACGAGTGATGATGCTTTAAATGGTTTATTTAGAATTAAAAAAGTGAAATAGATAAAACATTAATTAGCTATATCGTTTATTATCAAGCCATGACTCTGTTTATCAATAAAATCATCATAAATCCAAAATGGCTTAAATTATATTTAAGTACATTCTTGCTAATAATTTTTACTGTACCTCAAGCAAACGTCTGGGCTATACAAACAAATAAAAGTAGTTTTAATTTACACATTACACATACTGAATCTAAACGTTTGTATGACAGTGCAACACTCCAAACTAGGCTTACTTCGGCTACAGCTTATCGTTCGGAGCAAATATCAGAAAAATTGGGTGGACGAATTCTTTTTGGTTATCAAGAACAAATTCAAGATAAAAATTCAATCACTGCAGCACAGTATGCAGCTGGGTACTTTGGCGGCATTAGTCTTAATTATACAGTGCTGAAAATTACTGCTTATCAGCTTAAATTTTTTTCTCAATATCAATACCATCAATTAGAAGGGCGGGACGGTATACAGAAAATCAATATCCAGTGGCATGATTTAACGGCCGGTATTCGAAATTATTATACGCTAACACCGCGTTTACAAATATTAGCAGATGCACGTTATTATCAAGTTGTCGGTTCTCAACGCGCATTAGAACCATTATCACAAATTATCAACTTTAAGAATAAATCATCCGTCACATATTCTGTTGGATTGGCTTATCAAGTTGATGTGAGAGGTTATCTTGCCATAAAATGGATTGCAGGAGCGCAACAAGGGTTTCGGTTATTCTTAGCGAAGGATTTTTAATTTAAACACGATTGTACGATATGATTGGTTTACAAAAATTTCCAAAATTACCTCAGTTAAGTCTTGGTTTAATAATTATTAGTGTGGCTATCAGCTTTGTTTGTGTTGGACTGATTCATTCGGATCCCTTGTGAATATGGCCCATACTGGGTGGCTTGGTGCTTGGGGTATTATGGGGGTTTTACTCAAGCTAAACTGGCTACAAAATAAATATTAAAAACAAGTATCGGTATAAACGATTTCATCGATACTGAAGTGACTGATGGTTCAGTATAAAGTATTTATTTAAATAATTTTGTAACTATTCAGCGTATTTCAGTTCCAAATCCTTACTCTTCCACTCTTTTAAAGTTACGCTGAATAGTTACATAATTTTTTATATTTGATTTTATGGTTAGGCTCTTTTTGGTTAAAGCTGTAGTGTGTAATGCCGATTAATAGATATGTTTAAAATTTGCTCAATTAATATCTATTATTTGTAAGGTAACCACACCAAATGTCGACTGCTAGTGTTGTTGATCTACTGCCTCAGCCACAACGATTGTTATTATCCGAAGTAATAGGCTCATTTAGTTATGCTCTTGATATGGCTGAAGGGCTTAAGCCAGGGCACGCTTTGCGCTGTTGTTGGTTGGGAACTGAAATAGGTAAATCATTATCATTAAATACTGAAGAGTTATGGGATTTGTATTATATATTGTTGTTAAAGGATATTGGTGGCAGTTGTATTTCATCAAAATTGACTTTGTTATTTAATGCGGATGAAAAAGTCATTAAGCATGGCTTAAAAATTTTAAACCATAGTAATTTAATTCAAGCTTTTCAATTTATCATTAGACATACTAGTTTGCAGTCGGGTTTTATAACACGTATCTCAAAAATGTTACCGCTTTTTTTAAATGGACAATACTATTTAAATCAATTATTACGGAGCCGCTCCGAACGGGGGGCTGATCTAGTGATACAACTTGGCTTTAATGATCAGGTTGCTGACGGTATCCATTGTTTAAATGAGCACTGGGATGGCAGTGGACACTCTGATGGAATTAAGGATCACGTCATTCCGGTCAATTCTCAAATAGCATTAATTAGCGAAGTCTTTGATGTCTTTTACCAACAATTTGGATTTGATAAAGCAATTGCAGAATTACAAAAGCGCTCATCAAAATGGTTTAATCCTGAAATATTAACGATTGCCATTAATTTTTTAACGAATGATAATACTAAAATCACTATAGAGTCATTTAGTTCAGAGTCTATATTAAAACAACATGTCTATGCTTTAGTCGCTGATAAAAATAATGTGACAATAGATGATGAACGATTAGATGATATTGCGACCGCATTTGCTCAGATTGTCGATTCTAAGAGTCCGTATTCCCATGGCCACAGTACCCGAGTAGCATTGTATTCTGATGCAATAGCAAATGAATTAGGACTTTCAGTGGGCCGTCGACGATGGCTTTATCGGGGAGCGTTATTACACGATATCGGTAATATGGGTCTCAGTAATTTGATTATGGATAAACAAACCGATTTAACGGCATCTGAGCTGCAACAAGCAAACTATCATACTCGCAACACTTTTGAATTACTGCGTCACATGCAATCGTTTAAAGAACTTGCAAAAGTGGTTAGTTCGCATCATGAACAATTGGATGGTGAAGGTTATCCAAGGGGAATAACTGAATCTCGAATATCGTTGGAAACCAGAATCATTACTGTTGCAAACGTTTTTGATATGCTATTCACTGATTCTGCTAAAACAAAAGCAATGTCATTAGCAACAGTATTACTGATCATGGAGAAGCAATGTGACTCCGTTATTGATCGAGATTGTTTCAATGCGTTTAAAAAACGAATTCCCGATTTTTTTCAAAATTAATCTTATTTTATTGATCGTCGCTGTTTTCTTAATCTTCGTTGTTGTTTAAGTCCTCCTCAATGATGCTGTCAATATCATGTTTCGGTTTTGTTTCTGTTTTATTGTCGGTTTTGTTTTCAATTTTTCGAATAATTTTTTAAATTGATTTTGAACGGTTATTACTTTAAGTAACGTATCATTTTTTTTATCTTTTATTTACCACACAATAAAAAACAACAAAAACGACATTAAATTGAATAATAATGGCGTTAAGAGTTGATATGTTAATCATGTAATTTTATAACAAAGTTCAGCTTTACAATTATTGTTAATATCGGCCAATAGTAAAAATTTAAAGTATGAGAGTAAGTTAATCATCGTGATTTTCTGTTTAAAGAATAATCAAATTATAATAAAACTATAAAATTTAATGTATTACAATCGACATCGTACGGGGCAGTTGCGTAAAATGGCGGAATAAAAATTATATATTAAGGAGAAGAGGATATGCGTTTATTACCATCGTTTTGTAAGTTGATTGTTGCTGGTCTGGCACTAACGTCAGTTTCTGTTGCAAATGCAGAAGACAGTTTAGCAATAGATAAAGTTAAAGGTCCATTATCAGTTTTGGTACTAGGTTCTGGGGGACCTGTTGCAACTCCGGCAGGTCGAGCCTCATCAGGCTATTTAATATTTGCTGATGGCAAACCGCGAATTTTGATGGACATGGGCGGAGGCACTTTTAAAAGTCTTGCTCAAAGTGGTGTCAATATAGCGGATTTAGAACATTTTTTATTGACGCACTTACACTTAGACCATACAGCAGAAATGTCAGCCATGGTAAAAACGGTGTTCTTTCATAATCGAAGTGTTGTTGGCAAAACACGAACCGCAAAATTTAAGTTTTATGGACCGGCATCAAACGGTGTTGATTTTCCAATGGCATTAACCGGTGGTGAAGCAATTGATCAGTATCCTGGTTCAGTTGATTATGTTGAAAACCATTACAATATTAAAACAGGTGTAGAACGTTATTTAAACTTGTTCGGTCTTGCAATTAAAGCCGGCCCATTTCAACGTGAAGCCACTGACTTACCATCAGATTTTACATCTAATGAAATAACAACTGTATTTACCGACCCTGATGGTTTAACCGTGAAATCAATAGCGGTTAATCATGGCCCTGTACCTGCTGTGGCATACCGTGTTGAGTACAAGGGACACAGTATCGTGTGGTCAGGTGATACTACTTCTCAAACTGGCAATATGGCAAAAATTGCAATGGGTGCTGATATTTTAATTTATGATACGGGTATAATGGATGATGCGCCGCCATTAAATTCGGTATTCCGCAAATTACATACATCACCTTCACGAATGGCACAAGTCGCATTGGAAGCCAATCCTAAAAAATTGGTATTGTCCCATATTACCCCCGTCACTGAACGTCGTTTAGATGAAGTTAAAGAAATTGTGAAAGCCGGTGGTTTTGAAGGCAAGGTTAAATTTGCCAAGGATTTGAAAGTGTATAATACCGGTGATAATTAAGTTTTAGATCGAAAAATAACTTGAGTATTGATAATACAAAAAGAGGGCTTATTCGCCTTCTTTTTGTGGTTAAATCCATCATTGTTTAACTGTAAAAATGAACAAAAAAGCACTAATTTGTCATAATCCTTGACATTGCAATGTTAGAGACTAATGTTTTAAGTAATATTTCATTTCCCATTGGTATTTATGAAATGGCAAAACAAGGTTTCTCGAGTTGCGAAGTAACTCGTATTACCACAATTAGCCAACGCCAATTACACTATTGGTGCAAAACGGCTCTAATCACTCCTTCTATGCAAACGCGTGGCGGACATGCCCGGTTTTCTTTTCATGATTTAGTAACCATTAAAACCATCGCGACTTTACTTCGTGCTGGTGTGTCGACACAAAAAATACGGCATTGTATTGCTAAATTAGTGACATTACTACCTGATGTAAACTATCCATTATCTGAACTATCCATCGTGGCTAATGGTGAAACAATTTTAGTGTTTCATCAAGGTTCTGCGTTTGAAGTTTTATCGGGTCAGGAATGGATTGTTGATATTGCAAAATTAACGGAACAAGCTCAAGCGTTACAAACTGTTGGTTTAACGCAACAGCAAGATTTGTTTGATGAGGCTGAAGTAATTTATAAAGTTGAGTAATTGGTCATTAATAGGAGATGAGTGAATGCGAACGATATCAATTATAAATAGTAAAGGTGGTTGTGGTAAAACAACAACCGCAATTAATCTAGCCTGTAATTTAGGTTGGAAAGGATTACGGGTATTATTAGTCGACTTAGATCCGCAAGGACATGCCACTTTAGGGGTTAATTACCAAAATAACGGTGGTTCAGGTTTGTATGAATTATTTACAGAACAGGTCACTATTGAAGAAATAATTGTAAAATTTGTTGTTGCCGGTATTGATATCATTCCCGCAACAGAAACGTTAGAAAAAATTGAACGTTTTGCAAAAGATACACAGTGGAATAATCATTTATCACTGAGTTTGAGTAAAGTCTCCTATCTGTATGATTATGTTATCATTGATTGTCCGTCAATGATCAATCAAAGTACCACGTTAGGAATGTTGGCATCTGATGAAATTATTATTCCTTCAGACATGAGTGTATTTTCTTTTGAAAGCATAAAAAGAGTTATTGATAAAATAACATTATTTGAAAAAAATGATGGCATATCGCTGCCGTTTTCATTATTACCAACCATGGTGGATGAAAGAACCAAGTTCGCACGTAAGTTATTAAATCAACTCAGGGATACCTATCCAAACCACGTATTGCCAATAGCCATACACAATACCGTTCGTTTACGAGAGGCGGTTTGCATGGGTATTCCAATTATTGATTATGACGCAGATTCAACAGCGTCAACGGATTATATGTACCTAGCCGATCACGTTATCATGCAACAAAATAAGGAATCTAGAATTGATGTTGAATCATTTATAGATGTAGCGTCGACAGTCAAAATTGTAGCTTAGTTACATACCCGTTATTGATATCAAATTTATTTTATTGGCATGATTTAGATCAAATGTTGTTGCTGTTAATTGACTATAATGCAAGCTACGTTTATTTAACTTTAATAGAACATTCGTTGCGCAGATCAAAAATTAGTACTTTATTTCGATAAATAGACTTAATTTTGCCGTAAAGAGTCTTTTCAATATGCAGGTGTAGTTGTAATTTTCACCTAATTTTGCAGAAATGATGTTTTTAAGTTAGTGGTTTATAGTATGGCTTGATTCATCACATTATGTTTATTCTGAACAACAAAACAACATTATCCTTTTTTTTCCTTTTTTCAACAACACTTGCACATGCAACTAGTGACGATAGAACGGATTATCAACACTTCAATGATTCAGTAGTGATTCAAAGTAGGCTTGTCAATCAAGAATCATTGCAGCTATTGCAGAAAATACATTCAATTGAAAAATCTTTAATTGATCCCGAAAGAGATCAACTCATTGTGTTGATGAAACAGGACTTAGGCGCGCAAATATTGCTACAAACAATAAGCCTTTACATCGACAACACGTTAATAAAAAAATATCACTACAAGGGAAATGATCTTGAAAAACTGATGAGTAGAGGTGTGTTAAGGCTCGTCACGTTATTACTCCCTCCTGGACTGCATACGGTTAAGGTAGAAATGACAAGCCTGAATCACGCTGTTATTAAACGGCAATTAGACTTTGAAAAAAAAAATGATCCACAGTTTTTGAGTCTTGATTTGGTTGGTTCACAAATCAAACTAGAAACATGGCAGAGTCAATGATAGTACTTCGAACCATAACGTGGTATTGGCTTGCAATTAGCTTGTTATTGCTTTTTTTTAAAGCTATTCCGTCATATGCTTTTGACCAGCAACCAGAAAAGAATGACTATGTTTCGTATCAACTACAGTGGCAGCTATTAACACCTTTATTAAAGCAATGGATGGTGAAGGAAAAATATCAAGGGACGAATCTTAAAACATTATTACGTCAACATAGCAATGTATCAAATAGCGGTAGTCTATTAAGTTTAGATCAAACCTCGAATTCTAATTTATATACTAAACAAGCTATCGCCATTGCTATCAAGGCACTAAATTCAAATAATATGGGTTTAGCACAAAAAATACTCGTGAATATCACGTTAGGGAATGAAGATGACGATATAGTCATAATTTTAAAATCAATTATTAGTAGCCGTCTAAATAATATTAATCAGTCGGAGATATTGTTAAAAACAATAGCAATAGAGTCAAATTTTTATCAATTAGCGCAACTTAGTTTAGCGCTATTGTATCTTCATCATAAACAATATGATAAATCTTTAACTCAAATATCAAAAATCGTAAAAAGACCAAGTTATAGAAACTTAACTGAAACTACAAAAGACTATCTTGTTTTAATTCAGAGTTTATCGTTGGGTTTGTCTGGAGAACTTGAAAAAGCATTAAAATTACTTTCTACCATAAGGGCTAATAATATATCGTATTCCTTGTCATTAAAAATAAAATCAGAAATACTGTTTACTAATAAAAAATACGAATTGGCTTTAGCTCCATTGCTTGAGTTAAGAGAACGAAACACTAATTACCCTGAACTTGACTATGTTAAAATTAAAACTTTGACAATATTAAAAAATTTAGGACAGTCACAATATTCTACAGTGTTACGTAATGAATATTTAAATGCATTATTAGTAGGTTACTCATCAAAAGTTAGAACAGCTACGACAGTTTCGTCAAAAAAATATTTAAACAGTGCACTAGGTCGTACTCTAACAAGTAGTGAAATTACATTTAAACCCACGTTAAATTGGTATAGTTTACAGTTGCTAGAAGAAATTGAACGTAATAACAGTTTGCAAAATAGTTTATTTAAAAGTCAACTCGATATTGTTTATTACAATAAAATCTTAAAGAAAGGACGAAGGTTCTGGGAGGGAAAAGTAAAAAAAATATCCTCCATTAGAAATAGGGCTGTAAATAAAGCTAAGTCTAATCGACCTAAAAATAGTGCACACTTAGAAAAATTATTAACCGACTTAGTTGGTGTTCCTAAATCAAATTATAGCCGATACGAATTACTTGATGGTTTGTCAATATGGTTAAAAGGCAGGACGTTTGAACAGCGATGGTGGCTTGTTAGTCAGAAGGTTAAAGAAACTAAAATACCAAAAAAATCACAAAGAATTGTTATTTCCCCTATAAAAATAGATTTTAATAAAGCTGCTAAATCACTTCGGTTTTTATTAGGTATACCGGTTAAAAAACGGCGTTTATTGCTTAAGGCTCATTTTACGCAGCTGGTTTCTAATATGAATGAATTACCCGAAGTAATAAAAAAATCGGTGGAAAAATTAAAACAACAGCGAAAAAAACTAAAACGGTTATTACGGGGATCATTGATTCGTGATGCAGATAACTTGGTTTTACCATTTGAAAGTCAAATATTATGGTTGGTTCGAGAAAATGTCAACGTTATTCGGCAAGTTAAATCGGAACATAATCAATACCGTTATAAAATAACCAATGTCAGTAAAGGACTAAAATTAAAAAAGTCAAAACTTATTCACACTAATGCTAATTTAATTAATACGGTTAAAGCACTAAACATAATTATTTCAAAATCAAGAACGTCGATAGTGAAAAGTAAAGCGATGTTTTTTCTGGCTGGTTTATACCTGGATTCTGAGAAAAATATTATTGTTAGTAATAGTGAAAAAGACAATAGGATAAATAGTAGATTAAGAAAAGCAGCTACAATTTACCGTAATTTATTATTAAAAAAGAACAACGGTTTTAAACGTTTTGAAATAATCTATCAACTTTCTCGAGTTTATGATTTAGCCGGTGATCTAACTCAATCTAGACATTATTTGGAACTACTTGCAACAGAATACCCAAAACATAAATTACAGGATGAAATAAATTTTCGTCGTGCTGAAATTGATTTTTCGTATGGACGGTATAGTTCTGCAGTAGAAATATACTCAAAAATAGTAAATAACGAAAATTCAGTGTTATTTAATAAAGCAAAGTATAAGTTAGCCTGGAGTTATTTTAAAGTGGCTAAATATAATTTAGCCGTGAAACAGTTTCATGGTTTATTAAAGACTAAAAAAATAAAAGATGACTACGATAATCGCCAGAAAGATCAGTTTACCATTGAGCTGGTTCGTATCATGGCAATTTCTTTTGCTAATGTAAATGGCGTTAGTAGTGTTGAGAGATACTTTAAGCAACACTCTGATGATTCGCTGCAAAAATTGGTGCTGATTTCACTAGCAGATTATTATCAAAAAAAGTTACGTTATAGCGACACAGTTAAAAGTTATACTGCGTTGTTACGGTGGTATCCTAATGAACCTCAGCAACATTATTATCAGTCAAAAATTATACTATCCTACAAAAAAGCAGGGTTTAAATCCAAATTATGGCGTGCAATGGAAATATTTATTAACAACTTTGGAGGGGACAGTTCATATTGGGCGCAAGCAGATGAAATAAGCCGTAACACTATTAGAGTTAATTTAAAACGTTATTTGAGCAAAATGGCGCAACGGGCTCACTCTCTAGCACAGTCTAGTGGCAATAAGAAACAGTACAAAGAAGCTATATTCTGGTACAAAAAATATATCCGGGATCTGCCTAATGATATAAAAATTCCAAATGTTTATTACTTATTAGCACAGGCTTATCGAGAAATTAAAAGCTATGACGCTGCTGTTAAAGCATATCAAATAGCGGCATATCAATATCCAGTTTATAGTGGTCGCGAATTAGCCGCGTATTCAGCATTGTTGGTTTATCAATCTAAGCGACGCAATCATAAGATAAAAAATAATGAGACGAATGAAGAAAAGGACATATTAAATGAAATTGTGTTAGCTAGGCAATATATTAGTAATTTTAGTGCTGCTACTACAGTACTTCAAGTAAAAACACGTCTTGCTGAAAACTTACTGCTATCAAAACAAGAAGGACTAGCATTAGAACAGGCTCAAAACTTAGTTACTAATACTCAACTTCCTAAAACGTTAGCAAAAAGTAATTGGCTTGTTATTGCACAATCTAGTTTGTTACTAAAAGATTTTTCATTGTCTGAAAAGGCATATTATAAACTAATTAATTCTAACTATAGTTTGAATCAAAATGAAATAAAATTGTTCCAACACCGTCTGGCTGAGTCTATATATAAACAGGCTGAAATTGAGCAGAAAAAAGGTGATTTAGAGCGAGCCATTAAACATTATCGTCGACTCTCAATTATATCCAAAGATTTAGTTGTTATAGCGAAAGCAGAGTTTGATATTGCGACAAATCAACTTGCATTAAAGCAATGGAAAAATGTAATAATTACATTGGTAAAATTCAAGAAAAAATTTCCTAAAAGTGAATTAAATTATAATATTAATGAGAAATTGGTGGTCGCTTACGAAAATACCAAGAATTGGACAAAAGCTGCTTATAATTCAAATTTAATCTATCGACGTGAAAAGAAAACTAAATTGGCCAAAAGTGCATTGTGGCGTTCGGCTGAACTGTATGAAAAAGCGTTTAACTTTAAAAAATCCTACCGCTATTTTAAAAAATACATTACGGTATTTCCAAAGCCGGAAAGTCAGGCATTAGAAGCTAGGCAGAAACTAGTATTAATGTCAATTCGTTTAAAAAATAAGAAAAAAGCACGGTTTTGGTTGAATAGTATAATTAAATATCATGATTCTGAAATGTTAAAAAAATCTGAACGCAGTTTATATTTGGCTTCTAAGTCTAGTTTGGAACTTGCATTATTGTATAAAAAGAATTTGGATAACATTACAATTAAACTGCCTCTTGATAAAAGTCTTAAAAGAAAGCAACGTGCCATGCGTATCACTATTCGTTATTTACAAAAAACGTTGTCATACAAGTTAATTGATCACAGCACTCAAGCAACATTATTAATGGCTCAAATTTATCGCAGTTTAGCAAAAGAAATTATGGCTTCGCCACGACCTAAAAAATTAACTAAAATAGAAATGGAACAATATGAAATATTACTCGAGGATCAAATAATACCTTTTGAGGATAAGTCTATAGACCTTTATTCCTATAACATATCAAAAATAAAAGAGGGTGTTTATACTCCATGGGTAAAGAAAAGTTTACAGGCACTACAGCAATTAATGCCTGCACGTTATGTAAGGCCAGAACGTATAGTGGGTTATTATGATTCGTTACAATAATGTTATCACAGCAATAATCGTTTTATTTTTAACGGCTTGTGCAAGTACGTCTCAACAGGATGATGTTATAGATGCTCAGTTAATCATAAAAAATAAAGTTGATATTGAAGTTAAACCTGAAATAAAAAAACAATACTTTGTCGCACTTAATTATTTAAAAACAAATGAAGTTAAAAAGGCACAAAAAATATTGGAGGAAATTGCAACTAACTCTCCCGGTATTCCTGGCGTACACTTAAATCTGGCTTTACTTTATTACCATTTGAAGAACTTTAAACGATCGCGTAGTGAGCTAGATAGTGTTTTTAAAGTGTCAAAAAATAATGAACTTGCGTATAATCTTAGCGGTAGCCTTTATCGGCAAGCAGGAAAATTTGTATTGGCTAAAAATGCGTATAGTCGCGCACTTAAACTTGTTCCAGATTATGCTGATGCACATTTAAATATTGCAATATTATTCGATATTTACTTGCAATATTGGATTGATGCAAAACAACATTATTTACGTTATTTAGACTTAAGCAACAATAATACCAAGCAAGTTAAATTGTGGTTGCAAGATTTAGAGTTAAGGATGTCAAAAGGCACATGAAAATAGCACGTTATTTTAACCATTTTTTAAAAAATAAGTATTTAGTTTTAATTATCGTTTTCATATTTAATTCTGGTTTTATTGAAAGAGCACTATCCGATAATAAATCAAATGGTATTAAAATTATTGGAGATCAAGAAATGCCAAAAGTATTGTATATTTTACCGTGGAAAAAAACGACTCTTGCCTTAGTGAAAAAACCACCGGCTGATATTTTTGTCGAATTACAGTATAATCACTGTACTGTGTTAAATTCAAAATTTAATGCTGGTGATAGTAGCGATTTAAGCTGTTTATTTCAATAAGATTTTAGTTGAGTATTATCCAAGTAGTTAACATTTATGTCTCAGATTAATCTTGATTTTCATCAGCTTAGTTTATTACCGTGGGATGAAGCTCCGCAGGATAAGTTACGCCTTACAAAATCAATTATTTTTACGGCAACTGTATTTATACTAGTGTTAATCATTGGTTCTGTGATTGATGTTCCTAAGGTTGAAAAAACAAAATTTGAAAAAATTCCTGAGCGTATAGCTCGGTTACTCATCAAGAAAAAAATACCTGTAGAAAAAGTTACCATTAACGCTAAGGCTACTCAGATTAAAAAAAAGGTGACGGTAGCGCAAGCAACCGAAAGTAATATTAAAAAAAATCCGACAACGAAGCAAATTCGAGATGCCAAAATAACGGCAAGTCGTTCGGGAATTTTGGCATTATCCTCTCAATTGGCCGTTTTACGTGACATGGCAACTACACCTGATTTATCAAATACATTAAAAAAGAGTCATGCTCGTTCAGCTAAACAGCAACAAGATTTGGTTTCTCAAAAGGCAAAATTGGGCAGTGGTGGTTTAAAATCATCAAAAATAATAACGAAACAACAAAGTTCTCTGAAGCAAGCAGCATTAACAAGGATTAAAACACCGATTGATGCCCAAACAACTGATAATGGGTCTGATGACATTAAACAACGCAGTTTAGAAGAAATTACGATGATTTTTGATCAATATAAATCCAGCTTTTATTCTTTATATCGACGTGCTGCACGTAAGCAATTGGGCTTACAAGGGAAAATTGTTTTTGGCATTAAAATATTGCCAAATGGTAGGGTAGCTGAATGTGTTATTATATCGAGTGACTTAAAACATTTATCTTTAGAACGTAAATTAATATTGCGGATTAAGCAAATGAATTTCGGCGCTAAAGACGTTGAAATTTGGAATAATAGTTATCATATTGATTTTTCACTCTCTTGAAAATGTTAACAAATAATAATACATAACGGTATTAAGGAAAAACGAGTGTTATCAATACAAAACGAACTCTATTTATTATATTTGGCTAGTGCCTGTTATATGTTATTTAGTCTCAGTCTGATTATTTATGAACAGAAATTTTATAAACCGGTAGTTTATATTGGTATACTGGGTTTATTAATACACACAGCTAGTATCACTATCCACTGGATTCGAGTTGGCCACGGTCCCTTTATTAATTTATATGAAATATTAAACAGTAATGTGTGGAGTTTATTTTTGGCTTTTATTCTGTTTATGTTATTTTTTCGTGATAAATTATATATAGCTAAAATGGTGCTACCGGTTGTTATTATTTTATTGCTTTGGTTATTAGTTACCGATGCGGCGGATACCTATTTGCCACCAACGTACAATACTATTTGGTTGTATTTTCATGTTGTGGCAGGAAAATTGTATTTTTCATTATTATTAATTTCAACCGGCTTAGCAAGCTATAGCTTAATTTATGGTTCATCAACATCCCAATATAAGAGCAATGTGTCGCTAGCATACAAGTTTTTGACTATGGCATTTGTGTTTGATTCATTTATGTTATTTTTTGGCGCAATATGGGCACAAGACGCGTGGGGTCGTTATTGGTCTTGGGACCCACTTGAAACCTGGGCTTTTTTAAGTTGGCTGAGTATCGTGTTTATATTACATTTACAGCTCAATAGGAATAAGGCAAGGTTATTTTGTGGTTTAATTATTGTTAGCTTCTTGCTGGCATTCCTCACTTTTTTTGGTGTGCCATTTATATCCACGGCAGCACATCAAGGTATGGTTTAATGACATTGCTTAAAAAATCTGTATTGAAAAAAAACATGCTCATTACTGTAGTTTTAGTTGTGGCAATTGTTACCAGTGGTTTTACGATTGATTATTTTATGAATATGGCGGTGGTTAAAGTAAGCCAGCCTAAAAAAGAAAAAACACTTCAGATTGACACCTATTTTAATCGTGCAATCGAACACATGAAACGTAAACGTTATAAACAGGCTGTGACTCAGTGGCAACAATTATTGCTAGTGAATTCTACAATGCCCGAAGCTCACGTTAATTTGGGGTTTTCCTATTTTGAAACTGGAGAATATAAAAAAGCCATGATGAGTTTTCAGCGTGCCATGGATCTCAACCCGTATCAAACCAATGCATATTACGGCTTAGCTATTTGTTATGAAAAACTAGGCGATTTACGTGCAGCTAGTGGTTCGATGCGAAGTTATATTCATCTGTCAAAAAAGGACGATCCATTTGTACGCAAGGCGCAATCAGCTTTATGGGAATGGCAGGCACAACAACAAAAACTTGGGGAAAATAATAATTAAGTTACTTAGACTTAATTCGTGCTACGCCGCCAAAACTGCCTATCCAAAGGGTATTGTCCTGTTGTGTTGCCATTGAAAAAACGGTATTTGATAATAACCCGTCTTTAGTGGTTAATGTACTAAACCCGTCTTCGACAAAGCGGGATACACCGTTACTTGTACCAATCCATAATACCCCTTTTGGATCTTCATGGAGCATGAAAACATGGTTTGCTGCTAATCCGTCTTTAACGGTGTAGTTTTTAAATGTTGTACCATCAAATCGAGATAGTCCTGCACCCCATGTCCCAAGCCACACGATACCGTGTCGATCGACTTCTAATGCAACAATGTAGTTTGGATTGTAGGCGGTGTTGATATTCTCTAGACCCATTTCAATTTTTTGTCGTGCGTGGTGGCTGGATACAGTTGCAGGATCGGTTGTAAATTGATTGTCATTTTTAACTAGATTATAATTAGCGCCTTGGCCGTCTTTGTGGTTCCAGCTTTGCCACTGACCGTTTTGATATCGAGATAAACCACCTTCAGTGGCAAACCAAACTTCGCCTTTTGTGCCAAGAGCAAGCCCGTATACCCAGTCATTCGGTAAACCACCATTGGTATTTTTTACGGTATAGGTTTTCCATGCTTTAGCATCATCGAGATCACCTGCTATAACTAAATTAGCTCCAGACCATGTTGCTATCCATAAATCACCATTGGGCATGGTGAGAACGTCATATACAAAGGCATCGGCTAGGCCTTCGGGTACATTGTAAATGGTAAACTTGTCTTTGAGTTCATCATAAACGGCGAGGCCACCACCATAAGTACCAATGAGAATTTTATTTTTTTTCCAACGACTAACATGAAATACACCATTGGCTAATAACCCATTACGGACATCGAATAGACGGTAGTCATCGGTTTTAACATTGTATCGAATAACGCCACCCGAGGTTCCTACCCAAACAACATCACCCTCCGTGTATATTGATTTAACATTTCTATCGCCAACGCGAAAATGGGTAAATTTTATAGTGTTTTCGCTGTTTGTTACGTTGTTCGTTGTACTGTGTCGTTTGAGTGGTTTATCTATTGTTGCCTGTTCTGACCGCTGGTTTTTTCCGATGAAGTAGGCGCTAGCAATCAATCCTGCAGTTATAATCACCAGCATAATTGTTTTTTTATTCATAAATTGTACCATTTTCATTTTAACTTCTTAGTTGATTTTGGTCCAAGTAGAGTGACACCACCCCGATTGGCTAGCCATACTTCATCACCATTAATTGCAATGGCATACACATCGTTAGATGCTAAACCATTGTGAATATTCCAGGTATGCCAATTTTTTCCATCATAACGTGATAAGCCACGGTTTGTTCCAAACCAATACACGCCATTGTCATCTTGTGCCATGCTGTAAACAATGTTGCCGGCTAGGCCGTCTTTTTTCATTAGGTTTGTCCATTTGCCATTGTTGAAGTGAGCTACACCACCACCCCAGGTTCCAGCCCAAATAGTGTCTTGTTTATCTGCCATGAGGCAAAAAACATAGTTGGGATTATAGCTGGCTTTTCCACCAGCCAAAACACCAAGATCGTGACGGGAGCGTGTGCCTAAACCGGTATTGCGACTAAACGGTAATGCGTCTGCATTTTTTCCTCCGATGCCGTCCTTGTGGCTCCATGATTTCCACAACTTGCCATCAAATCGACTCACGCCACCTTCGGTTCCAAACCAAACCTTGCCTGCTTTATCAACCGCTAAGCCATAGACCCATTCATTAATCAACTCTTTGACATAAGTTTTAAAGAGACCCGATTCGAGATCCAAATAATTAGCACCAGCCCATGTTCCAATCCATAAGCCACCGTTGTTATCATTGGCAAAACTATAAATCCAATAATCCGCTAAGCCATGCATTGGAAAGTAGGTTTTCCACTCGCCATTTTTATAACGCGACATACCACCAGCATTGGTTCCAAACCATTTGTAGCCATTGGGATCAATGCCAATTGCAAAAACATATTCATTTGCGAGCCCGTGATCCCGAGTAAAGGTATTACGAATTGCTTGGCTTGTTAAATCTATCTCATGAACGCCGAGTGAGGTACCAACCCACAGTGTTGATGTTTCTTTTTCAATCGCGAGTGAACGGACATAAACGTTTTTTCCAACCTGAAAAACATTAAGTACCGTCGGTAGTTGTTTGGATAGTTCCGTTGTTTGTTTTTTGTTATTGTCACAAGAAAATAAAGTTAACATTAAACTTAGTAAAAAAAATAATGGCAAAAATCTCATCGATAAAAAGTCCTGATATAGGCGATGACATCAAATACTTGTTGCTGCTGTAAAATTCCGGTAAATGCCGGACAGGCATTTTTACCTTTATTGATGTGCTGCAATAATGCAAAATCAGATTGTGCCAGTGCTTCGCCGCGTTTAAAATTGGGCGCGCCGGCCATAACGCTTATCCCTTGAGCTCCATGGCATAGTGTGCAATTTTGTTGGTAGAGTAGTTTTCCTTGGGCTGTATTGGCCGCAACTACGCCGCTAGCGTTTGTTATTAGATAGAATAGTAATATGCTGGTTATTTTATTCATTCTATTGTTTCCTTATGTGGTTGTGCAAAACGTCATTTATAGAGCTGTGCTTTTTTTAAGTTTGCTGCTTGGTTTAAACCGCCATGCGTATATACTTGAAACACCCGACGTTTGCAAACGGGGTCGCTGGCTGAACTGCACAATTGGTACCAGTGGAAAGCTTTTTCTGGATTTTGATTAAATCCTAATTGTCCAAACTCTAACGCATAAGCGTAGGCACGCATTGCGGGGGTATATTTGAGCTTGGCTGATTGTTGTATTAATAAACCGGCCTTATTACTATCAAGTACTGTGCCTTCGCCTTTGGCGTACATATTACCCAAACCAAACAATGCCTCGGGATAATTCTGCTCTGCGGCACGCTGGTATAATTGAAAGGCACGTTTGTTTTCTTCAGCTTGATCTAAGATATATGCTAGCGTAGTTTGTGCTGGAGCATAGTTCTTACGAGCAGCTTGTTCGAGCAGTGTCATGGTTGTAATTAAGTTTCCTTGTCGGTAGGCTAACATGGCTTTTTGATAATTCAGTATGCGGCTATTTCCTTCGGAGGCATTAATTGGGTTATTCATTAAACTCATAATTATAAACAAGAGGTAAAATGAGGCGTTGTGTTTGTACATGGCTATTTAATATCGCTTTAAAATTTGCTGTTATAGATTCTTTGGTATAGATTATTTAGGTTAACCATTACGGATATTTTTCACTCACAAAGTGAGTAACTATTTTAAGTTGTTTTTTTAACTAATACCACTGTCATTGTCATCTGTCTTGATTTACATCACTTACTACTGAGTTACTTAAAAAAAATACCACTAAGGTATAATTAGAAAAAGTACTGATGTTAGGATTTGAAATTGGAGTAGCCGGGAAGCTAAGTTGGAACTCATTTTATAAGTACCCTTTTCAAGTACCCTGTTAGTAATTATCGACTTTTGTCGTTTGAGTAAGCTCGTTTTCATGGAGGAAATAGTGTATACCGGATTATTGTAACAGTGTTTTCAGGTATTGTTTATTCCACGACTGTTCACCACTCACGCGTTTTATGATAATGCCGTCGGGCGCTACTATTATTGTTTCTGGGTAAGCTTGTATATTTAATTGTTGTTGTGTCAATATTTTTTTTGGATCATGGTAGTTATTAAATGTAATGGAATTTTGAATTAAAAATTCTTGCATTAAATTTTTATCATCATCAATCGATATCGCTATAACTTGAAATTTGGTTTTATCTAGAGAGTTGCTTAGTTTTTGTAAACTGGGCATTTCTTCGCGGCAAGGGTGACACCATGTGGCCCAAAAATTAATGATTAATATTTTGCCATTAATATCAACTGGCTTGTTACCGGCTGTTATTAATTGTTGCAGTGTTTCGATAGGGAAAACGTCACCAGCATTGTATTGTGTTTTGTTGCAAGCGGACGTTAGCAGCGTTATGAAAACTAATAATACAATAAATAAAACACTGTTGATAGAACGATAAATGAATGGAACTTTTTGCATATTATTCATATTACTATAGTGTAATAATTAGTGTGATTTAGGGGTATTATTGATCGGATAGAATGCGATTGATATATAACTTATGATTTGTTCAATTTGCTGTGCAGAAAGCACGTTTTTCCATGCAGGCATCGAGCTGTTAGTGAGGCCATTACGTATTCGCTGTGTTAATGTTTTACGGCTCATTGTTGCCATGAATGATGCCTGACGTAGATCACGGGGTGGCGGTTCTAAAAAGCTACCAATCCAATTTTGTCCGCTGCCATCTGCCGCATGGCAAAAAGCACAGTTTTGTAACCATAATATTTTACCGACTTTGGCTTCAGGTGATAATGTTGCGGTAGAGGGTGAAATGCTGTGTTTTGCATAAATACTTGCCGAACTCACGATATCGATTTTACTATGAGAATAATTATTTCGTGGATATGAAACTGCTTGTTTTTTCCATATTAGTTTTTCATTTGAAAAATTGCTGCGGTCATGACAACTAATGCAACTACTTAGAAACAAACGTTTGCCATTACGTTGTGTCTTTGTTAATTCATTTTCGGGTTGATCTAATGCTAGTTTTCCTGTTGCATAATCAAATGCCGGGGCGTAGCGCGCGTGGTTAGGCCAACCATTGGCGTTAATGTGGTAACGGCTGTTGCGGCGCTTGTTTTTCATGAATTCATCGCGAATAAAGTCGACTACAGCGGCGATTTCTGAGTTAGTTAATAATCGACTGAAACTGGTCATTGCGGTGCCCGGTTTGCCATGGCTAACTGCGTTTAGCATTTTGTCACGCGATAAAGAGGCTAGTGTGGTTTTTGTAAAATTACGTGGTGTTGGATTAACATAGCTGGATGTTAAGGTTTTGGCATCTCCAGAATACCCATGACAAAAATAACAACGGTAATTATAAATTGCGCGGCCTTGTTCATGGTAACTAAGGGGAATTTTTGTTGTGCCAGACAACACAGTCATAGAGATTGACAGTAAGCTTAACAATAATGACACGGTTATAATATGACTATTGAACATATTGAGTTACTGTTGTTGAATAAATTTTTTAAAAACATATTCACTAACATCAGCAAGTTGTTGTGGTTTAAATACGGTTTGCCATGCGGGCATTTCAGTGCGTAACTTGCCTTTTTGAATTGCGCGATATAATGCGGGTCGATTAAAGTCAGCGCGTGATGCCGGGTGTAAAAAATTGCGAGGCTTGGGATTAATAAAATAGGCTCTTGGCCCTCGACCGTCGCCATCGTGACCATGACAGGCAGTACAATTAGCAAGATATAAAACCGCGCCGCGCTGATAGTTACCGGTTAGATTGTTGGGTAGTGCTAATGTCATGTCTGCTCGCGTGCTGTTAACGCTAGTCTTTTTTTGTTGCTGGGTAGAAGACGGCATAAATGTAGTGATGACATAATCTACAACCTGTTCAATTTGGCTATCGGTTAAACGATTTTTCCATGCGGTCATGGCTGTTTCTGCGCGACCAAAGGCAACGGACTTGAGCATTCGGGGTCGTGTTAACAGTGAGTGTTTTTTTATATCGGTGAAATTAACAGGAGGAGGACGAAGCCCAGCGGTTGCCCAAACCGCACCTTTGCCAGTATCTCCGTGACATACTGAACAAAAATCAGCATAAATTCGTGCGCCAGCTGTCGCTTTCTTAACGCTTGTTGTGCGTAAAAATGTATCACGAATGTAGTTTGCGAGCGCGTTGATTTTCTGGCTTGATAATTTAGATTTCCAAGCAATCATTGCGGTGCCCGGTATGCCATTGCTTATAGAGTGTATTATCCGTTGTTGGCTTAATTCCATTGCTGATTTGCTACTAGTAAAATCTCTGGGTGGGGGAATAAGTCCTTGTTTGGCGTGGCTTTTACCATTGCCTTGCTCGCCATGACAGACTGAACAGTAATTTTGATATAAACTTGCCGCGTCAATAGTTGCTGCTACACCGGTTGTGGAATGCAATAGAGCAAAAAGGATAAAAGCAAACGACAATGATTTAGAATTGAGTAATAAAACGGGTATTTGCATTTTAACTGTTAGCTGCCTGTTATAATTAATGGCTAGTTTAAAGCAAACGTCACCGAGAATAATTGTTCATAAACCACTAAATAGAGACTCAAAACAAATTTATTTGGCATTGTACTGACTATCGGTTTTAATTACTTGTCCCAGATCAGGTAATTTAAAACACGTTGTGACAAGAGTGTGTATTATTGGTGTGTAGAAATTGTGGAACATAGACAGTTCTAAAGTGAATGTTGATTAGACAATTCTGGTTTTTAAATAGGTTTGATAATATGCTCCATAGTGATATTACGTTAAGGCAAAAGAGATAAAATGAAAAATTTAAGTACAGTTTTGATAAAGACCAAAATATTTAGCGGTTTGCTACTCATTCTTGGATTAAGTGCATGTTCTAGCACTGCCGTACAACCGATAAAGGTAAAACCAGTTTTTCCTGCTGCACCCAATCAAGCACGATTTTATTTCCAACAAAGTATCCTCAGTAGCGCCGATGTTGAACAAGAGCAAGCTAATGCTTCTTTTAAACGGTTAATAACAGGCCAGGCACGAATCGGAAATGCAATGGCGAAACCATTTGGTGTCACGGTGCATCAAGGTCGGGTATTTGTGTCGGATACGGTGAAACGGATGGTAGTGGCATTTGATAAACCAGCTGCTAAATACATTGAAATTGGTACCACGGCACCCGGTGAGCTTTTTAAACCAATGGGCTTAGACGTGGATCAAAACGGTACCTTATACGTATGTGATGCGAGTTTGAAGCAGGTCCTTGTTTATGATCGTGACGGTAACTACTTACGCACTATTGGCAATAAAGATTACTTTAGTCGACCGGCTGGATTAACGGTAAATCCACAAGGCAGTAAAGTTTTTGTTGTTGATACGGGGGGCGTAAAAAGTGACAAACACCGTATCGTGGTATTTGATGCTCAAACCGGTAAATTTTTATACACTATTGCAAAACGTGGAAAAGCCAATGGCGAGTTAAATTTACCCAGAGAGGCGACCATAGCACCCGACGGTAATTTATACGTGGTTGATGGTGGTAATTTCCGCATCCAAGTCTTTACGCAAGAAGGTAAATATCTACGCACCTTTGGTGCGATAGGTCGGCGAAGCGGACAATTCTCACGCCCAAAAGGCTTGGCTGCCGATGCTGCTGGTAATATCTATGTTGCAGATACTGCATTTGGAAACTTTCAAATTTTTAACCCGCAAGGTCAGTTATTGCTTGCCGTTGGGATAAGGAACAGTCAACACGGTGCCGCGCATTTTATGTTACCTGCCGGTTTGGCGATAGACGAAGATGGTCGTGTTTACATGGTGGATCAATATTTTAAAAAGGTTGATGTGTTTCGTCCTGCGGCATTGTCTGAATCTGCAGGCTATTTTAGTTTGCCTTCGAGCCAAGCAAATAAATAGACAGGGCGGTAGTGTAATACACTGGACTACGGCCTAAGTTAATTTTTGTCATTTCTGTTAAATTCAAAATTTTAACAATAATTTTTTTGCTATTTGTTGTTGGCTGAATTGTTGTATTTATCGCGTTATATTGATCGAAATCAAGTAGTCCTAAATCTGGCCGACATTGCATAATGCGATACAGTAGTATTAGCTTATTCAAATATAATAATATAACGAATAATAAAAAGAAGAAGTTAGATAGGGATAATAGGATGAATAAAAAGCAAAACATGAGGTTTAAAATTGCGCTTGCGTTAACTGCAACGGTTTTTACCAGTACCGCGCTGCAGGCTGCAATATCCAACACATTACATAATTTAGGCTCAACCGGGATTGGAGCAAATACTTATAGTGGCACAGCAGAAATTTGTGTTTTTTGTCATACCCCTCATGGTGGAGACAATTCTGCATCGGTACCACTTTGGAATAAAACATTAGCATCACCCGCTTCGTATACAACGTATGATAGTTTGGGAACCAGTAGTTTAGATGGTGCGATGGCACCTGTCGGTTCGGTGTCGATTGCCTGCCTTTCGTGCCACGATGGTACTCAAGCAATGGATGCGGTATTAAATGCGCCAGGTTCTGGTGCAGTGGTTCCGTCTTATAGTGCCGGTACTTGGACAGGAAATTCATCGCCACAAGGAATCGCTCTGATTGGACAAGATTTATCAAACGATCACCCGATCGGTATTCAATACGGTGGTGGTGGTATCAGTACCTCAGCACCTGCAGGCGCGACAAGGGATGTTGATTTTAAAGCACCCAATAGCGCCACAATTAATGGTAATACAATTTGGTGGGTTGATACTGAAATAACGCCAAACGGTACACGACAAAAAACAGACATGCAATTATATACACGCTCAATAGCATCGATTGATGGTGGTGCTGGGCAGCCATTTGTTGAATGCGCCAGTTGTCATGATCCTCATACCGAAAACGCAACTTTTTTGCGAGTATCAAATGCTGGCAGTGCCGTTTGTCTTGCTTGCCACACGAAATAAATTTTATAACTACGTAGTCAGCCAAGGTGCAATACGAATTAAACTGTAGCGTGCTGGCTCGTAGTAAAGATGTATGTCCATGATTGTTTCCCATGATTACTCATGGTTATGTAAGGTATAATAGTATGCAGTTCAAATACACTTCTCTTTATAAAATAGTATTTATCGCATTTGTATTGCATAGTATTAGTGCTTTGGCAGAAACGACACCATTAAATGAACAAATTTTTGCGCGTATCAACCAGCGGGTTATTAGCAATGCAGAATTTGTACAGATCTTTCATCAAGCCGTACGATTTAAGTATTATCACGGTGAAGTTCCAAAACAGGAACTAGTGCGCTTTAAACGACAAGTAGCTAAAGATATTATTGATCAAGTATTAGTGTATCAAGAAGCTATAAATTTAGGTTTAAAACCTGAAACTAAAAAAATCCAATCTGGTTTAGCGACCTACAATCAAAAATATCAAGCTAATTTGATTTGGCAAAATCAAAAAAAACAAAACCTACCGTTGTTAATGCAACGCTTAGAACGTCAAAATTTAATAGAACAAATGGTTGTTAAAATAAAAAATATAACACCCAATGATACAGCTGCGCTAAAAATCTATTACCAGCAACACCCTGAAAAATTCACAGAACCTAAACGTTTATGGTTGTCGGTTATCTTGCTAGCCGTAGCTCCTTCGTCTACAGAAAAAACATGGCTAGACGCAAAAACTGCCGCGCAGCAATTTATAAAGCGAATTAAACAGGGTGACAGTTTTGAAAAAATAGCAAGAAAATATTCTTCTCATTTAAGTGCTGTTAAAGGTGGTGACTTAGGCTATTTACATCAAGGTTTATTAGATGGTGAGGCACGAAGAAATGTTGAGAAATTAAAGCTGCATGACATAAGTGAACCGATTCGAGTCTTAGAAGGAATTACGATTTTTCGTGTTAATGGCGTTCAAGAGATACAATTAAAATCATTTGAATCGGTAAAAGATCGTGTCAGCAGTTTATTGAATAGGGAGTTACAAAATGAAGCATGGAATGAATATTTAAAAAAATTAAAACAGTCTGCAGATATTTATGTGAATGAAAAAATATATGCTGAAATTAATGAACAACAATTAATAAAGTAATTGAAGTTTGAACGTGTCGGTAGAACGAGATTCATGGAAGAAAGTTACTCTAATTATACTTATGGTTATGGATTATAAAAATATAGCAAACGTGGAAAGTGCGCCAGTACGTGTCTGGGGTGACTTAACTGCTATTTATCGTGAACGTGATTATAATGCAGGTTCAAATAGCGCAGTTGATTCATTGTTGATATCCACTGTAAACGTCAGTAGTTATATTTGGCAACCGTGGTTTGCTTTAGTGGATGGCAGTTTGTCTTTAACATCTGATAAGCGAGAAAATAGCGATCAAGTTAATGTTAATAATCAATATTTGCGAGGTAAATTTCGGTTAAACTTATTTCCCAGTAGTCGTTTTCCAGCGTTATTCTATGCCGAAAAAAACACCAATGAACGCTATGATGAATTATTTGCACGGAATATTGTTAACACAGTTGTAGGGTTACGCCAGCAGTATATTAGTTTAGATGGAAAGCATTTTTACAGTGCAAATGTAGAACGTGCAGAGCGAGAAGATATTGATCAAGAAAGTTTTGTTAATGATTCTGCAAATATAAAAGCACGCTATAAAATGAACAATAATATTTTTTACGGTGATGTTGACTACAGTAAAATTGAAAAGCCGACTCGTGCTGATGCGCTTAACTATGCGCTAACAGCAAGACATACTTATGCCAATAATAGTAATTTCACAGTAGACAGTCGAGTCTCGACAACTCAAAGTCATAATGATTTTATTACAAACTCAAATGATACAAAAAACAATCAAGTGTCGAGTTTTTTATTATGGCGGCCAGGAAGGAATCCAAATTTACACATTACGGGTAGCTTACGAGTATCTGATTTAGAACAGCGTTTCCAACAATATGATCTTAACTTAATTACAAATACGGATAATGTTAGTGAACGGGCTACCATCAATATTAATCAGGGTTTGATATACAATTATTCACCAAGAATAACGTTTACAGAATCCATAAATCGCACCGAATTAAAAAATAAAAAAACGCAGCAGTATATTAATTCAGAGGCTGTAGGGGTAACGTATAACTCTGGATCTTTAGATTTTAATAGTGGGTATTATAACTGGTATGCAACAAGTAATTTAAACCGGCAATATGGCGCTACGATACAATCTGAAAAATATTTTAAGAACCAACTTGGACATTCTTTGTCAAAAGATTTTATGTATTACCAAACCGTGCTCATTCAAACGACATTTAATCAGTCGGTGGCGTACGAGATTCGTGAAAATCAAGAAAACTCAAGTTATTTTAATCATTCAGTAACAGCAAATTGGTCTAAATCAAATTTTGTTAATACCTCTGCCATCCGTTTTACATACACCGACATTAGAAATATGAGCATTGAAAGTAATGTGTTCCAATTAGCGAATATACAATTTTCTTACGACTATCGAATTAACCGTCATACGCATTTTTTAGCTAATGTTACATTGCAAAAAAGTCAGATTAGTACAAATTTAAAAACAACCAATACTCAATATAGTAATGGACAAGTAAGCTATAATACTAGTCGATTTTTCAATGTGACTGGCTTGAGTTTTAAGTCTGAGCTGCGAATTAGCAATAAAGTGAATGATGGAGATGAAATTACATCAAGCAAATACGGATCATATCGAGATAATATGTGGCGTAATGAAATTGTGTATAGGGTTGGTTTATTTGAATCACGAGTAAGTTTAGATTACGTCAAAAATGGCGACGTATACGATAGAGTGTTTAAGATACAACTTACGAGAAATTTTGGCGACATATAATTTAAAAAGGTATTGGAGTAAAGTAGTTATGAAGAAGAGTATTTTATTTTTGTTTATGGTTTCAATGTTATTGATATTGTATTCGGTTACGGCTAGGGCTGAATATGGTGATGTGGTTATTAATAATTATTCAGACGATGCCGGTATGCGTCCAGTTATATTTCCGCATTGGTTTCACCGTATTCGTTTTCGATGCAAAGTATGTCATGCGGATTTAGGGTTTGAGTTTAAAGCAGGCGGCAATAAAATAAACATGCTTAAAATAATTGATGGAGAATATTGTGGTGCTTGTCATAATGGTGAAGTGGCATGGTCTGTTGAAAATTGCATTATGTGTCACTCCGCAAAGCCGGGGACACCAACACAAGTGCACGAAAGTACAATATCAAAACTATTAACAAAACAAAAGAAAGATAAGTCTAAGAAAGGAAAGGCAGCTAAGTCTAGCGCTAAGAAAGTTGGAGATAAAAAATGAAATTAAAAACAAAAGAGTATTGTATAAATAAAAACAGACTTTCTTATTTGAAAAATTATACTCTGCTTAATGTATTGTTTTTATCATTGGTTTCGCTATTGGTTTATCAACAAAATTTATTTTCGGCTGAATTAAAATCAGGGCAGCAAGTGTATGATAGTGGTTGTGTTGGCTGTCATGGTAGTGGTGTTTTAAATGCACCAAAGTTAGCATCAAAAGACGATTGGAAAATACGTGAAGCCAAAGGATTTAAAGTATTACAAAAAAATGCCATTAATGGTTTTAAGAATATGCCTGCAAAAGGTGGCAATCCCGCCTTTAAGAATGAAGAAATTAAACGTGCTATTGCTTATATGTTAAGTAAGTCAGGGTTTAAAAAATATGAGAAGCAGGCAGGTAAAGCAACTAAGAAAAGTAAAAAATCTAGCACTGCTAAATCGAAAAAATTGAAGGCAAGCAAAAATAAGTCATATAATAATATAAATCGATTTAATCGTTTAATGAAGCCACCATCCTCATGGAATCCACCACCAATGACTGATGGTATTCATGATCCAACCAATCCAGGTACTGAAATGTTACAAACGCCAAAAGAAGCTTTTGCCACATTACCAAAAGCCAAGTCCGGAAATCGAGTTGACTGGGTTAAATCTTTGCATAAAGGTGATATTGCTCCACGTTATGATCGTTTAGATCCAGATGCAGTTCCGGTTGTGATGGATTTAAACATAGTTCGGGAAGTGAAAGGTTCAATGCCCAATGTGGTTTATCCTCACAAACAACATACAGAGTGGTTAGATTGTTCAAATTGCCACCCAGATATTTTTATACCTCAAAAAGGCGCAAATCAAATAAGTATGGCAGCGATATTACTCGGGCAAAAGTGTGGCGTTTGTCATGGTAAGGTGGCTTTTCCCGTTTCTGAATGCCGTAAGTGCCATTCACAGAAAAAAGCTTTTAAGCCTGTAAAAAATAAGAAAAAATAAATTTAAAATAATGGAAGTATTGAATATGCGTTACCGAGTTGTTGTTTTATTGTTGATGTCATTAACTGTTATTGAGACGGTACAAACTTCTCAGAAAGAGCTAATGCACGATGTTGTTATAAAAAACTTAAAAGGCGAACAACAACAGCTTGGCCTTAAATTTAAAATGGCAAATTATTTATTAATGCATTCGCCCATTCGGCGGCGCATAAAAAAAAGTAATAATGAAGAACTTAACGATTTGTTTGATGCCGCCGAGTTTAATTTTGAGTTGGTTGCTATAAAAATAAAGAGAAAAAATTGGATTGAGGCAAATGCAATTATTGATTCGGTTATTCGAGATTTAACCAATGTGTCACGCATGTTGAGTAAGAAGAGGATTGATCGTAATAAGTATTTAGAAAACAGTAAACGTGTTGAGTCATTTATTATGCCTGCTTGGTCTGACTTATCGAAGGACGATCGTCAGTTTTTGGAATTAAAAAACAAGGAGATTGTATTTTTGGTTGAACGATCCACATTTTTAGCTAAACAAGAGAAATATGTTTTAGCCAGCGAGTCATTGATTGACGCTTATAAATTAAAGTCACAGTTACTTGTTATGTTAAAACATGAGAATACAGTAGTGTATGATTTGTTATTTGATTCTTCTGAAGAGGAGTTTAATTATTTATTGAAACGGAGTATGCATTATCTTGAGTTAGTTGAAGGGGTATTACAAAATAATTCGTTTAATAAAGAAACTAGTCGCTTAATTGATAGTTATGTACAGCAAGGCACACAGGGTATCGATAAGGCGCAAGTGATGAAAAAAAGTAAACAGCATGAGAAAGCCGTATTAGTGCTTGATAAGGCAATAAAAAATTTATCGGGCGCGTTAAAAATTATGGGAGTTAGACCGTAGGTTGAAAATCATTATGAGTAAATTTAAAAAATATATTGTTACAGTAATTATTGTTTGTAGTTTTTATAGTGGGCCAGGAGTATCGGCTAAAATAATGGATGATCCACGTGGCGCATTTATTAGCAAGCTCATTAATGATTCGTCTGGTTCAAAGCAGGTGAATAAAAGCAATAATCCTGAAGTTAAAAAATCTTATCAGCAAGCTAAAGACTTGTTAAACAAGGCTAGTGAACAGTTTACCTTGGGTAATATTGAACAGGGTTCGGCTTTATTGGATAAGTCAGCTAAAATGATGTTTAGTGCAATTCGCTTAGCAACACCAAAAACAGTAAAGAAAGAAAAAGATAAGCATGAATATTATAAACGTAAAAAATCATTTAAAGCATTACGTGATGCTTTAAATCGTATAACGGCTGAAAGCACTAATGGCAATAATGTTAAACATAAAATCAATATACAGTTAGATAAAATTCTTGAAAGTTCGAATAAATTAGAACGCTCGGGAAATCATAAAGCGGCCAAAATAAAATTGGATAAAGCTTATTATATATTACAACAGTCGATAGAGTCATTACGTGGCGGTCAGACTTTAGTTCGTAGTTTGAATTTTGCAAACCCAGAGGAAGAGTATCAATATGAACTGGATAGAAATGATACTCATAAAATGCTCATGAAACTATTATTAGATGAGAAAAAGAGTTCAGAGTATACCAAAAAATCGGTATTAAAATTTACACAACAAGCCGATTCACTTCGTCAAAAAGCCATTGCAGCAACATTAGATAAGCAATTTGAAGAGGCAATAAAATTACTTGAACAGTCTACAAAGCAATTGGTTCGGGCTATTCGTAGTGCCGGTGTTTATATTCCTGGTTAAATTTAGCCAATGTTAAAGTAATTAAGGTAGTATTACCGTTATGAGTAAACACTATGTCGTCATACTGATATTGACTTTATTTAGCAGTACGTTATTTGCCGCCGGTCAGACTTGGAAGTTACTAAAAGACGATGGTTTGCACGCGCCTGATAATCCCGCGATAACTATTTTACAAGAACCGGGTGAGGCATTATTACAACTACCGCCTGACAATACTGGAAATAAAGTCTCTTGGGTTAAGGCGTTGCGCGAAAAGTACATTAACCCTCGTACTAATATTTATCCTGAAACAAAGGTTGAGGTGTTGGACATGGATATTATTTTAGAGAATACGGGTGAAATGCCGATGGTACGTTTTCCTCACAAGGCTCATACTGAGTGGTTAGATTGCAGTAATTGCCACGATGCTATTTTTAAAAAAGAAGTTGGAGCCAACCCAATTAATATGTTTGCAATTTTAAACGGTGAATACTGCGGCCGGTGTCATGGCGCAGTGTCTTTTCCGTTAACTGAATGTTTGCGTTGCCATAGCGTATCACGAAAAAACTTTACTGGTAAAGTCGGTGCTCAAGCTGAGCGCAAGTAATGCAGTGCAGTCTGGCCTACTGATGCACATTAGCCGTGTTTTCCGTCTCATGCTGACACGAGTCGGCATTGTTGTTGTATTGCCGCTGTTACTGTCCACTCCTGCAATGGCTGAATATGCTGATGTTATTTTAAATAAACGTGCTGAACAAAATGATATGCGGCCGGTTATCTTTCCGCATTGGTTTCATCGTATACGATTTCGATGTAAGGTCTGCCATTTTGAACTGGGTTTTAAAATGCGAGCGGGTAGTAACGATGTTACTATGCTGGATATTTTAGACGGTCAATATTGTGGAATGTGTCATAATGGTCAAGTCGCGTGGTCTGTTGAAAACTGTGATCTATGCCATTCAGGTAAGCCCGGATTAAAAAGCGGTATCACCGGTAGCAATGAAACATCGGGGCCAGGTCGGTGGTGAGCAATTATTTTGTGAAAATACCGTTGTTTGTGTTTGGCATATTCTTAGTGTCATTGGTTTTAAGTTCGTGTGCCTCATCGCCGGATGTTTTGCGCTTTTCTATGCCTTCGTCCTCAGCACTGTTAAAACAGCAGGTATGGCCTAAGCCACCACAAACGCCGCGTTATTTATACCTGGGGGACTTACGTGGTGAATCAAATGTCAATTTTGGCGCAGGTAATAACCGCAGTTTGATGACACGTTTTTTTTCAGCCTTGGTCGGGGTTGATAATTCACCGGCAAGCAAAATTAATTTATTTCGACCACAACAAGGAGTGGTTGCTGACAATGGCCAGATTTATATAGTTGATGCCGGTCGGCGCGCAGTATTTGTATTCGATGAAAAAAAATCAGAATTTAGTGTGTGGAATGAAGAACACTCTGGTTTACCCTTGCTTAGTCCGGTTGGTATCGCGATTGCAGAGCAACGTGTTTTAGTAACAGATTCCGAGCAGGCTGCAATATTTGTGCTTAATGATAAAGGGTTGTTAGTTCAGAGCATTCGTAACCCTGCTCTATTACGTCCAACGGGAATTGCTTATGACGCGATAACGAAACGAATATATGTGTCTGATACTAAAAATAATGATATTAAGGTTTTTACTCTTCAAGGTGAGTTACTCAACACTTTTGGACAAACAGGTGCAGGGCCCGGTGAGTTTAATCGTCCCACATTTTTAAGTTTTTATGACGATAAATTGTATGTGGCAGATTCTTTGAATGCTCGAATTCAAGTTTTTACTGGGGAAGGCGAATTTATTTCCAGTATTGGAGAGCGAGGGCTTTATATCGGTAATTTCTCACGTCCCAAGGGTATCGCAGTTGATTCGCATGGGAATATTTATGTTACTGAAAGTTTTTATGATTATGTCTTAATTTTTAATTCGGCTGGAAAATTTTTATTATCCATTGGTGGTTCAGGACAAACAGCCGGAAAATTCTCTCAACCAACAGCAGTGTGGATAGATAGTAATGATCGGGTCTTTATTTCGGATATGCTCAATGCAAGGGTGTCGATGTTTCAGTATTTAGGTAATAAGTAAACATGTTTATTTTAAAAAAAATAATAGGTCGTTTTCCAACTTTAATGGTGAGCCTGAATGTGTTGCTATTGTTAACCATGTCGAGTTTTGTGTCCGCACAACGTATCTCGGATATAGCCAATACTAAACATAATTTTTCAACGTCGGGTCAGGGTTCGGTTAAGGCCAGCAGTGAAACACAAATTTGTGTTTTTTGTCATACGCCACACCAAGCTGAAAACCTTCCAGGGGCACCATTATGGAATCGCAAAGCCTCGGGGGCAACATACACACCTTATGCTTCTAGCTCAATTGATGCTACTGATATTGCAGCAACACCGGGTGGTAGCTCTAAACTGTGTTTGTCATGCCATGATGGCACAATTGCAATTGGTTCGGTTAATGTTGCTAATGCTCAAGAAAATGTAAGCATTAATATGCAAGGTACTGGCGCTGCGGGTGAGATACCTTCTGGAGCTGGAGATAATACCGGCTATACCCGAAAGCTCGGAACTGATTTGAGTAATGATCATCCCATTTCCTTTACCTATAATAGTAATCTAGCGACATTAGATGGTGAGTTACGCGATCCGGCAATTGATACTTACATTGCTAATCGTAGTGTGGGTAAGACACCATTAGTTCCTTTGGAAAAAAATAAATTACAGTGCACGAGTTGTCATGATCCGCACATTCGTGATGCGGACGCGACTAAAAATATAAAATTTTTACGGTTAAACCGTTTTCAACAGGGCTTGCCATCGGGAGGCAATTTTAATAAGGCTAACGATATTATATGTTTGGCGTGTCATAATAAGTTAGGCCAGGCTTGGTCAACATCGGCACATGCGAATTCGACTGTTGCTAATGAAACCTATACTCCTGCTGCTGCTGCACAACGTGAGTTTCCGGTCGATTTGCCTGTGTGGCAAGCTGCGTGTTTAAACTGCCATGATACTCATAGCGTGCAAGGTTCTAGGCGTTTATTGCGAGAAGGAACCGACAGTGTTTCGCGTCCAAAAACAGGAGGGCAAGCGGCGCAAGAACAAACGTGTTATTCCTGTCATTCTGCTGATGGAGCTGTTTTGAATGGTCAGGGTAGTGCCGGCTCGGAAGTGCCTGATATTAAAACTGATTTTACGACTGGCTTAACCCACATGCCAATAACAACTGCGGAGCAACGTGCAACGAGCGAAACACACGATGTTATCAATGCTGATTTGATCGAGAATAAAACCAAGTTTAATAATGGTAATCGTCATGTTGAATGTACAGATTGTCATAACCCGCATCGGCTTACCAAAAATCGAATGTTTAATAATACCGGTGATACACTGGCTGGTACGCATAACCACAATGCACCGCATAATAATATCGCTTCAGGTGTGTTGCGTGGTTCGTGGGGTGTTGAACCATCGTATGGCTCGGATGCTTTTTCGCCAAGCAATTTACCGGTACTTTATGCAACAAAATCGGGTGATGCTGGCAGTGGAGCAAGTACTGCGGTAATTAATTCTTATGTTACTCGAGAATATCAAATTTGTTTAAAATGCCATTCGGATTTTGCGTATGGCAATACACCGCCTTTTTTAGGTGACACTGGTGGTAATACGCCTTTTTCACAAAGTAATGGTATTAATCGTTATACCAATCAGGCGATGGAAATACAAGCACCGCCTGGCCATCAACGAGAAGGAACGAGTACAACATCGTCGGGTTCTGCTCCAGCTTATTCGAATAATAATCATCGATCGTGGCATCCGGTGTTAGCGAGTACTGGTCGCACATTAACTGAAAAGGTCAGTGCCGATGCAACGAATTGGTTGGCACCGTGGAATAATGCGGGCGATATAGGTAACCAAACAATGTACTGTTCTGATTGTCATGGTTCGGATACTGCCGTCGGCACGGTGGTGCCCAATGGTGGTGAAAACGGCAAACCGTGGGGACCACATGGTTCGAGTAATAACTTTATTTTAAAAGGTAACTGGAGTTCAACGACGGGCAGTGGCAGTCCGAATGATTTGTGTTTTAAGTGTCATAACTACAATGACTATGCCAGCTCCGGTAATCGTAGTAGTACAACTGGTTATTGTTGTGGCGGTGGTGGTGGTATGGGTGGCAATGCGAATGCTGGTGGCGGTGGCGGTGGCGGTGGTATGGGGCGTGGTAATTTACATGCATTTCATACTGGTCGACTAGGTCGAATTCGGTGTAACTGGTGTCACGTAGCCGTGCCCCATGGTTGGAAAAATAAAGCTTTATTGGTTAATCTCAATGATGTTGGACCCGAAGGTGGTTTTGCAAATACGGGTAATGAAGTGTCGAATAACGGTGGTTATAGTAATGCGCCTTATTATAATAATGCGATGCTTAAGATTGTTAATTTTGCGACCAGTGGAAATTGGTCTGCGTCGAATTGTGGATCAGCTAGTGGTGCCACGGGTCGTCGTTGGATGATGAGTACTTGCAGAAACCCACCATAAATACTGATGCAATAAATAGTGACTTTATGAATAATATGACTGTAACCGAAAAACCCATTCGAGATTTTTTTGCATCGAACGAATTTAATTTGCTGTTATTAATTTTATTATTTTTTGCCGTTATTTTATATCAACAAATGGGTACGACTCTAGGTTTATTCATTTTATTAACACCCGTTGTGCTTTTAATGCTGAATTTTAGCGTGACGCTGTTATTTAAAAAAAGTTTCAGTCGTAAGCCAGTGTTATTGATTTTTCATTTATCGCTATTTTTCCTTGTTGCTTTGGCAATACTTGGGCGTTTAACTTATTTAAAAGCAACGTTAGAATTGAGTACGGGGGAACAGTTCTCAGGCCAGTTAGAAAATATTGACTCGGGAATTTGGCATAATTATACGCTAAACTCAGCACATTTTAGTAATCTTGGTTTTACGATACATTATCATGAAGGGGTGATGCGTGATAACACTTTAAATCAAATTGGTGTGACCAATGCTCTTGGGCAATATAAAATAACAGAAATTGGGGATCATGTGCCATTGGTAATAGGACACTATCGATTTTATACCTCGCATAATAAAGGTTTTTCACCAACATTTAGTTGGTTTCCAGCCGATGGTAGCGCGCCGCAACGGGGTAATATTAATTTACCTGCCTACCCCATTCATGAATACAAACAAGCAAAAGAATGGGTTTTGCCAAACAGCAAACAAACAATATGGACCATGCTGGTCATTGAAGAAAATGTACTACCCGAAACACGAGCGTTTGATTTTCGCATTCCAAATAAACACCATTTGGTAATTCGGGCGGACGATCAGCGTTACTTATTACGCCCGGGTGAAAAAATTACGCTTGCTACTGGGGTTTTACGTTATGATTCTTTGAGCAGTTGGATGGGGTATAACGTGGATTATGATTGGACACGCCCGTGGTTACTTGCAACGTGTCTGACCGCATTATTTAGTTTATCCTTATTTTATATCACTCGGTTACGACACGATATTCCGGCTGAAATACAATATGCAAAATAAGCCCAGGTTAATTAACGGTGCTTGTTAAAGCCGCAGATTTAAAGCTGATTTGGTTTTGCAGTAAATCAGCAAGCGGTTCTGGCCGCTGAATGAAGAAACCTTGGGCATAATCAACATTAATGTCGCGTAGTAATTTTAATATTGAGACATTTTCGACAAATTCAGCAATCGTTTTCATTCCCATTATATGCCCAATTTCATTGATGGATTTAACAAACGCAAAATCCATTAGATCTTTATTAATGTCTTTTACAAACGAGCCGTCAATTTTAATGGAATTAACCGGCAGATTTTTTAAATAGGTAAAAGACGATAAGCCACTACCAAAATCATCCAATGAAAATTGGCAACCTAATTGCTTTAATTCTTTAATAAAAGTACAGGCATTACTCAAATTTGCAATTGCGGCTGTTTCTGTAATTTCAAAACAAATGGAGTTGTGTTTTAATTTAAACTGCTCAATTAATTTAATGATGTGTGCTAAAACTGCATCATTGGATAATGAAATACCCGATAAATTAATTGAAAAAGTCATAGGGGAATCGGGGCGGGCGAGGTTGTATTTTAAAATATATTCAAGAGAGTTTTGAATCACCCACATGTCAACCGATTCCATTAAATTAAAGCGTTCGGCTGCAGGGATAAAGGCACCCGGTGGAATTTTTTTACCATCTTCACTAATCATGGTTAATAATATTTCTACGTGATGTGGATTATTTCGAATGTGAGTAACGGGCACTATAGGTTGGTATAATAATTGGAAACGATTATCTTCTAGAGCCTTGGTAATTGTTGAAACCCACTTCATTTCACCTTTGCGACGCTCAAGTTCAGCACTGCCACGGGTGTACACGTGGATTCGGTTTCGCCCGCGTTCTTTAGCAATATAACATGCTGTATCGGCAATGCTAAGAATGTTGGTTAAGTCTTCAGAGTTTTCATCGATAGTGACCAAACCAATGCTGGCACCAATGGAAAATATATTATCATTCCAGGTAAATCGAAAATCTTGAATTGTCTCTCGTAAAACCTCTGCAATTTGTTCTGCTTTTGGTAATTTACAAAAATCCAATAACACGCCAAACTCATCACCGCCTAGCCGAGCTAAGGTGTCTTCATCGCGAATTTTATTCTTAAGTAGAGACGTTAACTGTCGTAATAATTCATCGCCTGCAATATGACCGCAAGTGTCGTTCACAATTTTAAATTGATCCAAATCAAGATAAAGAATGGCGTGTTCGGATTTGTCTATCTTGGTTTTGGCTAAGGCAATGGTTAGCCGACGATCAAACTCGTGTCGGTTTATAAGGCCGGTTAAGGCATCGTGTGAAGCGTGATATGAAAAACGTTCTTTTTCTTTAAATAACTCATCTGCAGTTTTTTTGTGACTGTTTATTTCAACTTTTAATTTAGTTTGATATTTTCGAATGGAATAGCGCATTAATGAAAAACTGTGAATTAACTTTCCAACCTCGTCATTATGTTGTTTGGGTAAGTCAATATCAAAGTCACCTTGGGCAATTTTGTCTGACGCGATGGCAAGATAATGTAATGGCTGACGAACAATAAGCTCTAATACTATAACAATGGCAATGGTGAACACTGTGAGCAATAAAACTAAAGCAATTAAAAAAAGTTGCTGTTGCGTGTGTATGGTGTTTACTATGTTGGTATTATCTACAGTTAAATACAAAGTACCTAGAGCTTTATTCTGGTATGCAATTTCTTGTACAGCGTGATAAGTATTTCTGTTATTAAATAAACTTGAATTATTAAATGGAAATAATTGAATATTGTTGGCATCACGGAGTATTAAGGATTTCCAGTTTTTGTTGTGTTCAAGCAGGGTGTTGAGGTTTTCATAAACACTGGCTAGTTGGTTATCTAATAATAATGGCACTAAACCTTCAGTAACGCTGTGCAAATGGCTTTTAATGTTTTTTGCTTCTTGCTCTTGCACAAAAGATAAGAATCGTGGCAACCATTGATATTGTGCATATGCCGCGAATAAAACACTAAATAATAATAATGGTAAAAAAAGCTTAAATCGCAATCCAAATTTTGGAAATCTGTTCATAAAAATATTATAGTTTACCCGTTAATAATTAGTGATAGATCCAGTGTAGGCCAGACAACTTAAAATAGTCTTTAATTTTAGCCTTCTATTTATTTAAGTTGATCTTTATCAAAAATATCCTTAAAAGTGTTTAGATTTAGACACTTTTTAAAAATTATTTAATTTACAATAATAAAATGTGTGACTCAGAACGTGAGTTTCATCAAATAACTAATACTGGTTATTTAAAGGATTGTATTTTTCCTTTGATTTCTTTGGTGCTTGTGGTTCATTAATCTCAGCTAAGTATGGCTAATATCAAAATAATTACTGTCGTTAAATCAAAATAATGATTTTTTTTGACTCGGTCTAAAAACTATAAACTAATTTCGTGATTGAAAATTACAGACTTTAAGATTATGTTAAAATTTAAACTTAATATCATACTTTTTCTGACTAACGGTATAAAAATCTATGATGAGATGCGAACAGCTCGATTGACCAAAATCAAGTAAAGAGTAGAATAACAGTATGCTTAATTATGTTCTGGAGCTGATTTATGTAATGATTCTAAATGGCAACAGAACTAAATAATAAAAATACAAATAATCACAATTTAAATGTAATGAATTTAGTATAAGTTTGATTAGAATTCAGAATAATGGACTATTTATGCGCACAACTAATTTAAACCGTTTATCCCCTCAAAATAACCGCTCTCGTGCTGGTTTCACACTTATCGAATTATTAGTCACCATGGCTATTTTCGGCATAGGAATCAGTATTGCGGTACCCAATTATAAATCGATGGTGTCAGGCAACAGAATTGTGGCTCAAATTAATAATTTTAAAGGCGCTATGTCGTTTGCACGATCAGAAGCGATTAAACGGGGCACCGCGGTTTCAGTTGTACCCATCACGGGAGCGGATTGGGCTCAGGGTTGGATAATTGAAGTGAAGTCAACTAATGAAGTGTTAAATCGTTCTGACGCATTTAGTGGCGGTACTGCATTAAAACCATCAGCTACAGCTGCGAGGGTTGATTTTACGGGGGAAGGGCGTGTTAACATGATTAATGATTTGGTTTTTACTTTATGCAATAAAGTAACAAGCTCAAAGCCAGATAAAGTGGGTAAACAGTTGTCGCTTAGTCCAACGGGCATCACTTATTTGAACGCAAATTTCACTTGCCCGTAACATAATACGATAAAATTATTTTAAAATTAAGATAGCTTTAAATTGGAAAGGACAGTATGAACGGGTTAACAACACAAATGTCTACTTTTAAACAAAAATACAATCAAGGTTTTTCGTTACTTGAAGTGATGATTGCAATGGTTATATTTGCGGTTGGGGTATTGGGCTTGGCCGGTATGCAAGCAATAGCACTTGAAAATAGCTTTGAATCATCGTCTCGTAATCAAGCGATTATTTTAGCGTACAGTATGTCTGATCGTATGTTGGCCAATCGAGCCGCTTTAGATAACTATCTTATTGCACACGCGGATACCGTGGCGGTAGATACAACCTGCAATACTGGAAACTGTACTCCGGCTCAGCTAGCGAGTTTTGATCATAGCCAATGGAAAATAAATTTAAGTAATCAATTAGTCGCGGGCAATGGTGAGATTGTGGTCAACGGGCTAACACCAAACTACACGGTCACCGTGCGCTGGGACGAAGACCGAAATGGCGCAACAGGTACTAACTGTCCACCTACAGTTGCGACGGATTTACGCTGTTACCAACTTGAGGTTCGACTATGAGAAAACCACGAATCAGTAGCATCTCGGGTATCAGTTTAATTGAGTTAATCGTGGCACTTGCAATCAGCTCTATTTTAGCAATTGGTATTATTAATATGTACAGTGCGAGCAAAAAGTCGTATTTAGTGCAAAATGATTCCTCAAAATTACA
>VAOX01039577.1_pt1 | contig 47305 bp, 37 predicted proteins | sample 3393891 | NCBI WGS metagenome assembly VAOX01 (sample SAMN08290429, study PRJNA428436) | hydrothermal vent metagenome | isolation source: Deep-sea hydrothermal vent chimney | place: Indian Ocean: Southwest Indian Ridge | depth 2822 m m
TAGGTGCTTGACGCTTTACAAAGTGTACCGACCTGTCGTTAACACTATTTTTGTACTGTAGGTGCTTGACGCTTTACAAAGTGTACCGACCCGTTATTAAGACTTCTTTTGTACTTTGAGGACTTGAATATTGACTTCACGTACCGACCCTTCGTTAAACCCAAGGTTTCAAGGCCGAGTATTTTTATAATCCTCTTGAGCAAGGACACGTTGCATGGGACAGGCAAGATAGGGCTCAGCGAGGACGGTGATCAAAAATATCCTCCGGCTTGAAAACTACATTGATGGCTCAACACTTAAGTGGCCGCAAGGCTTTAGGACTGCGCACAGACATCACAAACGCAATGTCGCTATCAGAACAACAACACAAGCACCCAAACTAACATTCCTAAAATCAAAGCAAGAGTCACTGTGGCCGAACCTATATCCTTGGCACGCCCAGAAAGCTCGTGGTGCTCACCGCCAAAACGATCAACTACTGCCTCGATGGCAGAGTTAATAAGCTCAGTGATTAAAATAATAAATAAAACCAAAATGAGTAATGCTTTTTCGGTGCCAGTGTTCCCTAACCATAGTGCTAATGGGAAAAGTAGTATAAACCCCGCTGTCTCCTGCCTGAATGCAGCTTCGTATTTAAACGCAGCCTTTAGTCCTTTCCAGGAGTAGCCCATGGCATAGTATAAACGAGCCAGGCCATTATGCTTTCCTTTCATCATTGTCCCCGGCTATTAGTGCTAATTTCCAAACTACTCTTCCTGAGCCTTCCAAACCAAATCAGGTTGTCTTGCCGCTCGTACATCATCAAGCCGCCTAACAGGTAATTTATGTGGCGCTGTTTTCACAAGCTCTGGTGAAGTTTTCGCTTCTTCTAAAATAGTACACATGGCATCAATAAATTGATCAAGCGTTTCCTTATCTTCCGTTTCAGTCGGCTCTATTAATAGACACTCAGGTACCAACATAGGAAAGTAAGTAGTAGGTGCATGCATCCCATAATCTAATAAGCGCTTGGCAAAATCCATAGTATTCACGCCCAGCTCTTTAGCTTGTGATTTCAGTGTTAATATAAATTCATGAGTTGCTCGTCTATTTGGAAAAGCAATACTAAAACCTTTGTCTTTTAAACGCGCCATCAAATAGTTGGCATTAAGTGTCGAATACTCGGCAACTCTTTCCATACCCTCACGCCCTAACATTCGAGCATAAACATAAGCACGTATCAGTACGCCAATATTACCCATAAAAGCAGATAGACGCCCGATTGTTTGTGGCACTTCTTTTTCGGTACGCCAGCGATACACCCCTTGGATGTTATCGACCATAGGGATAGGTAAAAAGGGTCGTAAACGCTCACTCACGCCCACCGGCCCTGCGCCTGGACCGCCCCCCCCATGCGGAGTAGAAAATGTTTTATGCAAGTTAATATGAATCACGTCAAAACCCATATCACCGGGACGTACCTTGCCTAATATGGCATTAAGATTTGCACCATCGTAATACAACAAACCGCCCGCCTCATGCACTATTTTTGCGATCGTTTCGATATCGCGCTCGAACACACCTAAGGTAGATGGGTTAGTCAGCATTAAACCTGCCGTCTGTGGACCCACTACTAACTTTAATGCCTCAACATCAACATCACCGTCAGCATTAGTAGGAATTTCACGTACTTTATAACCGCACATCACTGCGGAGGCAGGATTGGTTCCATGTGCAGCATCCGGCACCAGAACCTCAGTTCGTTCAGAATCATTATGCGAATCGTGATAGGCGCGAATCATTGCCATTCCAGCAAACTCACCTTGCGCGCCTGCGGCTGGAGTCAGTGAAAATTCTTTCATGCCTGTGACTTCTTTCAGTATCTCTTGTAGATCATACAAACAAGACATCACTCCCTGACTCAAATTATCAACTGAATAAGGATGACGCGCTAATAAGCCGGGCAACATGGCAAGGCTATTGGATGCACGCGGATTATATTTCATTGTGCAAGAACCCAGAGGATAAAAATGAGTATCGATTGAAAAATTCTTTTGAGATAACTGAGTATAATGACGAACAGCCTGCATCTCTGATACCTTAGGGAGTTTAGTCGAAGATGAACGTAACATCTCTTTTGGTAAGCCTTGCAAAGAACCTGTCGCCGGCATTTGTGCACCGTTAATTCGGCCGTCTCGTGATTTCTCAAATATTAACATTAAACTTTCTCACCTAGTCCTGTAATTGATCTTCTATCGTTGATCTACTGTAGTTAATTTCATGGGCAATAGAGTAGCCCTAACGCCATTGGCTTTAACGTTAGGACCGACTCCACTGAGCATTCAAAGTGCTGAAAATGCCTTATCGTAATCTGGTTCATTTGCAATTTCTGATACCAGCTCTGTATACAACACTTTATTGTCAACATCCAAAACCGTTACTGAGCGAGTTGTTATTCCTGCCAATGGTCCATCATTTAATAGAACACCATAATCTTTAGCAAAATTTCGTGAACGCATCATCGACAGCGGTTGTACGTTTGTAAGATTTTCTATCCCACAAAAACGTCGCATCGCAAAAGGTAAATCTGACGACACCACTAGCATCACCACGCCATCAAGACTAGCCACCTGCTCATTAAACTTTTTACTCGATTTTTGACAAGTAGGGGTATCCATACTTGGCACTGTATAGATAATTTTTTTCTTACCTTCATAATCAGCCAGACTAATATCTTTTAGATCACCATCTGCCAACACAAAATCCGGGGCCAATGAGCCTACCGCAGGCATATCTCCACTGGTATTACACTCGTTTCCTTGCAAAGTTACTATAGCCATTTCAGACTCCTTAAATAGGTTTTACGCGTTATCACATTTCGGTTGAACCGGACTTTTCACCTGGTCTTGCCTGGACAATATACTATCAAGACGTGAAACATACTGCTCTATATCTTGCAGAGCATGTTTTTCAGTTGAACATATCAGCAAACAGTTTTTTAATTCTGGATAATCTTGCTCAAGTGCATAACCCGCACTAATATTTTTCGCAGCCATTGCCTCCAAAATTATTTCAGTAGGCGCTTGCAACTCAATAACTGTTTCATGAAAAAACTGCCCTTTAAATTTTTCCTGCACTCCATTTACATTCGTTAGTTTAGATAACAATGTATGAGCGTTTTGATAGGACTCAGTGGCAGTGCGTTGCAAGCCCTCTTCTCCCATAATTGACATATAAATAGTAGTAGCAGTTACCATTAAACCCTGGTTAGTGCAAATATTGGATGTCGCCTTGGAACGCCGAATATGTTGTTCACGTGCTTGCAAAGTCAAAGAAAAACCTTCTTTTCCATCCATATCCACTGTCCGGCCAATGATTCGACCTGGCATTTGACGTACAAAAGCTTGCCGACAACAAATGAACCCATAATAAGGTCCGCCCGATGACAAAGGTATCCCCAAAGGTTGCCCTTCACCAATAGCAATATCAGCACCGTTTTCGCCCCACTCGCCAGCAGGTTTAATAACACTCGATAACAATGGATTAACCACCGCTATCACCAACGCATTACGTTCGTGGGCCCAGTCAACCAAAGTATCCACTGCTTCTAGCTGACCAAAGAAGTTAGGCTGCTGAATCACTAACGCAGAAAACTCTCCTTCGACATTATTCAACTGATCTATATCCAACGTGCCACTGCTAGTGTCGAAACCTATTTCGACAATTTCAATCAATTGTCCGCTGACTACTGTTTTAACAGTTTTACGATAATTAGGATGAACGGTAGTCGGAATCAAAATTCGCTTGGTTTTTATTTTGCGATTGGCTCGCACAGCCATAAGAGCTGCTTCAGCTAATGCAGAAGCTCCGTCATACAAAGAAGCATTGGATACTTCCATTGCATTAAGACTCGCCATCATAGTCTGATACTCGTACAACAACTGCAATGTTCCTTGACTGGCTTCGGCTTGATAAGGCGTATAAGCCGTATAAAATTCACCACGCGTAGTCAGTTGCCACACTGCTGCAGGGATATGATGGTCATAAGCACCCGCTCCAATAAAACACAAAGGAGTACCATCTTCACTGGCGAGTTCAGTCATTAAACGTGTGATATCGCGTTCGTTCATTTGACTCGGCACAGCATCACTTAAGGAAACTTTTAATGATTCAGGAATTTCATCAAATAAGTCATCGATTTTCTGAACACCAATAGCATCCAGCATTTCACGTACTTCTTGTTCGGTATGGGGTATAAATGGCATGTTATTACTCTTTATAAATTGCTAATGAATCCAGTGGGGTCTAACCCACTGCTGTCCCATAAACTTAAGCCGTCCGGTAATACGAACTTTCTAGTCACGCGGTTAAGCTGAGAGCGGAGATCGAGAGGATGACCTGGGCCAAAATACGTCCCTGTACGCTCGGATTTATGTGGGGCTGCTGACTCCATTGAGCATGTTTAACGTTGAATCGCTCCCTCATAGCTCGATCAAAAGCTACTAATGATCGGCAGCGACTAACTTAGCTTCATAAGCCTCCGCATCCATCAAAGAATTCAAACTTGCCGCATCGGCAGGCTTCACTTTAATCAACCAGCCTTCCCCGTAAGGGTCGGTATTAATTGCTTCGGGAGAGGCTTCCACTGCCTCATTCACTTCCAGGATTTCCCCAGGCACTGGCATACTCACTTCTGATGCGGCTTTTACGGACTCAACTACTCCACATTCTTTATTAGCATCAATCGTTTGACCTGCTTCTTGCATTTCAACATAAACCATATCACCCAATTCATGTTGCGCAAAATCAGTAATTCCTATTACGATACTGCCATCATCGTTCAACCGAATCCATTCATCAGAATTGGTGTATTTTAAATCTGAAGGTACGTTACTCATTAGTTCCTCACTTACATTTCTATAATCTTTAAAAAATTAAATACAAATTTTACCTTTACGGACAAATGGTACTTTAACTATTTTTGCACTTGCAAGTTTTCCCCGAATTTCTACGCTTACTGCTTCTTTAGTGCCTGCAGGTACTCGCGCAAAGGCAATTGACTTGCCGATAGTAGGTGAAAATGACCCACTGGTAATTTCGCCATCCCCTAATCCGGCGACTACCACTTTCTGGTGATCTCGAATCACCCCTTTATCATCCAGGACTAAACCGACCAGCTTGGTTTTAGGTTTACTAGCCTTGATTGACTCTAGCGATTCTCGACCAATAAATTTTCGGTCAGTAGGTTCCCAAGCGACAGTCCAGCCTAAACCTGATTCAAGAGGAGAGGTGTTATCATCCATATCATGTCCATATAAGTTCATACCTGCTTCCAATCTTAAGGTATCTCTCGCCCCTAATCCTATAGGTGACACCCCTGACTCTATCAATGCATCCCACAACTTTACGGAATTTTCAGCCGACAATATTATTTCAAAACCATCTTCACCGGTGTAACCAGTGCGCGCAATAAAATGGGAATTTAGATCCAGGGCATTAAAAGGGGTAAGGGAATTGATTGCAGCAGCATCAGCACTTAACACGTTACTTAAATGTTTTGCGGCGTTAGGTCCCTGCACTGCAATCATTGCAAGCTCAGGACGCTCCGTAATAGTAATATTAAAGTCTTTTGCCTGATGATTAATCCAATCAACATCTTTCTCACGGGTGCCGGCATTCACCACCATGCGGTACCAGTCATCACGAAGGTAATAAACAATTAAATCATCAATTACTCCACCCTGCTCATTGAGCATGCAACTGTATAACGCTTTACCTGAATCTTTTAAACGATTCACGTCATTTGCCAACAACGCTCTTAGATATTCTCGAGCAGCATCACCTTCAATGTCAATGACAGTCATATGCGAAACATCAAACATACCCACATCTGTCCGTACTTTATGATGTTCCTGAACTTGCGAGCCATAGTTGATTGGCATATCCCATCCGGAAAAATCAACCATCTTGCCGCCGGCAGACAAATGCTGTTCGTATAATGGTGTTTGGTTAGACATTCTCACCTCAGTAATAAAGACAAAGCTGCACAAATACATGCGCACAAAAAAGAGCGGCCGGCCACAAGCCGATCACCGCTCCTCTGTCCTAACAACCTGAGAGATTGGTTACTGCATAGAAGGCAGTAACATGCCCCGTCGGTGGACTGCCTGTTGCAGTCACTCTCCAGAGTCAACTTTCTGAAATAGTCCTTTTGCCTGAGCGTTTCCGAGCGATGTTGCGCCTTCGGCGTTCTGTCAGTTATTTTCAATAAATGAGGAAATAACAATCAAGACTCTCTCCTATCTCAGCGGATAGTTGAACGACAACTATACCCTGATGAGGAAATCTTGCCAAGTAATTTGCCCCTCGAACTACTAGATAGACGGCTTTGAATCAAGACTTATAAATAAAATCAATGCAGACATGAGCGAATTAGATTGAATTCGACTGCATAGCTTGGAAACTTAAAATTAATAAGGGCACTGCATACAATCAAGCCAAAATAGCTGCGGTAGATGCTAAAGCATTGACGGCCGAGAGCTAGTGCTCAGGAGACCAACTTTAGCCTGCAACGATTTCATGTCACCACAATAGAGAAGCAGATAAAGCGATATAATTATAGCGTGTATCAATAAATCGTCGATATTAAGTGGGACAGCTATGAGTCAAACTTCAAGAAATCTTAAAGCGATTTACACGTGCGCTGGCCCCGCATCATCAACCAGATTGCGGGCAAAGTTGCCAAGATTAACATCAACGAAGCCACGGCTGTTGCCTCTATAAGCTCTTCGTTGGCTTGTTCCCAGATCATAACCGGTAAAGTAGTAATATCGATCTGGCGCAGCAATAAGGCTGCAGGTAATTCTTTCAATGCATCAATAAAAACCAACACCCACGCACTAATCATTCCGGGCTTTATTGCTGGCAATATCACGCGCTTCAAATTCTCCCAGGCGCTAGCACCAAGAATTCGGCCTGCCTGCTCCATCGAAGGCGTCAACTGTTGCAGCAACGACTCCTGTGCCTGAACCGCGAGCGGTAAATAACGAATGCTTACCGCTAAAATCCATATAAACAGATACACGGCACTGCTTAATTCATTAAAAATTGACGCGCCAATAATTAACACTCCAAGTGCAATAATTGGCCCTGGCAAAATAAAGCCTACATTAGAAGCATGCATACAGACAGCGCTCAACAAAGTCTTACGACGGCTATGATAATAGGCAACTGGAAACCCTGCAATTAGAGCAACCGTGGCAGCCACTGCGGCTACTAAAAATGAACTCAAAGAATTATTCCAAAGCGCCCAACCCACTTTGCCCCCGACAAAGGTCTCAATACTATTAACCAGTATCCAGCCGACAGGTAAAATCACCGCAAAAATAGCGATTAAACCAATCCAGAACCAGGCAAGACCCTTTTTCCAGCCTGTCAGCAACTTAATTTGGCTCTCTTTTAGTTTGTTATCATTACTATAGTATTTTTGCCGGCTTCGAAAAAAACGCTCAAGAACCAGAAAAGTCATCGCCAAAAAAACCACCACCATACTCAGCGCTGCGGGCCTACCAAGATCAGATGCATCATTAATGTATTCAAGATAAATAGCAGAAGTAAACGTTCGGTACTGTAATATATTGACTGCCCCGAAGTCCGATATGGTATGTAACACTACTATTGCCATACTGGCCGCAATCGCCGGACGCAATAGAGGCACATTAACTCGCCAAAATACTTCTCGGGAACTAGCGCCCTGCATTCGGGCCGCCTCCTCTAATGATTGGGTCGATTTGCTCAGCGCAGCACGTACCATTAAAAAAACATAGGAAAAACTGGCAAACGACAACACAAAAGCCACTGACAGAAGGTCAGTAAACTCACTTAAACTTGCCGTATCACCCGTAAGCCAGGCCCATATTGACTGCAGCCCCTGCATGATACTGCTACTGATAACACTATCCCAAAATACCGCCAACCAGGCTAGCCATCCTGAGTCTGATAGCAAGCGAATATAAATATCAGCATAAACATAGGTAGGCACCGCCAATGGGATAACCATCAACCATACCATTATCGAACTCCCGCGAAAGCGACAGCGAGTCAGCAGCCAGGCAGTGGAAACGCCCATAACAATAGTAAATAGAGCCACGACTACAGCTAACTTAATTGTTTTCCACAATAGCCCTGGAATACTATTTTTCCACAACAATCCCCAGCTGTCAGAGGACAAGCCACTACTCTCGGTAAATATAACGATAAGTGGGAGTAAAACTATAACCACTACTATTATTGCTAATAGCGAGATTACTGAAAAACGGTTCAGGAGTGTGCGGAAGTTAAACAAATGCCGTTTCCATAAACAATGATAGAAAAATCCTGATCAGGCTGACATCGCCTGAGAGTAGAAAATTAGTTCTTACCACTAACTAAAAAACCCACGGCTATTCACCGTGAGTTTCAATTAAGCTATCTGACACTGCGAGCTGTATTAATACAAACCCACCTTTTCAATTAAACTTAGCGTCTTGTTACGAGACTTTCCAATTTCAGACATAGGAACATTAGACACTTTATAACTACTTGCCGGAGGGATAACTTTTGCCGCATGAACACCTGCTCGAACAGGATATTCACGATTCACGATAGCGAAGTGCTTTTGGCCTTCTTTTGATAGCAAATAAGCAACGAGTTTTTGAGCCAGCTTCTGCTTTTTACTATGCTTGGAAATAGCAATTCCAGTCACATTCCACGCAACCCCCATTCCCTTTGTTCCTTGATCAGGAAGCCTGACTGCAATAGTCGCTTTAGGGTGCTTATCAAGATAACGGTAAATATAATAATGATTCACTAGCCCAATTATTTTTTTACCTTTGGCAACATCAGCGACAATTTTGCTATGTTTGTTATACACTTTTCCGGCAGAATTCATTTTGATTCCCTTCAAAAAGGCCAAAACTTTAGCATCTCCCACCGCTTTTTGGTAAACAGTGATACCGGCAATAAAACTACCGTTAGCACTATGGGTAATCGCAATTTTCCCAAGCAAACGTGAATCAGCCAAATCAAATACAGAACGAACAAACTTTAACTCATTACTATGCTTGGTATTAATCACCAACACTCTGGCGCGAGCGGTCAAACCAACCCAGCTATTATTTTTAGCGCGATACTTTTGATTAATTAAATTCGCCGTTTTTTTATCTACCGAAGTAAATAATCCTTTATCACTTCCTATTTGCAATGATCCAGCATCATTACTAATAAATAAATCTGCTTTAGTTTTCTTTCCTTCGAGACTTAAACGATTAATTAAAGCAGTTGATTTGGAACTAAACAACTGTACCTTAATACCTGTTTTTTTGGTGAAAGCATCCATCACAGGCTTTACAAACTTGGCATGTCGGCCAGAATAAACCACAAGCGTTTGCTCACTCCAGGCTGAAGCACTCACCAGTAATAATGCAGGTAATACAAATTTAAATATTTTCATTTTTATCAATCACAACCCCTTGGTTATAAATTATATAATCAATCACGTCTGGTATCAGGTCTCCATACCCTTTACCTCATATTGTTCTTACAGTGCATTTAATAAAACCCAATCACAGTACATTTAATAAAACTCAATCAAAAAACGACTAATATACTGATCAGAAACCCTATAATTTATCAAATCACTTAATATTAATGATAATCATTATCATTAAGGATATCAACTTATTTTTCAATGATCACTCTATTACAAAACACTTATTGCTGGCATTTCACTCACTTCTCAGCAACAGATTCGCTAGAGCGCACTAATCGGCCAATAGTGAGTCCTTGAACCAATATACTGAAGACAACCACCGTATAGGTCATAGTTAATATTAAATTACGCGTATCACCTTCAGGCAACGACAATGCTAACGCCACCGATATACCCCCGCGTAAACCTCCCCAGGTTAGTATGCGGATCGTCTTGGGACTAAACTCCCGAAGGCGCTTAAACATTAACACCGGTACACTGACCGCAATAAAACGTGCAAACAATACAATAGGAATAGCAATTGCCCCGGCGAGTAAGTAATGTCCGCTGAGAGTGAGTATTAACACTTCAAATCCAATTAAGACAAACAGGACTGCATTTAATACTTCATCAACAAGTTTCCAGAACATATCCAGGTGAGTTCGAGTCTTTTCTGACATGGCATTTGCCCGACCATGATTACCAATAATAAGTCCTGCGATAACTACAGCAATAGGACCGGATGCATGCAAGGCAGTCGCAAGCGCATAACCTCCTGAGACTATGGCAAGTGTAATCAAAATTTCAACCGAGTAATTATCTATACTACGCAACATGAAATACGCGATCGCGCCAATAATAAGGCCTAATGCGATACCTCCTACAACCTCTATTAAAAATAATTTTGAGACAGAAATAACAGAAACAACTTCAGTACTAGTCACAATGCTTACAAGCACTACAAATACGACAACCCCAATACCATCATTAAACAGTGACTCACCGGCAATTTTAGTTTCAAGATTCTTTGGTGCCTTAATATTTTTTAAGATACTAATCACCGCAATAGGGTCAGTAGGAGAAATAAGCGCACCAAAAATCAGGCAGTAAATCCAGGGAATATTAAATCCAAGCAAATTGGTTGCAAACCAGGTTAAGCCCCCGACTATTACGGTTGATAAAATCACCCCAAAAGTAGCAAGTAACCCTATCACCCATTTAAATTTTGCCAGCTCATGTAAATTGACATGCAAAGCCCCTGCAAATAACAAATAACTCAACATGCCATGCAATAAGGTCTTTCCAAAATCGATTGATCCTAGAATTGCTTGCACATTACTCTTTATAGAAAACCCTAACTGTTGTTCAAAATTACTGGCCACCAGTAATGTCATTGAGACCAACAATGCAATCAACATTAAGCCAATGGTTGTGGGCAACTTAAATACCCGGTGATTGATATAACTAAATAATGCAGATAATGTTAGTAGTATTGCCAGTGTATTATATAAACTCATATTATAATTTTCTCATTGTCAATTTCGTTTTGTTATTTAAGGTATTCAGGATACTCTTTTACTGCCCTTAACAAATTCAGGAATCTCTCCACTCAAACCCAGTGCTTTACGCATAACAGTATTCTTAAAAAATTGAGATTGGCTACCAAGCGATAACCCGAGATTACGAAGCTGCTGCAAAGGAAAAACACTTGTGCCAAAAAGCCTCTTAAACCCATCCATCATCCCCATCATCATTAAATTCTCAGTTTTTCGGCTGCGTTCAAACCGCCTTAAAAGCATGTGTTGACCGGGGTTAAACTTTTTACTGCCTAATTCCTCAGACAAAGTTTGAGCCAACATCACTGCGTCCATTATTCCTAAATTAACCCCCTGACCTGCCAAAGGATGTATTACATGCGCCGCATCGCCAATCAAAGCAATGCCAGGTTTAGTGTACTGTTTGCTGTGTTGTAGGCGTAGAGGAAAGGCCACTCGCGGAGTGACTAACTCTATTGCACCCAAACGTGATTCAAAAGAGTGCTCCAACTGTTCACAAAAAGCAGAATCATCCAGCGCAATTAATTGCTCTGCAAGCGCGCTATCCGATGACCAGACAATGGAGCTAAGTCCTGATTCGAGCGGAAGAAAAGCCAGCGGGCCTGTCTTTAAAAAATGCTGTGAAGCGGTAAAAGTATGATCTTTTTCGGTCTTAACGGTCGCCACTATAGCCGTCTGGTCATATGCCCAACTGACTGTCTCTATGCCTGCAAATTTTCTTACACGAGAATTTGCACCATCAGCACCCACCAGTAAACGAGTACGAAATAAGTCACCGTTATCCAGTGTAACCTCAATACTATCGCTGACTCTTGAAAATTCGGTAATTTGTTGTGGATAATATAAGTCTACTTGAAATCCCTGCTTTAACTTTTCAAGTGCCGGCTGTAACAACGCTCGTTGTTCGACTATAAAACCTAAATTCTCATGAGCGATATCAGTACTATTAAATTCAATATTGTTCTTTCCGCTCCAAACATACATATTATTAAAGGGCGTAACTCGTATAGCCTTAATCTGCTCCCAAAGACCCAGTTGAATAAGAATATTTCGTGTCGCTAAATTGATAGCAAAAACACGAGAATCATAACCCTCATTCAGTTGAACCTGTTGATCCAAATCACTAAAGTCGATCAAGGCGATACGGATATTTTTCTGAATGTCGAATAATTTCTGTAAGGCACAGGCAAACAGCGCGCCTACCACGCTTCCGCCCACTATCACTATGTCATACTCTTTATTATTCATTTTCTTTGCTGTTTAATCGTTAATTGTTGATCCAGCCCCATGGCTCTTCGTGCAATCGCTGATTTTAACCAGGGAATACGATCCATTAACACTAAGCCTGCACTACGAGCAATTTGCGCTGGCTTAAGACTAAATGAAAACCAACGCACAAGATTATCGGTAAAGCGAATCACCCTCTGATAATCACTCGCCCTGGTTTCAGCATATTGCTCAAGTAATTCTTTAGCCGCGATATCTTGTCCCGAATGCACTGCGCTAAGCAACAGCTCCGCCAATACACCCACATCACGCAAGCCAAGATTAAATCCTTGCCCCGCGACTGGATGCAGGGTGTGCAAAGCATTTCCAATCAGGACAGTATTTTTAGTGATTATTTTTTCAGCCTGCAGTAATGACAAGGGATACACGGAACGCTTTCCTGTTTTTTTCAACTGCCCTAGACGATAACCAAACCGTGATTGCAAACGTCGTAAGAAACTTTCATCGTCAAGCGACATTATTTCATCGACCTGATCATGCAAGACTGTCCATACGACCGAGCATCTTGGTGAACTTTTGGAGCTTGATGAAAATGGAGGACTCTTTTTAGCCTTCGATTCATTGAAATCAGGCAAGGGTAAAAATGCTAACGGCCCGGTCTTGGTAAATCGCTCCCAAGCAATGCCATTATGCTCTAGTTCTGGAGTCACATTACAGATAATGGCTGATTGACCATATTCTTTCTGTGAAACATTGATATTTAACAGAGATCTCACCCGTGACTGCACGCCATCCGCTGCAACCAGCAAACGAGACCTAAGTTCGAGTGTAGTGTTTTGATAATTTATGGAGGTAATGACATTCGATTTTGTATCGCACTCAGCATCGATTGACTCATATCTTATTGAGTCAAGACCTGCTGGACATATAAAAGTAATATTTTTTGCGGCTTGCAAACGATTGAGCAAAACACTGCCTAACGGCCTGTTTTCAATAACATAACCCAATGCGCTAACATCTTCATTATCACAATTGAGGCGAGTTGAACCGAATCGATTTTTCTCAGAGACATGTATTTGATTGATGGCTTGCGTATAAGGTTCAATTAAGTCCCAAAAACCAAGTGATTCAAATAGCAATCGTGAACCATAGGACAAAGCAACACTACGATCATCATAACTGGCATGATCAACACGGCCAAATTCATGCTGCTCAACTACTGCAATACTAAGAGGGCTTTCTGTTAGAGCACAGGCCAGGCTTGCGCCTACCAACCCTCCTCCAATGATGACCAAATCGTATTCGGTCTGCATTTTACCCCCTGGCATCAATTTAGTGGGGATATCCCCAATGAAGACTTATCATACATCATTCAGGGAAATAATTGACCACCACTTCGGAAATTACTCTTACTTATAAGCACTCCCGACAAGCGCTTCAATCGCGTCAATATCTTTAACAACATCCTTGCTTAGCACATCACAACCTTTAGTTGTCACCACCACATCATCTTCGATACGAATCCCGATATTCCACCATTTTTTAGCGACACCTTTAGTGCCTGCCGGGATATACAAACCTGGCTCTACGGTTAATACCATTCCGGGTTCCAATACTCGCCATTTTTCATCTATTTTATACTGACCTACATCATGGACATCCATCCCTAACCAGTGCCCCGTACCGTGCATATAAAATTTCTTATAAGCTTCATCCTTCAGCAACTGATCCAGCTTACCTTTTAACAAGCCTGCACCCATTAATCCCTTGGTAATAACACGTACCGCTGCAGTATGGGCAGCATTCCAGAGCTTGCCAGGACGAACTTGCTTGATGGCAGCCAGTTGGGCATCCAAAACGATGTTATATAATATTTTTTGAGGCTCACTAAATTGACCGCTAACCGGCCAGGTACGAGTAATATCTGCCGCGTATAACTCAAACTCTGCACCAGCATCCATTAAAAGTAACTGTCCATCCTTTAACTCACAGTTATTATCAACATAATGCAATACACAAGCGTTCTCACCTCCACCCACAATACTGGTATAAGAAGGAACACACCCTGATCGACGGAAACAACATTCTGTTTCAGCTTGAATTTCAAATTCCATAATGCCTGGACGAGTAAGTCGCATTGCCTGTGTATGCGCATCTGCTGAAATTTTTGCAGCACATCGCATGGCTGAAATTTCGGAAGGACTTTTAAATAAGCGCATTTCATTCAGAATCACCGCTATATCAACAAACTCTACTGGCGCTTGCTTACCCCGTCGATTCTGCTTACGTAACTGATTAACCCAAGAAAATAATTGTTGATCAAAACCCGCATCACTCCCAATCGGACTATGTATAGAACGCACCCCCTCAAGTAACGCAGGAAGATCTTTATCAATATTACTTATCGAAAAGGCTTCATCCACGCCCCATTCTTCAACCACCCCCACCTGACCTGCGCGTTTGCCGGTCCAAATTTCCATTTTAGGATCACGATCGCGACAAAAAAGTACAAACTCACCTTGTTTACGACCAGGAATTAACAATAAAACCGCTTCCGGCTCATTGAACCCCGTTAAATAATGAAAGCTGCTATTTTGCCGATAAGCAAACTCTGCATCGTTGTTACGAATAAACTGTTCCGCAGCAGGCAAAATAACGGCAGCCCCCTTACTTATCGCTTTAAGCAGGCGTTGACGTCTTTTTTTGTATTCGCTGGGCTTTATAACATTACTGATTTTTTTCACAGAGTGTAGCTTCCTGGATAGACAGACAAGATCTACCCTGCGGGCAAATCATTTTTGACAGCACTGTACTCTTCTTGCAAATACAATACCCCTATACGCACATATTCAACGAGTTCAACATAATCTTTCTCATTTTCTTCTGATTCCGCCTTTTCATTGATATCAAGATGACTGATATGGACGAGATCTTGTAACATTTCATTAATGTCACTTGAAAGATTACCGTCATCGCTCACTCCAGCGAGGCCTAGGCCAAATAAATATCCTTGGCACCATTCAGACAATGCCAATAAACGATCCGCTATTAATGACTCTTCGTCCGGCAAAAGTAATTCAAAACCCAAATCAGGATCAACTAAATTTTTATGCGTCACCGTAATAAGTTGCTCAAGCACTCCAAGTGCTTCCGTAAACACTCCACTAGAAGAGTCGACTTCATCATCAAAAATATGGCGTACACATTCTGCAGCGCCTTTTCCAGAGCTTACACTTAACTGCGCTGTCAACATTCCATGACATTCTGACGCACTGACTGAAGCTTCTGCTCGGGTTAAAACCTCTGTGACGGAAGTAAATTCTATACTCTGCATTGTGTTACCTAATACTATTCAACAATTGTTACCAATAATAACAATACCTGGCCCAGGGTTCAGCCAATATTTTCAATATATTAGCCTATCATTCAAAATATTACTGTTAGCTTAAAATAATAATAATTTACAAGCAGCCAGCTTATTAACCCGATTTAGCCTACACAGGACTCTTTTTAATTAAATGAAACAAACACTCTACGCTAAGTTATTAATATTTTGACAAAAGAATTATAGCTCAATAAATAAGCAATAAAGTTCCTCGAGTTTATCGTTGACCCTATTCATGTCTGGCTCTATAGTAAACACATGGAACAAGAAAACAGCATTCAAACCATAGAACGAGATATAAAATGTCTGGAAACACGCATTGATGATTTGGTTCAGGTTTGCACTAAATTAACAGAAGAAAACGATTCACTAAAAGATCAACAACACAATTTAATTAGCGAACGTGCCCGACTAATCGAAAAAAACGAGACTGCGCGTACACGTGTAGAAGAAATTTTAAACAGACTACGTGGTATGGAATAATACACATGAATGAACATGACGTCGTACCAGTGACCGTTAATATTTTAGATCGTGAATACAGGATCACTTGCCCTGCAGGCGAAGAACAAGCCCTGCAAGCCGCTGCCAGGCTCCTGGATCAACGGATGCAAGATGTAAAGAACAGCGGGAAGGTCATTGGAATAGATAGAATAGCAGTGATGGTTGCACTTAATATTACTCATGAATTTTTAGCGATTAAACCGGAAAACTCTCAACCATTTGACAATATTAGCGACAGATTGAAGTCAATCCAGCACAAAGTTGATCTTGCACTGGAATGTACCGAACATTAAATTTTATGTTTCTTAAACACATTGAGTTCTCACGTACAACACAAGCATAGAATATAGGACTTAGCCACTCGTCATTAAATTCCTGACTTATGCATCCTTAACAAATTAACGGTTTTTAATTTGCTACTTCTATGTTTAAAATAGAACTCATGAACGACATACTGTTATTTGTCTTCCGGCTATAGTCTGAAGACTAAGAGGTTTAGGCATTCTCTACGCTGTACGTTAGTTGGTTGGGTATACTCTTGAGCCTAATATTAATACCCCGGGAGCAAATATCTTATATTGTGTGCAAGTCTGCCTCGTAGCAGAAAGCCTAATGTATCGGTGATGCGCCCACCTGAACCTCTGGTTCAAGGTCGAAGACCACGACGGCAGAAGTGGAGGATGTCTATTATTATCAAGGAGCCAGAGCTCATTCATAAGGAATCAATTGCTCTATTGGTAATTTCTCTATGATTAACTCACTCTGACCTCCTCTAGTTATTTATGTTGCCAATAATCATCCCACGTATAAGCATCAATCGAGCCTACTCTATTGAATAACACAACCCTCAACCTACGCCGAACAATTTACACAAAACGTAAATCACTTAGCTCAAATACCGCCTTGATCCATTCCCTATCTATCAAAAATACTCTGGCGAAACTCCCTTGCTACCGTAAAGCGAAAAAAATTGCTATTTACCTCTCATGTGGTGGCGAAGTTCAGACCTCATTAATCATCAAAGATGCATTAGCGCATAACAAACAGGTTTATCTACCCGTCTTGCATCATCTTCATGGACCGGCATTGTTATTTGCACCATTTGGCGCTAACACGAACCTTAGAATTAATCGCTTTCACATACCAGAACCTATTGTTGTCCAACGCAAACTACTCAAACCAAGCGAGCTTGACTTGGTCATCACTCCTCTGGTCGCATTTGATGAGAATTGTTCACGTATAGGCATGGGAGGTGGTTATTACGATCGTTCATTTGCATTCACAGACCACAGCAAGCAGTGGCAACACCCAAAACTCATCGGAATTGCCTATGAGCTTCAAAAGGTCCATAACTTTACGCCCGAACCGTGGGATATAGCACTACATAAAATAGTAACCGAAAAGCATTTATATATAAAATAACTGCCTAAGCATCTATTTATAAAGGTGTTTGTCTTTTACTTTCTGCGAATAACGACAATCATTAACGCACTTATAGCAATACTCTACGTGGTGCGACTTTAAATCATCGCGAATGTCCGCTATTTAATTAGTTACCGCAAAAAACTTTACCAATCACTAAACACTTGCCGCTTATAAGTAAAACCTACTCATAAAATCGGACATCAAGCTCTATGATAGGGCTGAAACAAACTTTTTAGTGAACACTCCATCCTAAACTGGCAATTTTCACGTGAATGACCTTCTATAAATTTATCAAACGAGAGATAGGTGATAAGAATTTTATTTCACAGGTACATCCTTACCCTAAATTCATAAAATAAAGATCATTAACGAAGCACTTACTAACAAGCAACACCCAAAAGCATCAATGTCTGTTGCAATTTGCAATTGCCAACACTAATGATGATCAACTTAAGTATAAACAGAGACGCTAGCGTAAATATTATTACAATTTTTTTCTTTTCATTGGCGAATCCCTAAAGCATTTACATTTAAATTGCCGATTTATAAAATTTTTCGTAAAAAACTATTCATACATACAAAGTATTTTGTAATTTCTTATAAAAACTATAAATATTTTTTACATTCAACTGTTAACAACATAAAAATTTCTTTATAACGTCTTTTATTTATGTATTTTTTTATTTCTAAACGCCTAATCATAAAAAACAAAGCAAAAAAAATTATTTTCTTCAGTTTTTTAACAGTTGGACGAATATATTCTTAGTAACAGTACATTAAGTTCTTTTAAAGGCAAAATTTTTGACTGAATGTGACGTAAATTATCACTTAAGATATAAAAATGACTCACTCATACTAATTTTTTTTATTTTTACGGTTTGAAAGCGTATTTATAAAAAAATATAAAGGTGTTTTGGAAAAATGAATTGTAATTTAATCTTTTTTTTAAAAAAACTGGAATTATTGAATGAGTGTTATATACTCATCAACGGGCAATTGTAACTTAACCACTGGAGGTTAACATGGCTGCAAAAAAGAAAGGTAAGAAGAAGGTAGCAAAGAAGAAGGTAGCAAAGAAGAAATCTGCTGCTAAGAAAAAAGTAGGAGTTCGTAAAAAGGCTGCTGCGAAGAAGAAGAAAAAGGTAGTTAAGAAGAAGACTACCGCGAAGAAAAAGAAAAAGGTAGTGAAGAAGAAGAAGGCTACCGCTAAGAAAAAGAAGAAAAAGGTTACTGCTAAAAAGAAGAAAAGAACTACTAAGAAGAAGTAGTTCGTAGTACCTTGGCCAGAGACAGTTCTTCTGTCAAATGGTAAAAAGGCCCGCATAGCGGGCCTTTTTTTATTGCTTAATTTCACTGCAAGCTTAATCCACGCTATTACTTACTACCAAAACCTCTACTTCATTAAAGAATGACGAATATCAGCCTTATTTAAGGAGCCTCTGATTAATTCTGGTTAATGAGGTTGCTGTTCAGAAATATCAGTGGCAAGGCGAAGATTGCAACTAATAGCACGGCTATTGGCAATATTTTCAACGTAGTCATTGATATTTAAGGTTAGTAAGATCGTAATCATGAATTGTTCAGAGGCTCCTTACGCTATGCACTGCCTAAAAAAAGATTATAGGCTGGATTATCATGTTCTTCGCAGTAGGTATAACCAAGATCTTTCAAAAATTGAGAGAATTCAGCCTTATTCTCACTAGAGACCTGTAAACCCGCCAAAATTCTACCGTACGCTGACCCATGATTACGATAATGAAACAAACTGATGTTCCAGTTCTCACCAATACGCTCAAGAAACTGGAACAAGGCACCTGGTCTTTCAGGAAACTCAAATCGATATAACACTTCATTATTCAAATCACGGCCATGCCCCCCTACCATATAACGTACATGTAATTTCGCCATTTCGTTATCCGTTAAATCAACCACTGCATAATCGTTAGATTCAAGCACCTTAATTATCGTCTTTCTTGCTTCTTCCCCACCACTAGCCTCGATTCCAACAAAAACATGCGCTTCATGATCACTCGCATAACGATAATTAAACTCTGTAATACTTCGATGTCCCACCAACTTACAGAACTGGCGAAAACTACCTGGGCGCTCAGGAATAGTCACTGCCAATAATACTTCACGTTGCTCACCAATCTCAGCACGCTCAGCAACATGCCGTAAACGGTCGAAATTGATGTTGGCACCGCTATTGATGGCAATCAATTGCTGCTCTTTAACAGAAGTGTTTGCTACATATTTCTTAATGCCTGCGATTGCCAAAGCACCTGCAGGCTCTACAATAGAACGCGTATCATCGTAAATATCTTTGATTGCGGCACAGATTTCATCGGTTGATACCAGAACCACCTCATCAACACATTCTTGAGCTACTTTAAAAGTCTCTTTTCCTACCTGACGTACTGCTACGCCATCGGCGAATATACCCACTTGATCAAGAACAACACGCTCACCCTTTTTTAAGGCCTCATACATACTAGGCGCATCTTGTGGTTCTACACCAATAATTTTTGTATCCGGGTAGAGTTGCTTAATGTACACAGAGATCCCCGCAATCAGCCCCCCCCCTCCCACGGGGACAAATATTGCATCTATACGATCATCCATCTGTTGTAGAATTTCCATTGCGATGGTTCCTTGCCCCGCAATGACATCGGGATCGTCATATGGGTGAACCAAAGCTTTACCTGTACTGCTCGCTATCTCAATCGCATGACTAGCGGCTTCATCATAGGTATCACCATATAAAATTACTTCTGCACCATGGGCTTTAACCGAGTTAATTTTTATTGCAGGGGTAGTTTCAGGCATGACTATCATTGCTGATATACCGAATCGATGGGCCGACAAGGCAACGCCTTGAGCGTGATTGCCTGCAGATGCAGCGATCACTCCGCATTGCCGCTCTTCATTACTCAGTTGAGCCATTTTGTTATAAGCGCCTCGTAATTTAAAAGAAAATACCTGCTGCAAATCTTCTCGCTTCATAAAAATATGGTTATCAAGTTTTGCTGACAAAATATTGGCGTAATCTAACGGTGTTTTTTGAGCGACATCATAGACATTCGCTTTTAGAATTTTACGCAAATACATTTCTTGCATTGAAGTCGAACCAACCGAGGCCACCATTGCTTTTACCCTGTAAAGATTTAATTAGCGTCAATATAACCCTAACTGTTGCCAATTAGTAGGAAATTCAAGCCCACCACCCAAACAGAAGCACCTCATTGAAATATTGTTTGTTAGATTTTACTTTCGCCCAATCTAATAGTTGTGCCAATAGGATCAGAGCCACAGCAAACTTACAACGTAGCTTGTAGCTACCTTGATAACCAAGGTAGCTTTTCTCGCCCCAAATTGCCTACTCCTTCTTGCTGCTTGCCATTCGTAACCTTGGCCGTAAATCACCAACACTGCTTTAGCATGACCAAGCTTTACATGAAGTTGATCCTGAATAATTTAAACGACTCAACCCCTACCCTATAAGAAAAAACTAGTCAATAAGTAAGCCTTTTGTCTATTGCTACTATAGGAAATAACGTTGCACCTACAGTATAAAGATGGTTTTATCCTCAATTTCGCCACTTACTGTACAAATAGTAAACTAATGGTCTTGACCCTCCCAATTGGTCGGGTATCATGACGCCTATTAGAAGACGGAGAGAAAAATGAGCGCTGATAATCAACAAGACAAATTAAAACAAGAAGTCGCGAAAGCGGCAATTACTCACGTAGTGGAAGATACTATTATCGGTATTGGTACAGGGTCTACCGCAAATTTCTTTATCGATGAACTCGCTAAAATAAAACACAAAATCGAGGGCACAGTCGCAAGCTCTGAAGCCAGCGCAGATAGATTGCGCGGTCATGGCATTACTGTTTATGATTTAAATGCTGTCAACGAGATCAGCGTTTATATCGATGGCGCTGACGAAAGTAACGACCAATTACATTTAATTAAGGGTGGCGGTGGAGCCTTAACCCGCGAAAAAATTGTAGCGGCTGTCAGTGGTAAATTTATTTGCATTGCCGATGGCTCAAAACTTGTTGACGTGATGGGGAAATTTCCTTTACCGGTTGAAGTAATTCCGATGGCACGCAGTTATGTGGCTCGTGAAATAGTTAAATTGGGAGGCGATCCTGTTTGGCGTGAAAGCTTTACGACTGACAATGGTAACCAAATTCTGGATATCCATAACTTGACTATCACAGACCCAAAAGGACTGGAACAACAACTGAATAATATTGTAGGGGTTGTTACCAATGGTTTATTTGCGTTAAGACCAGCAGATGTATTGATGCTTGGAACGCCAGAAGGTGTAAAAACTATTACTGCCTGATTTTGAATGATAGGCCAGACTAGAATAGTAACCTTACAGAGCTACAAATACTGTAATGGGTCTGATCCTAGTGCTTCCAGCACTAGGGTCAGACCCAAAAAAAATCGAATATCAGCTTAAACGGGGTCGGATTCAAATGCTGAAAGCAATTGAGCCTAACCCAAAAATCAAAACTTTACTTCAGCAACAAAACCATACCAACCGCAATCAATACCGCTAGAACCAACCAGACAACAGCACCGCCTTTACCTTTTTCATTTTTATTCTGTTGTGGAACGTAATCCGACTCCATAAATGGCTTTAACTGGGGCTCATCTTGTGCAACCTTCTCGGCGAGCTCATCTTGTATCTGAGTAGAAGACTCAGCATCAGAATCTGTTGCAGCAGAATTATTTCTATAATTATTCAAAACTCTATCTGCTGCTGCAATCAAATGAGAATTTCTTCTTTCAGTATTGCTCTGTACCACTGGTTGGCTATTTTGGTCTTCCTGCTTTACTTTACGCGCTTCCTGCTTCCCTTTTAGTCGCTCTTGCTCGTGATGATCATCTCTGATGGGGGCTACTTTTTGCTTGGTCTGCCACCATTCAGAAGTATTGACAATATCAATTGGCATGATATTTTTAAGTTTATCTTTACCGACAGGTCGAGAAGGCAATACCTGCTTTCCATATTTATCTTGTATCTCTCTAACTTGCATCAGGAACTTACTGCCTTTAACCTTATCAACCATACTTACATAGTTGGCAAAGCCGTACAAACTGGCTATTAAATTATCCCCATTTCCCCATTGCTTCCCATCGGGGCCATCAAGTAATGTTTGATGTAAACAAGCCTTAAAATTTCGCAGTAATTTACGATTAATAGAAACCTTGTCATTCACCACAATTCCGGTGACTTCTTGACAAGACCCTCTACGCATAATTCGGGTTTTATCTGGATGCACCACAAACCCTTCACTGTCTATAATTTGGTGAATACGCCAAAATAATTTTTTAAGTGCATTATCGTCCACTGACTTAGAGGAAAAAGTCATATCATCAGCATAACGTGTATAGGTAAATCCTATATCTTTCAGCGCTCCGCTAATACGCTTATCCAAACGAAAACAAATTAAGTTGCTAATATCAGGACTGGTTGGCGCCCCTTGTGGCAAACGACGAATCCCTTTTGTTAAGTAATACGTTTCTCCGTCAAGCTCTACTTCGTCGACCTCTGATTCTGTACATAATAAACCTAACAGAGTAGCAATCTCACCTGAATAACCGATCTTCTGAAAGTAACCCTTTACACGTTTATAACTAATAGTAGGAAAAAAATCCTGTAAATCCATATTGATCACTAATGCCGAATTCACATGGGGCTCTGCATTACTCACAATCGACTTGTTCGCCATAAAGCCATGCACTGATTCATCAGAAGGTATCTTTGCAAGAATATTCTTTTTAATCCAATACTGTACGAGCTTCAAACGCGGCATAGGTGCCGATATTTTTCGAGTCCCTCCCGATTTTTTAGGAAGTTCAAACTGCTTGTAATGATGCACACGTGAACTCGCTCGGGTATAAGTCAAAAACTTAAGCTCACCCAAACTGACCCCAATAGCTGAAGCGAGTGCATGGGCATCCTCGATTTCCTGTAACCCAAATTTTTCTAAAAAATTTACCTGAAACGTTTTATCATTTAGGCCAGCTGAGACATCTTCCCCAAGAAATAATATTTCTTTCTGGTTTCGCTGATACCATTTAAGCGAACGCTGATACTTTTCTTCAAAGTGATTAAGCCGGGTTTCTTCGCGCTTTTCCAGCGCCTTGGCTTTTCGTTCTTTGTGCATATCCTTAAGCGCTTGCTCAGGATTCTCCATTCTACGTTGTTTGGCTAACAAAGAATTTAATTCACGCTCTAATTCACCTGTTCGGCTAATGAGATCTTCAGCAACGCTGGGGCGATCTTCATTATCAGGCCAAAAGCCTAAACGCTTCATCTCGGCAATAATGGTCTCGTCTAAAGAAGACTCTTTAATACGGTCATAGAGTTGTTGTCGGGTAAGTTGACCTGGAGAACTATCCGTCATAATGTTAATGCTCTTGTAGTGATTGAGACCGAAAATATGAAAGAATAAGTACAAGAGAAATAGTCGGGAATGGCAGGAATAAATTTGAGTAGTGATGCACCAGATATACCGCTAGTATCGGCATAAAACATACCGACCTTCGTAGATAGCTTGTGATTGGGCTGCTCAACTCGATGCGGAATGACACTACCGTGGCTTATTGGCTTCTCTGAAGCCATACCGCAATAGCCACGGTAGTGTCTATTCCGCTTGGTAAAGAGCGGACCAGTGATGCAAAGTATCGCATGGTACAAGGACGGCGAACCACCGCCCGGGTTGCAAGGTGATTTCTCAGGAATACCAGCTTGTTTACCCTGTGCATCACTACTCAAATTCATTTTATATAATCCCTATACTGATATCAATCAATAATGCTTTATTTAACTCTGTTAACACTAATTTTTTCGCCCTACTTCATTATGCTTAATACGTAACGCCAGCATATGCTCACAAGGGCCTTTATATAAGCGGTTACGTACATAAAAATGGCACTCACAATCAGCTTCTGACAACCTTTGATCGTCATCTATCACTATACTGGTTTGGTATTTCTTGCCGTTATCCATCACTGAGCCTCTTATATGAAGAGCATTTTGCTGGATAACGCGACCATTAATTTTAACTAGCTTTGCATTAACAAAATTTGTTGCTCTGTCTTCACGCTCATTACTAAAACGCAACAGCTCCATAGGCAAGGGATCTTTACTTAGTTCACGTACACGATAAACCTGATTGACAAGATCATATACCACACGCCCAGCCTGCGTATAAGCCTGTAATGAACCTGCTACCAATGCGGCATCCAGCTTTAAACGAGCCGCAAGCGAATCAACGGATTCCACCCAATTTTCTTTCAGCGCATTAAACACACGCTTTTTGGTGATATCATCTGCTTCCACTCGTGGCGCCATTAAATCAAAATTACCGAGTCGTGACCAATCGTTGGCAGTCCAGCCAGACAGCCCAAGAGTAAAATCCATATCATTCATATGAGCAACAAAAAATGAAGGCAAGCCTGTTCCTAGTAAGTGCACGGTAAACTCTTTAGTCACGGGAATTAAACGCTCTAGAATTGAAAGCCTACGCCTTCCCCATAATCGAATCTCATCTTCAATAGCCCCCTCATAACGAGAGCGCTTGCAGACCAACACAGTATTCCAGGGCTCAAATATTATTTTAACGGGCTCCCCTGGCTTTAATACAAAACGCATGGAGCGAGGGCCGATTTTCTCTTTTTTTCGTTTGAGTATTAAACAAATATTATACAAATCCATGGGGTGTAAGGTAAATGTACGCATGGGCATTGTCATTGCCGAGCTCACTTGTAAAAAACCTCGCACCCAACTATCAGGAAGATCAATTTTGTTTTCTATAAAACTATCATCATTCGCAGTCGCAACTTCAAACCCCCCGGGCTCTATTTTGAACTGAGTATTTTTGTAGTCACGAATTTTCTGAAACTCATTATACAAAGCAGTCGAATAGTCTATGTTAGTGGTCCCACAAGAAAAGGAGTCAATATTCTTAAACACCTCATACTTGCAACTCAAACGACCATAACTTGATTCATCTTGACTAAAGCACTCAAAAAATAACTCATCAGGATTGACGGTAATAACAGGATCAAGTACAAACCAGGCGTCGTAATCATATTTATACAGATAATCGAAATATTTTTGTTGTGCCCTGTAGTATTTATCCATTGCGCCGTGTCGCTTGGCATACAGCTTGCTTAATTCTGCTTGCAACTGTCCTGAGCGATTAATATCGGCTTCTTGCACTCCTAACCAATCAGCCAATAACTGCTGTTCATTTTCTTGAAGCCAGGTCAAATACTGAGTTTTATCTCTCGGTTTAAAGCGCATATCCGATACAACGACATCATGTAATGACGAAATAGCTTCACGAAAATTAAGGTGCTTACCAAGCTCTCCCACAAAAAACGTCGGTTCACGATGTGTATCGGGAGCAAAACTCATTTCAGTACTATTAGCGCTACTGGCGACGTTGCTAGTACCATGATATCGATGATTAAATAACATTTTCGGTCGATCCTTCTTCTGCGCTAGTCAACCCTCGAACGGGCACTGCTTTCTTAGTGATAGGCAACTCCAAAAAAGGATACTTGTCATTTAAATCACGCATTGCCAGCAGATACCGCGTGTGATCACACAGCACTATCGTGACTGATTGTCGACTAAATATCCTGGCTGTAATTTTTGCTATTTCTGCAGACTGCATTGCCTCCTGATGTAAAAATTCAATGACCCGTGCTTTAGCCACTCGCCCTTTATTGACATGCGAAAGTACCGTTACAAAATAAGGGGCAAGAGCATCGATACGCTCAAGACTACCCCCGGCGTAATTCGTTAAATAGCTGGAGGTAAATTGTTGCACATTTACAGATGGATGCTGACTTAACTTACTAAGATATTCAAGCCCATGGTCATCGTCAAAAAATCGAGTAATTAACTCTCGGCCTAACTGCTGCACATCTTCCAACACACTATCACAGACGCCTATCATGGTCTCAGGCGTCCAGTCTTCTTGAGTAAAATTATTACGAAAATAATCTATCGCAAAAGACCGACTATCATCCCAACTATTTTCTAAAATTCTTAACGCATCCACGCTATTCTGCTTAATTCGATCACTGTATTCAGTATAACAATCCCATACCCATGAACGAACTGAAAATACGGGATTTTTGCCTAACCGTGACCATTGGCGTACCGAAAACTGCTCTGGATTAATTTGTTTTAATAGTTCACCACCATATTTATTCGCCCCATGCGAACGGGCAATCAGCAACCTCCAAACAAGATCTTTGTCGAACAGCACACAGGCTTGATCACTTTCCTCTGTACTGATTAATTTGCTTAATTCATTAGTAAAGGCAGCAATCAGATCATTATGAAGATCATCCACTCTCTCTTTTTTAAACAATTCATCCAGTAGACAGCGAATCATCTTTCCGGCAAGCACCTTATCTGCCGTCGCCAAACGACTTATTATTGAATAGCTTGCTTGGCGAATTACCGATGAGTCCCCTAAACAATAAGTCAATACCAAATCAGATTGTTGGACCAGTATTTCAACAGGAAGCTGCCCAAACAACTGTACGCCTAGCGCTCGCAATTCCGGATCAGTATTTTCGATCAAAACTTTTAATAAATGTGCAGGCAATTTCTCAACGGGTGTTTGGTGATTCACTAACAACTCACCCGCGAGTTTTTTAATTACTGACAAAGGATGATTCAACAAGTCTTCAATAACATCCAGACCAATAATTTCTGTTTGTTGTTTAAAGGTATGCGTCAAATGCCAGGTGATCTCTGCAATGACCGCCTGCTGGGCATCGCTCAACACGGTGTCACCCGACTCTAGACTTTCACTACTAGCCCTCTGGGTTTTAGCATTAACCGATTGCGGCGTAGCTGTTTCCAGTGCAATCAATCCTTGCATCCAGGCAAACAATCTGGCGACGACTGCCTGTTTACGTTCAGCATTCATACCCAGTGTTTGTACTAATTCGCGGGTCCACAGATGTATATCTGTGTAGGGTGAAGTAAGAATACTAATCAGTGATCTTGGATGTTCATCAAGTAACTGCTTACAAGCATCCAGCCAGGATCGTCCAAGGTCGCGTGATTCTAATGTCGACGCACCTAACATCGCGGTAATTAGCTCGACTTCTGGCTTTTCAGCATTATAACGTTGTATTGCGAGTTGCATGGCAAGCGAAACAGTACAATCGTAAGGCTTGGCCAAAAATGCAATCAGGTTTTCAATGGTGATCGTCTTGTAAGACTCTACATTATCTTGTAACGCACGTATCGCAAATAAGTGTACGGGTAAACAATGACTCTCACATAATAACTTAATCAGCGCATCCGGGCGCTTACCCCATAAGTCAGGACATAGATCTTCACGTGTTAGTGCTATCTCTGTTAGGGGCCGGTAATCCGCGGCAGAGGTATTTACACTCCAGGCTCGACCACTACTCTCAGCAACTACTCGCGTGCTATTCTCATATAATAAATGATTAAAACTAATATAAGGTGAAAAATCAGAAAATTCCATTTTCACCAATTCATAGGATCCCCATCGCGACCCATCATCAACACTTCGGTAACGAGTATCTGAATATCCCCGGTCTCCCGTTGCATCATCAAAAGCAAGCAGTACTCCTAGAGCATGATCAACAAATCTTGCATGAGAAACCTGGCTAAGGCGGCGTAAATTTCTCCATGTACGCAACCTAAAATAATGACGTGTATGATCTGTCCAGGCAATTCGACTGTCTTTTTTTGCGGCTTCGACGCTAATTTTCACCGATTTCCAGGTTCCTGGCAAAGACACATACCCATTGGTATAGGCGGTAGAAAATACATATGGTTTGCTGCGCTCCATCAGCAGAGAGACAAGCCCTAATACTTGAAAGTCATTGCGAAATTCTGCTGCTTTGTAAATATAACGTATCGATTTAAATGCATTAGGTTGTAGCGGCACCATTGGTAATAAGCGTATAAGTAACTGACGAATCGAATCATTGGATACAGAAAGAAGATATAAATCATAGAGAGCTAAAATTTGTTGAGGTTTTTCACTGACGATTAACCGACACAAAGGTTTATACAAGTCATCGCAACTCCCAGTCTCCAGACATGACTGAATAACCTCCTTGTTAATTATAGTGCCTAGTGTGGTAGCAAGTCTTGCGGCAACAGTTTTTAGTAACTCTGCTCTCTGTTCGTCTGACGCATGCCGTAACATTGCCTCAAAAGCAATACGTTTTACAGCTTCATAGTCACTTTGTTGACGACGAGCTAAAAATATACTGTATAACGCTTCTGAATCTTTACCTACACGTCCCAAGGTCCATAGCAAGCAATAATCAAGTAAACCATCCCCTTCACTGCCTGCGGATAATAGTAGTTGATCGGCACCCTGGATTTCAAGCTCACCAATTCTCCACACCAATCGTTTAAAATCACTGGTATTGAATTTATCTTCTTTGACTAATTGAGTTAAACGAGACAGAATTTTTGACAACATTTCTGCCGGCAAACAGCTCTGAACAAGCCCTTCGTTATTAGTAGAGGCAGGAGTTAGCTTCTCTTTGTTAGCCAAGTCACTATCATCATTTTGAGGCACTATGTCGGTTTTATGCGAATAACCCTTATTAATTTTAAAAACGACAACACTATCGTATATTCGCTGAGCATCTTCAATAGATACCGGCTGATCAGTTTTAGTGCCGTCTCTTAGTGCGGCCCCTCGGCGACCGTAACGAAAATTTACTAAATAACGCGCGTCGCCAGATTGCGTCAATTCACATAGATCAACTTCGTAGACCTTATCAGATTTGTCATCCTTATAAAAAAGGAAGGCTTGCTTAACAAGTTTCATAAAATCCCTGTTGTTTGTACATCCTGCATTAAGTCAATTTAGACGCAGAGGCTAATTAGTTTCGTCTAAAAAATAATTCAGAGTTTATTAATTATGGATATCTTTATCGAATTACGAGGCTGCACCATTTATTAGCATCAAGAATAGTTGATTAATTTATAAGCGCCGTTAAGTTTACAACTGCCTATATTTTTATATCCTTAATATTTTTATAATCCTAATATCTTTATATTCCCTAATATCTTTATATTCTAAGTACACCCAAAAACTTTATTTATTATTCATGTAGTTTTATGGAATTTGACGATAAGGTCAATAGGAGTTTTCTGCATTCTATTTAGGAAATCAGTAATTCAATAAGTTAAAGAGATCGTGGGTAAACATTATCAGAATCAAAGTGCAAAATCGTCCACACCGCTTGGCTATTGACAAGATATTCAACACAGTAACTGACAATAGGGCCGTAATATTGCCTTTATTACTTAATAGGAGTTCCCTGATTTCGTTTTCACAATATATCGACTAAACACTGTTTAATGTCGTCAAATCATACGATTTATAAGACGTAACTTTTCACGGATACTATTCAAAATAATTGCTGAATTACCAGTACAATAACGAGCGAAAAAGTGCATTAAAAACTACATTAAAATCAAGCTGTTCTATTAAAACCAATGCCTACATAAAACAATCGATCATTGATATCTTAAATATAGTCACTTACCTCTATCCACATTTTTTCTAGAGTAAAACTCTTTCAATGCCCTCTTTTTTCGCCATGGCAATGAAAGCTTTTTCCCAGTTTTCACCTAATAAATAATTAGCCAATTCTACCACTATATAATCTGTTTCCATGCCAGTAGAAGGCTGGTATCCACTCAGTCCTTGCTGACAAGAGGGACAAGCGGTTAATATTTTAACTTTAATTTCACTGTCGCCTTGTGATTTCTGTTCTGAGCTAGTGTTGGAATTCGCTAACTGTTGCTGACACTCTTCAAGACTTTGTTGTTTTCTAAATCGTAATTGCGCTGCGATATCAGGACGACTAATCCCGAAGGTTCCTGCTTCGCCGCAACATCGATCAGTTTCAACTACCTCTGCTGCCATCAACGTTTGTGCAACCTTTAGTGGCTCATATGTTTTCATGGGTGAATGACAAGGATCATGATAAATATATTTTCTACCATGGCCTGCTTCTAATGTAATATTTTTCTCGAGCAAATACTCATGAATATCCAGTAAACGACATCCTGGAAATATTTTATCAAACTGATACTTTAATAACTGGTCCATGCAAGTCCCGCAGGATACCACCACTGTTTTAATATCAAGATAATTTAATGTATTGGCAATTCGATGAAACAAGACACGATTTTCGGTCGAGATTGCTTCACCTTTTTTCTCATCACCATTAGACGTTTGTGGATAGCCACAACACAGATAGGCTGGAGGTAAAACCACTTGAGCCCCCGCATGAGCAAGCATGGCAATAGTCGCCATTCCCACCTGTCCAAACAAACGCTCTGACCCACACCCAGGAAAATAGAACACTGCATCACTATCCTCAGACAGCTTTGCAGGATCAGTCACAATCGGCACATGAGTAGCATCTTCTATGGCCAATAACGCACGCATAGTTTTACGAGGCACTGCAGCCGGCAACGGCTTGGCAACAAACTGAACAAGCTGAGTCGTTAATTTAGGCTTGCCTGGAGTGGGCTTTGGCTGATGTTGAATGGGTTTTTGAAAAGGTTTAAACACACGATAGGCCAAGCGCTGTAGGCGATAAGAAATGCGAATCATAAAGAGACGCATAAGCTTAATTCCTGTCGGGTTCATCATATTCAAAAATTTCAATGACAACCAGGTTCCCAGATTATATTTTTTATGACCATACTGGCGGAGAATATTTCGCATCCGTACCGTGACGTCACCAAAATCAATATCGACCGGACATGGGGCTAAACATTTATGACACACAGTACAGTGATCTGCAATATCATTCATCGCTTCAAAGTGTTTTAGCGAAATTCCACGCCGAGTTTGCTCTTCGTAAATAAATGCTTCGATTATCAAGCCAGTGGCAAGAATTTTATTACGTGGTGAATAACTTAAGTTAGCCTGAGGAATATGCGTATTGCAAACAGGCTTACACTTACCGCAGCGTAAACAATGACGAGTCGCATCATTCAGTGCATTTAACTCACTTGCCTCTAGAATCAACGCCTCTTGCTGTAAGAGTTGCAAAGAAGGCGTGTAGGCCCTTTCCAACCCCCCTTGATGACTAAGCTTAAGACGATTGAAACTATCTTTTGGATCAATTTTTTGTTTAAACTCAAGAAATTCATCAATCGCTTCTTTAGGCAAATACTGTAATTTGGTAATCCCTACACCGTGCTCTCCTGAAATAACGCCATTGAGAGAAACAGCCAAACCCATCACTGTATCCACGATTCGCTCAGCTTCACGCATCATCTCATAGTTATGAGAGTTCACTGGAATATTGGTATGCACGTTACCATCGCCCGCGTGCATATGAGTCGCCACAAATAAGCGATCGGCACGTATTTCTGAATGTACACTATCAAGCTTCTGATGCAATAGAGTGAAACCCTTGCCATTAAACAAGTCCTTTAAGGGCTTCTCAATTGAATCACGGTAAGAAATTCGTAATGTGCGAGCCAACATTACTTCTAACAACTTGTTTTGTGGATCAAAAGTATCGCGCGCATTATCATTATTATTTGAGCTAGCAGATCGCAAGTATTCCTGGAGGTCTTTTGGTAATTCATTAACCACTGTGTCCAGACCTTGGAAAATAGAGTTCCAACGATTTTTTATTTCAGAACATAGGGCTAAACCTGCCGTAATTTTATTTGCCAATATTCGTTTAAATTCAGGACTAGCATCGAAATTTTCTTGATGCATCCATTGTTCAACTTCAGATTCAAGGAATGACTCGACAGAACTAATAATACACAATTTATTTTTTATAGATTGTTCTATATTAATTCGCTCAATACCCTCACTATAATCGGCAAGTCTCTCAAGCGGAATAACTACATCTTCATTTATTTTAAACGCGTTAGTATGCGCTGCAATAGCAGCGGTTCGGGATCTATCGGCCCAAAATTGTTTACGGGCCTCAGGACTACTGGCAACAAACCCTTCCGCGCCCCTTTGCTTCGCCATTACGAGTACTTGCGCTATCACATCTGTGAGCACTTGTTCTGATTCTGATGACACGTCAATCAATAAAACCATTTTAGGCGATTGGCCACGCGCTGACTTGGTGGAATAAGCAATTGCCTTGACATACCGCTCATCAAGATGCTCCAGTCCCGACAAAATGACTTCTTTATGTTGATCAAGATAGTCTTTGGTTTCAACAATAGCAGGGATTGCCTTTCTAAGATCAGAACCAAAAAATTCAAGGCACACGGTATGGGTGTGCGCAGGAAATTTATGAAGAATAAATTCAGCAGCGGTAATCAGGCCATCACAGCCTTCTTTTTGGATACCAGGTATGCCGCCCAAAAATTTATTGGTGACGTCTTTACCCAAACCTTGCTTACGCAATTCATGTCCAGGCAACTCTATGATTTTTTCACGAGGGTGAATTTTACTGTCGATCGGCTCGCCATCAACGTTAAAACTACGTACACGAAAACGTACTTTTTTCTGTAAATGAATTTTACCCAAGTTATGGTCTAATCGATCAACTGTTATCCAGCTACCTTCTGCTGTCACCATTTTCCATGAAGACAAATTATCAATGGTAGTGCCCCAGAGCACGGCTTTTTTCCCACCGGCATTCATCGCGATATTGCCGCCGATCGTCGAAGAATCCTGCGAGGTTGGATCAACCGCAAACACATAACCACAGGCTTCAGCCATTTCTGCCACAGACCGGGTAATGGCACCCGCGCCTACTTGAATTATCGGTGTTTCAACATCAGTACCAGGCAAGGTTTTTAGCTGCACACGTTCAACCTGCAAGAGTTTCTCGAGATTAATGACCGCCGTTTCTTCTACTAAAGGAACCGCAGCCCCCGTGTACCCTGTACCACCCCCGCGGCCAATAATATTTAACCCTAACTGTACGCAAGCAGTCACTAAGCCAGGGATTTCATTTTCATGGTCAGGATAAACGACAACACAAGGATATTCGACACGCCAATCAGAGGCATCAGTGACGTGTGATACACGCGCAATGCCACTAAAATCAATATTCTGCTTCTTGGTATATTGAGATAAAGAACTTAAAATAGATTTGCGTATTTTTCGTTGACTCGGGAACCAATCTTTAAATTTTTTCACAGCAGTACGAGCTCTATCTACTAGCTGCAACGCTAATGTATTATTATCGGCACGGTTTTCGATCTGCTGAATTCGATGACACAGGGCATTAATTAAAGACTTTAGACGCTTGGGGCTTCCCAGCAAATCGTCTTGAATAAAGGGATTACGATTGACCACCCACATATCCCCCAACACCTCAAACAACATCCGTGCAGATTGCCCGGTACGCCGGCTACCGCGTAACTCTTCAATCACTGACCACATATCTTCGCCCATATAGCGAATAACAATTTCACGGTCTGAAAAAGAAGTATAGTTATAAGGGATTTCGCGTATACGCGTGTTTTTTTTCTGTTTTTCAGGATGCATTTCGGTAGATTAGCCTTGTATTAAATCTTGTTAGCCCTGCAGTAGATATTGATCGCTTGCTCTAGACTTTGCTCTCTTATATTAAATCTTACGATTGTCTATATAGTTTAAATCTACTCAGACTTTAGTGCCAGCGCTTATATTCAAATTCTCTGGGGTCTGATTCGGTTACTGAAAGCAATAGAGTCTACCCCATTATCATCTTAAATTGCTAAGACAGATCAGAAATCACCTGGTCAATAACAGATTCCCAACGATTAATCGTCGTTTGACGATAAAGGTCTAATGATGGATACCAAGATGAATGATTCATCTCCCTACCCCAGCGCCAATCCGAAGCATACGCTAAAAACACCTTACCCTGACCACCCAATGCCCCTACCAAATGTGCGACTGAAGTATCTATTGTAATGACAAGATCCAGTTGACTAATTATATAGGCAGTATCAGCAAAGTCATTAATCAACGGTCGCGTATCGAGCACACCATACTGCTGAAATAGCAGCTCATCCTGCTCGCTTACATAATCTTTTTGTAAACTAACAAAACTTATATTAGATAGCTCGAGCAAGGGAATCCAATACTCAAGATTACAAGGCCGTTTATCATTAACCTGGCTACCACTGCCCCGCCAGAATATTCCAACCCGTTTTTTGACAGGAATTTTACCTAATTGCGCATCAATTTTTGAAAAATCATCACTAGGAACTGATAAGTAACCTTTATTTTGGTCAGCAATAGAATCATAACTATTGCCATTAATATAAGGAATATTATCGAGTGTAGTGTTGAGCACCCCTGGCAGTGACGCTAGCGGCAAGTAATAATCAAACTCCTCAGGCGGCTCTCCTGATGTAATTAGTTGATCAATGTCCTCAATTGACGAGAATAAACGTTCTAAAGGCTTTTGACATTCATAGATGATCTTCGCACCCTGCTGTTTTAACACTGAAAAATAGCGTGCAAACTGTATGTTATCGCCGAACCCTTGTTCATGAAATAAATAGATCGCTTTACCTTTTAGAGACTCACCAGCCCAAAGGGATTTTGGCAAATGGCGTAATTCGTTGTTATTTCGCTTCCAACGGTATTCGTACAAGGGCCAAGCCTTTTGATATTGCCCTAACCCTAGATAAATCAGGCCCATTGTCCAAGCGATCTCTGCCAATACAGTCTCGTTCTGCTGACCGTTACAAGATTGTTGAGCAAGCTTAATACTTTGCAATGCATCCTGTTCACGATTCTGCGATACCAGTGACAAAGCTAAATTCAAATGCGACTCAGGGTTATCGGACTCTACAGCCAAATTATTAAGAAAATGTTTTTCAGCATTAACAGGACTATTAAATGTGAGAAAACTTATACCTAACATGGTATCAAAATATAATTGGTCTGCTAATTCAATCGAAAATTTCTGTGCCGTTTTGATTAACTCTACGGCTTGTGTAAGCTTGCAAGGCTCAAGCGTTGATTGAGGAATTAGCGCCAGTGCAAGATTAAAATAAAAATGCGGCATGTCATTTTGAAACTCAATAGCTTTTCGGTAAGAATGTTCAGCGGCGGAATAATCTTTTTGTGATATTTGACAAGCACCCATATTATTCCACACATGAGGCATAGCGGGATTCAGGTCTATTGCTTGTTGAAAGTACGTAAGTGCTTCAGAAGTTTTCCCCAATCCATCCAGTGCGTTCGCCAAACGGAATATAGCCTCGAAATAATCGGGCTTTAGTTTAATAGCTTCCCGGCAATGATTTTCAGCCTGTGCAAACTTCCCCGTATTGCCGTAAGCACCTGCCATTAAATAATGCGCCTCCGGGTTATCGGGTGTTTGCGCTAACCACTGCTCCAGTATTCCTTGGGCTGGCCCAAATTGTTGCTGTTCAAGCAAAGCTTTAGCTTGTTGTTGCAGCTCTGTCACCGATATCATTTTAATGTCTCAAGAGTTATGTTGCTGTAATATTTGACACCTAGTCGCTATCTAAGTTTGTACACCAGCTTCTCGCTAAGTTAATATTAAGAGAACCTCTGATTAAGTAAATATATCAAGAAATACTAGGGCATAGCGGTCAATTTGAACCATATGGGGATCTGAGGCCAAGGAATAAAATATAGTATCCGTATGACCTAAAGCACTCTCGATTTGATAAAATATTTGGTGCAACTGATCTTCATTTGGCTGGTTAATGTCATTTTCACTATTTTCTGCAACAGATTGCAAGCCCTCACTATAAGCCATCCATAAAGCTAACTGAATAGCACTGGCCGCTGTCATCACAAACACTAAAGTTGCTGAAAATTGTTCATCTTGCGGATGCAAGGGAAAGCCCTTATTGATAAATGAGGTAATAATATACCGCTCAAAAAGCTCAGGAAAATAAGCGGGCCTATTCTTCTCCCATTGCACCTTGTAACTTAAAATAAGTGAATATATTTCACGATAATGCTCGAATTGCTGATTCGTATCAAATTCTTCACCTGATATGTCTCGCGCACAGAGCTTCATAAGCGGTGATTTCTCAAGATCAACCGATTCCAGTGTTATATTTCGTGTTAAAAATAGTGCTGCAATACTTTTCCAATACGAGCCAGCCGTCACCGGATCGACAACAAGTTTTTTACTTTTTAAGCCACGATTTATGTCAAACAATGCTTCTTTGGGTTTAGCAAAAAGCAAATCAAAACTGTCTTCATTAAAACCATTTTTGACTAGTTGCTCATTCATAAGGCCAGTACAATGTGCGATATAAAAAAGTTTATGACTTAATCGGGTCTTGTTTAGCGAAAATACTTTATTAACAAAAGCCGCTAAATAATAACGTATTTTGTCGCTTGTACCCGCAATTACGGGGCGTTCAAGTATGAATAATTGACCCAAATCAAGATTGAATGCCGAAGACTGTTTAAGATGAAATATCTTTTTAGTAATAACAGGGCAAGAGAGCGTCGCCGTTATCACCTTCGCCATATTATTATCAAGATTATGCCGCGGAAAGGTTTGGCATATTAGAGGCAGCGCGTCATGTCCGTATTTTTTTTGAACCTGACACCAATTCTCAGCATCAAGAAGATTACACCGGTTATTATCCGCTTTTAAAATATCACAACGTTGACCGCCTTGTTCTGCTTGTGTGATATTGTTATCTAAACTTCCTTCGCCGATAATATTATCGAGTTTTTTCCACTTCTGATAAGTATCGGATTCAATGGTAATATTAAAATTTTGACAGCAACTTTGCGGGCATTCTCCGCCAATACACTCAAAACCTTCTAGGACTGTTAGTTCTATCGATTTCATAATAGCCCTATTTCTTTTTAAGCGGAATTATAGTCGGCTTATAAGGCTCAGCAAGATCATAAATTCTCACACCTTCATCTTCTGATGATGAAGCGACATAACGCCCATTAGGACTAAAACGGATATTCCAACCACAATACTCATGTGCTTCAAGGCGACGCAGGGTCTTGCCATTGTTAACATTACTTAATCTAAGAGTGGCATCGGTATGACGGCCAATACTGACTATTCGTTTACCGTCAGGGTGAAAATCAAGAGATACTATCGCGCCCAGATGTTCGGTTTTGTTTTGAGCCAATTGTCCGGTCTCTATATTCCATAACAATATTCTAAACCAGGAACTCCCGGCGAGTATTGTGTTGTCAGGAGAAAACCTTAGTTCATATATCTTTTTACGCGGGCCCTTTAATTGTTTTAATAATAATAGATTGTGATCAAATAACAGTACTCGACGATCAGAAGTAGATGCAGCGAACCGCAAACCGTCGGAAGAAGCACTGACAGACAAAATCTTTTTACCTAGACTATAACTTTTTATCACACTCAAATCTTGCGCCTTAAAAAGTCGAATATTTCCGTTTTTATGGCCAGTAATGATTGTTTGCAGTTTTGCAGACCAGGTCATGCTGGTGATAGATTTTAAACGCTTTGCGCGGGTTATACCGCTTGTTTCAATATTCCACTTTAGCAATCTTCCGTCTTGAGCTGCACTCACAAGCGTATCATCATTAATCCAGACTAAACCACGGACAGGGCGAGTATGTTTTTTTAATATTTTAACTAATTTTCCGCCCGGAACGGTCCATATTTTCACCTCTCCTTGAAATCCGCCACTTGCCAGGAAGTTACCTGACGGAGAAAAGGCAATACGAGTCGCACCAAAGTGGTGAACATTGTTAAGGCGAACCATTGGGTGTTGCGAAGGACGTAAGTTTTGGCAAGCTGTCGCCAACAAGACTAACGAGAGAACAAAAACACTGCGACAATAACGCAAAAACTTAATTTTTTGTATAAACATTGTTGCATTTTACACTATAAAACAACAAAAAGGTCCATAGCATTAAATATTAGGATATAAAAACGGTAAATATTCAGGCATAAAAAAACGAGGCCCGAAGACCCCGTTTCTCTAGTAGTACGATCTTTTCTAAAGGTTCTTAGAAAATTACGCGTAGACCAATTGAGTAAACATCAGTCTCTCCGCCAGTACCCTTGTCAGTGTTACGAATACCACCGAACAAACGTGTCTTTTTAGAAAGATGATGAATCATACCAACAGTATAGTAGTCTGTTTCAGTACCAACATCTGGATCTGTGTTACCGAACTGAGCAACAAAAGTATTGTTTCCAGCACGTAACTGATAACCAAAGAACCATACGTTAGTGTCAGAAGCGCCTACATCAAGTGACTCATAAGAACCTGAGAACTTGTGGTTGCCCCATTTGTACTGACCAAAAACTTTAGTCGCGTCACGATCAGCGCTAACTCCATCAGTACCGTCACTATTAGAAATAGTTACAACACCAACTTCAAGAGGTCCATTTTTATATCTTAAACCAATTGAATAATCGCCATCGCTTGCGCCAGCAGAAGTAGTTGAATCTTCTTCATCTAAAGAAACTAAAACCCAAACAGACAAACCATTAAAGTTGTTAGACTTCCATGCAATTGAATTGCTCATGAAAGAACTATGGCCATAAGCGCCATTACCTAACTCACCTTTTGATTGACCACCATTACCACGAGCTTCAAGAGTCGTTGCAACGAATGGATCATAAGTTACGCCACCGAGGTATTTGTAAGGAGATTTCAGACGACCTGCTTCCACAGTACCGAAACTACCTTTCAAACCAACAGCCTGTTCACGAGCATTAGTCGCAGACCCATTAGGTGTAATACCGTCAGAAGTATCAGTTCTGAACTCAAACTTAGCAAAAGCAGTCATGCCGTTGCCTAGTTTTTCAGACGCTTTAATTCCGAAACGACCACGAGCTTCGTCACGAGAAAAGTTTTGATCAGTTCCACCGGAAATATCTTCATTACCGATTTCAACTTGTGCGTGACCGTAAACTACTACTTTAGCTTGAGCAGCCATTGGCAGAGCCAATGCACTACCGACAGCCAGTGCTAAAATTTTCTTATTCATTAGGTAAAACCCTCCAAAAATGGATTATGTATTGTGGACCTGTGGGAATATAACAACTTTTGTGTTAATTGCAACAAGTATTTTCATTTATGATACAGGTGTCATATTTGTTGTTTTGTTGCAACAAAACAACAAGTTTAGTGAGGCGAATCCATTACTGTGAGCACTCTAATTCATTAACATGTGCATTCTATAGGATCAGACTCAATTGCCTGAAAAAGCAATTGAATCTGACCCCGCATGATTGAAGTTGATACGTGGCACAAACTGGAGTCAGATTCGAATACTGGAAGCAGTAGAGTCTGATCCCACTAAATTACAGGCATAAAAAAAGGCCGATAAAACCGGCCTTTTTGAATTTGAAATGCTGTTAACGTTTCGAGTATTGAGGTGCACGACGCGCTTTGTGCAAACCAACCTTTTTACGCTCAACTTCACGTGCATCACGTGTTACGTAACCTGCTTTACGCAGTGCAGGACGAAGCTCCTCGTTATATTTCATCAAAGCACGTGTAATTCCATGTCGAATTGCACCTGCTTGTCCTGAAATACCGCCACCGGCAACTGTTACATAGACGTCAAAATTAGCAGTTAACTCGGTAAGTTCTAATGGCTGCCGAACCAGCATACGCGCTGTTTCACGACCAAAATACTGATTCAGGGTCTTTTTGTTTACTGTAATTTCGCCACTGCCTGGACGCAAAAATACGCGTGCCGATGATCTTTTGCGACGACCTGTTGCATAGTATTGTGTTTGTGCCATTTATTTAATCCAGTACTTATATATATAAAACTAAATACTTATAGTTCAAGTATTTGGGGTTGTTGTGCCTGATGCTCATGTTGATCGCCAGCATACACTTTCAGCTTACGAAACATAGCCCGACCCAACGGGTTTCTAGGCAACATGCCTTTAACTGCTTTTTCAATCACCCTTTCAGGTGCTTTTTCCAGCAACTTCCCCAAGCTAATTGACTTTAAATTGCCAATATAACCTGTGTGATGATAATACATCTTATCCTTCATTTTATTTCCGGTAACATGCACTTTCTCGGCATTAATAACGATAATATAGTCTCCCGTGTCCACGTTCGGCGTATATTCCGCTTTATGTTTTCCGCGTAAACGATGCGCGATCTCCGTAGATAGTCGACCAAGAGTCTTACCAGCGGCATCAACAACATACCAATCTCGCTTAACTTCTGCAGGTTTCGCACTGAACGTTTTCATGTCCAACATTCTCCACTTAGGGTGTAACTCATAAATAAGAAGCGCGCAATACTACTAAAAGTCAGCTACATATACAAGCTTTGCACGACCAAAAATCGTAAATAAACCAAAATATTGCATCATATGAGCAACAAATAAACTTATCGTTGTTTATCCCGACAAAATTACCACAAAAAAAATGCGCTACAAGTAGGAGTAGCGCACAATATAAACCATCAATTAATAGGATGGAGGAGTAAACTGATACAGCATCTCTGCTATTGATAAGTATTCTCTTATATTCTAATTTAGATGTCAAGCATCAATCAGGAGATGGATTAAATTATTTATTTTGCTGGAGAGTTATGTAGTTGAGTCTAGGGTCAAGCGTAACTAAGGAAGGGGAATTAGGGCATTAACTCCGGGATCAGACTCTTGAGCGCTTGCAGTGCTAGAATCTGACCCCAGGCACTCGAATCTGACCCCAGGCCCACCATTGCGTAGCAGCCCTATGGCTAAGCAAGCAACTACTTAAGCATTAGCCGTTTGACTGGTTTGTCATTTACTAAGTGAGATTCAATAATCTCATCAATGTCGTCTTTATCTATATAGGTATACCAAACAGCTTCAGGGTAAACGACAATCACTGGGCCTGACTCACAACGGTCAAGACAGCCTGCTGCATTAACCCTGGCCATACCTTCCCCTGACAACGCTAGCTCTTTTACCCGGCCTTTCATATATTTACGCATTGCCACAGCATCAAAGTTTTGACAGCAATCACGCCCGTCTGTACGTTGGTTGGTGCAAAAGAATACATGATATTTATAATACATAGGACCAGTATATCGTAAATAGGGGACAGACCACGTTTATTCAGCAACAAGTGTAAATCTGTAAAAATACCTGAATTTGACCTAAGCGCTCGAACTCGTGCATAAGGGACAGACCACGTTTATTCACTTACGACTATAAACCTGTCAAAAATACCCAGAACTTGACCTAAGCCTTTGAACTCATCCTATTTTACGTTAGTCTTATATAATGAAATATAATACATCAAACCAAGACTATCATTCTCGTCAATATTCTCCTCTTGATCGTGCTATTCAGGGAATAGATCAAGCATTGCAAACAATTTTCGGTAGTCCACAAGGAACCGGGCGTGAAGATCCAGCGGTTTCAGCAAAACAAGATACAACGCATGCTCAAAATTCCACAAAAGCGAATTCGTCAACTGAAGCAAGCAATATTGATTTGACAGAAAACGATTCTGAGGCGAACTCTTCTATTGAACCAGACACCCTCACTGAACAACAAAAGAAACATAGCGCGGCGTTAATGCGTATTAACCATTGTGGCGAGGTTTGTGCGCAAGCCTTGTATCAAGGGCAAGCCTTAACTGCGCATAGTGCTAAAGTCCGTGAATCCATGCAGCAAGCATCTGACGAAGAGAACGATCATTTACTGTGGTGTAAAAGCAGGCTTAACGACCTCGATAGCCGTACCAGTTACCTAAATCCATTATGGTATGCAGGAAGTTTTACGATTGGCGCAATAGCAGGAATGATTGGCGACAAATGGAGCCTCGGATTTGTGGCTGAAACGGAGCGACAAGTGGTGCGACATCTTGATAGCCATTTACAAGAGATCACTGGTAAGGACTATAAAACCCATGCAGTGCTGACACAAATGAAGTCTGACGAAGCGGAGCATGCGACTAATGCTGTAAAAAACGGAGCTGCAGAATTACCTAAGACCATAAGACAGATGATGGGGCTAAGCTCTAAAATAATGACAAAAACTGCTTACTGGATTTAAACAACTCATTTAATCGAGCAAGCATCTACGCAGCAGAAAACTGATTTTACTTTAGCTAATGCGACGCAGCTGATACCACTCACACTAACGAGCTAATAAATCATAAGATCAATCCAGGCCTGAAGTTGAACCAATAGTCACAAAAAATGGCGTAAACAACTTAATGTTTACACCATTTTTACTACAACAGCCTAACCAAGCCCGTAAAAACTCAATATTCAGAGATTTCACACAATCAGAGCAGGCCTTTCCTGTACAGACTTACAGGGCAGCACAAGCTTTTTCTTGAGCCTTACGCTGGGCTGCAGGCATTTCTTGACCTGCTTTCTTCATAGCTGTTTGAGATTTTTTAACCGCATCCAAACAAGCAGTTTTAGCGGCACTTGATGAGCTGCCACAAGAAACTAGTACCAAAGAAAACGCGATTAATAACGATGCTAATTTAAATTTTGTATTCATTTTTTTAGTTGACCCATTTAGTTTTGAAAAGGTTAAGTTTTAAATCTCAATAATTTTATCACTATAACAGCAGTATCGTATAGGAAATGCTCTTACTTTTATGAAAATATACGCAAATATACATCGATCAATTAAAATTAATTAATTATACGGGATTTAGATAGCTGCTAGAGCATATACAGAGCAAGTGAATGGCCAGTGAGGGGGCGCTAAATCTGGTCAGACCTTTACCGGAGACCAGGGTCGGGGCCAAAATTTAGCAGATTTTTCACGTACCGGCCCCGTTTAGATTATCATTTTACCGTGAAGCAGAAATTACTATTTAAGTTAAAACAACTTTATAGTCATGCGTGATTCTTGCTGTTTTACCTAACATAATGGATGCTGAGCAATATTTTTCTGCCGACAATTCCACCGCTCTCGCTACTTTACTTTCAGATAAACCCTTGCCAGTCACAATAAAGTGGATATGAATCGCAACAAATACTTTCGGCTCAACATCTGCTCGCTCTGCTTGAATTTCGACAACACAATCAACCACCTCTTGACGCCCTTTCGTCAAAATACTAATCACATCAAACGCCGTACATCCTCCCATTCCCAACAACAACAACTCCATTGGGCGCATTCCCCTATTTTGTCCGCCATGAGACTCAGGACCATCCATGATAATTTCATGACCTGTCTCAGAACTGCCTTTAAAGGCGACACTATCCACCCAACTCACGGTTGCTTTCATTTTTTAGAACCTTTATTTAGTGATGCAAATTATTAAAAATCGCTCAGACTAACACAAACAATAATCAATTCAGGACCTTGCTGACCAAAAAACAAGCATAAAAGTGGTAAATCAACAAATATTTGGCAAATAAAAGCCTATGTTCAATACAGTGTGATGCCGGTCTTATCGAATTCCATTCGTTTTCTGCTATATTACAAAGAGTTAAGTTAGACCTCCGAATCATAAGTATTCTGAGATCATATTGTTGTTACTAATTCGAGTATGGACTTATTGCATGGCAAAATTACCTATTATTAAAGACACGGGAAACCCTTCTATTGACCGCTTTCTCGAGCATTGTCACCGCCACCGCTATCCACCAAAAAGTGTTATTATTTACGCTGGGGATAAACCAGAGGTACTCTATTATATAGTCGAAGGCTCTGTGACGGTATTAATTGAAGACTCTGACGGCCGTGAAATAGTATTGGCTTACCTTAATCCTGGAGACTTTTTTGGAGAGATGGGTCTTTTTGACGATTCTACCCGAAGTGCCTGGGTAAGAACCCGAACCGCGATTGAGCTTGCGGAAATCAGTTACACCCGTTATCGACAGTTGGCAGAGCAAGACACTAATATATTATTCGCGCTTGCCTCACAAATGGCCACTCGCCTGCGCAAGACTAGTCGCAAAGTGGGTGATTTAGCCTTTTTAGATGTAACAGGTCGAGTGGCACGAACTTTACTAGACTTGTGTAAAGAGCCCGATGCGATGACCCATCCAGATGGTATGCAGATTCGGATCACTCGTCAGGAAATTGGCCGCATCGTAGGCTGCTCACGAGAAATGGTGGGCCGAGTTTTGAAGAACCTGGAAGAACAAGGGCTAATTTCAGTAAAAGGGAAAACTATTGTGGTCTTTGGTACTCGCTAGTATTTATTGATCATCCTATAAAGAGTAAAAACGAAAGGTTAAAAATTTTATTTTTAGCCTTTTTTATTGTACTCAAATTCCTTTCAATTAAATTTCGGATCTCATTTTTTATGTTTGCAAAGACATCCTTATTTGCCATGCTCATCGCTAGTCTTGTCTCACCACGCCTACTGAATGCTGGTTCTTGTACTAACAACCAAGTAAAACTACAAATACTGGGCTCAGGCGGACCCGAGCTCAATGATAAACGCGCTTCAAGTTCTTATCTTGTGTGGATTAATAACAAAGCAAGCTTTCTGGTGGATGCCGGTTCAGGTAGCAGTTATCACTATGAAAAGACCGCAGCTAAATTTGAAGATTTAAAAGCGATATTACTAACACACTTGCATGTCGACCATAGTGCCGACATTCCTGCCTATATTAAAGCCTCATTTTTTACCGGTAGAAATACAGACTTATTGATCTTTGGTCCTGATGGCAATAAGCTGATGCCATCGACAGAAAAATTCATTCAGCTTTTATTGGGTAAACGATCCGCCTTTAGATACTTAAGTGATTACCTGGATCGCCAACAAAAAAATGACTATCATATCGTTGTTAAAAATGTCCCACTTAGAAAAAATGAACTATTTAGGTATACGTTTTCCTCTCGCTTAAAAATCAAAGCAACAGTCGTACATCACGGGCCTGTTGCCGCTATCGCCTGGAGAATAGAGATAGATAAATGTTCTTTAACGTTCAGCGGCGACATGAATAATGCTTACCGCTCAATTGCCACCCTGGCAAAAAATACTGACCTCTTCATTGCGCATAATGCCGTCCCTGAATCAGCAACAGGAGTCGCTGCATTTCTGCATATGCGGCCTTCGACTATAGGAAAAATATCACACAAAGCTCGAGTGAAAAAATTAATATTATCACATCGAATGAATCGTACTATCGGTAGAGAAAAAGAAACGTTAAACATCATAAGAAAATACTATAAAGCAAGAGTACAGTTTGCGAATGACCTGGATATTTTCAAACCGAAATAGAAGCCTTTTCAGATATATATCCATTAGTAATACGCACACCTCTAATACCAGCAAGCATCACAAAACGTAAAATTCATTCAAAAATCAGGCAGCTTCGTCACACCATTTTTTATATAAATCTCGATATATTGTTTCAAGCTTATTTGTAAATCCAGGACCATCACATAAAACAGAGCCCTGCATTTGTTTACGTAAACCGGACTTTATCGATTGCAGACCTTTCTTATCTGATGCTAGCTTTGCGGCGATATCAACAAATTCTTCTTCTGAATGAGCAACCCATTGCGGCGATCCCACAGCATTTAATAAACTATTGCCCACACGCGATGAATGCCGATCACCGCATAATGTTACCACAGGCACCCCCATCCACATTGCCTCGCAGGTCGTTGTGGTGCCATTATACGGGAAAGTATCAAGTGCAATATCAACATGTGAATACAACTGCATGTGATCTTTCGTCTCCTTTAACTTGCCAACTAACTCCAACCGAGACGAGTCAATACCCTGTGACTCAAACAATTTCAAGTATCTGTCACGAACCCCTATATCCCCGAAAGATTTATTTTTAAAGAGTAATCGCGAGTGTTCAACTCGATGCAGTACTTTACTCCAAACTTCGACCACACGTTCATTCACTTTTGACAAATTATTAAAAGAACAAAAAGTAGTAACCTTATCACTTTCATTTTGATTCTGAATAGGAGGGAGTACAGAAATATCTGTATTGGAATAACATAAAAAACTATCAGGGATTCTAATTAATTGCTCTGTCGCGTACTTATTATATCCTTCAGGATCGGTATACTGATCCACTAAACGATAATCTATCTCAGCCATACCCGTAGTTGACGGATAACCTAAATAGGTGACTTGTATTGGCGCCACTTTCTCGCTTAACGCATAAAGTTTACTTTTGCTCGTGTGGCCAGAGAGCTCTACCGCAATATCAATATTCTCTGAACGAATAAGATCTCTAAGATCTAGATTATCTATCAGGGTAATATCATGCCAGCAATCGGCTAAGCTCTTGAGTTTTTTTGTTGTATCATCTTCAAAGTCAAGATACACAAAACAATGTATCTCAAACAAATCTCTATTATGAAATTGCAAAATTGATTCCATAAAATACGATACCGAATGCCCGCGAAAGTCAGGAGACAAATAGGCAATTTTCAATTTATCTGCTTTGTGACCATCTTTAGAAATTTTATTTGGGTGCTTTTCAAACTCATGTGACTTAAATTTACGTTTTTCAAATACTGATCTTGAATAGGCTTCACCCCATTTTTGATGAGCCTCAAAAATAAATTCTGGTGTAGAATGATAATCGTATTGCATACTCAATAAATACTCAGTGGCCTCCTCAAGCTTAAGAATACCGTCCTTAATCAACTGACGATAGTCATGCAAACCATCCGCTAGCATTCCTTGTTCAATTTTATACTCAACCAGTGCCACACTAGCACGTACTTCCTTCGGCTCCATACGTAATACTGTTTTAAACATATCCACTGCACGTGAATATTTTTTCGTATGACCTAACA
>VAOX01007907.1_pt1 | contig 46709 bp, 39 predicted proteins | sample 3393891 | NCBI WGS metagenome assembly VAOX01 (sample SAMN08290429, study PRJNA428436) | hydrothermal vent metagenome | isolation source: Deep-sea hydrothermal vent chimney | place: Indian Ocean: Southwest Indian Ridge | depth 2822 m m
AGCAGGGCAAGCAGAATCAGCAGGGCAAGCAGAATCAGCAGGGCAAGCAGAATCAGCAGGGCAAGCAGCATCCGCAAGGTAAGCAGAATCAATCTGCCAAGGCACAGGGAAAAAATGCCCGTGCCAATAACGATGAGTTTGCCAATGCCGCCAAAGCACTGAAAAAGAAAAAGGCCAAAAAGGAATCTGCGGCAGAAAAAGCCGGACAGAATCAGTATAAAAACCGCCCGCAAAACGGTGCTAAAGCGCAGGCTAAACAACTGCCACAAACCAAGGCGCAATCAGCCCATGCAAGGAGGCTCAGCCGTGAGGAAAAAATGGCGGCTAACCAATGGCTGCGACGCATTCCAGACGATCCCGGCGGCCTGTTGCGGCGCAAATTTCTTTACCAGTATCAACAACGGGCACAACGAGCGGGCACAGGCAGCCCTCAGCCCTGGTAAGCAACAACGGAGAATATGAGATGAAATCCAGGCCCAATACCCCGAGGCAGAATCTTCACCGGAAGCCCCTGTGGCTAAGCTCTCTGCTGACGCTACTGCTAATGCTGACAGTCATCAGTCCGGGCGAGGCAGCCGTGCGCGCTACTCTCGACCGCGATACGATCTCCGCAGCCGATATCGTCATGCTGACGATCGAAACCGACAGTCGGCAGTCCAATTTGCAGCCGGATCTTTCCCCTCTGAAAAAAGACTTTGCCGTGCTGGGCACCAGTACTAGCACCCAGGTAAGTATCATCAATGGCCAACGCAGCGATAAAAACCTGTGGCAGATACAACTTCAGCCTCGCCATCCTGGCCAGCTACGTATCCCGCCCATCACGCTAGGTGGACAACAAACCGCCCCCATTGAACTGAAGGTTACCAAAGAACCTCAACAGGCGACCGCAGCAATCCGTCAACATGTATTCGTCGAAGCCGAGATCAGCTCAGCAGGCAAACACGTCTATGTGCAACAGCAGATCCCCTACACACTCCGTCTTTACTATGATGGAAGCCTGCAACAAGGTGAACTTGGCGCACCCGAACCCCAAAATGCCGTTGTCGAAAAACTTGGTAACGACAAACGCTACAGTGTTTTTCGTAACGGTCGTCAGTACAACGTCATCGAACGGCATTATGTAATCTCACCGGAAAAAAGCGGTTCACTGCAAATTCCACCTACTGTCTTTCACGGCCGCATCGCGCTACCCCGGCAGCGTGCACCAGCTCGCAGGGCAAACAGTTTGATGGATCAATTCTTCAATAACAGCGCCTTTGCCAACGATCCTTTTTTCCGCGGCAACATGCTTCAAAATGGTGTTTTCAACGGTAGGCCATTCGGCAATCCAGGCAAACCCATCACTGTCCGCAGCCGTGCCTTCAATATGAATATCAAGCCCCAGCCGCTGACCGCCACCCGCAACTGGCTACCAGCCGAAAAAGTCACCCTGACGGACAGTTGGGGGGAAAACCCGCCACAATTCAAAGTGGGTGATCCCGTCACTCGCACGATTACCATACAAACCGAGGGACTGGCTGGTTCACAGATCCCGGAGCTGGCCATCGCCGCCCCGGCCAATACCCATCTGTATCCGGAGACACCAACGCAGGAAAGTCACACCGATGGCAAAACCATTTATGGCACACGCAGCCAAACCCTGACCTATATTGCCAATGCACAAGGTACATTGAAGGTGCCCGCTATCAAGCTTAAATGGTGGGATACACGTCACAACCAGGCAGTCAGCACCACCCTGCCGGCCTGGCAGTTCAAGGTTCAGCCTGGTGCCGCCGGTACAGTGACTGTCCCGCCACCGGCCAGGCTCAGTCCTCATCCAGCGGTACAGCACAGCAGCGCCAACAAACCTGCCATCGCACGCAAAACCGCGCAGAAAAACACCGATTCGGGTGCGATGCTGACAAAGCAACTCAGAGCACACTGGCCCTGGCTGCTCGCGGCCAGTGGCGTATTACTCGGCCTGATTCTATTGCTGGTCTTCCTCGCGCGTCGGGCAAAACAGAAAAACACCGGCGAGACTGCTAGGCAGACACCACAGCGCCGTATTCAACCGGATCGGAAATCCATTCTGCAAGCGCTGCAAAAAGCCTGTGCGGCTAACGATCAGCATGCCGCTGCCAGCACCTTACTGGAACTAGCCCAGACTTACTGGCCCGACGATCCCCCACGCAACCTTGACGCTATGGCAATGCGTGTCGACAAGGGACAGGCGCAGCTCAGTGAACTGGATCGCAGCCTCTATGCCGCCGGCACTCGCAGTTGGAATGGCGCAGCATTATGGGATGAATTCAGTCAGGGTCTACAGGAAAGAAAAGCGACCAGGCAACAGGAGGATGGGCTTCGTCCTCTGTATCCTCAACATGGCTGAAGCGTGCAGATAAAACTGTTCACTGTAACCCAAGGCGTGGCTCGTATTCAGCCAATATCCAAAACTGAAATCGAGGATATGATGCCAGTTGAACCTGCGTATGAACACCCGGCAAGAACTGGATGCCGGGGAGGACAATTTGATCTACACTGAAGCTGATCTTCTTCTGGTCAGTACTGAACAGGTAGCGATCACGGCTCAGAGCTTGCTGACTCGCAACAAGTCATCTGCGTCAGATCAGATCCTGGCTCTGGTTAAAGATGATGTACAGTATCTTTCCATAACCATTGCCTCCTCCCCTGTCTCGGGCACGTAAGAACGTACACCACACAATGCAGAATTATGCGGCTAAAAGATATGACAAGGCCCGTACACAACGGGCTATGGCATCCGACTGTCTAAAAAAAGCAGCCGTAAAAGCCGAGCAAACCACCGATAAAAAAACCACGTCCATAAATCGGCGTCTACAAACCCTGGCCGACAGGTTTTTAAAAAACGACAAAGGCGTGAAAGCTAATCAGATGAACTACAAAAGGAAACTATAATGAGCAAGACCTTCCAGATAGAACACATTCATGCACGTCAGATCCTCGACTCGCGAGGCAACCCCACCGTCGAAGTGGAGTGCCAATTAGCTGGTGGTGTGCTGAGCCGGGCATCTGTGCCCTCCGGTGCCTCTACCGGCAGTCGTGAAGCAGTCGAACTGCGGGATGGGGATAGCCGACGATTCGGCGGCAAGGGTGTCTCCAAAGCCGTAGACAACGTCAATGACAATATTGCCCCCACCCTGCTCGGCCAGGATGCCCGCCAGCAGGCCAATATCGACCACGCTATGATCATGCTCGATGGTACCCCCAATAAAGCCCGCCTCGGTGCCAATGCCATTCTCGGTGTTTCGCTGGCGGTCGCCCGTGCAGCCGCCGAGGCCAGCGGTCTGCGTCTCTATCAGTATTTGGGGGGGCCGGGTGCAACCCGTCTGCCAGTGCCGCACATGAACATTCTCAATGGCGGCGTTCACGCTCACTGGCAGGGTGCGGATTTTCAGGAATTCATGATTGCCCCCTTCGGTGCCAACAGCTTTCAACAAGCTCTGGAATGGGGCAGCGAAATCTATCACGCCCTGCAAGGACTGCTAAAAAAACGAAACCTCTCGGTCGGCATCGGTGATGAAGGGGGATTTGCTCCCCACATGCGGTCTAATGAAGAACCCTTTGAACTGATCGTCGAAGTCATCGACAAAGTGGGGCTGCGTCCGGGACAGGATGTGGGTATCGCCTGCGATCCTGCCTCCAGCGAATTTTTTGAGGATGGACTGTACCACCTGCGCAGCGAAAAACGTAGGCTCAACTCTGAAGAGATGATTGCCTATTATCAAAGACTGGTAGAGAAGTATCCTCTGGTATTACTGGAAGATGGCATGGCCGAGGATGACTGGTCCGGCTGGCGGGGCCTTAATCAAGCGCTGGGCGATCAGATAGAACTGGTAGGCGACGACATTTTTTGCACCAACCCCGAGATCATCACCCGCGGCATCAACGAGAATATCGCCAATGCCATCCTCGTCAAACTGAACCAGATCGGCACTCTGACCGAGACCATCGCCGCCACTCGCCTGGCCCGTGATCATGGCTGGGGTGCCTTCGTTTCTCATCGCTCAGGTGAAACCAGCGATAGCTTTATCGCTGATATGACGGTGGCGCTCGATACCGGGCACCTGAAAACCGGAGCCCCGGCGCGTGGAGAACGAGTGGAAAAATACAACCAGTTGCTACGCATCGAAGAACACCTGGGTGATGCGGCACGTTATGCAGGCGTCGATGCCTACTGTCGCAAACCCGCTAGCGCCTAAACCCGTCAGACGTATCACCATGGGCATGTTTAACGAACTTCATGGCTCCTTTTTCCGTATAGCACAGGTCGGCAAGGGCATTCTTGCCGCTCCTGTCAGAGGCCTAAAACTGTGCCTGCGGCTTCATTATTTTGCTCTGCGTAAAATACATTTTTTATTACATACTCAAGCGTGGGGGATTTTTCCCGAACACGAGCGGAACAAGGAAAACACCTACGGTAACCGGCTGCTGAGTCTTTACCCGCGAGCCTGTGTCAAGCCGTGCCCACGCGGGGTATACCTATGATGAGTGCGCCAGGCTCCGCCATTCTGGTTATCAATGCCGGTTCGTCCAGCCTCAAATTCGCTGTCTATACAATCAAAAAAACACTGCCGGAACTGCTGCGTCTTTACCACGGTGCCATCGAGGACATAGACAGTAAAGACTGCGCACGATTCAGCCTGTTTAGCGACAAGGTCGGGCCACGGGAAGATAAAGTGATCGAGGCAAGCGATCAGCACCAGGCTATGCACTACCTGCTCGACTGGCTGGAGCAACATTCCGGGGAGCTGCACATCGTCGCTGCCGGACACCGGTTGGTGCATGGCGGCCCGCATTTTACAAAACCTGTACGTCTTGATCAGCCCCAGCTTGAACAACTTTATAATTGTGTGCCGCTGGCACCGCTGCACATGCCACACAACCTCGCCGCCATCGAAGCACTCTGGCAACAGCGACCAGGCCTGTCGCAGGTGGCCTGTTTCGACACCGCCTTCCATCACAGCATGCCGGAGCTGGAGCAGATCTTCGCCCTGCCCCGGCAATACCGCGAACAGGGCATCCGCCGTTACGGTTTTCACGGCCTGTCCTATGAATACATCGCCAGCGTGCTGCCTGAGTACCTTGGTGAACAGGCCGAGGAACGCATCATCATCGCCCATCTGGGCCACGGTGCCAGCCTCTGCGCTCTGCATCGGCGTAAAAGCATGGCCACCAGCATGAGCTTTACGCCCCTGGACGGCATTCCCATGGCCACCCGACCCGGTGCCCTCGACCCTGGTGTACTGCTTTATCTGTTGCGGGAAAAAGGCCTCTCATTGAACGCGCTGGAGACGCTTTTGAATCATCAGTCAGGGCTGCTGGGACTGTCGGGCAGCAGTGGCGACATGCGCCAGTTACTTGCCGACCCGCAACCCGCCGCCGCGCAGGCCATCGACTATTTTATACACCATACTCAACGCGCCATCGCCTCTTTGGCTGGCGCACTGGGCGGGCTGGACGCGCTGGTCTTTACCGCCGGCATCGGTGAAAACGCACCGCCCATTCGCGCCCGCATCTGCCAGCAGGCCGCCTGGCTGGGCGTTGACATTGATCCCGAAGCCAATGCGCAAAATGAGATCTGCATCAGCCGGCCCGGCAGCCGCGTGTCAGTGTGGCGCATCGCTACCAATGAAGAATTTATCATCGCCCGACATACCCATGGATTAATTATCGGGGAAATCTGATTTACCGGAAAAGGAGAAAAGAACATGAATGACATCACCACAGCGCCCCTGTCCGCCGAAGAGCTGGAACTTATCCACGCCTGGTGGCGCGCCGCCAATTACCTGTCTGCGGGACAGATTTTTCTCATGGATAACCCTTTGCTCGACGAACCCCTGGCGCACGAACATATCAAGCCCCGCCGTCTCGGCCACTGGGGCACCACGCCGGGACTCAACCTGCTTTATGCACACATGAACCGTCTCATCAAGCGCGAGAATCTCAATGTTATTTTCATCACCGGCCCGGGCCACGGTGGCCCGGCGCTGGTCGCCAGCACCTGGATGGAGGGCAGTTACAGTGAGCGCTATCCGAACATCTCCCAAGATCGCGAGGGCATGCGCCGCCTGTTCAGGCAGTTCTCCTTTCCCGGCGGTATCCCCAGCCATTGTGCACCGGAAACTCCCGGTTCTATCAATGAAGGTGGCGAACTCGGTTATTCCCTGTCGCATGCCTTTGGTGCGGTATTTGATAATCCAGATCTGATTGCCCTGTGCGTGGTCGGCGATGGCGAAGCCGAAACCGGCCCGCTGGCCACTGCCTGGCAAAGCAACAAATTTCTCAACCCGGCCCGCGATGGCGCAGTGCTGCCAGTATTGCATCTGAATGGTTACAAGATCGCCAACCCGACTGTGCTGGCGCGCATCCCTGAAAAAGATCTGCGCGAATATTTCAGCGGCCTGGGCTACCTGCCCTTTGTGGTTGAAGGCTCGGAGCCGGAATACGTGCATCAGCGCCTGGCGCAGGTCATGGATGACTGCCTGCGGGAGATTAGCCTGATCCAGCAACAGGCAAGAGAGGAAAACGACCGTCGCCTGCCGCGCTGGCCCATGATCATCCTGCGCACACCCAAGGGCTGGACCGGACCAAAGGAAGTCGACGGTCTACGAGTGGAAGACTACTGGCGTGCCCATCAGGTTCCCATTGCCGATGTCAGCAGCCCTGCGCATATGAAAATTCTTGAAAACTGGATGAAGAGCTACAAACCCGAAGAACTGTTCGATGAAAAAGGCTGCTTGCGCCCGGAAATCGCCGCACTGGCACCGCTAGGCGTTCGCCGCATGGGTGCCAATCCTCATGCCAACGGCGGTCAGTTGCTCAAGCCTCTGCATCTGCCCGACTATCGGGACTATGCCCTGACAGTCAAGTATCCCGGCGCGGATCTGGGCGAAGCCACGCGATGCATGGGCGAATATCTGCGCGACGTGATGAAACTCAACCTGAAGGCCGCTAACTTTCGCATCATGGGTCCGGACGAGACTGCTTCGAACCGCCTTGCTGCCCTATTTGAAGTTACCGGCCGGGCATGGATGGCCGAAACCTTTGACTATGACGATCACCTCAGTCCGGATGGGCGGGTCATGGAAATCCTTTCCGAGCACACCTGCCAGGGCTGGCTGGAAGGCTATTTGCTCAGTGGCCGCCACGGCTTTTTCTCCTGCTACGAGGCCTTCATCCATATTGTCGACTCCATGTTCAACCAACACGCCAAGTGGCTCAAAATCTGCAATGCCATCTCCTGGCGCGAGCCCATCGCCTCACTAAACATCCTGCTCACCTCCCACGTCTGGCGCCAGGATCACAACGGTTTCTCCCATCAGGATCCTGGCTTCATAAACCATGTCGTGAACAAAAAGGCAGACGTTGTACGCATTTATCTGCCACCCGATGCCAATAGCCTGCTCTGCGTCACCCACGAATGTCTCAACTCACGTAATCTGATCAATGTTATTGTTGCTGGCAAGCAGCCCGAGCCTCAATGGCTGGACATGGATGCAGCCATCAAACATTGCAGCAGCGGGATCGGTATCTGGGAATGGGCCAGCAATGACCGGGACGGTAAAGCGGATGTAATCATGGCCTGCTGTGGCGATGTGCCGACTATCGAAACCCTGGCCACCGTGGATCTACTACATCGGCACGCGCCACAACTGCGGATCCGGGTCATCAATATCGTGGATCTGATGACCCTGCAACCGCATGAGGAACACCCTCATGGTCTCTCCAATACCGATTTCAATGCTCTGTTCGGCACTGATATCCCGGTCATTTTTGCCTTCCACGGCTATCCCTGGCTGATCCATCGCCTTACTTACCGGCGGGCTTTCCATGAGCACCTGCATGTGCGCGGTTACAAGGAAGAAGGCACCACCACCACCGCCTTCGACATGGTGGTACGTAACGATCTGGATCGTTTCCACCTGTTTATGGATGTCGTGGATCGGGTCGACGCACTCAACGACCGGGCCGGCCATCTGCATCAGTTGATGCGCGACAAACTGGTCGAACATCACGAATACATCATTAGACACGGCCAGGATATGCCGGAAATCAGTCAGTGGAAGTGGCCCGTAACAACAGGAAAATAAGCACATGAAATCCCCATTCGACACCCTCCACCCCGACCTGCCCGATGAACTAAGCAACCTCTATAACCTGGCACTGGATCTGCGCTGGTCCTGGGGCCATGTAGCCGATGCACTGTGGCGTCGCATCGACGAACCGCTCTGGCACCAAACCCACAATCCCTGGCTGATTTTGCAAACTGTCAGTAGCCAACACCTCAAACAACTAGCCAATGATCCGGATTTTATCACCCTGCTCCAGGAACTGCGCGACGCGCAGTCCACGGCACAATCAGCACCTGCCTGGTTCCAGCAAAATGAAACCGATGGCTCTCTCACCCAGGTCGCTTATTTCAGTATGGAGTTCGGCCTTAGTGAGTCTCTGCCCATCTATTCAGGCGGGCTGGGCGTGCTCGCGGGTGACCACCTTAAAACCGCTGGCGAACTGGGCGTGCCGCTGGTGGGCATTGGTCTACTCTACCAGCAGGGTTACTTCCGTCAGGGGCTGGATGCCGACGGTAACCAACTGGCTTTTTTTCCGTATAACGATCCCAGTCAGTTACCCTTGCGGCCGGTACGCGATGCCGGTGGCGAATGGCTGCATGTGCAGGTAGCGTTGCCTGGGCGCAAGCTGTCGCTGCGCCTCTGGCAGGTGCAGGTGGGTTGTGTGGTGCTCTATCTGCTGGACAGCAATGCTCTCCTCAATACTCCGGCCGACCGGGGTATTACCAGTGAGTTATACGGCGGTGGCTCGGAAATGCGCCTGCAACAGGAGATCATCCTGGGCATCGGTGGCTACCGCGCTTTGCAGGCGCTGGATATCAAGCCCGAAGTTTGTCATCTCAACGAAGGCCACGCGGCCTTTGTGGTACTGGAACGCGCACGGCAATTCATGGCGGATCAGCAGGTCAGTTTCGAGGTTGCACTAACCACTACCCGTACTGGCAACCTGTTTACCACCCATACCCCGGTAGAAGCCGGTTTTGATCGCTTTGCCCCCACTCTGCTGAAACAATATATGACCGGCTATGCCCACTCGCTCGGCATTTTGCCTGAGCAATTGCTAGCCTTGGGCCAGAGTCCGGCGGATGGTAAGCAGATCCCCTTTAGCATGGCTCTGCTGGCAATGCGTGGCAGTGGCGCTATCAACGGCGTCAGCCGACTGCATGGCGCGGTCAGCAGGGAGATCTTCCAGCCCCATTTTCCACGCTGGCCCGAAGTGGAAGTCCCCATTGCCTATGTCACTAATGGTGTGCATGTACCCAGTTGGGATTCTCTTGAAGCCGACTCGCTGTGGACCTCAAGCTGCGGCAAAGAACGCTGGCGTGAAGATCTGCAAAACATCGAAGCAGATATTAAACGCATCCCCAATGATCGGCTCTGGGCCATGCGCACCCGGAACCGATTACACCTTATCGAATGGCTACGCGAACACCACAGTTACCAGCAGTCACTACGCGGTCAGCAAATTTCGGCAACCCGTACCGAAACCCTGCTCGACCCTAATACCCTGACCCTGGGCTTTGCACGTCGCTTTGCTACCTACAAACGCCCCAATCTGTTGCTGCACGATCCCGAGCGCCTTGTCCGCCTGTTGAGTCGTAATGACCGGCCTGTGCAAATGGTGATTGCCGGCAAGGCCCACCCACAGGATCATGCAGGACAGGCCATGATCCGCGCCTGGATCGAATTTATTGATCACTACCGTTTACAGGAACGCGTCATTTTTATTATTGATTACGATCTTCTCACTGCCGAACATCTGGTACAGGGGGTCGACCTGTGGATTAACACCCCGCGCCGCCCCTGGGAAGCCTGCGGCACCAGCGGTATGAAAGTACTGGTTAACGGTGGATTAAACCTTTCCGAACTGGATGGCTGGTGGGCCGAGGCATGGCAGCCCAAGGTAGGCTGGGCTCTGGGTGATGGCCAGGAACACGATAGCGATCCCGGCTGGGACAACAAGGAAGCTGATGATCTTTACCGGCTGCTGGAAGAGGACATTATCCCCACCTTTTACCAGCGCGATCATCAAGGCATACCAACACGCTGGGTGGAACGCATGCGCAACAGTATGGCCATTCTGACACCGTTTTTTTCCGCCAACCGCATGGTACGTGAATACACTGAACGTTATTACCTGAAGATGGCAAAAGCGTACCGACAACGCAGTGCTGACAAGGCCGATCTCGCTTGTCGGATTGAACGCTGGAATCAACAAATCAGCCAGCACTGGAACAGTATTCGTCTCGGCAACCTGGAAATCGAATCAGCTGACAACCAGCATACATTTACAATCCAGGTCTACCTGGATGATCTGGATGCGAACATGGTACAGGTGGAGCTTTATGCCGCTCCCTCTGCTCTCTACAATGCCCCCCCCAACAATCTGTCCGGAGATACGACCAGGCCGGAACGTCATGTCATGAAACAGATGGATCGCCTGAGTGGCGCTGTGCATGGATACAGTTACGCGATTGTCATTCCGGCCCAACGTCCCGTCAATGATTACACGGTACGTGTTATTCCCTGTCATCCGGGGGTGCAGATCCCACTGGAAAATCAGTGCATTCTCTGGCAACGCTGACATGGCAAGACAAATAGAACAACTTGCAGAGAGTCTAAAAAAATTATCCCGGTAGACTGGAATCCAGAGCCGTTGTTTAGCCCACTAATCAGTTGTGGAGAGAAATGAATAATGATTCAATCGAGCGCATTATATCTGCACATAAACTCCTGGTGTCAGTCAATCGCGGAATGAAAAAATGAACCTGTACTGCCAGAGTATGGTCTGATAATCATCCTTGTTGAAGGCGTTTGTATAAAAGCATCAAAGGCAGGGTATTCCAATACTGATCAAACGAAAATCAAAAACACAATGACATTACAGAAAAACAGCAACCCTGCTCCTGGCAGCCCGGGTCTCCCGCCGACCTGGAGCGGGGGCCGGAAAAATACAGTCGGCTGCGCACTCGGCCCTTCACGCTTATGGTTTACCCTCGGTCGCGGAATTATTAACGAAGTTTTTTACCCCCGTGTCGATCTGCCACAAATCCGTGATCTTGGTTTTATTATTGCTGATGGTGAAGGCTTCTGGGTAGAAGTCAAACGCATGGATAACTATATCCTCAGCCAGCCTGAACCCGGCATACCGGCTTATACCGTCGTTCATAAACACCCGCGTTTTACTTTAACATTGCGCATTACGCCGGATCCGCAACGTGATGTGGTCTTGATTGAATGCCGACTCGAAGGTGATAAGCAACTTCGGCCGTACGCCATACTCGCCCCCCGCCTGGGTGGAACCGGTTATGACAATTTTGCTGCGGTGGATTTCTATCGAGGCCGTCGCATGCTCTGGGCAGAACAGGGTCCATTCGGTCTGGCTCTGGCGGCCGTTGATGCCAGACAACATGATGCATGGAGAGAGGCCAGCGCTGGTGTTAGCGGCTACAGTGACGGCTGGCAGGATTTCAACCAAAATGGGGCTATGCGCTGGCACTACTCCCAGGCCGGCCCCGGCAATGTCGCGTTAAGCGGCCGCCTGCCCCGCTATGCAGTACTCGCACTAGGCTTTGCCAGCAGCAAAGAGTCAGCCGCCACCCTGGCGCTGTCAGCATTACCTCGACAGTTTGACGATCCGTGGCAGCAACAGATCCTTGACTGGCGCAGCTGGCATGCCGCCTGCAATGGCCGCTGCCCCTTTAAGCTGAATTTACCCAAACACCTGCACGATGAACTGATGATCTCGGCGATGGTGCTGCGAACCCATCAGGATCAGATATTTACTGGCGCTATGGTCGCCAGCCTCAGCATTCCCTGGGGCAACACACGCGATGAGCGCGGCGGTTATCACCTGGTATGGCCGCGTGATCTGGTCGAAAGTGCCGGTGCGCTGCTGGTTTTGGGAGCAGACGACAAGGCGCGTGAAATCCTGCGTTATCTGCTTGCCAGTCAGCACAGTGACGGTCACTGGTATCAGAATCAATGGCTGGGAGGTAAGCCCTACTGGCAGGGTCTGCAACTCGATGAAGCGGCATTTCCAGTCTTGCTGGCGGCGGCACTGCATGAGCGAGGAGCACTCGACAGTATCGAGGTGCAGCATATGGTTTTTCAGGCATTGTCGTTCATCATCCGCAATGGCCCCTCCACCGATCAAGATCGCTGGGAAGAAAATACCGGCGTCAACACTTTCACCCTGGCGGTATGCATTGCAGCACTGGTTAGCGGTGCAGACTTCCTTGAAACCCAGGATCGGGATATGGCATTGCGTGTTGCAGATTTCTGGAATAGCCGCATCGAATCATGGACCGTCGTACGAAATACCAGACTGGCGAACCATCATCAGATCAGCGGCTACTATATTCGCACCATGCCACCTAAAGCCATCATGGACGAAGAAGCGGTCAGCGAAAAATTGCCTATCAAAAATCGCCTGCGGGATCCGGGGCTGGCTGCCGAAGAGCAGATTAGCACCGACTTTTTGCAACTGGTACGCTTCGGCCTGCGTCGCGCCGATGATCCGCTGATCCGGGATAGCATTAAACTGGTCGATGCCCTGCTCAAAGCTGAAACACCAAACGGACCTGCCTGGTATCGTTATAACGGTGATGGCTATGGTGAACATCGGGATGGATCGGCCTTTGATGGCACCGGCCTGGGGCGTCCCTGGCCGTTATTGACAGGAGAACGCGGCCATTATGAATTAATGGCCGGTCGAGATCCCCTGCCCTATCTCGAAACCATGACCGCGATGGCAGGACGGGGCGGTATGCTGCCGGAACAGGTCTGGGACAGCCCCCCGATTTCAGCTCAGCGCCTCTACCCCGGCCGAGCCACCGGATCAGCCATGCCGCTGGTCTGGGCGCACGCCGAATTTATTAAACTGGCCCATTCACGCGCTAACGGTCAACCCCTGGATCGACCTGCCGCTGTCTGGCATCGTTATCATGGAAAAATAGTGAAATCCAGACTCGCAGTCTGGTCACCCCAGGCACCGATTGATACGCTTCAGGCTGGCGAGGCACTTTGCATCTGTCTATTAGAGGCCGCCAGCATACATTTCTGGCAGGATGGCCAGTCAAAACATGACAAACAGAATACAACCGCAGGGGGGCTTGGATTTCATCAGTTGACACTCCCGGCAGACAGGTTCATTGCCAATGTAACATTCTATTTTACTATTGAACCAACCGGTGCAGGTGAAGGAAACAAACACCCTTATCGAATCGAAGTGGCGTAAAATACGCCTTCCCGAATCTGTCAAGGGTGCTGAATAGTTATAGATTTCAGATTACTAAAAGTCAGGCATCCGCACTCAACGCATTACATGCGTCCTCCTGTTATTTAAAGTCTGGAACCTTTGATACCAGATACCAGCGTTCACTACCTTTATCATAACGCCACTTCTGTACATCGGTAAGCGTACGTACAACAACACTGGCATCTTTTATATACTTGATTTCCACCACCTGATCTATGCCCTTTTTGGTCATGGTCTGACCGAGTACACGATAGCTGGTAACCTGGATCTTTTTCAGTTTTTGGTAGCGTGCGGCAGAGAATTCTTTTGGTTCCTTAAGAAACTCGTTTGTTTTCTCCAAATCCCCCCAACGAATAACCTGTTCATAGGCGCGTGTGGTAGAGTCAAAACTATTGCTCTTTCCATTGCTGCCGGCACAGCCCCCCAGCAGCAGCAAAAAAAAACCCACTAGCAGCGCTAATCTGATATTTATTCTAAAGTCTTTCATTATTCATTTTCCCTCCGGTTAATCGATTCAGTTTACCATGCACCCGTGCAGTATGAATATAATCAGACCCGAACCTGAGCAATGCGTTATAATTTTATACCTGTTAACCGGGTTACACAAAATACCAAATCCAGAGAACCCTCCATTATTCACTCTGTGATTAAATCATACCCAGTACTAAATTTGTTCGATATGATATGCAAAAAACCACTTTCCCTTGCCCTGGTTCAGCATACCTGCAACCAGCATTACCAGCAAAATCTGGATCGCAGTCTCGCCGGTATCCGTGAAGCCGCTGCAAAAGGCGCACAATTGATCCTGCTACAGGAACTGCATACCGCACACTATTTCTGTCAACAGGAACAAACTTCATATTTTGATCTGGCAGAAACCATTCCGGGTCCAACCAGCAACAGGCTTGCCGACCTCGCCTGTGAGCTGGATATTGTCATTGTCGCATCTGTGTTTGAAAAACGCGCACCTGGACTTTATCACAATACGGCTGTGGTTCTGGAACGCGATGGTTCCATCGCTGGCATTTATCGCAAAATGCATGTACCGGATGATCCCGGTTATTATGAAAAATTCTATTTCACCCCGGGCGATCAACCTAACAACACAGGAAAAAATATAGCCTTCAGCCCAATTCAGACCTCGCTTGGGCGACTGGGTGTCCTGATTTGCTGGGATCAGTGGTTCCCTGAAGCGGCACGTTTGATGAGTCTTGCCGGTGCCGATATACTGCTCTACCCCACCGCGATTGGCTGGGATAAACAGGATGGCCCGGCCGAGCAGCAACGTCAGCGTTCTGCCTGGCGCACCATCCAGCAGGCTCATGCCATTGCCAACGGCATTCCTGTTGCTGCCTGCAATCGTTGCGGCGTCGAAACAGCGGATAATAACGAAGAGCAGATCCATTTCTGGGGCAGCAGTTTTGTTGCCGGGCCACAGGGAGAATTACTGGCCGAGGCCCCGAGCGGGCATGCCGCCGTACTCCTTGTCAAACTCGATCTGTCCTGCAATGAAACGGTGCGTCGGAATTGGCCCTATTTGCGCGATCGGCGCATCGATGCCTATGCCGATCTTAACCTGCGCTATCGTGATCATATAAAAACCAACCCAAACTGAGAGGATCCACCCGACAATGTCTGCCGAAGACGAACAAAAACGCATGGCTAAATATATGATCATCGGCATGTGGGTGCTGCTGCTGGCATTGTTGATCATGTTTTTCAGCCATACTCTCAAACGCCAGAACAATCCCAACCAGCAACTGCTATCAGAACAAGATGCGGGCAATGCGGTAGTCAGCCTGAAACGTAATAAATATGGTCATTATGTGGCCAATGGCATGATCAATGGTGAGCCGGTTACCTTTATGCTCGACACGGGAGCCACTGATGTTGCCGTGCCTGGCCAGCTTGCCCGCCAGCTGGGACTGCAACGCGGCCGAAGACAACTTTACCAGACCGCCAATGGGTCCGTAACAGCCTATACCACCGTACTCGAGCAGGTTCGCCTGGGAGACATCAGAGTGCGCAACGTGCGTGCATCCATCAATCCGGACATGCACGGCCAGGAAATACTGCTGGGGATGAGTTTTCTCAAGCAACTGGAATTCAGTCAACGAGGCGATATCCTGACGCTGCGTCAACATTGAGTAAAAAACATACAGAGACCACGCTGTATTATCAAAAATAGTCACTGGTTTCCTGTTTTTTTTTGCCCTACACTAAAACATAGCCTCGGCTGACCGATAAAGACAACAATATGACATTACTGTTAAACAAGGGAACAAACCCATGAAACAACATCATTTATCCATCGCGCTGCTTGCAGGACTCTCACTGTCTGTCGCCTCCTTTGCTGCCCAGGCTGATCTTCTCAGTCTGCAAATCGGTGGCGGTGGCTGGAAACATGATCCCAGCGGGGATTTTCGCTATAACAGTGGTAGCAGCACGGTGTCCATCAACCTCGATTCTGATTTACATCTGGCGACACAAACACAGGGCTACGTCTATATCAATTTTAAACACCCCATTCCCCTGCTGCCTGACGTCCGCATCATGAACACTAAACTCGAAAACAGCGGCAATGGCCAGATCAGTCAGAACTTCACATTTAACAGCCAGACCTATACGGCCACGACCAATGTCAGCAGTACACTTAATTTGAACCAGACCGATCTCACGCTCTACTGGGAGCCACTGGACAACATCGTCACCTTCGATTTTGGGCTGAACTTCAAAAAGCTTGATGGCGAGGCGACTCTTGTCAGCACAAGCCTGGGCACAAGCAGCACAACATTTTCAAAAGTCATCCCCATGGGCTATCTTATGCTGGGCGTTTCTCCCATGGAGGGACTGCTCATCAGCGCTGAAACTAACGTAATCCAGTACAGCGGCAGCACTATCAGCGACTATACGGTTAAAGTGTCCTATACCACGGATTATTTTCTGGGCATAGAAGGCGGTTACCGCAAACAGATCTATAAACTGGATAATGTCGACGGCGTTTTCGCTGACATGCGCTTTTCGGGGCCTTTCCTGGGAGCTTACCTGAAGTTCTAAAACAGCAGGTTACAACAGTACGCGCGGCCACCCCGCAGATTGCTGCGGGGTGGCTAAGTCGTCGCTTGGGCTGAATAACGCAAAACCCAACATGCGTGACCTATCATTGACTTAATTGTTGGGCTTTGCCATAAAGATCATGGCTCAGCACCAACCTACATTGGCTCCCCTTCTTCGCTCTTTACTTCATAATAATGAAGGCTGTATAAATCAGAACCATCTTGCCAGACTTTTTTCTGTTCATAGCCTGCCTGCCGCGCTAACGCCTGAAACTCTGCCACAGTATATTTATACGAGTTTTCTGTATGTATGGTTTCACTTTCCCGGAATCTAAACTCCTGCTCACCAATCATTACCGTTTGCTCTGCTGTGCTCACCAGGTGCATTTCAATTCTGCCTGCCTTGTCATTATAAATCGCTTTATGCTGAAAATGTTCAAGATCAAAATTTGCATTCAGCTCATCATTTATTCTATGCAGAAGATTCAGATTAAATTCAGCCGTCACATCCTGGCTATCGTTATACGCAGCATGCAGAAGCTTTTCGTCTTTCTTTAAATCAACACCGATCAATAAGCCTCCGCCTGTACCTAAAACCTGTGCAATATGACGCATAAAAATAACGGCGTCATCGGGTTCAAAGTTACCGATACTGGAACCGGGGAAAAAAGCCACTTTATGGATATTCGGAGGACAAAAATGAAGTTTTACATTTGCGGTAAAATCCATGCAACTCGCGTGGATATCAAGCCGGGGATATTCGTTCGAGAGTGATTGAACCGCATCAAATAAATGCACGCGTGAAATATCCATCGGCATATAGGCCACAGGTTGTATTTCATCGAGTAAATAACGAACCTTTTCACAACTGCCACTACCCGGCTCAATCAACAAACACTGTTCGCCAATCAGCGTGGCGATTTCTTGCGCATACTGCGTTAACAGGGAAATTTCCGTTCGCGTTTGATAATATTCAGGCAAGTTACAGATCGCATCGAACAAGCGCGATCCATGGTTATTATAGAAGAATTTAGGCGGGATTTTTCGCGGCGATTTTTTTAGTCCGACTATAACTTCAGTATAAAAATCATCGGCTAAAGGTTGATCGTCATAAAACTGTACAACTCCGTGTTCCTGATAACTCATAAAACATCCTCTGCTAATTTAACCTTGGCATCGCAGGCCATTCGCACATGGTCAGCCCGGATACATTGCTCATCTGCCTGCCCATAATAAAAAATGAACGTCCCCACCGCAAGTTGCAGATTTGCATTTATGCGAACCGGTTGCTCTCAGCTTTGATTAAAATTTATACGAATGATGAATATATTTGATACTCAACGGCCATCCAGGCTCACTTTTCCCACCAGTGTTTCCTGATCGCCGCTCAATAGATTAAAATTGCAATCCGGGGCTTAAAACCCCGGAGGTAAGGCTTTAGCCTCGCCCGACACAATGAGCAAACTGGCATGAGACAAAAACACAAGAGTGCAAACAGGGATGATGGCTTATGCTCTAACTTGGTGTATCAAGGGGATTAATATGCTCTGGCCCTGACGTAGAGAGACATAAAACTGCATATTTTCTTCGCCCGGGATATAATGCCGGGCACTAAAAAACCTGAACCCGATCAAGCCTGATTACCGGAGTTAGCCATGAGCGACATCAAAGAAATTATCGAAAGCGCCTTTGAAAACCGTGCTGAAATCACGCCACGCAGCGTCGATACCATCGTCAGGGAAGCAGTTAACGAAACTATCAATCAACTTGATAAAGGCGAACTTCGGGTTGCTGAAAAACAGGGCTCTGACTGGATAGTCAATGAATGGCTGAAAAAAGCCGTGTTGCTATTTTTCCGCATTAATGACAACGATTTTATGAAGGGCGGTTTCACCAATTATTACGACAAGGTACCGGCTAAATATGCCGACTACAACTCGCGTGAATTCCGCAATGAAGGCGTGCGGATTGTCCCCCCCGCCACAGTGCGCCAGGGAGCCTATATTGCTCCCGGCACCGTACTCATGCCGTCCTATGTCAATATTGGTGCCTATGTAGATTCCGGCACCATGGTCGATACCTGGGCCACCGTGGGTTCCTGTGCCCAGATTGGCAAGAATGTACATCTATCCGGCGGTGTCGGTATCGGTGGCGTACTGGAGCCCCTGCAGGCAGCCCCCACTATTATTGAAGACAACTGTTTTATTGGCGCACGCTCCGAAGTCGTCGAAGGCGTTATCGTCGAAGAAGGCTCCGTCATTTCCATGGGTGTTTACATCGGCCAGAGCACGCGCATCTACAACCGCATGACGGATGAAATCACCTATGGCCGGGTTCCGGCAGGCTCGGTCGTAGTCTCCGGCAACCTGCCCTCGAAAGACGGTAAATACAGTCTCTACTGCGCCGTAATCGTCAAGCAGGTGGACGCCAAAACGCTGAGTAAGGTGGGTATCAACGAACTGTTGCGGGATATTTAAAGTTAAGAAATCCCTGATTTATTCCACCGTTCGTGGTCAGTCTGTCGAACCATAAACGGCGGAAAAAACAAGAGGTTCCTTAAGTAAAATTAAGAATATGTCTGATTCTGATGCCCTGAAACTGGCCAAAGCCTTGATACAACGACCCTCGATCACGCCTGATGATGCTGGCTGTCAGTTGTTATTGGCCGACCGCCTTCAGGCCATCGGTTTTGAGATCGAACATTTGCGTTTTGGCGATGTGGACAATCTCTGGGCACGGCGGGGAAACCGCTCACCGCTGCTTTGTTTTGCCGGACATACCGATGTGGTGCCGACCGGCCCCCAACGCGAGTGGCGCTTTCCGCCTTTTTCTGCACAGGAACATGAAGGCCAGCTATACGGGCGCGGCAGTGCCGATATGAAAGGTTCGGTAGCCGCCTTTATCACCGCCTGCGAACGTTTTATTACCCAATATCCCGAACATGCGGGGTCCATTGCTTTTCTCATTACCAGTGATGAGGAAGGCCCGGCTAAAGACGGCACTGTGCGGGTGATCGAAACCCTGGAGAAACGCGGTGAGAAAATTGACTGGTGTCTGGTGGGCGAGCCATCCAGCAACCGCAAACTTGCCGATATCATCAAAAATGGCCGCCGCGGATCGCTGGGGGCTACGCTGACCGTGCGTGGTATTCAGGGCCATGTTGCCTACCCGCATCTGGCGCACAACCCGATCCATGCCTTCGCCCCGGCGCTGCTACAACTCAGCACAGAGATCTGGGATCAGGGTAATGATCATTTTCCGCCCACTACCTTCCAGATCAGCAATATCAGTGCCGGTACCGGTGCCACCAATGTCATTCCCGGCACCCTCGAAGTCCAGTTCAATCTGCGTTTTTCAACCGAGCTGAATGAACAAATGATTCGTAAGCGGGTGGAGGCTATTCTTAACCAGCATGCGCTGGAGTATGACATCGACTGGCAGCTCTCGGGCAATCCTTTCCTCACTGCTGAAGGTGAACTGGTGGAGGCCGTCCGCAAGGCAGTAAAAAACATCTGCGCTTATGAAACCGAACTGTCCACCGCTGGCGGCACCTCCGATGGCCGCTTTATCGCGCCCACTGGCGCACAGGTGGTCGAGTTGGGGCCACTCAATGCCACCATTCATCAGCTCAACGAACATGTCAGCATTGCCGATCTGGACAGGCTATCGGATATCTACGAACACACCTTGATCAATCTTCTTGCCAGCCCGGCAACATAGCCCTCGATGGGCAGAATCACAAGGCAAGAGCATATTAATTCCCTTTCACTTTTACAGTGTGACTACTCTGCCCAATGGTTTTACACTGTGGCGGCAGATTTTTAAGCGTAAAATCAGTAGGGTATGCGGGGCTAAAACCCCAGCTCCTTTGCTGTGAGACACGGTTCCCGTTCATCCGCGCCATCGAACCCCGGAGGTGAGGCCTTAGCCTCGCCCGACACGGCGAGCAAAGCTAGCGTGAGATGAAAACGCAAGATTGCGAACAGGGATGATGGCTTATGCTCTGATTTGGTATGTTAAGGGCGTTAATATACTCTTGCCCTGGGTAGAACCGCTATCCATTACAAATAGACGCTAGCTGATCCAGGTCAAATAAGTATGAAAATTCCTGCATTACACTGCTCCGATATACATAAGTATTTTACTTAACTATTTTTACGCGCGGATTTGCCATCAGCAATGACAGGTGGTGTACCCGTGTAATAACAATATTATGAGACCCGCCATGAACTCGACAAAACCGGATACCTGCACGCAACCCAACCCGTTTGAGCCTGACAACGAGTCCGCTTATCAGCAATGGCGGGATCAAAAGCTGGAAAATTATCCCGAAGATATCGGCGAGCTGGTGGTAGAAATTAGTGACCCGCGCAATCTTACCCAGGCTGAATTCAATGCCCTTCTACAGCGCAGCCGCAAGACCAACATGGCTCTGTATGCCGGCAAAACCGGCACTGATCCCAGTCCGGACATTCCCCTCACCATGGCTCAGCAATTCGGTCTACAGGCGCTTAACAAAAACTGGCTGGCCGATGACAACGGGCTAACCTCACTGACCGTACGCGATGATGGCGTACGCAAACACTATATCCCCTACACCAATCGCGCTATTAACTGGCATACTGACGGCTACTACAATATCGCCAGTCAGCAGATCCGGGCGCTGAACCTGCATGTAGTTCAGCGCGCCGCCAATGGCGGCGAAAACGCTCTGCTGGATCATGAAATTGCCTATATTCTTCTGCGCGAAAAGAATCCTGATTATATCCGCGCCCTCATGGCACCCCGGGTCATGATCATCCCAGCTCGTATTGAAGAGGGTAAGATCGCACGTCAGGAAGAACCCGGCCCGGTTTTCAGCATCCAGGACGATGGCAATCTGCACATGCGTTACACCATCCGGGTCAACAACGTGATCTGGGCGGATGATCCGCTAACATCAGAAGCACTGGCCTATCTGAAACAAATTCTTGAAGGCGATTCAAAATATATCTACCGTGGTTTACTCCAGCCAGGCATGGGTCTTATCAGTAACAATGTCCTGCATGATCGCGCAGCCTTTAACGATGATGATGAGCATAAACGGCACTACTACCGCGCCCGTTATTTTGAACGTCTGGCCGGAACGGGTATTTTTGAACAGAATCAATAGCCAACGCAGCGCAGTAAAAATGTTGGGCTTCGCTATTGCTTAGCCCAACCTGCGTATTTTTCACCCAGAACCGTAGGTTACCGCGGAGTAACACAAAACCCAACGAAGCATCATTATTTCTGCTTGGGTTTATTGGCTACCTTGTCTCGCAAATAAACTGGCTGCGCCATTTCTGCGCTGAGCAGTTTTTTCTCGACCCAGTCAAAGCGTGCCAGTTCCAGTAGAGCACTTGCGCGGGGATAACAGTCATCGTTATCATCCCCGTTATAATCAGGACAACGTACATTGCCAGGCGCAGACAGTTGATCAGGATAAGTCTGACAACCGCTACCCACCGCTCTCCATTGCCCCGGCTGCCGTTTTATCTCCGCTACCGGGCCGACCACCTCATCAGCCAGTAAACACATACGTCCCTGTTTAAGCTGATAATAGCCCCAGTACACTTCCCCCATGCGTGCATCAATCACTGCAAGCACTTGTTCACTGTCCTGATCTCGATAAGCCGCCTGTGCCAGCGCCGCCAGACTGGAAATGGAAATCACTGGCAAATCCAGTGCGAACGCCAGCCCCTGCACCACGCTCACACCGATGCGTACACCTGTAAAAGAACCCGGTCCCCGATCCATAACCACAGCATCCAGCTGTGTCGGTTTCAGATCGGCCTGCGACAACAGTTCTTCCACCATCGGCAATACTCGCTGGCTATGACCACGAGGAGTTACTTCATAACATTCACGAATATCATCATCGTGCATCAGAGCAACTGAACAGGCTTCGGTAACAGTATCAATAGCGAGTAATTTCATATTCTGCTTAAACAATCTCTTGTTCTTAAATATTTATGAGTTAGCAACCGCTGTTCTTTTTTCAACATACTCGAAGAAACGTGCGATATCGCCGACATCCCGTGTACGCGCCATTTTTGGCAGACTTTCGAGAAAAATTCGGCCATAAGGTTTGTCCAGCAAGCGGGGATCACAGATCATTAATATACCGTGATCATTGACATCACGAATCAGACGACCAACACCCTGCTTCAGGGCAATCGCAGCATTCGGTAACTGAAATTTCATAAACGGGTTCCCGCCTTGTTTGCGCATAGCCTCGATGCGTCCCTGCAAAACGGGATCACCCGGCGAGGCAAACGGTAACTTGTCGATAATCACGCAAGACAAAGCATCCCCACGCACATCCACGCCTTCCCAGAAACTGCTGGTACCCAGCAATATGGCATTGCCCATTTTACGAAATTTTTCCAGCAGAACATCCCGTGGTTCCACACCCTGCACTAGCAAGGGAAAATCTACCGTGTCTTCCAGCAACTCGGCCGCTTCATTCAACGCCCGATGACTGGTAAATAATAAGAATGTACGCCCACCGCAACTCTCGATTACCGGCCGCGCGCATTCGATCACCGCACGGGTATAATTTTGATCACTGGGCAAAGGTAAATCCCGAGGCACATAAAACAGTGACTGATGATAGTAATCGAAGGGGCTGGCCCACTGTACGGTTTCGGCTTCGGTCAGCCCCAGTTGCTGCTGAAATAACTCAAAATTTTCACCAACTGCCAGGGTTGCCGAGGTAAACACCCAGGCAGCCTTGATTTCCTTCAGCCGGGTCTGAAAGCTGTTAGCGACACTTAACGGTGTCAGATGAATAGAGAAAGAACGTTTGTGGATCTCATACCAGTGAATATGATCATCAGGCGAATCCCCAGTTAAGCGCAAGAATAATTCCTGCAAATCAGCACCACGCCGTCGGCAACTATCCAACCCTTTACTGCGCTCAGACAGGGGAGCAAGCGCACTTTGCAGTTTTTCCAGTGCCTCATTCACCTTATCCATCGCAGCCAGCAAATCCTTGCCCGTTGCTTCATCACGCCAGACCCCGCGACCGATTTTCAGTTCAAACGCAAGGCGCATGTCCAGCACTGCGGTTTGCAAGGCATCGGTCAGGGTTGAAAAATCCCGGCCTTCATTAATATCGGTGATATATTCTGCTTCAGCATCACGCGACAGTTCCAGCAATTGCTGGCTGCTCATGCTGATGCCAAAAAAATTGGATGCCACATCCGGTAACTGGTGAGCTTCGTCGATAATAAAGGCATTGGCTGCCGGCAGCAATTCACCAAAACCACTCTCACGCAACGCCATGTCGGCAAACAGCAAATGATGATTCACCACCACCACGTCCGCCGCCTGTGCCTGACGCCGAGCCTCCATCAAATAACATTTATCATAAAATTTACAGTCTGCACCCAGACAATTGTCTGAACCCGATGTCACTCGCGGCCAAACCGAATCGGTTTCCGATAGCGCCGGCAGCTCGGCAATATCGCCATTTGTCGTTTTCTGTGACCAGTTTCGAATCATCTGGATCTTTTTGCCTGTCTCCCGATTGCTGTAGCGACCCTCTTCGGCCACTTCCAGTCGGTGCAGACAAAGGTAGTTGTTGCGACCTTTTAACAGTGCCACGCTGACAGGCACCGCTAGTGCCTTACGCACTACCGGCAGATCTCGGTGATAAAGCTGATCCTGAAGGTTTTTGGTGCCAGTGGAAATAATGACTTTCTGCCCAAACAGCAGAGCGGGAACCAGATAGGCAAAAGTCTTGCCCGTACCGGTACCGGCCTCGGCGATAAGAATGGAACAACTATCCAGGGTGCGGCTAACCGCTTCGGCCATCGCCTGCTGTTCTGCGCGGGGGGCAAAACCGGCTATATGCTTGGCCAGCAAGCCTCCCTGGCCCAGAATTTCACTCGGGCTATTCATGATATTCATCGTTTAGGCAAGCGCAATTAATCCTGTCCGCCCGACTCCCAAACAAGCTCGGCAATATTCCTGAAACGCGCCACCGACATGATGCCACGTTTGCTGCGTTTTGTTTCTTCAACGGCATCTATCACCACATCATGTTCCGCCCGGTAGATTCGTGTGGGCTGAAAATCGCTATCCATGAGAACCAGCACCACCGCATCCCAATCCTGTTCAAGCTTCAACTGGCCGATACGCTGACCTGACTTTGCATCATCAAAAATAGCCCGGCTCTTAATCTGGATTTTTTTTCCGTTTTTATCATAAGCATCAAAACCACCACCATTATCCCTGGCCTCAAGCTGCAATAGACGACAGGCATCGTGACGGGCAATCTCGGCGCTAATCCCCAATGACTTGCCCGTAGTCCGCCGGTATTCGGCAGCAATACGCCGGGCTTCGCCCATTAATTTATCTACAGCATAAAGCGTCAAAGCAATAACCTTATAAAATCAAACAATTGAGAGAATTATAGGATAATTTCGACTAAGACTCTAATTAGCCTGTTTTAACGGTTCTCCACCATCAATGTATCTGCTTGTGCCTGCGCCTCACGGGCGGCCTTGATCTTTCCCTGCTGATAACGGGCATGAGCGATGATACGCCAATTATCTGCCTGTAAAATCTGATCATCATTTTCTACCAGACTGTTGGATTTGGCAGCCAGTCCGGCCGCCTGCGCCAAACGACCTTGATTCAGACGCAACTTTGCCAGGTAATGCCAGAGTGAGGCATTGCGCGGCTCGATTCGTAATGCGCGTTCCAGTTGTCCTTCCGCCACACCCAATCGACCAGCCATAGCCGCACTACGAGCTTTGTGCAACAGGCTCAAGACTGCCGGACTGCTTGAGTCGGAAGGACGCACCTGAATTACGCCGGGTTCTTCTTTTCTGGCCTGTTCGGCTTGTTTTACCGTGAAACTGCAGGCGCTGATAAAAAGAGCCGGGATCACAAGCAGCAAAAATATTCGTTCAGACATTCGGTAAACCTTGGTTGATAATATTAATTCCATTCACCTTTCGACAAGGCTTCCTTCGACAAACTCAGGACGAACGGAACAAGTAAATCAGGCAATCAGGCAATCAAAAATCATCGTCCATCATACCATTCTGTAGACACTCCGCCTCTTTTGTGGGCGCGTCGCCATGACGAAAAGGTAAATACAGTACTGAATCACAATCTTTCCCGCTCAAACGGCCATTACGAAAATCAATCCATCTGTATTCCAGAGAAGGCAGTTTAGCAAGCGGCAGGCCCAGGGTGTCGATTTTACCCATAAACCCGGCCCAGATTTTCAATGCGCCACTCGCGCCAGTGAGCCCTGTTGGCTTGTTGTCATCACGTCCCAACCAGACTACCGCAAGATGGGAACCGGAATAACCGGCAAACCAGCTATCGCGCAGATCATTGGTGGTGCCAGTCTTGCCCGCCACCTCCAGCCCCGGAGGCAAGAGCTTTTGCAAGGAACGCGCTGTACCAAAATGCGTCACCGCATTCAGCGCTCGCATTATCATTTCGATATTTTCACTATTGAAACGCTGTTTCACCGTCACCGGGAACCGTTTTAGAGGCGTCCCGTCTGCTGCCAACACTTCACGCACAGCCCGCAGAGGACTGCTGAATCCGCCTGAAGCCAGAGTCTGATACATACCGGTAACCTCATAGGGCGTAAGGTCGATAGCCCCTAACAACATGGAGGGATAGGCTGGAACAGGCTGTTTAATACCTAGTCGTTTTAGCGTATCGGCAATGGCTTCAAAACCCAGCGACATGCCCAGCCGCACGGTAGCCTGATTATAGGAGCGCATCAGAGCCGTCACCAGCGGCACCTTACCATGTGAGCGGCCATCGTAATTTCGGGGCGACCAGCGTGAATTATCCGGCCCCTTAAGGGTCAGCGGCGTATCCTTGATAATACTGGCCAGAGTGTAATGCTGTTTCTTTTCCAGCGCGGTAAGGTATATCGCCGGTTTTATCAATGAGCCAATCGGACGCGAAGCATCCAATGCGCGGTTGAAGCCAGCATATTTCGGTTCTCGATCCCCCAGCAACGCCAGCACTTCTGCATTGGCCGTATTCGTTAGAACAACAGCCGTTTGCAGTTTGCCCTTTAATTTGTGTTGACGATCCAGCCTGGCCAACCAATACCGGGCTGCAATCTCAACCTGTTGCTGAAGGGTTGGATCCAGAGTGGTGAAAATTCGCAGTCCCTCGCTATTCAAATCAGCTTGCCGGTAGTCCTGCCGTAACTGGCGGCGCACCAGATCCATGAAAGCAGGATAAGCGCCGGCAATGCTATGCGGACGACGCATTACACCCAGTGGATTTTTACGCGCCGCCATTTCTTTTGCCACTGAAATAATTCGCTGTCCGTGCATAACCGAAAGCACCAGATTGCGGCGTTTTAACAAGCGTTGAGGGTGCCGCCAGGCATCATAATAAGAGGGGCCGCGAACCAGCGCGATCAAGGTCGCAATTTCATGTAATTTCAACTTCGCCAGCGGCCTGTCAAAATAATAATGACTGGCCAGGCCAAAACCATGAATAGCACGTTTGCCATCCTGTCCCAGATAAACTTCATTAAGATAGGCTTCAAGGATTTCATTCTTGCCATAATGCCATTCCAGCAACAAAGCCATCGCCGCTTCATTGAGCTTGCGCCAAATGGAACGCTGGTTGCTGAGGAAGAAATTTTTCACCAGTTGCTGAGTCAGAGTGCTGCCTCCCTGTACCAGCCGCCCGGCACGCAGGTCGGCCAACAGGGCGCGCCCCATAGCACGAGGATCCAGTCCGTGGTGGTGATAGAAGTCGCGATCTTCCAGGGCAATGAGTCCCTTAACCAAGATGGGAGGCACATCCTTTAAACGGACCAACAGCCGATCTTCATGCTGTGCCGGATAGATACGGGCAATGACTGCCGGATCCAGCCGCACAATATCAATCGATACGCCACCAGGTAGCGTCTGAACAGTCGCAAGTCGACCTTGCTCGATTCGTAACCGCAGCCGTCGGGAGTTTTCAAAACTGTCTCCATACTGGAACGCCCGGGTAACTAGGTCAAAAGTATCAACATGAAATGAAAATGTACCGGTCGAACGTGCCTTCAGCACCGGTCGGTATCCCGAGAGCTTTAATTCCCGCAAAAATTGCTGAATACTCAGTTTTTCCCCCACATAGAGTTCCAACGGCCGAGCATAAACCGTAGCGGGCAGAGCCCACCGCTTGCCCTCAAATTGATTGCGAATAATGGCATTCAGATGAACAAGCCAGGCCGCCAGAACCAGTGCGCCTAATAGAAACAGCAGACGGCTATGCCGTTTCAAAAAAAAGACGGGTTGTTTGTCGAGGATGCTTTTTGCTTGTGAACGTCGAACTAATGTTTTTTTTCGGCCTGATTTTTTTATCGGCGTTTTTATCGAGTTAGCCTTCCGTTTTTTGCTTCGTGAAGAAGGCGACTTAGGTTTGCGTACAGGGGGTTTAGACATACATCAATCAGACTGGAGAGAAAAGCCCCTAGTGTACGTGATTCTATTAGGCTTTGCTGGAATCAGATCAAAGATAGTCGATATTTAGAGATACTCAGGCAATCAGATTGATGGGTTGCTGTGCTTTATCGTGTTGAGCACGTCGTTCTGCCCGTGCATTCTGGACATTCTGCGCCTGCTGTTCACGAATAGCATCACGGGCGGCACGATTTTCCTGCTCGGAATAGGTCTGCCTGACCCGTTCACGCATAGCACGCACCTGTTTTCTGGAATCAACGGGAGCATCATCCCGACGACTTTCAAGCGCAAAAAAACGTGTTTCCTTTGCCTGCCCGGACGACTCTGCCGCGCTGTGAGCGGATTTTTGGGACACTGCAACTTTGCGACTGGAAAGATCCGCCTCGCGCTCATCATCCCGGCGGTCACTTTGGCGTGAAGCCTGAACACTGCGCTCAGATGCGCGTGCGGGATAAGATGAGGGCTGCTTAATCTCCATACTTCAGTATTTTAGACCATTTATCCCATGATCGGGAGGGGAATTGGTCAAACTTTCAACAAATCGTTGTTGCTAACTCACATCATAAAAATAAGACAAGATATTGTTTTAGCTTGATTTTGACTATTATCAGGTATAAAACATAAAAAGTCTGAGTCCAAACAGGAAACCACCGACATGCCAGATCTACCGTTTCTGAGCAAACCTCTGCTATTATTTGGTCTGCTGCTTGGCCTGACAGCCCTGTCTGGCTGTAGTACGTTCCGAATGCCTCCAGCAGCAGATGCCGCTCAAAAACTGAACGTGGTAAAAACCGCACGTCAGTTACTGGGTATCCCCTATCGGTACGGCGGCAGCACGCCGAAGTCCGGCTTCGATTGCAGTGGTCTAGTGTATTACAGTTACCGCCATGCCGGACTGAAAATATCCCGTACTTCAAAAGAGCAATACCACCAGGCTCGCCCAATTACCCGCAACCAGCTACAACCGGGCGATCTGATTTTCTTCCGCAGCTATTATGGTGGCTTTGTTTCACATGTGGGGATTTATCTGGGCAAGGGTGAGTTTATTCATGCCCCTTCCCATGGCAAACGGGTTTCCATCAGCCACCTCGACAGCACCTATTGGAAAAGGCATTATTATTCAGCCGGACGGATTCAGTGATGTTGATAGGTTTTGGATTCTACGAAAACACGAAACAGGTTTTTATCCAGTTTGCCCCCCTTTACCTCCGATTCAATCAGATCCAGCGCCAGCTCACTGCCCAAACCCTGCCGGTAAGGTCGATCACCGACCGTTAAAGCGTCATAAACATCCGCAATAGCCATGATCTTCGCCTGCACGGGGATTGCTTCATTAGTCAGTCCCCGCGGATAACCACTGCCATCCATGCGCTCATGGTGGGCATGGGCGATAGCCGGAATGCCCCCCAGCCGGGAGGTCCAGGGGATCAGGGAGAGGAAAATGAAGGTATGCGAAACGTGGGTTTCAATTTCTTTGCGTTCTTCTACATTCAAGGTACCCTGCGCATTACGGAGGGCGGAAAACTCGAATGGCTCCAGCAATAATTGTCGCTTGTGAAGAAGATTATCAAACTCATACCCCTTATACTCAGTCAGCGCATCGATCAGCTCATCCAGCCGACAACCTGGCTCGTTCAGCTCCAGTACCATATTAACAAAACGCCGCAAATGTGCCCTTTCCCGTATTAGCTGTTGTTCCAGACGCTGTTTTTCCTGCTGGAATTGCACTGGCGTGAGTTTTTCTACGAGTTGTTTTTCCACCAGGCCCCGATATGCCTGTTCCTGTAAACAGGTCTCAGCATAGTGCGCCCGTAGCTTGAGGGTTTCCAGCTCGTGTGGATGGAGTTTTTTTGCCTTGCACAGCACATGCTCACGCACACCAACCTTGCCAAAGTCATGCAACAAAGAAGCGTAACGCAGTTCCTGTAACTGATTCTGGTCAAAATGGATTAGCTTCAGTTCAGCGTTGTCATTCCTGTCCACTGCCATTGCCAGCTTTTCCGTATAGTCGGCCACCCTGGATGAATGCCCGGCAGTCCCTGGATCCCGCGATTCAATAGCCCGTACTGAAGCATTAACAAAGCCTTCGAACAAACTTTCGATTTCTTTATAAAGCTGCGAGTTGATAAGCGAAATAGCCAGCTGTGAACAGACTGCGATCAGGATTTGCAAATCTTCTGAGGTGAACGCGTTGTCACTATCCCGGTTATCTACCTGCAGCAGTCCCAACACCTGATCATGGTAGAGGATAGGTACGCACATCACGCTGCGAATGGCCAGATTCACCACCGATTCCTGCTGTCCATATTGCAGATCGCCCTGGGCATCATCAATCAGAACAGCCTGCTTGTTTTCCACCACATTTTTGACAATGCTGCTGGAAATAGCGATTTTTTCATTCATCTTGCCCGCTTTATCCCGGTGGCGAACGCTCATGGGCAACAATCGGGTTTTCGTTTTTTCATACATCATCACAAAGGTGCGTTCCGCACCAGAAAACAATTCAAAAATTTGTCCGGTAATAGCCGCCATCAAATTTTCAAGGTTAGTCGTCGCGCCCAGCGCCATACTAACCTGCACCATAGCCTGCATGCGTTTGATCAGTTCCTCGTTTTTTGATAGATTAGACTGAGTCTGCTTTTGGAGATCCAACATCAGCTGAGAGGCGTCGACTATCAGGGTTACATCCTGTTGCAGTTGAATATCCGGAACTACTTCGATGGTAGGTGCTTCATCGTTACTGGATCCGAAGGATAGATCCGCCGAAACAGCATCCTGGCTACGCTGGCTCAAAAAAGTATCTGCCTCAAGATCCGTGAACAGCAACTGCGTATCCCCCAAGCGGATCACTTCGCCATCATGCAGAGCATAAGACTGTCCGGGAACCAGCGGGGTATTACCCAGACAGGTACCATTGGTCGAGGCGAGATCCTCGATGAAATAACTATTTTTATTTATTGATATGCGAAGATGATTGCGGCTAATATTTTCATCATCAATATAGATCTGCGCCCCGGCTTTGCGGCTTGCCCCCTGCGCTCGTCCAATAGTCACATCATCCTCCAGGCTAAACAACATGCCCAGATATATTCCATTTTTAATAATCAAATTTGCCATCAGGCTGTATAGTATCCATTGCTAGAAGAATTGACCCCTGGCGGCCGATAAGTTCCTTCTGGAGTAAAAATCGGCCATATTAAAGAAATGTTTAATCTCTCATGGGCAAGATCGTGTCCAGCCCGCCAAAAAACCCTATAATTAATAATATTTAATGGAAATGGCTATAATTACAAAATATTACACGATCGTTATATAATCTGTGTAAATATGCAGGGTGTGCACAATAGATAATCAGGGAGGCATATCAGTGTCAAACGAGTTCTTTAAAGTTCCGAAAAACAAGCACAAGGTCAGGCTGTGGGTACATCCCGATGGCCAGGTCATTGGCTCGATTTTTGTTCTCGCACAAAGTGGGCTCCATGCAGGGGAAGAAGAACCGATCGAGGCTCTGAATGGTGAGGCTCCTTTCATCGTCATCAGTCTGGAAAATCCTGAACAGCTGCGTTTTTACAACCGCAATTCCGTGCTTCGACTCGAATACACGGAAAATACTGGTGCTAAATCATCGACCACTGTGATTGATTGTCAGATTCAAATGATGGACGGTGTCAGCATCAAAGGTAAAATACAAGAAGCCCTGCCACAGAATAAAAGTCGCCTGTTTGATTATCTTAATTGTACAGATGAGCGCTTCATCAAACTTTATACGGGTGGCAAGGAGATATGTCTGATAAACAAGACCTATATAAACTATGTCACGAATGAGGGATAACAGCCCGTCCAGTCAATTAAACCTTTAAACTCATATACATAAAATTCTGGATACAGGATAGTTCATGGCACTGCTCGATTCATTCAAGGCCAACAAGGCCATTTCCGTTGTCCTCGCACACAACCAGGTTAGTGCGAGCGAATTGAAAAATGCGGTCGTCAAAATAAAAAGCATTGGTGAACCCACCATCCCTAAATTAATTTTGGCCATTGCCGAATCATCCAATAACAAACCTCTCGATAATCTGCTGCTTAATTTTATCGATAACCAGACCTTATCCCACTACACGGATGCATTGGCAGACGAAGATAAAATCATCGTCACCCATGTCATGCGTCTGCTAAGCAAATCACAGAAATATGATCCCAATCGTCTTATACCATTGTTTGAAGATCCTGAAATACACAAGAATGTACTGGTGCAGATTCTCAACAGTCACAAACAATCACTCAATAGCGATAAACTTTTTGAGTCTCTGGAAAATGTTGACAAGAGCATCAGAATTCTGATTTTCAAGGTACTGGAAGATATTGTACAGGAAAATATGGTGCCCAAATTGTTGATCTATGCCGAAAGCAAGGATCCTAATACCCGCCTGCACATCGCAAGACTACTTGCAAAATTCAGCATCGAACAGGTGAGAGATAAGCTTCTTAAGCTGCTAAAAGACAAGCACACCGAAATACGTCTGGCAGCGCTGGATGGTCTAGGAAAAATGAAAATTCCGGTTTCAGCCCGGGAAATCTGCCCCTCATTGAAAGATCCCAATCTAACTGTCCAGGCCAGCGCCATCGAAACCCTGGTCAAGATTGAAGATCCCGACATCGTCAAATATCTGGTGGAAATTCTTCAGGACGAGTCTGAATACATACGTCGGGCAGCAGTTGAAGTTCTTAACGAGGTTGCCGACCCCTCCTCGATCAAGGATTTACTGCATGCCATGCGTGATCAGGACTGGTGGGTCAAGGTGCGTGCAGCAGATGCCCTGGGCTCCATCGGCGGTCCCAAAGTTGTTGAAGCCGTACTTGAACTACTCAATAATAAAGATGATTTTTTTCGCCGTACGGCAGTAGAAATTCTAAATTCAATCAAAGATGAACGCGCAATTGACTACCTTATAAATGCACTCGATGACAAAGACTGGTGGGTACGTGAACGCGCTGCTGACGCACTGGCTAATCTTCGTTCAGACCGCGCTATACCTGCCCTGGTAAAAATGCTGAATGAACAACCCGAGTCCGCCAAAATTGCCATTCGGGCACTGGCTGATATTGGTAACGCCGATGCCATTGCTCCACTGATAGAAAAGTTGCAGGGAAGTGAAACATCACTGAAAAAACATATTATTGAGGCCCTTGGTAAACTATCCGACCATCAGCATGTAGAAAATGTTGAAAGCATCCTGAAACAGGTACTGGAAAGTGATGATGAAGATGTCAGACAGGTTGCCTCAGCAACCCTGAATACCATCATTGCCAAAAACCGCTTTGTGGCCAGCAAGAGTTCAGATACAACTTCTGAACCCACATCCAGCACAGGTGGGGAAAAGATCAGCACTTCCCGACAACACACTCTAGCCGATGCCTCCATACAACAAATCGACCCCGCCATGCTAAAACCCGGGATGCTCCTGAACGATCGTTATGAGATCGTCAAACACATCGGCAAGGGCGCATTCGGTTTTGTTATTCTAGTCAAGGATAAAATGGTCAATGAAGAAATTATTCTGAAATTCCTCAATCCACAAATGGCCACTGATGAGAGCGTTATTCAGCGCTTCGTCTATGAACTGCGTTACACCCGTAAAATCACTCATCCCAATGTTATCCGCATTTATGATTTTATAACTTTTGGTAAATCCTATGCTATCAGTATGGAATATTTCGAAAGCCATTCACTTAGTTATGAAATAAAAAATAAACTCACGGGTAACATAAAACGTAACATGAAAATTATTATCGATATCTGTAATGGTCTTAATGTTGCCCATAAGACTAATGTCGTGCATCGTGATATTAAACCAGCCAACCTTCTTGTCGATAAAAACAATGTTGTTAAAATCGTTGACTTCGGTCTTGCCGCTGCCGCATCACAGGGCGATGCACGTATCACAAAAAGCGGTATTCTGGTTGGTACTCCGACCTACATGGCTCCCGAACAGGTTCGCGGAAGAAAAATTGACACCCGAACCGATATCTATAGCCTGGGTATCGTCATGTATGAGATGTTCACCGGCCGCCCTCCTTTCAAGGAAAAAGATCACATGGCCACACTCTTCAAGCATGTTGAAGGAAAACCCACTCTGGCCAGAGAAAAGAACTCAAAAATAGATAATGAGTTAAACGATATTATTATGCATGCCATTCATGTCGATCCAAAACAACGCTATCAACATATTGATGAATTGGGCAGGGATTTACAAACTTTACATGATAAGGATACATACTGATGCCGCGTATTGATGCCTTTCTCAAACTCGGGCGCGATCAGGGTGCCTCAGATATCCATGTTTCTGTAGGTATCCCGCCATTGATTCGCCTGCATGGCGAACTAACTGAAATCAAATTCCGCACATTGGGTGCAGAAGAACTACAGGAACTGCTTAATGAAATAATTCCGGCCGAGCTGCTTGAACACTATAAACAGGGCAACGATCTGGATTTTTCCTATGACTCAGCAGATACAGGCCGTTATCGTGTCAACCTGTTCAGAAAACTCAGCGGGCCAGGCGGTGTCTTCAGAATTATTCCCCCAAGCATCCCGACCATGGAAGAACTCGGTATTCCTCACGTTATTGAAAAAATGTTGCACGCCAACCAGGGCCTGATTCTTGTTACCGGGGCTACTGGAACAGGAAAATCCACCACCCTTGCTGCCATGATTGACTGGCTCAATGAAAATCGAAAATACAACATCATCACCCTGGAAGATCCGGTTGAATATATACACAAAAGCAAACAATCACTCATTATCCAACGCAGTGTTGGCTCCCATGTAAAAAGTTTTGCCGATGGCCTGCATGCTGCATTACGCGAAGATCCGGATGTTATCCTGGTAGGTGAATTACGCGATCCCAAGACTATCAGCATGGCCATGACCGCAACCGAAACCGGCCACCTGGTATTGGGCACACTGCATACCACATCAGCCGTCAAAACTATTGATCGTATTGTCGATGCGATGCCAACTGAGCAAAAAGCACTGGCAGAAACTTTTCTTGCCCAGCATTTGCAAGGCGTAATCAGTCAGAAACTGGTACGCGCTGCTGACGGTCGTTCACGCAAGGCAATTCTGGAGATTATGCTAAATACTTCCGCCATCGGCAACCTGATACTCAATAAGAAGAACTTTCAAATTCCATCAATTCTGCAAACCGGGCGTGAACAGGGCATGCAATTAATGGATCAAGCATTACTGGAGGCGCTGAAAAACAAGGAGATCGATCCGGATGACGCCTATGTCAACGCAGTTGACAAAAAACAGTTTCAGCGTTTTGTTACCAATCCGGACCTGCTGCCGCAGGTTAGTCTTGTCGTCAGCTAAGGGGAAATATCAGCATGAACAGAGTGGATGCTTTTCTTGAACTGGTGGTAAAACAGAAAGGCTCCGATTTACACCTTGTCGCCGGAAATCCACCCAGGGTACGCCTCAATGGTGATACCTATACTATCAAATACCGTGAACTCAGCAGCAGTGAAACAGAAGATTTGATTTATCAAATCATGAGTGAGGCCGAAATAAACAAATTAAAAAAAGAAAGCAACCTCGATTTTGCCTATGAGGTTGATGGACTCGCGCGTTTTCGTGTTAACGCCTTCAAACACATGGACGGGTTGGGTGCCGTGTTCCGCGTTATTCCAAGCGAAATAAAGAGTCTAAATGAACTGGGACTGCCACCTGTTATTAAAAACCTTGCTCGCCAGCGCAAAGGCCTGATTCTGGTTACCGGACCTACCGGCTCAGGAAAATCCACTACCCTGGCTGCCATGATCAACTATATCAATAACGATCGCAAAGGCCATATTATTACGATCGAAGATCCGATTGAATTTATTCACCAGAATAAAAATTGCCTGATCAGTCAACGCGAAGTAGGCGAGCATACAAAAAATTTCGCTTCAGCACTACACTCCGCATTGCGCGAAGATCCGGATGTTATTCTGGTCGGTGAGCTACGGGATCTGGAAACTATTCACCTCGCCTTGACTGCTGCCGAAATGGGCATTCTGATTATGGCCACCCTGCACACCAGCAGCGCCTCCTCATCTATCGACCGCGTTATCAATGTTTTTCCCCCGGGTGAAGAAGCCTATGTACGCACCATGCTATCGACCTCGCTGTGTGGCGTTATTTCCCAACAATTACTGCGCACCGCTGATGCCAAAAGTCGTATTGCCGCTATCGAAATAATGGTCAACAATCCCGCTATCGCTAACGTCATACGTGAGGGGAAATCCGAACAACTGGATAATATAATTCAGAGTGGCGCCATGCAGGGCATGCAATTAATGGATACCGCCCTCAAACGCTTATTAGATGCTAAACTTGTAAATGGCGAAGATGCCTATATGAAAGCACGCAACAAGGCGGATTTCGAACGCTACCGGGATAGTGGGAATTTAACCGACGATCAAGATGAAAATACAATCAAGTAACAATATGGAGACGGCGACGTCTATATCAATAAATCATGGAATAAGTATATGAGCAAATTAATTCTTACACTGGATGGTGCCATAATTCGGGAATATCCCATCGAAAAAGATAGCATCAGTGTTGGCCGAAAGCATGGCAATGATATTCAACTCAATGATTTGACCGTCAGCGGCCGCCACGCGCTGTTTATTTCCATGGGCGAACATATTTATGTCGATGATCTTGGTAGCACTAATGGTACCCTTATGAATGGTGCCAGAGTCACGAAAACACTCATCAAACACGGTGATGTTATACAGGTAGGCAACTATCAATTTACCTTCTATGACGATACGGAAACTGAATATGAGCCCACTATGTTCATCCAGGCTGAAATTGAAGAAACTCAACTGATCAAGACCAACGAAAAAACGGATTCCGCCGTAAAAGGCGAACGCCTGGCGGGTGTCAAAATTCTCAACGGCCCACTGGCTCATAAAATACTGGAACTGAGAAAACCCTTTAATACCATCGGTTTCAATGGCGTCAAAATGGCTATGATTGCCCGTGCCAGCGATCATTACACTATTTCAGCGCTGAAAAACCATAAACTACGTCGCACGACTGATGCGCCCACATTAAACGGGAAACTTATACCAAAAGAATCAACACGACTGAACGAGACCGATGTCATTGAACTTGCAGATACAAAGATGGAATTCTTTTATTTGCACTAAGGTGAATTCTACTCAGCCCTATAAAATAGTTGTCGGGTGGATAATTCAGCTCCTGTTATTTACAGGAAGAAAGTTATCAATAATCAGACAATCCGAAAACACCCAAAATACGCTGCAGCAGCAGGACGACAGGTAGCTCGATAATTACCCCTACCCGTTAGCCTGCATATTTGGTACACATAAAAACCCGCCCGATAATACCCATAGTTTCCCAACATGGAAACATCTTTATCAAACTTCCCTAATATCTGTATTTTCCATCCTGTAAAAGGATCTGAATTCAGGGGATACAAAACGTGTCTGTAGGATATGACTGAACGTTTTATACCTCCTTGTCCGACTGGCTTATAGTTGTAGCAATTTCTATGCGGGCATTCTGCCAAAAGAGAAAGGCCTGAACCAACAATGCTAGATGCAATTTCAATCACACATATTCAGATATTCCGGAATGATCACTTTATTTAAGCAGGGATTAATAACTTAGGCGCTTATGTCACGCATCAATAACGGGCAACCAATAGAAATCATGAATGCATTTTATAAAGAAACAGAGAAAATAAATACTTATCATAAATATTTTCAGGCATCTTAAATAAGGCGATGTTTAAGATTAAGATAGGCTACAATATTAGTAAATAAACGACGATATTCAATCACCCGATAATCACAAGAAATTTTATACTACTTTAGTTATAGAAGTAAAACTTAAACCGAATTGTATTCAATAATCAGGATGACAAAATGAATCTACCTTATTGTTTCGTTTTCAATCATATCGCTAAAACAGAAGGAAAAAACAAACAATATAATTTAAGCACGTTGGCTGTAGTACGTTCACTGGGTAGACATAAAGTTCCTGTTGTTTTAATCACAACCAATAAGAGTGATGCTGTTATTTCATCGCGATATACCAAACACGTAGAATACTGTCCTTATTTGCACGAATCTGAAGAGAAATTGTTAAATTTTTTATTGTCTTTGGCGGAAAAATATCAGGGTGACAAAGTGCTTATGCCTTCTGTTGATGAATGTTCCTATTTTGTCGGAAAATATCACCAACAGTTAAGTGAGAAATATCTTATTCCTGCACCAGACTGGGGTGCAGTCAGGAAAATAAACAATAAACGCTTTCAATATGAATCTGCTGATAGTTTGGGAATCCCTATTCCAGAAACATATTTCCCTAAAACAATGGCTGAGGTGATCGAATTTTCAAAAAAAATATCAAACTACCCCTATGTGATCAAACCTAATGTCTCATTCGAATGGAAATTGAAAACAACGAAATCGAAGGCTCGCGGGAAGAAAGGTATTCAGGTAAATAATGCCGACGAACTCATCCAGCGTGCTGAGGAAGTTTTTGTCCCGGATCATGAATTTATGATACAAGAAGTGATCGGTGGTCGTGATGAACGCCTGGTCACATTTTTAGGTTTTTTTAATAGCCAACATGAACTGGATTCATATTTTATCCGGAAAAAAATTCGCCAATGTCCTATAGACTTTGGCTATTGCACTTTGACCGAATCCTGTCATAACCCGATTGTTCTTGAACAATCTGAAAAGTTACTACGATTTCTAAATTATCATGGCATCGCCGGGGTTGAATGGAAACTGGATCCGACAACAGATACATATAAACTTATAGAGATTAACGCTCGGCCGGTAAATACAACCGGGTGCGCAATAGCATCAGGCATAGACTTACCGTCCATTGCCTATTTCAGTAAAATTGGAAAACCACTTGCCCCGGCCAGGGAATGGCAAGATGGACAACGGTGGGCATGGTTGGCGATGGATTTCTGGGCCGCAAAAGAGTTAATTGATGAAGGAAAAATGACATATCGAGACTGGCTTAAAACGATTTGGTCTATAAAATCTGATGCAGTATATGCATCAGATGATTTATTGATGTCAATAAATTATTACTTCAATTTTGTCAAATATGTAGTCATTAATAAAATAAAAAATATCATAAAATAGATATAAAGTACACCTTGTAACATGGGCAATATATCAGTACCACAGCAATGATTTCTGGAACCATCCATATGATAAAACTAATATTAAAGTAAAAAATAAAATGTCTGCATAAGTTACCCTGACGGAATAATTATAACTGAGGCCATCATCGGTAGAACTCACGAGAAAATTAATATTCTTATTATAATAATTAGACAGTTTTATCGTGTTCTTATGATTGAAACTTCAGGTGTTATTTTTAATGACTGGTAGAAAACGGAAGAATACAGGATCTCCATATTGACAACTATTCAATATTAATATTTGAGGGAATATATTTTGAGGCTGCACAGATTTTCATTATCCGAATTTTCAGAGTTAAAAGATCAATGGCAATATTTATTAAGCCGATCAAGTGCTGATAAATTATTTTTATCATGGTCATGGATGCATAGCTGGTGGGAAATATATGGGGGGCTGAATGACGATAATATATTATTGCTGGGTATTTATGATGATAAAAATACACTTATATGTCTGGCACCTTTTTATTTAAGCACGACAGTAATTAAAAATATATTTACGATTGAAATAATACAATTTTTAGGCACCCGGGTTGGTGGTTCTTCAGGATTTAGAACTGAATACTTACAATGTATAGTAGACGTTGATGCCCCCGATAGTTGCGTATCTGATATTTTTAATTATTTACATAATGAAGTGTGTTTTGATGAATTATGGCTGCATGATCTGATAGTTGATTCATCGACATACCAAGAGGCTAAAAAACTGGAAGCCAGGCATGGGATTTATAAAAGAGTGCAGTCAGAAAGTCAATCTTATGGAGTTAATGTGGAGTCTGATTTTCAAGATTTTATTACCTCACTAGGAAAAAATACCCGACTTAAAACGTATAACCGTAGAAAAGTCCTGGTCGGCCTGGGTGATGTCGCTATTGAAACTGTTAATGCTGATAATTATCAGGATACTCTGATCAAATTATCCGACTTTCATTTGCATCGCTGGGAAAAAGAAATCTCTTATTCTAAAAACAGCCTGTTTATAAGAAAATTGATTGCTGACAATTCTATACAAATATGCGGTGTTATTGTGCGACTTAATAACGAAATTATTGGTTGTACAATAGATATACTTTCAGATGGCAGAAGCTATAATTTTCAGAGTGGTTATAAAGATGGGGTAGATAAAAAAGTATCAATGGGTTCTTTGACTATAGGTTATGCGGTTGAGCTGTATTGTAAGAAAGAAGGTATTAAATATTATGATTTTCTGGCGGGTGAAGGAAAGAAAAGTAATTATAAGGCCAGAATAGCTAAAGCTGAATTAAAATTCGAGAGTTCTCAGTATGTTTCGACAACTATTTTACGTTATATGTATCAATTTAAAGATATGCTCGATTCATTTAAGAACCGGCCATAGCGATCCATGTGAAAAATAAGAGAAAAATGATTATTTATCAAGGAGGCATTGCAGGTGAGCACAGTTTTTATGCCTGCATAGTAGACTGATCAGTCTGACGATTATAGAAATATGGCGGAGAAGGAGGGATTCGAACCCTCGATACGGGTAAACGTATACACACTTTCCAGGCGTGCTCCTTCAGCCTCTCGGACACTTCTCCAAACTTTAAAACTTTTTATCTTCGTTCTCATCGCCTTATCAGGCGATACACACTTTTCCCACTCGCGGGACTTGCACTTCCCGTGCTTCGCCAGGCGTGCTCCTTCAGCCTCTCGGACACTTCTCCATATAATAGTGGCTGAGAATAAGGTTTTTAAACCTCATCGCTAGCGACCCGTCCCTGAAATCGAGGCGCAAGGGTAAACTATCTGGCTGGCTGACGCAAACTGGATATGCTGTTTGAGTTTATTTGAAACCGTGCTCAGGGGCGGGGAATGTACCGCTTTTCACCGCTTCCACGTAGGCATGTATCGCTTCGGTAATACCCTTTCCGGCTGGCATCTCACTTAGGAAGTCTTTGGAGAATTTGGGGCGTTTGCCGGGGGTGAGTCCCAACAGGTCGTAGAGCACCAGCACCTGACCGTCGCAGTCGGAGCCAGCGCCGATACCGATGGTGGGAATGCTTACCGCTTCGCTGATGCGTTTACCCAGTGTTGAGGGAATACATTCCAGCACCATCATGCTGGCCCCGGCATCTTCCAGCGCATGGGCATCGGCCAGCATTTTATCCGCTGCGACCTGTTCCCGTCCCTGTACTCTGTAGCCACCCAATTTCTCAATCGACTGGGGCAACAGACCCAGATGTCCGCAAACAGGGATTCCGTCGGCAACTATTGAGCGGATGGCATCAAGCACCACACCCGCACCTTCGAGCTTGACCATATCGGCCCGCCCTTCATCCATCAGACGCCGGGCGTTGACGCGTGCTATACCCACCGTGGTGTAGGAATGATAGGGCATGTCCACCATCAGCAGCGCACGCTCCCGCGCACGCGCCACCAGACGACAATGGTAAATCATATCGTCAACCGTCACTGGCAGGGTGGAATCATGTCCCTGTACCACCATGCCCAGCGAATCACCAACCAGGATTACCTCAACACCCGCAGCTTCCAGATGTTTACTCATGCTCGCGTCATAGGCTGTCAATACCGTGATTTTTTCACCTGCCTGCTTCATACCGACTACCGTCACGACACTTAGATTTTGTCGGCTGCTCATGCGTGCAGCTCCAATGAGGATGCAGGATTAAAATAATGCCGACCTGTTTTGATACGCTTGATCTGCGCCAATAACAGGCCGTAGTCATCATCGTTGTTGGCAAAATCCAGCTCGGTAGCGTTGACAATTAAAAGCGGGGCATCATTGTAGTTGTGAAAAAAGCGCATATAACTTTCGCTCAGTTTCTGTAGATAATCGACATCCAGTGTACGTTCAAATTCCCGTCCACGTTCACTGATGCGCTTTTTCAGCACACCGACAGGAGCCTGCAAGTATACAACCAGATCCGGTTTTTGGGCATCGACAGGAATCCGCTCCATTACGTGAGAATAAATCTGTTCATAAAGCTTAAATTCTTCAACATTCAGTGTCAATTCGGCAAACAGGCGATCCTTTTCCATGATGAAATCGGCAATACGCACGGGTTGAAACATATCCGCCTGACGCAATGAATGGATCTGTTCAGCGCGTTGAAATAGAAAAAATAACTGGGTCTGCAGGGCAACACTGCCTGGATCTTCATAAAAACGAACCAGAAAAGGGTTGTCCTCCACCCCTTCAAGCAGTAGATCCGAATGAAAACTGTCTGCCAGCCGTTGCGCCAGGGTCGTCTTGCCCACGCCGATCGGCCCTTCGACAGCAATAAAACCCGGCTTGTTTTTTTCCCTCATGAGGCAATTTTCTCCAATCCTTCCGCTGAACATCCGTTCAACAAATCAACCAGCTTACCCACGCCGGAAATACGCAGTTCCTGCGAGGCAAGTTCCTTTAAAGGATACAAGACGAAGTTGCGGATAGCTATGCCCTCATGCGGCACTCTCAGTCGTTCATCATCAAGTTGTTGATTTCCATAAAGAAGAATGTCAAGATCCAGCGGTCGAGCAACCCAGCGTCGGCCATCCCGTCGGCGTCCGTGTGCTTGTTCGATGGCCTGCAGTTTATCTAGCAATACATGGGGACTGAGATTTGTTTCCAGTTTTGCCACGGCATTGATGTAATCAGGCTGGCGGGATGGCTCAGCCTCTGCCTGATCAGGCAAAACTAGAGGCGTACTACGATAGAGGGAAGAAACGCTCAACAGATGTGACTTTGGCAAAAAGGCTAATTCATCGATGGCCTGCAGTACCTGAGCATGGGGATCATCAAGATTGGCACCCAGACCAACATATATCTCGATCATGTATTATTAGCTAACATGGATCGAGCCGCCCGTTTCTTTTTTGAACCTTGTTTTTTGCGTGTAGGTCGGCTACCCGGCAACGCACGACTCAGGCGCTGCTGCCCATCTTCATCCTCCCGTTGGAACTCCGTCCACCACTGGCACAATTCGGTGAGTGGCTCACCCACCTGCTCACGCAACAGCATGAAATCATAAGCAGCACGAAAACGTCTGTTTTCCAGCAACTTCCACGGACGCTTGCCCCGGCGCATTTCCAGCCGCGCCTGTAATTGCCAGATTTCACGCATAGGCAGGCTGAATCGTTTCGGCAACGTTACCTGCTTGACCATCTCTCTCACCACCTCGTCACCGGCAGTACGCAGGGCATCCAGTACCGACATATCGTCCTGCAACAGCTCGACTCGTTTACGCACCGGCCCCCACAACAGCACCGCAAACAGGAAAGCCGGGGTCACCGGTTTACCCGCCTGAATACGCTCATCGGTATTGATCATGGCCTGACGAATAAATGGATCCAGATAGGCACCATGACTATCCAGCAAGGCGTTGGTTTCTGAAAACAGGTATTTAAACAAATGATATTCGCGCATCAATTCATAGGTGCGCAAGGCATGCCCATGCATAAATAACTTGAGCACTTCCTCGAACAATCTGGCTGCCGGTACATCACCCAGACGCTCGGCCTGCTCGCCGATGACGGCAGCCATGTTCGTTTCCATCTGAAAATCCAGCTTGGCAGAAAAACGGATGGCACGTAGCATGCGCACTGGATCTTCACGAAATCGAGTGGCCGGATCACCAATAATGTGCAACTCCCGGTTTTGCAGATCCCGCATACCGCCGGTGTAATCCACCAGCGAGAAATCGGCAATATTGTAGTACAGGGCATTGACACGGAAATCCCGCCGCCAGGCATCATCCTCAAGACTGCCGAAGACATTGTCACGCAGAATCAGGCCGTTCTCCATCCGCCCTTCTCCCTCGCCCTGATCGTGGTGGGCGCGAAAAGTCGCGACTTCAATAATTTCACGACCAAAATGCACATGCGCGAGACGAAAACGTCGGCCAATCAGGCGACAATTACGAAATTGCGCACGTACTTCCTCGGGACTGGCATTGGTCGCCACATCAAAGTCCTTGGGATGCAGACCAAGCAGTAGATCGCGCACCCCACCACCCACGAGATAGGCTTCGAAACCTGCCTTGTTCAGGCGATATAGCACCTTAAGCGCGTTTTCACTGATCTCGGCACGGGAAATACTGTGCTCAGCCCGAGGAATAATAGTTGGCGTTGAAATAAGACTACCTTGTTCTGTTCGTTTATACTTGTCGAAATTAGCGTCACAGGTATAATACCACCCGCGCAGCCATTGCGCACACCCATGCTCCCATCGTCTAGCGGTTCAGGACGCTGCCCTCTCACGGCGGTAACAGGGGTTCGAATCCCCTTGGGAGTACCAACTTAAAAATCCCGCAGCAAGCAGGCCGGGTAACAAGAGAGATCCGCCCCTTATTTTCAGCTACTCCGGCGAAGCTGAAGCCTAATGAGCCTACTGATAGCAACGGGCATTGTCCAGAATGACGAAAAGAATGTATGCAAACTCGTGAATCACAGGAATCATTAGTATTTGCACCACAGGGGTCGATCAGCTATCTTTGCCCGGCAACGCTAACCGGAATACACTGTGACCACGAAAGTAAAGAAAAAAGCCTCACGCAAAAATGCAATACCTGATCTGGAATCCGCCCTGAGAGAGCTGGAAACCCTGGTAAAACGCATGGAAGAAGGCGAATCCTCACTGGAAGACTCACTCAAGGATTTTGAACGAGGGATAGAGCTTACCCGTCAATGCCAGCAGATACTAAAAACAGCCGAACAAAAAGTACAGCAACTCACTGGTGATGGTGAGGATACCCGACTGGTCGAATTTGACAATGACTGACACCACCTCGGACAAGCTGCTACACGAGTGGCGCGAATACACCGATCACGCCCTTAGCGACTATTTGCCAGATGAATCAACCAACCCGCAAACTCTGCATAAGGCCATGCGCTACGCTGTGCTTAATGGTGGCAAACGTATTCGCCCACTTCTCACCTATTCTGCTGGCCATGCCCTCGGCGTAGCGGCTAACCGGCTGCATGCCGCCGCCTGTGCAGTGGAGCTGATTCATGCTTACTCACTGGTACATGATGATCTGCCGGCCATGGATGACGATGATCTGCGCCGCGGCCAGCCTACCTGCCACAAGATCTTCGGTGAAGCCGAGGCTATTCTTGTCGGTGATGCACTGCAGGCACGGGCATTTCACCTGCTCGCCCATTACCTGCCGGATGATATCCCCGCCCGTCAGCAGCTGCTGATGGTCGAGGTGCTGGCCAGCGCCAGCGGTTCACGTGGCATGGCTGGGGGCCAGTCCATCGATTTAAATGCTGTCGGTAAAGAATTGAATATCGCCGAGCTGGAAAACATGCACATTCATAAAACCGGCGCACTAATCCGCGCCAGCGTCAGACTCGGCGCACTCTGCTCCCCCGATGTAGATGAAGGTGTAATCAAAAATCTGGATCACTTTGCCAAATATATTGGCCTCGCTTTCCAGATCCACGACGATATACTCGATGTAGAAAGTGATACCGAAACCCTTGGCAAACCACAGGGATCAGACATCGCCCACAACAAACCCACCTACCCCGCCCTGCTAGGCCTCGATGACGCACGCCAGATGGCCGATGAATTGTATCAGGACGCTCTCGACAGCCTGACTGACTTTGGTGACCGAGCTGCACCTTTGCAAAGCCTCTCCCGTTACATCATTCAGCGCGAATATTAACCTAAAATGGGAACAAGTGGATTTTGAACGCGGTCTTATTAACTTCGGCAACAATAATAAAAACAAAAGAAAAGCCGTTGTCCCAATAAACACTACATTAGAGCGCGCATTGGAAGAAGCATATAACGCACGAACCACTGACTATGTCATAGAATATGGTAGCAAACGGTCTAAAATGATCGCTTACGGGCAAGTGATTCTTTATTATGCGAGCTTACTATCTAACACAGTCTATTATTAATTTTTCCACAGGGATTAATCTTCCGTTTGGGTCTAATATATTGCCAAATATTTCATGCATATATTCATTGGAAAATTTAACACATCCGCTGGTATTATCTACTGGAGAAATAATTTTTTGTTTAATTTCTGTTATTAATTTCGTTCTATTTGAATCGCTATACACTTCGAAAATCATCTCATACTGTGCGTTTAATTTAACATTTCTTACTGTTGAATGAGCTATTTTAGTAGAGCCAACGGTATTAGATAAAGTGCCAGTGTATACAAATGGCTTATTTATATTTGCAGGATTTGTAAAGGATGAGCGAGTGTAAACTTTAGACTGTGAAAATATTTTTTTATTATTTAGCTCAAATATGTAAACCAACTGAGATATTTTGCCATTAGTATTGGCAAGCCAATAGCCTGCATTAATGACTTTTAGAAATTTATTTTCCTGCCTTTTAGGAAAATTTTTAGAGTATGGCAGGCTGTTTTCTTGTATTCCAGAAATCCAGATAGGTTTTCTTACCATTATGCTGGCTCCTCCATTGGGTGGAATCACTGCTCCATGCCTTGATGCACAACCATAAATAAAAACAACTAAAAATAAAATTAATATACTTTTAAATCTGAGGGATCCCCACGAATTTTTAAGCAATATCATCGATCTTATTCGTAAATTGTGACACCTGATCGAAGACCATTCGAAGATCCTTGTTGCTAATC
>VAOX01029758.1_pt1 | contig 46562 bp, 47 predicted proteins | sample 3393891 | NCBI WGS metagenome assembly VAOX01 (sample SAMN08290429, study PRJNA428436) | hydrothermal vent metagenome | isolation source: Deep-sea hydrothermal vent chimney | place: Indian Ocean: Southwest Indian Ridge | depth 2822 m m
CGATTCATGCTCAGCAAATAATTCACGCCACTGTAACTCTGTTCGCCTTTGCATTGCCTTTCTCCTTCAAGAAAAAAGGCTCACGCTATATCAAGATCAAATAGTTGGATAGGGTGTGGTTAATTTGGCGCTTACAGTTCGTCAAGCAGCTTACTCGCGAAGCTATGAAGTACCGTGAGGCGCACCAGGCAGATCCCGCAAAAAACCAACGCACGGATGCTGCGGAACTTGAAACACGCATATCGAAAATGATGGAAATGGCATCTAGTCTGAAGGATCCCGCCCCGGCTCTACGAGAAGTAGACAAACTGGAATGTGATCGAAATGCCCTGCTGTCTGAAATCGGCCGCCTGGAAACCGAATATACGGCAGCATCAATGCTCGACAATATATCCGAAGCTAAGATCGAGAAATTTCTGCGCGGAATTGCAGAAAATATGGAATCCCTGAGCCGGGAAGCCCTTAAAGACTTCCTGACGAACGTGATAGGCCAGGTCTCGCTGGACCCGGCCACTCATGAAGCCAGATCAATTACCGTATTGGCATCAATCTGGGGGATAAGATGGCGTCCCCAAGGGGATTCGAACCCCTGTTACCGCCGTGAAAGGGCGATGTCCTAGGCCGACTAGACGATGGGGACTTAGAACTTTTTGTTATCGCTTCAAATTTTCCCTTTAAGTGGTATCCACCAACACAGAGCAATGATCTGAATTTGGTGGAGCTAGACGGGATCGAACCGTCGACCTCTACAATGCCATTGTAGCGCTCTCCCATCTGAGCTATAGCCCCGCAAAGCGAAGGCGCTATTTTAGTGAAATAGCGGCAACTGTCAAGCCATTATGCAGCTTATTTACCCACTTGCTAGCCAGTTTTTTGAATCCTGGCCCATGAGTCACGCAGGCTGACGGTGCGATTGAAAACAGGCAGGCCATTTGCGTTTGTCGCCGGATCCTTGCAAAAATAACCTTCCCGCTCAAACTGAAAAATATCACCGAGCTGCGCTTCGCTCAGAGTGGCTTCCAGATAGCACTGGCCCAGGCTACGCAGGGAGTCAGAATTGAAGTAATCTCTATAGTCCTTGCCATCTTTACCTGCATCCGGGGTGGGATGGCTGAACAGGCGATCATACAGGCGAACTTCGGCGGCAATCGCATGGTCTGCCGAGACCCAGTGAATTACGCCCTTAACCTTGCGGCCTTCAGGATTGGCACCGAGGGTAGCGGCATCGTAGGAACAGCGCAGTTCGATAATCTCACCCTGCTCATTTTTGATCACGTCATCACAACGAATCACGTAGGCATTGCGCAAGCGCACTTCCCCGCCTGTCACCAGGCGTTTGAATTTCTTGTTCGGTGCCACTTCCATGAAGTCGTTCCGGTCGATATAAAGCTCGCGGCTGAAGTGAATCTTGCGCTTGCCCATGTTTTCATTCTGGGGATGGTTGGCCGCTTCCAGCGTTTCTGTCTGAGCCTCGGGATAATTCTCAACCACCAGTTTTAATGGTTGCAGAACGGCCATGCGCCGTGGCGCATTGATATTCAAATCTTCGCGGACAGTGCTTTCAAGCAGACCCATTTCCACGCTATTGTCGACCTTGGTAATGCCGATCCGATCACAGAAATCCCGAATCGCGGTCGAGGTCACACCGCGTCGGCGCAAACCAGCAATGGTGGGCATGCGCGGATCGTCCCAGCCTTCCACCAGGCCTTCGGCTACTAGCTCGGTGAGCTTGCGCTTGCTGGTCACGGTGTACTCCAGATTCAGGCGTGAAAATTCAATCTGCTGCGGATGGCAGGACACATCCAGTTGATCAAGAAACCAGTCATACAAGGGCCGGTGATCCTCAAACTCCAGAGTACATAGCGAATGGGTGATGCCTTCAATCGAATCCGACAGACAATGGGTGAAGTCGTACATGGGATAGATACACCATTTGGCTCCGGTCTGGTGATGCACCACACCATGACGGATGCGATAGATGATCGGATCGCGCAGATTGATATTGGATGACGCCATGTCAATTTTCGCACGCAGCACGCGGCTGCCATCTTCAAATTCGCCGACACGCATGCGCGCAAAAAGATCGACATTCGCTTCTACTGAACGCTTGCGATAAGGACTGTCCCTGCCCGGTTCAGTCAGCGTACCGCGATATTCGCGAGCTTCCTCCGGGCTCAGATCGCAAACATAGGCTTTGCCCTTTTTAATCAGCTCAAGCGCATAATCATGCAACTGTTCGAAATAGTCTGAAGCATAAAATTCCTTTTCGCCCCAGTTAAAACCCAGCCACTGCACATCACGTTTGATGGCCTCGACAAAGGCCAGAGCCTCTTTATGCGGGTTGGTATCATCAAAACGCAGATGGCAATGGCCGTGATAATCCTCGGCGATACCGAAGTTCAGACAAAGGGACTTGGCATGACCGATGTGCAAGTAGCCGTTGGGTTCCGGCGGAAAGCGGGTCACGACCTTGCCATCGTTTTTGCCTGCGGCCAGATCCTGATCGATGATCTGGCGGATAAAATTACTCACGGGGCGCGCGTCTTCAGATGTTTTGTTACTTTCCATAACGACGTTTATTCTCTTTAAGAAGTACCTGTTGGGCTTCGCTTTGCTCTGCCCAACCTACGTTTGGTTGCGGGCATACCGGATCAGGCATTGGCTTCACGCTGACGAATAAAGTCCAGGGCCTTGTCGATGCGCCGCAGGCAGGCCGCCTTGCCCACCAGGTGCAGGGTAACGTCGATGCCCGGTGAGGCAGCACGCCCGACTACGGCGACACGCAGGGGCTGAGCCACCTTGCCCATTTTCAGCTCCAGTGCTTCGGCCACCTGATTCACGGTCTGATGTAAGGTCTCCGGCATCCAGTCATCCACCGCTGCCAATGCTTCGCGCATTTTTTCCAACGGCTCACGCGCCACCGGACGCAAATTTTTCTTTGCCGCCGTTTCGTCAAAATGCTCAAAATCACGGTAGATAAACTCGCTGATTTGTGCCATTTCCGCCAGGGTTTGTGCCCGTTCCTTCTGTGCCGCTACCACCGCCAGAATATCAGATCCCTCGCTGGGATCGATTCCCAGCTTGCCCAGATGGATACTCAGATGATGGGCAATTTTCTCGGGCGTAGCTGACATGATGTATTGCTGATTCAGCCATAACAGTTTTTCCGGATTAAATGTCGATGCCGCCACATTGACATCGTTTACATCAAACAGCTCGACCATTTCATCCAATGAAAAAATTTCCCGGTCGCCGTGTGACCAGCCCAAGCGCACCAAATAGTTAAGCAGGGCTTCGGGCAGATACCCGTCTTCACGATATTGCATGACACTGACGGCACCATGACGTTTAGACAGGCGCTTACCGTCTTCTCCAAGAATCATGGGCACATGCGCATAGGTTGGTGGTTCAGCGCCCAGTGCACGCAGCAGGTTGATCTGCCTCGGAGTATTATTAAGGTGATCATCGCCACGAATAACATGGGTTACACCCATATCCCAGTCATCCACTACCACAGTCAGGTTGTAGGTGGGCGTGCCATCGCTGCGGGCGATAATCAGATCATCCAGCTCGCTATTACTGATCACCACCTTGCCCTTGATCATATCATCGATAACCACTGCACCTTCGGTGGGGTTCTTGAAACGGATCACCGGTTCGACCCCCTCGCGGGGTTCGCCACGCGCTCGGCAACGACCGTCATAGCGTGGTTTTTCCTTGCGCGCCATAGCCTGCTCACGCATGGCGTCCAGTTCTTCGCGACTGCAATAACAATAATAGGCCAAGCCCTTATCCAACAATTGCTGGATTATTTCGTCATAACGATCAAAACGTTGGGTCTGATAAAATGGCCCTTCATCATAATCCAGCCCCAGCCAGGTCATGCTCTCAAGAATGGCGTTGACCGATTCCTCGGTAGAACGCTCCCGATCAGTATCCTCGATGCGCAAGACAAAACGGCCGCCATGCTTGCGCGCATGCAGCCAGGAATACAATGCGGTGCGGGCACCACCAATATGGAGATAGCCCGTAGGGCTGGGAGCAAATCGGGTACGAAGTGTCATGGGCGATGGATTTCCTGCTTGGGTGATTTTCAACAGGTGCTTATTTTACCTGTCTACGGGCAAAAAAACAGGGGGCGCTAATTTTACCCTGATTGCGGGCCGGTTATAGCTAATCGGAGCCTCTAAAGATATAAATGAAAATGCCGATATTGGAAATCAAGACAAGCTATCATAGTCGGCAAATTAAATTGATCGGCCACACATATTCAAACTACACAGATTATGCAAAATCACGGCGCGCCTCTACAGACACTTGATCGATCCGTCCCCAGGATTGCCTGCGAGATCGATCCGGATGCTATCCAGACATTTCTGCGATTTTGCCGGCAACGCACCATTGCCAAAAAATCCATTATTCTGCGCCCCGGCGATCCGGCCGATAAGCTGTGCTTTCTGATTAAGGGGACCGCGGCGGTCATACTCGAAGATGAGGATGGCGGCAAAAATGAGATCGTCCTGACCTATCTGAACCAGGGTGATTTTATTGGCGAAATCGGCCTGTTTTATGATCTGGATGTCCGTAGTGCCACGGTGCGCACCAAGACCGAGTGTCTACTGGCGGAGATTCGTTATGATAAGCTCAAACAGCTGTTCAAAAATGAACTCAGAGACGTCCAGCCTCACCTGCTGAATGCCGTCGGCGTGCAATTATCCGAACGCTTAATGAGCACCAGCCGCAAAGTCGGCCAACTGGCCTTCATGGACGTTTACGGCCGGGTTGCACGCACGCTGCTGGATATGTGCAAACAACCTGATGCCATGTCTCATCCCGAAGGTACCCAGATTCATCTCTCACGTCAGGAGATTGGCCGTATCGTTGGTTGTTCACGAGAAATGGCCGGTCGGGTACTAAAAGCAATGGAAGAAGAAAAGGTGATTTCTGCCTCCGGTATGGAAATCGTCATTTTCCACGAACGATAAGCCCCGCGTTCATAAATCTTTAACCTGATCCACTCTCTGTGTACCTGCCCGTGCAGGGCACGCTCCTGTCTCCTTCGACTTAAAAAATTTCCATACATTTTGCCAATAAACTATAGTGGTTTCAGAATAAAAAAAACCCCGCGGGAGCGGGGTTAATAAAATGCGCAATTTCTGCGCAGGGGGAGGAAACAAATGAAAAACAAACTTGTTGCAACATGCGTTGCCGTACTGCTGTAACAAGTATTACGGCATGAGACAGCAAAACTTTAAAAATAATTCCCAAAAAACAACGTAATTTTTTACCTGATTGATTTATATGGATATTTTTATTTCACGATCGTGAAAACAAACGGGCAACAATCACTGAAACACGCTAAAAAAATAGGTGTTAATGCCAAACAACCGTACCCGTTTCAAGATTCCTGCCCGGCCTGGGACTGCATCCAGACACAGCCTCCGTCACTGGCTTTGTCGATTGCCTGCAACCGTTCCTGATGTGCTTTTTCCTCCCGCTCACTGGGACGAATTACCTTGATAACAGGCCGATCAGTTGCTAACGGTCGCCGATCGTCGGCCCGGTTTTGACCCGCCTCATCTTTCCCCCCCAGCGATAGACGAGTCTGGCCACCCGTCATGGCTAACCAGGTTTCTGCCAGAATCTCAGCATCCAGCAACGCGCCATGCAGATCACGCGCCGAATTGTCAATATTATAGCGTTTGCACAGAGCATCGAGGCTGTTCTTCTGCCCAGGGTGCATCTTGCGCGCCAGTGCCAGCGTGTCCAACACCGCACAAAATTCACTAACCGGCTGAGCCGCCTCATCGAGTAGCTTCAATTCATGGTTGATAAAGCCCACATCGAAACGGGCATTATGAATAACCAGCTCCGCACCGCGAATAAAGGTGAGAAACTCCTCGGCAATATCGGCAAAACGAGGCTTGTCTTCCAGCATCTCGTTGGTGATGCCATGCACATCAATAGCGCCCCCGTCTATTTCCCGATCAGGATTGAGATACTGATGGTAGTTTCTGCCGGTAATGCGCCGATTGATGACCTCGACACAACCAATCTCGATAATACGGTGACCCTGGGCAGGCTCCAGGCCGGTGGTTTCCGTGTCAAGAACAATGTAGCGCATGATTCAGTGGCGAGTCGCAAGTAGTTGGAAGGGATAAAAGTCTAGCATATCTCATCCGAGCAGGATAAATGCGTAGATTATCGGCTAAAGCCTCACCTCCGGAGTTGTATGGCGCGTATGAACAGAAACCGCCTCACAGCAGAGGAGCCTGGGCTTTAGCCCCGGACACCATACTGATTAATCTGCCGCCACAGTGCGAAAGCATTGGCCGGGGTAACGGTACAAAAGTGAAAGGAAATTAATAGGCTCTTGCCCTGGATTGATGGCGCATTATATGTGTATGCACGGCCTCTGTGTGGCATAATGCCCGACCTTTTCACCTGTATTTACACCTCTGGAAATTCCTCTCTTGATTACGACAGCCAATATCACCATGCAATTTGGGGCTAAGCCCTTGTTTGAAAACATTTCCGTTAAATTTGGCAATGGCAATCGCTACGGCCTGATCGGTGCCAACGGCTGTGGTAAATCCACCTTTATGAAAATACTGGGCAACGATCTGGAACCCACCTCGGGCAATGTTTCACTGGATAGCAATGAGCAGGTCGGCAAATTGGGACAGGATCAATTTGCTTTCGAGGACAATACGGTACTGGATACGGTCATTATGGGCCATGCACGCCTGTGGCAAATAAAACAGGAGCGCGACCGCATTTATTCACTTGTGGAAATGAGTGAAGAAGAGGGCATGAAAGTGGCCGATCTGGAAGTCGAATTTGCCGAGCTGAACGGCTATACCGCCGAATCCCGCGCAGGCGAATTATTGCTGGGGCTTGAAATTCCACTGGAGCAACATAACGACTTGATGAGCACCATTGCTCCAGGCTGGAAGTTGCGCGTATTACTGGCTCAGGCCTTATTTGCAAACCCGGATATATTGCTGCTCGACGAACCCACCAACAATCTGGATATCAATACTATTCGCTGGCTGGAAAAAGTGCTTAACGAGCGCAGCAGCACCATTATTATTATTTCTCATGATCGCCACTTTTTAAATAGTGTCTGCACCCACATGGCCGATCTCGATTACGGTGAGCTACGTGTCTATCCCGGTAATTATGATGATTACATGACTGCCTCCACCCAGGCTCGTGAACGCCTGTTGTCGGATAACGCCAAGAAAAAAGCCCAGATCAGCGAACTTCAATCCTTTGTCAGCCGTTTTTCCGCTAACGCCTCCAAGGCCAAACAGGCGACCTCGCGAGCCAAACGGATTGAAAAAATCCAGCTCGAAGAAGTCAAACCCTCCAGCCGTCAAAATCCATTCATTCGTTTCGAGCAGGAGAAAAAACTCTATCGCAACGCTTTTGAGCTGGAAAAGCTGAGCAAAGGCTATGCTACCCAGCCATTATTCACTAATCTCAGTATGTTGGCAGAAGTAGGTGAACGTATCGCCGTAATCGGCCCCAACGGAATAGGCAAAACCACCCTGTTACGCACCCTGGTGCATGATCTTGCACCCGACAGCGGCAAGGTTAAATGGTCAGAAAACATCAACATTGGCTACTACGCACAGGATCATTCTGGCGACTTTAGTAACGACATGTCCCTGTTCGACTGGATGAGTCAATGGATGAAACCCGGTGATGATGAGCAATCCATTCGCGCGGTGCTGGGCCGGATGTTGTTCTCTCAGGATGAGATCAAAAAATCAGTGACCAAAATTTCCGGTGGTGAACAAGGCCGAATGATATTCGGCAAGCTCATGCTGCAACAACCGAATGTGCTGGTGATGGATGAACCAACTAACCATCTTGATATGGAGTCCATTGAATCGCTCAATCTGGCACTGGAAAATTATCCCGGTACCCTGGTTTTTGTCAGCCACGACCGGGAATTCGTATCATCCCTGGCAACCCGGATTATTGAACTGACACCGACCGGTATAAACAACTACAGTGGCAGTTACGAGGAGTACCTGCGCAGTCAGAGTGTAAATTAGAGTGTGTAAGCTACTCAGCACGATTATCAGGGCACCTTTATATGTAGGTTGGCGCTGCTGTGAAGCATGATCTTTAATGCTGAAGCCCAACATGACAGGCCGTGTATGTTGGGCGACCGAAAGAAGTGCCTGTGGTGCTTCGCGTTACTCAACGCCAGCCAGCATCTGTTACCCATTTCCTCGAATAACGTAAGCTGGACAGCGATCAGTTGAGCTCATCAATGCCCTGATTCGCCAGTTCATCGGCAATTTCATTTTCAGCATGGCCACTATGGCCTTTTACCCACTTCCACTCTACCTGGTGCTGCTGCACGGCAGCATCCAGACGCTGCCAGAGATCGACGTTTTTGACCGGCTTTCTAGCGGCTGTTTTCCAACCGCGTTTTTTCCAGTTAGGCATCCACTCGGTCTGGCCTTTCATTACATAGGTTGAATCTGTGGTCAGCACTACGCGGCAGGATTGAGTCAGACTTTCCAGGGCCATGATCGCAGCCATCAGTTCCATGCGATTGTTGGTGGTCTCCTTTTCACCTCCACAGAGTTTTTTCTCCTGTCCCTCGTAACGCAGTAAGGCACCCCAGCCGCCAGGACCGGGGTTGCCACGACAAGCGCCATCAGTCCAGGCTTCAACAATTTTACTCATGATTTTCCTTGTGATGTGGTTTCATAGGTTCTACCAGGCTGGTGGCAACCAGACGCTTGCGCCTGTGCCAGCGTGGACGAAGAGGTGTCAACGTAACCACCCGTTTTCTAGCAACAATGGCATAACCGCCGCCAAAAATTGGCCCCAGACGCTGCCCCAGTTTTTCCAGAAAACCAAGCTTGCGCAGAATACTCCTGTTTTGTACCGGTGGGCGAAAAAAATAATGATGCGTAGCGACCACATCAAAACCCAACAATGCCAACCAGTCCCGTACCCGGCTGACACTGCGAAAAGTCCCACACCACGGCACGCCACCCCGCCAGCCCAGTGCCAATCGCCAAAGCATCCAGACGCTGAAGGGATTGAAACCCAGAACCACCACATGTCCTTCAGCAATGAGTACGCGCTCGGCTTCCCGCAACACCTCATGAGGCTGGCGGGAAAATTCTAGAATGTGGGGCAATACCAGTACATCAACGCTGTCCGTCTGCAATGCAAGCCGGTGTACGTCACCCCGAAAACCGGATGGATTGAGGGACGGCTGATAATCCTTCGCACAAATATTCATCAGCACACGCCGTGAAACACGGCTGGCGGCAAACTTGTCAGCCTGCCGGGGATGCGCCAGCGCCACCAGATAATAGCCAAACAAATCAGGCAGGATTTTATCCAGCAATCCGGTTTCCGTTTTCACCAGCTGCACACCGACACAACTATCGAGCCAGTCGAAAAGTTCATGCCAAACCTTCGGCGCACGACCACAATGATTAGCCCGGCGTTCGGAATAAGGTGTTTTTAGTCGAAATCGCATGCAGTTTTCAGATATGGATTAAAGTTTTCAAATTAATATCCCGACAATAAAATTATCTTTTTGATATACTACACCGGATTCAGTATTTTGCCTTAGCTATTGATTTAATTACACCTGTATCACAGTATTTAACCTCCAGATTTATTATATTCGCACAATGAGTAACCTGAAATCAGATTAATGCGAAATACCCGAACTCTCCCAATCCTGTTTATTGCCCTTGCCAGTATGCTGCTCAGCGCCTGTAACCTGATGCCGCAGACCGCTCCGCTACAAATAGCGAACAAAGCCGAGACAACCCCTGAACAGGCGCAATCGGCACCGAAAAAAAGCATTGTCGCGAGTATTCCTGCGCTGACTAAAATCGGTCACTATCAGGTCGTCGGCGATGCCAGCTTCCCTGCCTGCTGGTCCGACTTCAACACAGGCAGCAACATTCTGGCCAACACGAAACCAGACGATCTCTGGCAACGCATCCGTAACGGTTTCAGTCTTCATAGCAAGAAACATCGACGGATCCAGCAGCAGCTGGACTGGTATATCCATCATCCAGCCTATATGCGGCGAGTAGCCAGACGCGCCCGCCCCTATCTGTATTACATTGTAAAAACACTCGAAAATCACAACATCCCCAGCGAGCTCGCCCTGCTGCCCATCGTTGAGAGTGCCTTTAAGCCCTTTGCCTACTCGCATGGCCGTGCCTCCGGCATCTGGCAGTTTATTCCTTCTACTGGTCGGCGCTACGGCCTGAAACAAAACTGGTGGTATGACGGCCGTCGTGATGTGTACGCTTCAACCCAATCCGCCGCCCGACTGCTGGGTAATCTGCAAAAACAGTTTAACGGTGACTGGCTATTGGCGCTGGCAGCCTACAACTCTGGTGAAGGCACCGTTGATCGCGCCATCAGAAGAAACCTCCGTCGGGGCAAACCCACGGATTTCTGGTCTCTGAAACTACCCCCCGAGACCAGCGCTTACGTACCCAAGCTGTTGGCTTTAAAGGAATACATCGAAAACTCGGCGACCTATAATCTGGACATGCCGACTATCCCCGATGCCCCTTATTTTGAACGGGTCAAGATAGACCGACAACTCGATCTGGCCAAAGCCGCCGAGCTGGCAGGTATCAAGCTGGATAAATTATACCAGCTCAATCCCGCCTACAATCGTTGGGCCACCTCACCCACCGGTACCAGCTATCTGTTGCTGCCAATAGACAAAGCTGAATCCTTCCGCGAAAAACTGGCTAAATTACCTGATGATGCCCATATCCGTTGGCTGCGCCACAAAATCCGCCAGGGTGAAACCCTCAGCAGTATTTCGTACAAATACCGTACCAGTATCCAGACTATCAAGCGGGCCAACCACATCCACGGCAGCCGTCTGCGCATAGGCCGCAGTCTTACCATTCCCGTTGCCAGCAGACGCCTGCAAAGCTATCACCTGAGTGCAAATCAACGTAAAAGCACGTTACAGAACATCCGCCGCAAAGGCATCAAGCTGACGCACATTGTGCGACGCGGTGATACCTTCTGGGATTTGGCTAGCCGCCATAAAGTCAGTGTACGCAAACTGGCGAGCTGGAATGGCATGGCTCCACGCGACCCCTTGGTCCCTGGACAAAAATTGGTAATTTGGTCGCGTACCCGCAAGCTTGCATCAAATACGGATCTGGTGAGATACCTTATACCGCCTCGTTCACGTAAAATTACCCAGCGCATCGGTTATCGTGTCCGCCCGGGTGATTCACTGGCGCGCATCTCACAGCGATTCCGTGTCAGCGTCGCCCAGCTATGCCACTGGAACCGCATCAACAGACGCAAATATCTGCAACCTGGGCAGCGCCTGACACTGTATGTAGATATCACCCGTCAGTCCAGTTGAACACCCTTCCCCGCTGCTGCTGAATACGCGCATTATCAGATAATACGTCTACCTTCGCTCAGATTCATCTCTGGCAACAAAAATCTTTGCACCAGAGAAACTTCCATCCTAAAATCAATAGACGGAAGTTTATTTTTTGAAACCCCTGCCCCAAGGCCATAACCACAACCTGTGAACGGACAAGATGCCATAGCAAACAATACCACCTCCCTGATCAGGATTCCCGGATACCAGATCAAGGGCGTGCTGGGTCGTGGCGGCATGGCCACAGTCTATCTCGCAGTACAGGAAAGCCTCGGCCGCAAGGTGGCACTTAAAATACTCAATCCCAATCATGCCCAGGGTGAACAGTTTTCCCAGCGCTTTCTGCGCGAAGCCCGTATCGTCAGCCATCTTATGCACCCCAATATTGTTACCGTCTTCGATGTCGGCATACATGAGGGTTATCACTATCTGTCAATGGAATATATTGACGGCCAGGATCTCAAGCAGGCCCACGCCACTCTCACAAGGAAAGAACTGCTTCGCATTATCAAGGAAATTGCCCGAGCATTGGATTTTGCCGCCGGAAAAGGCTACGTCCACCGTGATGTAAAACCGGAAAATATCATGCTCCACGAAACGGATGGCCGCGTGATCCTGATGGACTTTGGTATCGCCCGCAGTTATCAAACGACTCACGATCTGACCCAGGCAGGCAGCGCACTGGGTACACCGTATTATATGAGTCCCGAACAAAGCAAGGGGCTCAGCGCCGATCATCGCTCCGATATTTACAGTCTAGGTGTGGTATTTTTTCATATGCTTGCGGGCTATGTGCCCTATGATGCTGAGTCCGCCGTTGCCATTGGCATCAAGCATATTACCGCAGCCATTCCTGTGCTCTCCGATGAGTTACAGATTTTTCAGCCTATTATCAACACCTGTCTAGCCAAGGAAGCGGATGATCGTTACCAGACAGCCGCCGAGCTCATCGAGGCACTAAACCGGATCAGTGATGCTGATCTGGCTGCTATCAATAAAAAAAATGCCGATTTTCGCGGAACGACCAAAGATTATCGTGCTGAAACACTCATAAGTTCAGAGATGAACGCCGGGAATATTACTGATGCGCTGGCTCCAGCCGCGCCACAGAAAAAACGGAATCGAACGTCTTTTATTGTCTTTATTCTGTTACTAAGCATGCTGGGTGTACTTGCCTATCAACAACGGCAAAAAATTTATTCTTATGCTCAGACATTACCCATTCCCTGGTTAACGCAAACACTCAAAAAATGGCATCCACAAGCCGCGAATCTAACAACAGAAGCACACACGCCTGCGATCGTAGCCCCCGTCAAAGCAGTGCTAGAATTAACGCTATCTCAGACACGGGATCTCAAAATAAATCGGGCAAAAGAAAAACAGAAATTAGAATATATCGATAAAATCCAGTCCGCTATCGATTCAACCAGACCGAAGCAGGCACTTATGCTTATGGATGAATTTCAACAACAGATGCCTGCCGTTGCCGGGACAGCAAAATTCATTCAAACCTATCAACGACTTCAGGCTCAACAGCAACAAGCGCAAACATTGTCCCGGCACTTGGCCCGTGCCAGAAAATATTTTGAATCCGATGTCAGCATCACTGTAGAAAAAAGTGGCCTGCTGACTGAAATAAAGGCTATTCTAAAAGTGGATCCGGATAATGCTGAGGCATTAAAAATGTTGCAGGACTTTAACCGATTATGGCTGAATAAAGCAAAACAACAGCCGGCCTCCTGGCAACTGCGCAAGGAATTACAACAGCTCAATGACATAATTACGCAGTTCAAGCTTCATCAGCCACCTGTTCTCAAACAACAGAAAAAACTGCAACAGGCCATTCACCATATAGCCCAGGTAAAAAACCTGTTGCAACAGGCAGATAAGGCCTTCGACAAAGGCCAGTTAATCCGTCCCGCAGGCAACAATGCTTACCGCCGTTATAAAGATGTACTAAGCATCGAAGCGCACAACCGGCATGCAGAAAAACAACTGAAAAAGATTGAAGATCAGCTCATACAACGAATAGCTCAAACCATTAAGGAAGGCCGACTAACACAGGCAGGCGCGTTGCTTAAACGGGCGCAATCTGTTTATAACCGCAGTGACAAAATGATGGGGGTCGAAACCCAACTTGAAAAAGCTGTCGCCGCCAGTGAACCAAAGATCACCCAGGTTCACTTCAGCGCTACACCCTTGCAATCACTGGCTCAGGCCCAGGTTGAAGTACTGGATCCTGGACGCACACTCTACATAGGCTTTCATTTTCAGAACATGAAAGATCCGCGCACCCTGTTGCAGGCGATACTGCTTGATGGTGCCGGACGGGTGCAAATAGCACAAAAACCAGTCATTCTTTCAGGCCGACAAGGGGATCGATTTTTTCAGATTGATCTGCCAGTAGACGGTTTCAGTGAAGGCAGCTATGTTCTGGAATTGCGCATGAATACTAAACATCTGTTGCGTCAGCCGTTTCTGGTTAACAATACTCATCAACCCTGATTTTGTGGAGTATGTCTGTGTATAGAACTTTATGTCTGTTAATCTCCCTTCCCTGCATACTGGCTTTAAGCGCCTGTCAAACCCCAATCAACATACATGAACTCAAAAACCGCAACCACTCGCTACAACAACAACTTGAGCTGGCGAAAAATAAAATCAACACACTGAAATCAAACACTCAACGGCTACAGAACGCATTGAATGAATCCGACCGGGTACGAAAAATTATCGGTAAGGAAAAATCTTCGCGTTTTAATGAATCCACCCTCTTACGCAGCCAGGTACGACGCTTCCTGCAGGGACAGATCGATGTATATAAATCTTTTCTCGTCAATAATAACCTGCTCGATTATGTCGGTGGTGAGCTGCTCAAACGCAAGCAATATGATAACCGTGCACTCATGTTGGTGGATCTGAAAAATAAAATTCCCCGTGCCGGTGTGCTCACTGGCGTAGGCGCCTGGTTCATCAAACCCACTCACATGATCGTCAAGGTATTACGCAAGATCAGCGACAAACTGGTGGTCGTATGGGAGAGCCACAACCTCAACATCCGCAAAACCGGCCTGATTAAAACCCGCTTCCATGTTACGGTTGGCGTCGAAAAAGGCGATGTGCTGGGCTATTATTTTCCCAAAGCAACCACGATCGCTTTTGACAAGGGTACCGGCGACACCCGTTACCTGAACCACAACCTGCGTCCCGGTTCCGGCATCAATCCATCGTCACTCGAAGGGGAGGATCAACAGCGTGCCTATTCGCTGGGTGTGTATGGCCTGTTGCAATAAGCCGCAGCATGCTCTCAACCGATGAACTTCAAGAACTAGCCAATAAAATCGAATCCTGGGGCAAGGCGCTGGGCTTCCAGCAGATCGGCATTAGCGATACCGATTTAAACGCCAGTGAAACACGTTTATTGAACTGGCTGGATCAGGGCTTCCACGGTGAAATGGAATGGATGCAACGTCATGGCTCGTTGCGCACCCGACCACAGGACCTGATACCCGGCACCCTGCGCATCATCAGTGTACGCATGGACTACCTGCCACCCGCAGGCCGCGATCCATACAGCGTCCTCAATGATCCCACGCTCGCCTATGTCTCCCGTTATGCCTTGGGGCGTGATTATCACAAGATCATGCGTAAACGTTTGCAGAAACTGGCGCAAAAAATTCAGGCTGAAATCGGTTCCTTCGGTTATCGAGCTTTTGTTGACAGTGCCCCGGTGCAGGAAAAAGCCCTGGCACAAAAAGCCGGACTGGGCTGGGCGGGTAAACACTCCAATATTATCAATTCACACGCGGGCTCCTGGTTTTTCCTTGGTGAACTGTTCACCGATTTACCCCTGCCCTTGAGTAGACCCGCAGACAATCATTGCGGTCATTGCCAGGCCTGTATCGATATCTGTCCCACCCGCGCCATCATTGCACCTTACACAGTTGATGCCCGACTATGCATTTCATATCTCACCATCGAACATAGCGGAGCAATTCCGCTTGAACTACGCACAGCGATGGGCAACCGTATTTATGGCTGTGATGATTGTCAGCTAATCTGTCCCTGGAATCGTTTTGCCCAGCCCAGCCTTGAACAGGATTATTCGGTGCGCAATGACCTGGATGCCGCGCAACTGTTATCATTATTTGAATGGGATGAAGAAAATTTTCTGAAACGTACCGAGGGCAGCCCTCTACGAAGAATAGGATATCAACGCTGGCAGCGTAACATTGCGGTAGCATTAGGCAATGCACCGGCAGATCAAGCCATTATCCACGCGCTGAACCAAAAAATGGAAACAGCATCTGAACTCTTGCAGGAACACCTGCACTGGAGTCTATCTCAGCAGCGGCAAAAATTAAGAACGCGCTGATTAATTCCGTAAAAAGAAGCGCGCCTGCCCTGCCTATTCATCAGTATTCACCAGGCAGGTAATATAACTATAGGTATTAAACTGATCACGTCCATTACCCTTACCATGATACAAAGCCTGATCAGCCTGCTGAATCATTTCATCAAGCACAGCCACATAATCATTACTGTTGCAATTTTCAAATTCTGTGATGCCAATGGTAATAGTGATTGAAATTTCCCTACCCTCTGCCTGCCAACGCAGCGCATTAATCTTTTTCCGGATCCGTTCAGCCATGACCATGGCACCACGCTCACTGGTTTCCGGTAATGCCAAAACAAACTCTTCACCACCAAAGCGGGCAAGGATGTCCACATCACGAATTTCAGCCTTAAATGTTGCGGAAATATCCCTGAGTACTTCATCTCCCATAGCATGACCATAACGATCATTAATACTCTTAAAGTAGTCCAGATCCATCACCAGAAGAGAAAACGGTTTATCATAACGCATGGCCTGAGCCAGCCCTGTGCGCGTTTCAGGGAAAAAGAAACGCCGGTTATGCAACTGGGTCAATTCATCAATAATCGATAATTCTTCATAACGCTGCTTTAGTTCACTCGCTTCATCCAGCGCCATCTGTAATTGCTGGGTGCGCTCGCAGACCATCTCATCCATGCGGCTCAACAGGCGGTTATTCATGATCATCTGGCCGAGAAAATTGCAGTAGATAACCAGATTACGTTCATTGGTAACCGAGAAAAATTCATCCCCTGGATGGCAGGCAAGAAAAATACCAATCAGGGTATCGCCAGCATGGATGGGAATGGCGCTGGCCGAACCAGAAAACTCCTCGCCCGGTATCTGGTTAATTTGCTGCACCTTACCCGTACTCTCGACCTGGGCCAGCAAATCCTGGTGCCGATCACACAAACCGTTGTATTTTGAGGATGAATGCTTGGCGCTATCATTCCAGCACTTGCTGGCAACCTGCTTCAACTCATCCCCTTTATATATAAAAACGGCGACATAATCGAGCTCATGGTAGTCCAGTAATACCTTCAGAGAATCGCTGATAATTTCATTTTCATTGAGATACTTGACTTCAAAACCAGACAGAGCACGCAAAGCAGACATGGAACTCAGCAACTTGATGAAGCGTAAGTTGATTTCCTGATAAGCCTCGACAAACGGTTTGTTATCCATATGTAGTTATCGGCTTTCCACCAGTGTATGGGCCATGGTATCCATCGCCCCAAATTTGATATGCTGCTGTTTCAATGCCTTCAACATCCCGCTTCTATCAATGCCGCTATATTCAAGTAAAGCTTCAGTTTCTTCAGGTAAGTTATCCCAGATGCCCTCTTCCATATATAGCGCCGCCCAGTGGGAACAATAGCGAATAAGCATGACCAGCAAGGTATGTTCGCCATCATAATCTGCTTCAACATGATGAGCAATCACATCAACAATAACGGGGGGAATCTGCCAGTTCATGGCCAACCAGGCACCAACCTCATATTGATCCGTACCCAGTTCTTTTCTGAGTATCTCACGCAGATGCTCATGCCCGCTCAAGCGGCGGGTAAAATACGAATTCATCTGTTCAGGCAAAAGATACACCAGAGGTAACAAACCAAAGCCATGCAGCAAACCGGCAAGATAGCCCATGTCGATGTCAACCTTAAGATCGCTACGCACCAGTCTGCAAAGCCCTTGTGCCAGATTTGCCGTCAACACTGCTTTTAGCCAGAAACTATGTATATCAAAAGCAGCGCAGTTCACCCGTGAATTAAATGGCCCGGAAAGTGCGATACCCAGAGCCATATTTTGTGTCAAACGCAAGCCCAGAGCCTTGAATATCGCATCTTCTACAGAAGTAATGGGATCACGCTGACCAAAATAGGCGGAATTAGCCAGGCCAATGATCCGCGCACTCAGACTTGCATCCTGACGGATGATGTCGGCCAGTTGGCTAATACCGATATTATCATCACCAATTACCCCTAATAATTTTGTCGACATAGGGGAAATAGCGGGCAAATCCTGTATGCCATGTACGGTCAGGCAGATATCTTCATGCCGCATGCTTGACAGTGAACTCATCTCCTGACTCCATTATCAGACTTTGACATCAACCAGCTTGCCCAGATTAGCATTCGCAGTCTTTTCCACCCGAGTGTTACTTTTGTTTTCATCAAGTTTGCCTGATCCGTTTCCGGCAGCCGCCAGTTGCGCAGAATCTTTGCGGGCGGTTTGCAGCCCTTTTCGCGCACCATTTACAGCATCACTCAGTACGCGATCGATACTTATTGCCATTTTTTTAACCTTAATATTATCAATATATTCTTTACCTTATTATCGTCACAAAGGTAAAAAACTTAAACCTCCGGTCAATTCGCCGAGCTTATACCACTATGGCATTTTAAGCCTCCTTTCTTCAACCCCATCCCGATGGGAAAAAGGTATTAAGGGTCAATGTCAGGGCAAGGGCGGAGTAATTCCCTTTCGCTTTTGCACCGTTACCCCGCCTAATGATTTCGCACTATGACCGCAACTTTTTTGACCGTATAGTCCGGTGCTAAAGCCCCGGCTCCTCTGCTGAAGAATCATATACGCCAGACAACCCCGGAGGTGAGGCTTTAGCCTCGCCCGACACGACGAGCAAAACCGGCCTGAGACAAAAACGCAAGACTGCGAAGCGGGATAATGCCCTAGCCTCTGATTAGGTATGTCCAGAGATATGAATATGCTCTTGCCCTGAGGATAACGTTGACTTAAAACATTCATCGATTTACATGAATTTCAGCTTGCTGATATACTTTCATTTCCCGGTAAAATTCTCCCTCGTGGGACACAATATGCAGGCAACTTCACAAAGCCACTCTTTTATTATCGGTGTCATTCTCGCTGGCGGACAAGCAAGCCGGATGCAGGGCCAGGACAAGGGACTCATTGAACTCCAGCGACAACCACTCATTCAACATGCCATCGAGCGCTTCCAGCCGCAGGTTGCCGCTATCCAGATCAACGCCAACCGCAATCTTAAGCATTATCAGCACTTTGGCTTTCCGGTATTCAGTGATGCCAGGCAGGACTTTCTGGGCCCCCTGTCAGGGATGCTACAGGGATTGCATCAACTTGAAGCGGAGCCAGCGGACTGGATCGTTTGCATACCCTGTGATGCTCCGCAACTACCGCTTGATCTGGTCAGCCGTCTGTCTCAGGCACTCGGAAAAAAAGATGTTGTTGCGGTTGCCCATGATGGAAAATGGATGCAACCTACCTTCTGCATGCTCCACCACTCGTTAATCACCAGCCTGACGGACTACATTGACCACGGTGGCCGAAAAACCAGTGACTGGCTGCGTCAGGAACATGCCCTGCAAGTGGATTTTTCCGATCAACCAGCCGCCTTTGCCAATATCAACAGTCACGACGATCTGCAATGCTATCTTGAAAAAAACAGTTATGAATAAACACGCCTGCCCCCTGCTCGGTTTCGTTGCCTTTAGCGGCACGGGTAAAACCACCCTGCTCAAACAACTGATCCCGCTACTAAAACAGCAGAACCTGAAAATCGGCTTGATCAAACACGCCCACCACCATTTTGACATCGATATTCCTGGCAAGGACAGCTATGAATTACGCAAGGCCGGTGCCGAGCAGGTGCTGGTCGCCTCTCAGCAACGCTGGGCCATGATCACGGAAACACCGATGCAAGAGAGTGATCCGGCACTGGACAAGATGCTTGCCCATCTGGATCAGCCTGAGCTGGATTTAATCCTGGTCGAGGGATTTAAACATGCCACTTTCCCCAAACTGGAACTGCATCGCCCGGCACTGGGCCATCCCCTGCTATTCCCGCATGATGCCGATATTCTCGCCATTGCCACCGATGCGCCTTTGCACCGGAAAACCACGTTACCCGTGTTGGATATCAACCAGCCAAAGGCCATTGCCGAGTTTATTCTGCAACATAGTCTAATATTCTGAGGCAACCGTGCTGGAATCAAACTAATCTGGCATAATCCTATTGGCTCACTCCTAACCTTAATGAAGAACACGAATCATGACCCCATCCCATTCCCCCCTGATGAACCTGGAACAGGCGCTCGAACAGATCCTTGACAGCATTACTCCCATCAAGGATGTTGAGACACAAAGCATCATGGATGCCTTTGGCCGCATTCTTGCTGAATCCATTCATTCCCCTCTAAACGTACCGCCCTATCAGAACTCGGCCATGGATGGTTATGCCGTACGCAGTGCCGATCTGCCCACCAGCGGCAACACCACGCTGGATCTCATCGGCACCTCCTGGGCTGGAACACCCTTTGCGGGCAGTGTCGGTGAAAAGCAGTGTCTACGCATCATGACCGGCGCAAAAATGCCCGAGGGTGCGGATACCGTCATCATGCAGGAGGATGTGAAGAAGACAGACCAGAAAATCACCATCGGTAATGCCCACAAAGCCGGACAGCATGTACGTCACATCGGTGAAGACATCCAAAAAGGCGAGGAAGTATTGCAATCCGGCAAACTGCTCAAAGCGGCCGAACTGGGACTGCTGGCCTCGTTGGGGATCGCCGAGGTTCAGGTTCGACGCCCCCTGAAGGCGGCCTTTTTTTCCACTGGCGATGAATTGCGTACGGTGGGCGAGCCGTTGCAGGAAGGCCAGATCTATGACAGCAACCGTTACACTATTTTTGGCATGCTAAAGGGCCTGGGCCTGGAAATTTACGATCTGGGCGTGATTCGGGACCAGCGTGAGGCGGTGGAAGCCGCCTTCAAGCGTGCAGCAGAACAGGCCGATATCGTCTTCACTTCCGGCGGGGTGTCGGTGGGTGATGCAGATTTCGTTAAGCAGACCCTGGAAAAGCTGGGTACGGTCAATCTCTGGAAAATCGCCATGAAACCCGGTAAGCCACTGGCCTTTGGCCGTATTGGCAAGGCATATTTCTTTGGCCTGCCCGGCAACCCGGTTTCAGCCATGGCGACCTTTTACCAGGTGGCTCTGCCCGCCCTGCATAAACTGATGGGGCAAACACCACCAGCACCATTACGGCTCAAACTGCGTTGTTTGGATAGCCTGAAAAAAAGACCGGGACGCACAGATTTCCAGCGCGGAATTCTGGATTATGAGGGAGATGAACTGGTGGTACGCGGCGTAGGCGCACAGGGATCACATATTCTCAGCAGCATGAGCCGGGCAAATTGTTTCATCATTCTGTCAGCTGAACAGGGAACGGTGGAAGCCGGTAGTGAAGTCGAAGTACAGCCCTTCAGCAGTTTGATGTAGATTCAGAAAAAAAAGAGGGAAATACCGCTAGCTCGTCTAGTTCCCCCTTGAGCTGTTCCCCTGTATCTGACTTCAGGCATTTTGCGCAGTCTGTTCTTCTTCAACCTGCTTGCGTACTTCATCCATATCCAGATCTTTTGCCTGTTTCAGCAACTGCTCAAACGCGGGTCCCTGCATGGCTCCCGCTTCAGAATAAATAATGATCTGTTCACGGAAAATCATCAGCGTAGGAATAGAGCGGATATTGAACTGCCCCGCCAACTCCTGCTCAGCCTGAGTGTCCACCTTGGCAAAAACAATATCCGGATATTTTTCAGATATTTCCTCATAAACTGGGCCAAATGACTGACAGGGACCACACCAGGGCGCCCAGAAATCAATGATAACAAAATCATTTTTTTCAATAACTTCTGGTAAATTATCTTGGGTAAGTTCAACGGTGGCCATGGCCTGTCTCCTGAAAATTACAAATAAATTAAATTAGAATATACTTATATAGTATCTGCACAACGCTATTTCAAGCAAGTAAAGATCAAATATAACTATCATTAAATTTAGAACGAATAGAATCTTTAGGCGGGGTTCAGGGCAGCCGGCTCCCCCGTTTTCAGATAATGCCGATAGTCACGCAGAATGCGATCGTGATCAAATGCCAGTTTATCCGGCAAACCGGAAACCGGGAGTATTTCAAGTTTCCGCGCATCATCGGCGGCTACAGGCATACCCGAGGCTTGCGCAATATACACAGCACTGATGGTATGACCACGCATATCCCGCTGAGGATCAGAATAACAACCCAGAAGGAATGTCAGACTGACCGACAATGAAATTTCCTCCCTGGCCTCTCGCACCGCCGCCTGCTCCAGCGTTTCGCCCCTATCCACAAAGCCGCCTGGCAAGGCCCAGCCATAAGGCGGATAACGGCGTTCTATCAATACGATTGGCTTTCCCGTGCGCCCAGGGAGTTCAACGATAAGATCAACCGTCAGTAGTGGCGTAACCGGCTTATTCATGAGGTTTTCTGATTTTTATTGATGAAGCGAATAATTCGACGCCGGGCACGTTTATCCGGGCGTTTTTTCGGCCCACTGGAGACGGCGACGAGTCTGCGTTCAGCCGCCCGCTGTTCCCGCAGGCGAATACTCTGCTCGGTTTCCTCATACAGGCCACGAGCTTGGGCAGCCGGCCCCCGTTTTGCCAGAATATCCCTGACCACCAGAGAAAAAACCGTTTCACCTTTACTGATTCGCATTTCATCGCCCAGGTTAACACTGCGAGAGGGTTTGACCCGCACGCCATTGACATGTATGTGACCACCGTTAATGGCTTCTACAGCCAGCACCCGGGTTCGGTAGAAGCGAGCCGCCCAGAGCCATTTATCCAGGCGCACAACTGCCGATGCTATTTCTGACATATTGCGAAAAGATAATCTATCCCGCCGCAAACGGACGGGGTATTAAAATCAACGGAATTTAACGCCTGCAACAGGAAATCAGAATTCCCAGTCAAGGTTCTTCTCCTTTTGAGCTTGAGCCTGCGGCACCCGCTTCGGATTTTTTTGATAGGGAATATGTTTCAGCAATTCACGCGCACTCTGCCGTGCAATATCGCTGAAACTGATCACTTTTTCGGTAAACGTATCAGAGGACAGATTTAGTTCTTCCAATCCCTCCCATGCAATCGAACCTTGCTGACTGTCCCATATTTGCATAAAAATTCGTAGATCAGCACGTTTGGTCTCCATTAATCTCAGACCCAGCAAGCCCAGCCGACCCGCAGATTCCTGTTGAAACCCGCCCAGTTTCAGCTGTGCCAGATAACGTACACCAGTGACTTCGCCAATCTTGCGCAGGGTATCCTTCTGGAAAATCCCCGTATCCTGATATTCATCAAACATAGCCTTGTACTCTGCTGTCAGATTAGCACGATTAACGGCATTCAATGTTTCCGGCAAAGTCACAACCTTGACGTCTTTATATTCACTCAAGAAAACACTGGCAAAAGACAATGCCAGGGACTGCCTGTCCTCTTCCTGGCCGGTAATTGAGGACGGTGTAATAAAAGCAATGCCACCACGCTGCAAATCACCCGGTTTAAGATCGATACTACGCTGTTGCAGATAAGTGTAGACAACCGGCCCCCCGCAGGCTGTCAACGACAACGACACAAGCGACATAAATACCAGACGGCATACGCCTGTATAAAAACCCTTCCTGTTTGTAACCGACTGTTTTCTTCCGTCCTGCATACTTTCCTCGCGAAGACATAAGATAAATCAAGATCATATATTCACATATATCCTCAGCTTATTATCGCCAAACCAGAGTATCACTTTAGAACAAATCCGCAATATTTACTCCAGCCTGCTTTTGTTCCGCAATGATTGCCCAATTGTATACGGGGCCAAAGCCCCGGCTCCTGCTAAAACCTGGTTCCCGCTTATACACGCCAGGAGCTGAGGCTTTAGCCTCACCCAACACGACGAGTAAGACCGGCATGAGACAAAAACACAGGATTGCGAACAGGGATGATGCCTTACGCTCTGATTTGGTATATCAAGGGAATTAATATGCTCTTGCCCTGATTTTCTTTGCAGAGGTATAGAATATGTTTGGCCAACACGCGAATTAAAGACTAAAATTTACTCGATACGATCCCTGTTTTCTCAATAGACAAGAATTATGACACCTAAATTCAGCCCTCATCCCGGCCCTCGCGAACGCCATTTACGTCGTCGTTACGGCAACCCACTTTTCCCTCTGGCATTACAGGAAGTCAGCGAAATCCAGCTTCAGGAAGCGCGTGAAGCAGATGAAAAAGAACTCAATCATTTTCTTCGTTATTTTCGGGATCTGGTACAGGAAGCCGTTGATCTCAAGCCTGAGGCAGAAAGTGGAACCATTCTTGACCTGAAAGAGCGTTTGGACAAATGCTATGCCCATTGCTGTGCCCTGCCGGGTGAAAAGAGCGAGATCCAGGCGGCCATCAATAAATTAATTGAAGTTATCATGACCGCCGTGCGCCAAGGCGCGGCCAACGATCCGATCGCGCAGAACAAACTGACTGAAGAGAATATCGCAAGACAAATGCATAATGAGCTGCATCAATTCAACCTGGTGGCCGATTTGATGTTGCCAGACTCCCCGATAAACAAGGATGAACTGGTGCCCAGCCTGCTCAGTGAACCCGAAGCCGGGCTAAGCGCTACCCTGCAATTGTTTGAACAGGCTCAACTTGCCCAGATCTACCAGCAAGCAAAAACTCGAATTGAACAATTGCCAACTGATATAGCGAATCAGTCCGAATTATGTCAAAAAATAAAGCTGATAGAGACCCGCTTGAATATGAGCAAAATACCACGATCAGATTAAAACGCCATGGAAACACTCGATTGCAGCATCTATAAAAGTATCCAAAAAATGGACACATATCTGTTTGTTCCGCGTCACGCAGAACTGGAAAATCTTCCTGCCACTCTCCTCAAAATGCTTGGAAAACTTGAGCATGTCATGGATCTGTCCCTCTCAGAGGAAAGAAAACTGGCACGAAATAACAGCCCAAAGGTGATCCAGTCCCTCAAAACAGAGGGCTATTATTTACAAATCCCTGCACATTCTCAGGCAATATCATACTAAGTCCTTGTATTTTTCTCTGTCAAGTTTATGTAAAAAAATAAATATATCCTCTATCTATATGTTTTTAGGATGTTTTTGTGTTTTTTCCGGGTTTTCATAGCGAAAACTTACGCTTGCCAAGTTCAAAATTTCATTTATTATCTATTGCATGAGTGTGACAACAATCATGCTTTAAAACACCCGAGGAGAAACCTCAGGACAATATAACAATTAATACATTAAGGAGCATGTCATGACAGTAACTGCTGAGGCTCAGATTAAATCTGCAAGCGCAGGTGATCTGGAGCGAATTATTTCTGAAAAACTTGACGAAATGTTGCCCAGAAAGCTTGAAGAAATCGAAGCCAACAAAACACCCTCGATGTCCATTATTGCCACCAAAGGCACACTGGACTGGGCCTATCCGCCCTTCATCCTCGCTTCCACTGCCGCCGCGCTGGGGTGGGATGTCACCATTTTCTTCACCTTCTATGGACTGCTGCTGTTGAAAAAGAATTTGAAAGCAAAGGTCAGTGGTTTGGGTAATCCGGCTATGCCGATGAAGATGCCGTTTGGCCCTAAATGGTTCCAGGGCATTGAATGGCCCATGCCAAACGTTGTTATGGCAGGTATTCCAGGGTTTGAAAATGTGGCCACCGGCCTGATGAAACAAACCTTCAAAAATAAGGGTGTTGCCAGCGTTGAAGAGTTACGTGAACTTTGCCTTGAAGCTGACGTGACTATGGTGGCATGTCAAATGACCGTTGATGTCTTCGGTTTCTCACAGGATGAGTTCATACCGGAAGTTAAGGACTATGTCGGCGCTGCATCCTTCCTGCCCATTGCTTCAAAATCTGACGTCTGTCTGTTTATCTAAAACAACAAGTCTGATAATTGTGCGTCATGTCTTCTGCTGCATGACGTACAATTTATTTCATTTTATCTAATCTCTTCATTTGCCTCCGCCGTGGCAAGCCGGAGACTCCGGCGCATGCCCCTGTATTTGCCGCCATTCTGATTCTGTATAAGTATGCATCGCCAGAGCGTGTATACCATTCTGAAGCAGATCTTCCAGAATACTGTTAATTAAACGATGCCGCATAAGCAGGCTTTTTCCATCAAACCTGTCACTCACCAAAACCAGTTTGAAGTGCGACTCCGATCCAGCAGGTACATTGTGATTATTACTTTCATTAATTACCTGCATAATGGAAGGTTTAAGTTCAGTCGACAAACTGGCCTCGATTTCAGCTTGCATGCTCATGCATTTACCTCAAAATAATTAGAGCCAGAAAATAGTATAGCGCACACGGATTGCTTTCCGTGATATTAATCGTTGCATAAATATTTGCCTGTATTTTTATCCACTCTCTCCCGGAGGGAGAGGAGATCTATGATACGAACACCTATGCAACAATTCATGGCTCCCTCCGAAATTACATTTCAGGCCTATTTTCAGAACATACCTGAAGCAGCAAAACAATGCGTTCATCGGGGTAAATACCAATTTTTCACTTTTTGAAACACAAGTTCACAATTGTTCACGCAATAAGATTTGTAAACCATCAGAGTAAACCCTACTGTTAGAAATACCACTACAAAATATAGAATAGACTAAAAACCAAAAGGAATAAGCGCCATGAAGTTGTCATCCCGTTCTGACTACGCCACCAAAGCTATGCTCGAACTTTCCACCCTGCCTGACAAACCTGTCAACCTCGTCTACCTTGCCCAGGTTGAAGACATATCCATTTCCTATCTAGAACAGATATTTTCTTTGCTACGTAAACACAATCTTGTAAAAAGCGTTCGAGGCCCAGGAGGAGGCTATATTTTAAACAAACCCATGAGCGAGATCACCATTGGCGATATCGTTAAAGCTATTGATATGAACCGAAAATCAAAAAAAATCGAACAAGCTGAGAAACTCAGCGATTCGATTCATCAGCCCGTCAGTCGGCAAATGTGGGAGCAGGTCTCGAACATGGTCTACGACTACCTGAATGAAATCAGCCTTGAAGATATTCATCGCATCCATCAATTACGGATTGAAGATGAACACCGGCCACAGGGAACACAGGCGGCCTGAGGTTTTTCATGTCTTTTTACAGGCGCTCGTAAATGTACCAGGGAGGGTGCATTTACGCCTGATTTTCGTTTACAAGGCAGGGACAGGGATATGCCTCCACAATGTCTTCCGGAATAACGAAGCCTTCAAGCAGGCGGATAAGCTTGCAGTTGAACTTTATCCGGCGTTCGTCCCAACATAGATATCATCCCCTGAAAACGTGCAGCTCCAGTGCTGCAAAACTCGAATCGGTAAGTCCGGTAAAAACACAGTTGTCCCTGATAGTTCCTTCGTATACGTAGTCTGACAAATTCGACGGTATCATCAAGAAACTGTACCTCCGCCCACTCACAATGCTGATGCCCCGTTTTCCTGGCCCTCTCCTTTACGCCAACACTATCCCACCAGAAAAAAATAATTGCAGATAAAACAATAATCAGAATCAAGGAATCCATCAACCATAACCACCCTATATCATGGATAATGTTTTTATATTATCCGGAAAGCCTATTAGTAAGACTAGTAAAACGAGCACGCAAACTCAATGCTGAAGCCCTTTCAGAAGCCTGTCATAAAAGTTTCTCTTGTCACGTTCATTTTAATATTGTAAGTTTACCTGGAGACACAAAGGGATTGTGTATTTTTATCACCATCAGGGAGGATTTACTCATGAACAATTCAGTTCGCACTTACTGCACTATAACATCACTTGTCTTTGCACTAAACGGCACATTATCGGTCGCCAGCGCCGCTATCCGCGCCCCCGGACCCAACGACCTCGTTATTTCAGAAGTCATGGCCAACCCCTCGGCTGTATCAGACCGCGTCGGTGAATGGTTTGAACTTTTCAACCCGACTATTGATTCTCTTGTCTTGAATAACCTGGTTCTCAGCGACAACGGCAGCAATAAGCATCGGATAAATACAGACAATAAACTGCTTATCGACAGTGGACAATATTTTGTGTTGGCTCGCAACGGGGACAGTGAAATTAACGGTGGTATCGTTGCCGATTATATTTACTCGGGGTTCACCCTTAACAACCGCTCGGATGCCATCATTATTTCATCTGATGATGCAGAAATAACCCGGCTTGAATACAATTCCACATTTTCGAAAAACGGCAAAAGCACTGAGCTTCTCTCACTCCCCGACAAAATTGGAAACTATCAGGTAACACCCGACACACTGACATATGGAGCAGGTGATGTGGGGACACCCGGTGCACCAGGATCATCCAAACTGACGGTTTCGGCGGTTCCTGTGCCTGCTGCACTGTGGCTGTTTGGTAGCGGTCTGCTGGGGATTGGCGGTATCGGCAGAAAGAAAAAGATCTGAGTTCTTCGATCAAGCCCATAAAAAAACACGGCCTGTTCAGAGATCTAATTCAGAACAGGCCGTGTTTGCCTATATAACTACGCTTTATTTGTTTGCCAGAGTCTTGAATAAAAGATTGATGCGATTAACAAAACTGGCGGGATCTTCCAGTTGTCCACCTTCACTCAACATAGCCTGTTCAAATAACACATGGGACCAGTCAGAGAAACGTTCCTCATCCGCTTCATCACGCAAGCGTTCTATCAATAGATGATCCGGGTTCACTTCCAGAATGGGTTCCAGGTTAGGTACATTCTGGCCGGCCTGTTTAAGCAACTTCTGCATGTTCAGCGCCATGGCATCTTCTTCAACCACCAGGCAGGAAGGTGAATCAGTCAATCGGTGTGAAATACGCACATCTTTGACCTTATCACCCAAAACATCTTTCATTCGTTTGAGAAGATCTTTGTATTCTTTCTCTGCTTTCTGTGCTTTTTTCTTATCTTCCTTATCTTCCAGATCACCCAGATCCAGATTACCCTTGGCAATAGACACCAGCTTTTTACCATCAAACTCATCCAGATAGGACATCATCCACTCATCAACACGATCATACATAAGCAGAACTTCGATATTCTTCTTGCGGAACAGTTCCAGGTGCGGGCTGTTTTTAGCGGCAGCATAACTTTCTGCCGTCAGGTAATAGATCTTATCCTGCTTCTCCTGCATACGATTGACATAATCATCCAGCGATACGCTCTGTTCATCTGAATCATTATGGGTTGAAGCAAAACGCATCAGCTTGAGTAATTTATCTTTGTTGTCTAGGTCTTCTGCTGGACCTTCTTTGAGAACATTACCGAATTCTGTCCAGAAACTGGCATACTGCTCTGCATCATTCTTTGCCATTTTCTCCAGCATGCTGATGATTTTTTTCACTGTGCCATTTCGAATCGTATCGATCTGACGATTGTGTTGCAGAATCTCGCGGGATATATTCAGCGGCAGGTCATCCGAGTCGACTATCCCGCGAATGAAACGCAGGTAGTTAGGCATCAACTGTTCGGCATCATCCATAATGAAGACACGTTTGACATACAACTTGATACCATAACGTTTATCCCGATCATAGAGATCGAACGGTGCTCGCTTCGGTAGGTAAAACAGCGTGGTATAACTCTGGGTTCCTTCCACCTTATTATGAATCCAGATCATAGGATCTTCAAAGTCATGCGCGACATGCTTGTAGAATTCCTTGTACTCTTCGTCGTTAATTTCTGACTTGGGTCTTGTCCATAAAGCTGAACCTTTATTGGCCGCTTCCATTTCATCCGTTAGCTCACCCTTGTCATCCAGCTTGGGCATCAGGATGGGCATGGAAATATGATCTGAATATTTGTTGATAATGGAGCGCAGGCGATAAGGCTCACAGAATTCGGCTTCGTCTTCACGCAGATGCAGGGTAATACTTGTGCCCCGCTGTTCCCGCTCGATCGTTTCCAGACTGTATTCGCCTTCACCGGTAGATTCCCAGGATACACCATGTTCGTGACCCAGCCCGGCACGGCGCGTTTCGAGAGTCACCTTATCAGCAACAATAAACACGGAATAAAAACCCACCCCGAACTGACCAATCAGGTTGGCGTCCTTGGCCTGATCGCCAGTCATGTTGTCAAGAAATTTGCGTGTACCCGAATTGGCGATGGTGCCAATATTCTCAGTCACTTCCTGACGATTCATACCAATGCCGTTATCAGAAATCGTGACCGTGCGAGCGTCCTTGTCATAAGTCACCTGGATTTTCAGTTCACTGTCATTTTCAAACAGGGCATCATCCGCCAAGGCCTCGAAGCGCAGTTTGTCACAGGCATCGGAAGCATTGGAAATTAGCTCCCGCAGAAAAATTTCCTTATTGGAATACAGCGAGTGAATCATCAGATTCAGCAACTGTTTGACCTCGGTCTGGAAACTCAGGGTTTCCTTATGCGTTTCTATACTCATCTTTACTAGACTCCCGGATAAACCTAAGCAGTTAAAATATATGATATTTTTCTAAGAAATGGATTTGCACTGGATATGGAGTCAGGTTCCACTAATTTCAAGACCCCGCGCTGGTTGATTTATCCTTTCGTTACATTTTCGTTAAAGCAATCATCAGTTTGCCGCCGAATACTCCTGTTGCAATCCAGGCAAAATAGTGACAAATTATCCTTCACTTAACGGTATAGCTCGGTAATTGGAGTCCATTCAGGCGGTGGCTGGCTGAAAACGGCCTGAAAACAATGCGGACAAAACACTATGTTAGTCATTCTTATCCTGATCTCTATTTACCTCGCCTGGCTGGCTTTCTCGTTGCGAAAGATCAAAGTGGGCTATTCTTTGTTCGCTGGAATAACCTCAGTGTTAACAGGTTTCTTGGCGCTTGGTGGTTTCTTCGGTTTCCTGTAGACTTTTGCGCCCATGATTCATCCTGACATTACGAGAGGGATCCCCCATGTCTGACGCCAGACTGCCACTGATAATCGAGCCCGAACAACTAACATCCGCACTTGCTCAGCGGGATCTGCTGCTCGTCGATCTTTCCCAGGCAGCCACCTATGTGCAATATCATTTACCTGGGGCGGTTTTCCTCGACTATAGCTGGATTGTGCGCATCGAACACCCACGCATGGGACTGCTACCCCTCAAAGAGCAGCTCAGCCATGTACTTGGCGCACTGGGGATGACAGAGAATACCCATGTGGTCACCTATGACGATGAAGGTGGCGGCCGAGCCTGCCGTTTTCTCTGGACCCTGGATGCCATCGGTCATAAAAATCATTCGCTGCTCAATGGCGGCCTGCAGGCCTGGATCAATACGGGTTTTGAGAGCAGCAGCAAAATATGCTACCCAACACCCGATGAAGATTATCCTGTCTCCTTCAGCGATAAACCGGTTGCCAGCCGCCAGTACATTCTGGATCACATCAATGATAGTCAGGTTGCCCTGCTTGATTGCCGTAGCGAGAAAGAATACTTGGGGACAAAGGTGTTAGCGGCGCATGGCGGTCATATTCCGGGGGCTGAAAATATTGACTGGGTTAATGCAATAGACAAACAACACGATCTGCGTTTAAAACCCGAAAATGAATTACGCCAGATGCTGGAATCTCGCGGCATCAGCCCGGATAAAACCGTGGTCACTTACTGCCATAGTCACCATCGCTCAGCGCATACCTATATCATGCTCAAATCCCTGGGCTATGAAAAGGTGAAAGGTTATCCCGGCTCCTGGTCGGACTGGGGCAATGAAGCCAATACCCCGATTGAAAAAGAATAAATACAGGGGATAGAATATGTGAATGCTCCACTGGCTAAATCCGGAGAGTTCAGGAATCAGCCTCGGTGCAACTACCCCTCATCCCGACCCGGCAAAACCGTTCGCCCTGAGCTCATCGAAGGGTGAATAGCCATGAATATTGATATTTCATGCCTAGGGTATCCCCACAAATATTTTTTCTTTTATTTATTTAATTTTAGGCCTTATTTTGTGGGATAACAGCAGCTCGATCATCTTTCGTCCCTGTGCGCTGTCCCAGTCCCGCCCGCCGATAACCCGGCCAATAAATTTGCCATCACGACCAATCAGGTAACTGGTTGGCAGGGCACGAATTTCATAATTTTTTCGCACTGCACCTGCGGTATCCAGCAGGATTGGAAAACTGTAATGTCCTTCCTTGATAAACGTCTCGACCCGCCGCAGGTTGTCCCGATCGGTGGATAGAGCCAGCACAACCAGTCCCTTGTCACGATAGCGTTGCCATAAATTTTCCAGGGCAGGCATCTCGCTGCGACAGGGTGCACAAAAACTTGCCCAGAAATTCAATAGCACCAGTTTGCCGCGATAATCCGACAAACGCACATTAGCCAGCTTAAGATCCGGCAGGGTAAAATCCGGCGCTGACAGACGTGCCCTCGGCACAGTTATTTTCATACTGCTCAGCGCCTGTGGCAGGCCAGCCGCACCAGCGTAAACCTGCATCGGCACTAACATGTACAGACAGCATGCACATAGCAATATGTAAAGATATGCCTTCACGAATTGACTACCGGGCATGTGCATCAAGATACCCCATGATCTTCTTACGTTGCGCCTCGGTCAGGGGCGGATACTTCCGTTCCTGCCTGCGTTTGTCCATCACCGCAACCAGATCTTTCCAGGCTGCCGCGTTTAAGCGTTTAGGGTGGGGTACCGAATGACAAGCACCACATTGTTCAATATAAACACCCGCAGCCTCCGTCTGAGCATCAGGCAGATAAGAGTGTGGCTTATCTGTCTCAAGCGCGCAGCCCGTCAGCAATAACAATACGAGCGCCAACGCAACAGAACTATATTTCAATATGCTATTTATTTTCATCTCAGAACCCCAGTTTGCTGTCAGATCCAGCCGCCTTACCCAGACCATAACGAACACTCTTCTTGCTCGGTATTTCGAGATACCATGTCAACATGAGACGATAGTCCTGTTCAAGCTGGGGCCCGTTCAGGTTGCGATAGAGGGGCAGACCGAGAGAGAATTCAACGATCTGCAAAGGTACCGGCTGCCATTGCAACCCCAGCGTAGCAAACACCTGGGTGCCGCCATAACTGCCTGTATTCCACAATGGTGTCATATAGGGTGACGCTGGATCACCCTGGGTCGTACGACCTGAAGCACCTGTGACCGCTTCATCCATTTCTCCACGAATTTTCCCTTTGTATTCTCCATTCAACTGAAACTGCAACAGGGTGTCATAACGAAACTGATACATGGTGTATAAATCCAGATGGAATTCATCACCCAGCCGGTAGTGACGTTTATTATCATACAAGCGTGCAATATAGGTCGCATTGGCACCCCACCAAAGTGGTGAACGGGAACCCTGATACAAAAGACCGATTACGGGATCAAAGGTGCCTGAGCCCAGTTGCATACTATAAGGCAAAAGCTCACGCTGACGCATGGCCAGAGGGTGCGTGGTATTATGCTCGTCAATCGAGCCTGTCGGCACGCTCAGACCAAACAATAATGAGGACTCGCGTTTCGGAATTAGAGGATCATCAGCAAACAGCAGGAATTTACCCATTAGCATGGTATCCGCAAGACCCTCGGATTTCATTTCAAAGCCTTGCTGCCCGGTACTCGCTTGCATCATACTGTTAAATTTCATATCCATAGAATTCTGTTTGTACATCAGCATCACGCCGGCAAACAGTTTCTTGCTGAAACTATAGCCGGTCGAGATATTTAACATATTCATATCCATTTTCGTTGGTACCGCCATGAACTTGCCGGTCGCCTGTCCCATCATGGTCGGCATACCCAGTAAATCATCGGGATTGATGCTATTCGTACCATCCCGCAATCCTTCCATATGCATCAGCATGGGACTGATTTTTACCCGGTATTCATACGTCTCGGGTATTCCACCACCAAGAATATTCATCGGCATATTGCCGCCACATTTGCCACAGCAGAGTCCGACATAGGCCTGTACGTTAGCGGAACCTAATACCGCCAGCACTCCGGCTACAGCAGACAAATATTTGATCGGTTTCATTATGTTCCTGCCAGTTGTTAGAATAAGCGATATGCATACTAACAAGGCAAACTGGCGTCGAGAATGTGACATAGTGTCGCGCGACAATTTGTCGCATCTTCTGTTTTTTATCCCGCTACGCACATGTTAAACTTGCGCAGCCTTCTTTTGCTTCGCAGTATCGGCATCGGCGCACAAGCACTGGTGATCATGCTGGCACGTTACGGCTTTGATATAAATCTGCCACTCACACCCCTGTTTATCATCCTTGGCTTGCTGAGTATCTGGAACCTCTATAGCTGGTTACAGTCCAGATATACTCATCCTTATAATGAGTTGTATTTTTTTATTCAGCTCATCATCGATGTGCTTGCCTTAAGCGCGATACTCTATTTTACCGGCGGCGCTACCAACCCTTTTACCTGGCTGTTTCTGCTACCCATCATTATCGCCGCCACGACTCTGCCTGCTTTTCAAATCTGGACTTTGGCGCTCATCACCATTGCCGCCTATTCGCTATTAATGCATTATTACCTGCCACTGGACTATGTACATCCGAATTATAATAGTGACTTTAACCAGCATATTTTGGGTATGTGGTTCGGATTTATATTCAGCGCGGTAACTGTTGCCTACTTTATTAGTGATATGGCCAGAAACCTGCGCCAGCGTGACTGGCGGCTGGCCGAAGCGCGGGAACAGCAACTGCGGGATGAACGGCTGGTAGCCCTGGGAACGCTGGCCACGGGAGCCGCCCATGAGCTGGGAACGCCGCTGGCAACCATGACCATCATTAGTGATGAACTCGAAGATGAATATGATTCGACTCGTTATCCTGAACTAAACAGGCAGCTGGGTATTATTAATGAACAAATAAAACGTTGTAAAACAGCACTCTCCACACTCTCTGCATCGGGCGGAGAAATCCGGGCGGAATCAGGGAGGGCTATCCCGGTACAGGATTACCTGTTACAAATCATCGAACAGTGGCAGGCTCAACGCCCCGGCATTGATTTTACGCAACATTTCATACCCGATAACAGGCCTGTTCTCATCCTCGCCGATCAGACCCTGAGCCAGGCGCTGATTAACATTCTGAATAATGCGGCAGATGCCAGTCCCGAAGCCGTATCATTTCAGGCTCGCTGGGATACAGATAAACTGGAAATCCGGATCAGGGATCGGGGTGAGGGTTTATCTGCACTCGCCTCGAACAGGCTCGGCAAAGAGCCCTATAGTTCAAAACAGCAGGGTCTTGGGTTAGGACTGTTTCTGGCACATGCGACTATCAAGCGCCTCGGGGGAAACATCACCCTGTTCAATCGTGAAGAAGGCGGTGTCTGTACTTTCATCAGCCTGCCACTCGAAGATTTAATAACCGCGACGAGATTATGAAACGCACTGACAAACAGGATAAGCACCCGGCAAAACTCATCGTTATCGATGATGATGAAACCTTTGCCCAGGTCCTGAGCAATGCACTGGCAAAACAGGGATTCGACACGCTTCATGCTCTGGATTGCACTCAGGCGCTGAGGCTGGCACAACAAATGCGACCTGATTACGCTATTGTTGACCTGCGTATCGGACAGGAGTCGGGGCTCAGCCTGATTCAACAATTAAAATCACTGAATCCCGATATGTATATTCTGATGCTGACCGGTTATGCCAGTATCGCCACAGCGGTAGAAGCAATTAAACTGGGCGCCGCCCATTATCTGACCAAACCGGCCAACACTCATGAAATTCTCAATGCATTACAGAAACATGATGCCGATGCAGGCATAGAACCTTCACCACATCCTCTGTCCGTCAAACGTCTGGAATGGGAACATCTGCAAAAGGTACTACTGGATCATGCTGGTAATATCTCCGCCGCCGCCCGCGCACTGGGCATGCACCGGCGCAGCCTGCAACGCAAACTGGCGAAGAAACCCAGCCGGGAGTAGACCAATATCATCACAATAAAACTTCAGTGACGTATGCGTCTCGATTTATGCCTTCTCAGCAGCGAATAACACCCGTAACAATACCCAAAATCTGCACTTCCTCATTACATAGATAAATGGCATCCATCTCTGGATTAGCCGGCTGTAAGCGGATACCCTCACGTTCGACGTAAAACTTTTTCAGAGTGACGGTTTCACCATTGATCATGGCAATCACCGACTCACCATTAGCAGCGCTTTCACGTTTCTCCACCACGATGATATCGCCGTCCTGAATATTGTCATCCACCATGGAGTGACCACGCACCCTCAACGCATAGCTGTTTTTACGCACCATATTGGCGGGCACGGCCACGCGTTCATGCTCATCATTGAGATCAACCGGCTGCCCGGCCGCTACCCAACCCAGCAGCGGAATCTCCTGCAAGGGTTCTTCAGACACATCAAAAGTTTCAATTTGAGGAATCCAGACAGGACGATTGTTCTTTGGAATCAGATAATTAATATTATTCATTGAAGTGTTTTCCCTGTTTTTTTACAAACCATAGCCGGTTCTGGAGACAATTTCAATGCTATTGAAATGCAATGTAGATTGAATCCTCAGCATACTATCTTGATGCCGCTAACAAACTGGTGATACTCTGCTGCCCACACAATAGTTTAAAACAGTTTCATTTTTATCTGTAACCTAGGTAAGTGATGCCACTTTCAACCCTCAACTCACGGTTTTCCATGTTCGCATCCTTTTCTGAACGTCTGTTTGCTCTGCTGCAAATGATTCTGCCGCATCATTTCCTCTCCCGCATCATGCTCCGACTGACTCGTAGTCACGGGCTTTTCCCGCGTCTGTTCACGCCCTGGTTCATCCGCCACTTTAATATTGATATGAGTCAGGCAGATGAGCCAGACTGGCACCAGTATGAAAATTTCAATCAATTCTTTACCCGCAAACTCAAGCCTGATGCGCGCCCCATTCAGGGCGATGAAAAAGGTCTGATCTGTCCTGTGGATGGCTGTGTCAGTCAAATCGGGACAATCCGTGCGGATCGTATTTTTCAAGCCAAGGGCCACGATTATTCGCTTGCTACCCTGCTCGGGGGTGAACGTTCATGGTCAACAACCTTTGCCGATGGCGAGTTTGCCACCCTGTACCTGTCGCCCCGCGATTATCATCGCATCCATATGCCCATTGAAGGCAAACTGATCGAGGTCATCCACGTACCCGGCCGTCTGTTCAGCGTCAACCCTGCTACAGCACGCACCATCCCCGGGTTATTCGCCCGCAACGAGCGGGTCGTCTGCCTATTTGAAACCCCTGTCGGTCCCATGGCCATGGTGCTGGTAGGCGCAATCTTTGTCGCCAGTATCGAAACCGTCTGGCAGGGTGTCGTCACTCCCCCAGCAGGTCGACAACGACAACGCTGGGACTACCGTGAACAAAATATCGGGCTAAAAAAAGCGCAGGAAATGGGACGATTCAATATGGGCTCTACCGTGATTTTGCTGTTTGGCAAAAATCGTATGCACTGGGATGACAACATCAAGGCCACCACACCGCTACAGATGGGGCAACAGCTGGGGCAACAGCTGGGGCAAAGGGTCGATCATTCCTGAACCCGTATCCAGCCTTCACGTCAGGCAAACAAAGAAAAAGAAGAACCTGTTGGGCTTCACTACCGTTCTGCCCAAGCTGCATTTAATTTTGGCGATACCCGTACCAGCAGGTTGACGCAGAACAATGCAAAACCCGGCATTTCAAAATGACGCTTACAAAATCGTTGCCACCAGCGCCTTCAACTCTTCCGGCGAAAAAAGTTCAACCGCATCTGGCACAGAAGGCGTATAAAGCGTGAAGTAGTGGGAAAACAAATCAAGACGTTCTCTGGCCGAGAGCTGAGCAATCGCAGAAATATCAATATTTAAACGCAGCAGCGCAGCCTGGGTAGCCTTGTAGTGTTCTTCTACGGCCTTTAACCGCAGACTGACATTCTCAATCATCCCGGCTTCGGGAACTTCGCCATTAAGCATCTTGAAACCCATGGCACAAGCTTCCGCATGCAGAATTACCACCTCTCGTCCGGCATTTCTGAGGTTAATGATCTGCTTTCTGATAAAGGGATTTTTGAACGTGGGCAACATTTTTTCTGTAGTGCCTGTGGTGTTGATTCCAGTATCCATACTTTATGTTTTCGGGCGCAGACGGAAAATCATTAATAATTTTTCGTCTTGAAAGCTCAGTTGCCTCCCCCTAAGCCCGCTCCTGGGCAAAAGACAGCACCGCCGCAATATCCGTCTTGCCCGCAACCAGCATCAGCAGGCGATCAAAACCCAGGGCTACGCCACTGCAATCAGGTAAGCCCTGCTCCAGGGCAGCAAGAAAATGTGCATCGAGCGGCATAACCTGCTGCCCCGCCTGCAGTCTGTTCCGATTTTCTGCCTCAAAACGCTGACCCTGTTCAGCCGCATCAGCCAGTTCGTGGAAGCCATTAGCCAGCTCCATACCATTGAGATAAAGCTCGAAACGCTCGGCCACTTGTCCCCGAATCTGTGCCAATGCAGCCTGAGAAGCCGGATAGTCATAAATAAACACCAGACAGTCGCGCGGCAGTGCTGGCTCCACTACATGGCTCATCAGCAAATCCAGCCAGGCATCATACTCATCGCCCAGTGCAGGAACATCCAGCCCGTAATGTCGCGCACAGTTCTGCAATGCCGCCACATCGGCATTCAGTGGATCAAGATCGGCAAAGCGCAGCAAGGCCTCCTGATAACTGAAATACTGTGTATCCTTGAGAACTAAGCACTCACTACCCGGCTCCCGCACTAGCTCTCGTAGTAACGCATCCACCTCTTCCATCAAAGCACGTAGATCAAAACCGATGCGATACCATTCCAGCAGGCTGAATTCCGAATTATGTCGTCGCCCGACCTCCCCTTCACGGAACACCTTACAGAGCTGATAAATAGACCCGCTACCCGCTGCCAGCAGACGCTTCATGGGAAATTCAGGTGAGGTGTGCAAATAACGCATCTGACCTCCCGTCGAACCGGGAACAGCAAAACTATGAATATGGGGATCCGGCGTCGCGGCCAGGGATAGCAACGGTGTCTCCACTTCCCAGACATCACGGGCGTGAAAAAAAGCCCGTGTCTGCGCAAGCAGGCGGGCTCGCAAACGAAGGGCATCGAAAGAAGCGGAGGGCAGCCAGCCAGACATATAATCAGCGCCTAATCTACCTGGGTCGATTCCTATTTAATCCTTGGCCCGACTGACATATTCACCTGTACGGGTATCAACCTTGATCATTTCACCCTCTTCGATGAATAGAGGCACCCGCACCACGGCACCGGTTTCACAGGTTGCCGGTTTGCCACCGCCACCCGAGGTATCACCCCGCAGGCCTGGATCGGTTTCGCTTATTTTAAGAATCACATGATTGGCTGGTGTCACTGCAATAGGATTGCCGTTCCATAAGGTAACTGAACAAATATCCTGTTCTTTCAACCATTTGATAGCATCGGTCACAGCATTTTCATCCGCACCCACTTGCTCATAGGTATCCGGATCCATGAAATACCAGGCATCACCATCGTTGTAGAGATACTGCATATCGGTATCGAGGACATCCGCCGCTTCAACCGATTCACCAGACTTGAATGTTTTCTCCAGTACCCGTCCGGTCTTGAGATTACGGATCTTGACCCGATTGAAAGCCTGCCCTTTGCCCGGTTTAACGAATTCATTTTCAATAATGCTGCAGGGATCGCCATCAAGCATCAGCTTCAAGCCGCTGCGAAATTCATTGGTACTGTATGTTGCCATGTAAGCCTCGATTATGCTGTTATGCTGTGCTGATGCACTTATCCCGGATATCTTATAAATTCATTCCATCATCGTACAAATTTGTGGAACATCCGAGCTACTACGAAAAGAAGCCATGATACCGAAAACTACCCGACTTTTGCAGATCCCTGAGGCTCAAATCCTGGAAACAACGGGGGAGACATCCCAAAAAGAAGATAAAAGCTGGCAAAAGCAGCAAGCTGAGGCTTTTCGTGAGCCCGCCGAACTTCTCCGGCAACTGGCCTTGCCTGCATCTCTGCTGGCATCAGCACAGGCTGCCAGCAGCCACTTCAGCTTACGCGTTCCCGAGGCCTGGCTTGCACGCATCAAAACCGCTAATCCTGACGACCCCTTGTTGCGCCAGATCCTCCCGGTTGCAGAAGAACTGGAACGTTCGGATGGCTTCAGTACCGATCCCGTGGGTGATCAGGAGGCGCGGGTAGTACCGGGCCTGTTACACAAATATCAGGGACGGGTGCTGCTAATGACCACCGGAGCCTGCGCCATCCACTGCCGCTACTGTTTCCGTCGGCATTATCCCTATGCGGATGACAATTTTTTGACGCAGCTACCGGCCATACTTGATTACATTCGCGCAGACAGCAGCATCCATGAAGTCATTCTTAGTGGTGGCGATCCGCTGAGCCTTAGTAATGAGCGTCTCACCAGCCTGATTCAACAAATTCAGGCTATTCATCACATCAAACGCCTGCGTATTCATACCCGCACCCCGGTAGCACTCCCTGCACGGCTTGATAACGGTCTGCTGGATCTACTCCAGGCCATTAATTTACAAACAGTTATCGTGATTCACTGTAATCATCCCAATGAACTCGATGAACAGGTGCTTAAGACCCTGTCGAACATGCAAAAATGCGGCCTTACTCTATTGAACCAGTCTGTTCTACTAAAAGGCATTAACGATGATGTGGATACTCTCGTTGATCTGAGTGAACGGTTATTCTCAGTCGGCGTATTGGCCTATTACTTGCATCAGTTAGACCGAGTTGAAGGTGCTCAACACTTTGAAGTAGAGGACACAGAGGCCATCGCCCTGCATGATGCGTTACGCCAACGATTACCGGGGTATCTTCTGCCCGGATTAGTAAGAGAGCAGCGTGGAGAAAAGGCTAAAACACCGCTACAGGGACGCTGCCTAACTTAGTGTGCCGGAAGTAATTTGCAACTGAGGTATCCCCACAAAATAATGTCTAAAATTAAACCTAATAAAAGAAATATTCGTGGGGATAACCCAGAATTTGCAGTCTATTTTTATTTCGTAGAACAAGTTCTGAATCAGGTATTTTCAACATCATCTGACAGGGTTCTTCCAAAAAATCAGGTAAAAATAAGACTTTTGTCCGAAATGTGCTCACATTATAACTGATTGACTAATATTTAACCAATTCATTGTATGCAGGGTATAAAAAAATATGCCATAATTTCAAACAGTTAAACTTTTCTGGATGGAGTCTTAGTCTCTAAAATCTGCCATCTGGAATGTCTGGAGAAGATGCGTGGCCAAGCCACTTGACATAGATATTCCCGAACGCAATAAAGCGGGTAAAAGATCATTCAATATTCGTCCGAAAAAGGTCGAACAGTGGCTGAGCGATCTTCCACGCGCCAACCTGGGTGAAACCGCACGTCAACTCTACGATGCCCTGTTAAATGTAAACCAGACAATTTACTCTCACCAGGATCGCCTGCGCTTTCTTGAATCCATGCGCGAACCGGTTCAGTACGTGACCGAATCACTAAAAAAGCATTTCATTGGTGCCAGCTACCCACTGCCGGTTAAAAATCAGAAAATTGCCGCCGCCACCCGTGAAATCCAGATTACCCTGGCCATCGGTTACAAGATTACTATTAGCGACATGCTGGCCAGCACCTTTCTTTTCACCGATAAAAAATTGCTGGCCACTCTTTTACACCGTGCTATAACCTATTACGGCCGCACTCTGCTAACCTCTTATCAGATTTATGCCCCCTGCACCCCTAAAGTCTGGCTGGAACTACACAAACTTTACAACATTGCTGAATCACGCAAGGTTGAAAATCAGCCAATAGCCGACTACCAACGCATCTATGTCGAACGCGCCAGTATCAACGCGGAATACAGTCGAATCCTGCTACTTGCACTCACTTCGCCCTATAAACTACGTCAGGGAGAAGTCAGCAAGATTTACTTCACCCTTGAACGCTGGACCCAACATTGTCACCTCGCAAACATTGATGACTATCGGGATCGGCAAAGCGGCTATTTTGCGGTAATGCTAAATCGGGATGCCCCGCCACGTTCTCTGGCCATGACTCTGCCAGAAAACTGCGATCCGCAACAATGCCGGATACTCAACACCGAAAGTCTGGCTGAGCTTATTCGCGGCGAGATTCAGGATACTGAAGATCTTGGCAATACGACGATAAGTAGCGTTGAGCTATCTCGTCCGGATCTATCGCATGACTTGCTACGCCGTCTGCTAGTCGCCTGGGGCGTGGAAACCAAACGTAATTTTTCACGTAGCCACAAACAGGAAAAGGTGGAAGTCGGTGTCGGTCTGAGTGCTGTTCACAAACACATCAGTCGTCGAAAAAACGCAAAACAGACCGACATTTACAACAATACGGCCCAATTTGAAAGCAGTATCATCGAAAACATCAATGAAGAAAAACCGGATGTCTGGAGCATGGTTTATCCAACCGATCTACCTGGCCTGGCTCCCCTGGTTGAAGAAGAAATCAACCTTGCTACCCCGGAAGATCAAAACAGCCCGACTTCGCCTTCCTATCAAGAGGGCTCCTGGACTATCATTAATGAAAGCGCTGGTGGTTATTGCCTGGAATACCGCAGGGGAAATAGCGCTAAATCCCAGGTCGGTGAACTGATTGGTATTCGCCGCAAAACCAGCAACACCTGGAAGTGGGGCATCGGTGTCATTCGCTGGATGAAATTTTCCAGCTCACGTACCTTGCGTCTGGGCGTCGAAATGTTGAACCCGGATGCTGCTGCGGTGGGTATTCGCTCACGAGGTTCACATGCCAAAACAGCGGCCTGGCAGCGCACCCTGATGTTGCCTGAAATTCCGGCTATCCGACAAGCTGCCAGCCTGATTACCCCTCCCGCCCCCTGGCGGATCGGCAACCAGATTCTTATCAATATCCTTGGCAAAATACTGCCCGTACAACTAACTTCTGTAACCCAGTGTACCGGCCTGTTCAGTCAGTTTCAGTTCAAATTGATTGATCTCAAACATGCTGAAGATGATACACAAGATGTCTCTGGCCATTGGGAATTAGATAAAGACTTCACTAAAATCTGGTCCGTAATGTAAATGACTATTATGAAAGTAATCTATAACGGCAGACCTTAAAGTACTATAATATAGTTATATAAAGTCCTTACTGAGTTCCTCCAAGGTTGTAACGTGTGAATGAAAAAAATCTATTACGAATTCTGACCCTTTTCAATAATTCTGAAGAAGCCGAAACTCTGATCAACATTCTGCGCAATGCAGGACAGATTATCCGTGATATTCGCGTGGAAGATGAGGAAGATCTGCACGCCGCACTGGAAGAAAATCCCATTGACATTATTCTGGCGAAGAAAGAAACGCCGCTTTATAGTGCAAAGCAGGCTATTGAATTTCTACAACGAACCGATCGAGATCTCCCTCTTATCGTCATTACTGAAGCAGGCCACCCGGCCAATGCAATCGAAGAGTTGCGGGCCGGGGCACGCGATATGGTCGCCAGCGACCAACCTGATCGGCTCAGGCATATGGTTAACCGTGAAGTCAGTGATTTGAAAATTCGCCGCGCATTCCGGCGCAATGAACAAATGCTGCTGGAAACAGAAAAACGTACCCGTTACCTTATCGATCAGTCCCGTGATGCCATCGCCTATATTCATGATGGTATGCACATCTATGCCAATAGTGCCTATCTGAAAATGTTCGGCTATGTTGATCTCGAAGATATTGAAGGCGTGCCTATCCTGGATATGGTTAGCACCGATGATCACCCTGCCTTCAAGGATTTTTTGCGTAAATACGCCAAAGGCCAGAATACCGAAGATACCATTGAAGTTGAAGGCAAACAGGTCGATGGAAACCACTTCAACATTATCATGGAATTTTCCCGCGCCAGCATGGAAGGTGAAAGTTGCTCACAGATTATCATTCGTGATCGCTCCGGCAACGAAGAACTGGAAAAACGCCTGCATAGTCTAAGCAAACAGGACTTGCTTACCAACCTGTATAACCGCCCTCATTTTCTCGAACAGATCAACAAACTACTCGGCCTCTCCGTCGAAGGCAAAGCGCACGGTGTCTTGATGTTTATCGCTATCGATAAATTCGACAGTATCCGCGAGGCTGTCGATATCTCCGGTGCCGACCTGTTGCTGGCTGATATTGCTAATTTACTGAAAACCCAGATCGGCAGCAACTGCATTCTGGCGCGCTATGAAGGTTCGGTATTCAGCTTGTTACTATACAATATCGATATCGAACAGGCCGAAGAAATAGCCGATATGCTCTGCAAAGCCGTTCACGAACATACTTCCGATATCAATGGGAAACTGATAAATACCACCGCCAGCATCGGTATCATGCATATCAACGAAACCATCAGTAATAGCCATGAATGTATCAGCCGCGTAGAAAAAGGCTGTAGCGCGGCACGGAAAGCCGGGGGGGATCAATATTTTGTCTATAACCCGGCCATTGCCGAACTGGCTGAAAAAGAAAAAGTCAGCCAATGGGCATTCCTGATCAAAGAAGCTCTCAAACAGAATCACTTCCATCTTCTGTTTCAGCCCATTGTCAACCTGCATGGTGAACCTGGTGCCCACTATGAAGTTCTGGTGCGAATGCTGGATAAAAGTGGTAATGAACTTACACCCAATAAATTTATGCCGGCGGCCAATGCTGCCGGTCTGACAAAATATATCGACCGCTGGGTAATTGCCAATGTTTTTAAATTATTAATTGAACGGGAAAAACAAGGGGTACTGACACGTTTCTTTGTCAAGGTATCCGGAAACTCGCTGATTGATCCGGAATTCATTCCCTGGATCAGTGAACGCATTCGAGCGCTACGATTAACAACTAAAAATCTGGTCTTCGAACTGGATGAAGACACGGCGCTTAATCACCTTAAACCCGCCAAGGTATTAATCGATAGCCTTCGACAGCTGCACTGCCACACGGCACTGCAGAACTTTGGCATAGAAAGCAATACTATGGAATCGCTTAAGCAGCTAAAAGTTGACTATATCAAGCTGCATTACGATCTCATTCACAATCTGGCGCAGAGTGTCGAGAACCAAGAAAAGGTCATGGCTATTACCAACGCCGTTGCGGAAAAAAATATTCTTACCATTGCCTCTTTTGTCGAAGATGCCAATAGCCTGGCTCTGCTCTGGCAATGCCGGGTTGACTTTATTCAGGGGCATTTCTTGCAGCGCCCGGATGCAAATCTCAATTATCGTTTCGAGGATGCGTTCTAGAAATAAGGCGTCAGTGCCAATCTAGATTGGGCTTCATTTTATTTAGCCCAACGATGCGGGACACTGTCCGCCAATAAAGACAAAAGCATTTGTTGTTGTGTGCTGTGTGTGCCTGAGGCACATCAACATAAAATATTGGCGTTCATTGGCGGACAGATAAGCCTTTGGCTTTTAAAAAATATTCGTGGGGATATCCCAGCGCTTAATCAGCAACCTTTCTCATCCAGCAAATGCGACACTAACCCGTCCGCCAGTTTTGGCTCAAACCAGGTCGACTTGGGCGGCATAACTTCATTCGCATCGGCCACCGCCATTAGATCGCCCAGTATCGTAGGATGAAAGGAAAAAGCCACTGCCATCTCACCTGAGTTTACCCGTTTTTCCAGCTCAGCCAGACCTCGAATACCGCCGACAAAATCAATACGTTTGTCCACACGTGGATTATCAATACCCAGCAAGGGGCTAATCAGATTATTCTGCAACAGACTGACATCGAGCTTTCCTACCGGATCATTATTATGCGGCACCAAATCCGGTTTGATTGTCAGCCGGTACCAGGTTCCGCCCAGATACATACCAAATTCCTGTGTACGATCCGGTGAAACAGCATTCTCACTTTTTTCAGCAACAAAACTTTTTTCTATCGCTGCGAGAAAATCAGACTCACTCATACCATTGAGATCTTTTATCACCCGGTTGTAATCCAGGATCTTCATCTGATCATCAGGAAAAATCACCGAAAGAAAATAATCTGATGCCGTCGTTGCCTGTCCCTCCTGCCGACGCATGGCGGCCACACGGGAACCTGCGGCAGAGCGGTGATGACCATCAGCAATATACAGACAGTCCATCGCATCGAAAGCATCTGTCAGCGTTTGAATATCATCGGCATCATTGACCACCCAGAGAGTGTGCTGCACGCCATCATCGGCTTTCAAATCATATTCCGCCACATTGGTTGCCACTTTCGCAACCACCTTATCCACCACATCGCTATGACGATAGGTAAGAAATACCGGCCCGGTCTGCGCATTCAGGGCATCGATTTGGCGCACCCGGTCGTCCTCTTTATCCGGACGAGTGAATTCATGTTTGCGAATACGGTTGCTATCGTAATCGCCCACCGAGGCCACCGCCACCAGCCCCGTCTGCACATGCTCGCCCATGATCAGCCGATAGACGTAGTAACAGGGTGACGCTTCACGAAACAGAATATTCTCTTTGATCAATCGTTGCAGATTTTGTGCCCCCTGGGCATAGACCTGCGGCGAAAAGGGATCGGTACCTTCCGGCAGATCAATCTCCGGTTTGGAAATATGCAAAAAACTATCGGGGCGACATTTTACCCGGATACGAGCCTCTTGTGTATTCAGTACATCGTAGGGGGGCGCAATAACATCAGCAACATGTTCCTGAACAGGGCGCAGGGCAGCAAAAGGGCGAATCAACGACATGGCAATTTCCTCAAAATTAGCTTCGCCGGCATTGTATATGATGCGAGTGCCGCAAAACAGCATCAGCCTTGTCCAATATGAAATGAGCCTGAACGCTGTGCGTGTTTCCAGCATAAAATGAGCCTGAAAGCCCTGAAATTGGTTAAAAGTCGTTCATCATTACC
>VAOX01039310.1_pt1 | contig 45870 bp, 47 predicted proteins | sample 3393891 | NCBI WGS metagenome assembly VAOX01 (sample SAMN08290429, study PRJNA428436) | hydrothermal vent metagenome | isolation source: Deep-sea hydrothermal vent chimney | place: Indian Ocean: Southwest Indian Ridge | depth 2822 m m
AAATATAAATATAAATATAAATAAGCATAGCGTTATTCCTGACCCCATCACGATCAATCATGCCATAAATATAAATGCCAGGATATTTTTTAAATAGGCTGTAAGGAATCAGGCAGTCACAGGGTCTGTTATTAAGTACGTCCCTCGTATGCCGCTTGATCAACGGGATATGAGATCATAAATGGCCAAGAACAAGTCAAATTGATTCAAGGTTTTCAGTTACAAATAACAATCCGATTATTTTGGAGGATATTAATGAACAAAGAAAAAATTATCAAAGGGGCTATTGCTGGGTTAATGGCTGCTGGAGTTAGTCTTGCATCAACGCAAACCTTTGCGGCCAAAAAAGGATTTGAAAAATGTGCTGGCGTAGTAAAAGCTGGTATGAATGGCTGCGGTAATGCCCGTCACGGCTGTAAAGGCAAAGCTAAAAAAGATGGCATGGCGGATGAATGGCTCTATGTACCTATCGGCACTTGTAAAGCCATTGTTGGTGCGAAACTTTTTGTCAAAAAGAAGTAATGATAACACGTCCTGGGACTAATCAACGTACAGGAAAATCAAGCCTGCTTCAGGGGACTGGAGTAGGCTTACGTCCTCAACACTTTACGCATATCATCAACTCGCATCCTGATGTAGCCTGGTTCGAGATTTTAGTTGATAACTATATTAATAAAGGTGGCATCGTAAAACACCACCTCTACGCAGTTGCTGAACATTATCCTCTGTCCAGCCATGGTGTTGGAATGTCATTAGGTTCAACAGATTCATTAAACTTTGATTATCTAAGGTCCCTCAAAACGCTTATCAATGAGCTCCAGATCACACAAGTATCTGAACACCTATGTTGGACAAGTAAGCATGGATTATACAGTCATGAATTACTCCCCATGCCATACACTGCCGAGGCCGTACAACACATAGCAAATAGAATAATTCAGGTCCAGGAATACCTGGGACGTCAAATTCTTATAGAAAATGTCTCGAGTTACATGACTTATTCTGAGTCAGAGATGACTGAGTGGGAATTTTTGATTGAGGTCCTCAATCGTGCTGACTGCTATCTCTTGGCGGATATCAATAATATTTTTGTGAGCGCCAACAATCATCAATTTGATCCCTATGAGTATATCAACGCCATCCCTGCAGAGAAAATCAAAGAAATCCATCTGGCAGGATTCGAAGACATGGGAAAATACCTTCTAGATACACATGGGGCGCCAATAGATGAACAGGTATGGGCACTATTTTCACACGCCATTAACCTATGGGGAGCAAAGCCAACCCTAATCGAATGGGATAATGATATTCCTGATTTTAATATTTTGCTTGGTGAGGCAACCACCGCACAACTTATTTTAGACAGGGATAACAATGCTTGCGCAATTACAACAACAAATCATTTTTGAACTGACACAAAAAAACGGCTGCCGTGCTGACAGCTATGCTAAGTCATTAGCATTATTGGCAGCTCATCACTTATCACCCTCTGAACAACTTGATATCTACAATAGCTCCATCTTAAGTAGCTTAAACAATACCCTAAAAAAAATATATGCGGTGTGTGCTCACCTAATGGGGCATAAGCACTTTGCACATACAACGGAAAAATACATCGCGACACAGGCCTCATCCAGTCCTGACTTAAATCTCTACGGAGAAAAATTTCCGTTATTTATAGAAAAAACTGTGACAGTCAATCATCTAAAGTGTCTCGCTGATATCGCACGTATCGAGTGGAGCTGGAATACCGCATACGACTCAGCAGACGAATCAGCGCCTCCGATAGCTGAACAAATTGCACGTTTAGAGGATTCCGAATTTTTAGATATTATTTTCTGCCTACCGACAGCTGCCACCTTAATCAGCTCTCACCATCCCGTCCTTGATATCTGGAATACTTGCCACCGACAATACGCCACAACGAGCAAACCTTTTGGCAAGCATAAGACCTACTTAATAATCCACCGCCATGAACTAAATACAAAAATCGATCAACTAAGTAAACTGGAATTCGATTTTTTACACTTAATTCGGGCTGAGAAAACGCTGGGTGAGATCGTGGAAACCCTGAATAACACTAGTAGCGACTTTTCACTTAATACCCTGCTATTAAATGCGAATCATAAAGGCTGGTTATTCACGATAAAATAAGGAATGACAATTCAGACTAAACCACTTCCTAACACAGGCAATCAAGTGCTGAGTTTCTGTCCTTAAGCTGAAGGCTACCAAGACTTTTTAGATCTCAGCTTTTTAAGCACCCATATATAAATCACAATATTACTCAGTAAAACCAATGCGCCAAGCAGCATCTGAATTTGTGGCGTTAATTCATGCGGATAGATGACAGGCAGGAGGTAATGTTCAACAAAGCCACCGGAGTAACCCGAGCCACCCGCCATATTCCTTAAATAATTTTCAGTGGAAGTTAATGGGCAAGTCCAGTGCATAAGCTCTACAAACACACCCCACAACGCAGCTGGAATATGATAATAGACAACCCATTTTTGTACTAATATGAGCAAACCGCCGAAAATCACAAACAGAATAAACAACATGTGAAAAATAAGAACTAGATCTGCCAATATTCGGGTTAACATTTAGTATCTCCACATTAAGCATCGATAATAAATACAATCAACATTAAAAACATCACAGAACGGTCATATTATCCAATACGCGCCCGATCAATGCCATACCAGGCAATAATCAGCGCGACAAAGCTGACTCCCGCAGAAATATAGAACACTAACTGACCACTAGATAGCCCTCCCAACTGATTCGCAAATAGATAACCGGCATACAGGCTACCAATCGCTCCTCCTAAACCGAAAGAGATACTGCTATACAATGCCTGCCCCCTCCCCTGATGAGAACCGGTAAAATAATGATGAATTAACACTATTGTCACCGCATGCATAATACCAAAACTCGCCGCATGGAATAATTGTGAACCAAAGACCGTATAAAAATGCTGCGGGAATGAGGCCAATATTATCCAGCGAATAACAGTTAAACCTATCGCAGCAATAATTAACTGACGCGGACTATAACGCTTAAGCAACCGCTGCATAAACATAAACACTACAATTTCAGCGATAACCCCCAGAGCCCATAAAAAACCTATTTCACTCGCACTGTATCCCCAGTCATTTAAATAGCGTGTGAAAAATACATAATAGGGTCCATGACTTGCCTGTACTAAAAATACCGCCAAAAATAGATACACCACTTCTCGCCGACGCAATATATTTTTTATCGGTTCTCTATCAAGCTTTAAATGACCCGCAGCACTTTCAGGCACGGTAAGACTGCTCAACCAAATTCCAGTAAACAAAATAATGAGCACTACCGGTAACAAACTAAAAGGCGCGTCTTTGTAGCCTGAAAATATCCACTCATAAACACCAATATCAGAGGATACAACATCAAGCCTTTGACCCATCCAGGTCACTACTTGCATAGTATCAAATACATGGCCTAACCAAATCACCGTAATGATAAACCCAACCGAACCCCAGATACGAATTGAATTATAACGATAGGTTTTATCACCCAGGTGAGTCATGGTGGTCGCTTCAAACTGTGGCAGCGAGGCATTCCAAAAAAAACTAAACGTCGCCATAACAAGCGCCATCCACCAGAAGCCTTGGCCGAAAAATACGCCTGCAAAACAAACTACACTGAGTAACGAAGCAAGTCGAACGATGGCAATACGCTTACCGGTATGATCTGCTATCCAACCCCAAATATTGGGTGAAATCACCTTGGTAATCATAATCACCGCCATTAGCTCCCCTATATCAGCGTTACTAAATCCTAGTGATTGTAAATACGGGTTCCAATAAGGAATTAATGCGCCCAAAGACGCAAAATAGAAAAAATAGAACCCTGATAGACGCCAATACGGCATTGAAATCCTGATGTTAGTTGAACTGATTGAAGAGAATAATATCCCAATAACTTGATTAGACTGGTTTGGTGGGGGCAGTCACATCCGCATTCTGGCCGCGATTTCGTAAATAGTGATCCATAAGACAAATTGCCAGCATCGCTTCAGCAATAGGGGTAGCACGAATACCTACACAGGGATCATGTCGCCCTTTTGTAATAACTTCTACTGACTGGTTACTACGATTAATTGTTTTACCAGGCAATCGTATACTAGAGGTTGGCTTAAGGGCAATCGACACAAGAATATCCTGACCGCTGGAGATCCCTCCGAGTATACCGCCTGCATTATTCGATAAAAACCCTTGCGGAGTCATTTCGTCTCTATGCTCAGTACCCTTTTGTGTAACGGATTCAAAGCCAGCACCAATCTCAACGCCCTTGACAGCATTAATGCTTAGCATTGCATGTGCGATATCAGCATCGAGACGATCAAATATTGGTTCACCCAGTCCGGTGGGCATATTGCTGGCCACTACATTAATTCGTGCACCAATAGAATTCCCTTCTTTTCTCAACGCATCCATATAAGTCGCAAGCTCATCTACCTTCTGCGCATCAGGAAAGAAAAACGGATTATTTTCCACTTCATCCCAGGAAAAATTTTCATAGCTAATCGGGCCAAGTTGAGCCATATAACCACGGATCACTATTCCTATTTGTTCATTCAAATACTTGCGCGCAATACCGCCTGCCGCAACACGCATGGCAGTTTCACGAGCAAAAGAACGCCCACCGCCACAGTAATCACGAAAACCGAATTTCTGCTCATAAGTATAATCAGCATGGCCGGGGCGAAATAATTCTTTAATCTCACTATAATCTTTAGAGCGCTGATCCTGATTTTCGATCAACAATGCAATAGGAGCGCCTGTCGTTTTTCCTTCAAATAACCCTGACAAGATTTTGACCTTGTCATCTTCCCGGCGCCCGGTAGTATGTCTCGATTGCCCTGGCTTGCGCCGATCCAAATCGGGTTGCAAGTCTTCTTCGCTCAATAACATCCCGGGAGGACACCCATCAACGATCCCAACCAGTGCAGCACCATGGCTTTCACCCGCTGTAGTGACGCTAAACAATTTTCCAAATGTATTTCCTGACATATTCCTAATTATTACCTATAGGTTGTGATAACACTCTTAATTAAAATTGATTCATAACCGAAAAATAATTTGTTAATACAAATATCTGACTGGCTGATCTTTTGCATATCATTTGCCTGAACTGTCATTACTACCCAGGAGTTACTTTTGAACAAACAGAGCAAAAAATATGGCAAGCGTATCGGTTTTTACTTAGGCAAACCCATTTATGCCACCATTGATGAAACCATTGATAATCAACAAGAGCGATATACATTTGTCCGTGTTGCTACCACTGAAAACTATGATGACGGTTATCCTCTAAATCAGCTAAGCAACGACGAAATATTTTTTAATCCGGGTCTTATCTACAAAAAACGGTGCGCCTGATAAAATAAAGATCACTCGTCAATATCCAAGACGATGTGTTTCATCCATCATTTTAAAACTAAGTTGCAACGGTATCATGCGAGCATACTCCAGACCCATGCCTTGAACTTTTAGCTTCAAACACTGGCTGCTCAAACAATTCTACATATTTTTCAACTGCCCTGGATCACCTACCATCCTAATTCGACACATACAGTATTAATAGTGTGCGCGACAATTATTGTAGTGTAATAGAGTCAATTGTGTGCCCCAAAGTATGCCGACGTCCATTAAGAACAACACTGCTGCGAATACTGATGACACTTCGATAATGTTGAGGAAACACAGGTTGCTGATATTTCGAGGCGATCTTAGAAGCATCCAGTTTATTCGAACCGAAAGTATTATTAACTTTTAACGGTATTTTTTGCCCATTGCTATAACGAATGACCAGAAATTCATCTGGGAATGAGTACCATGGCCGATTGGCTCGAATGACATCAGAGCCAGTCGATACTCTGTATTCCACAAGTTCGACCTTTTCTTTATAAGTTTCAAATGCGCTGAAATTAATAATATGATTTGGGATTACATAACCGCCAATAGCAAACAGCAAGTACATAATCGCAACGACACAGCCCCGAGTTCCAAATACCCCTGCATAATGAAATGCAAGCCCCACTTTACCGAGATCAGAGGGTTGATTGTCTTTTACTAAAAACCAGGCTAACGGTAATGAAAGAACAAATCCTGCCCAGCCAAATAAGGAGGAATATCCTACTTTAATTTCTTCATTTGCAACGACATTAGTCGGCTGGAAGAGTATCAATAGCAAAAAGCTGCTAGCAATCACCAGAGCGGATAAAAATATCGCCCTAATTAGTTTATTTTTTAATTCCATCAGTATTTTTCATTCCAAAGCAGGACGCGAGCACAGCGCCCGAGAACCGGGTCAATAGTACATGATCTGGCTAAAATTGTCAGGATTTGCCGGCAATACTCTGATAAGGCGCGATAATTTTCAGGTACACCAACCGATAAAATTGAACAATTGGCCCTGAAAACTGTTTAAGCATATACTCGAACCTAATATATAGTGGATTTCGCTATTCAATAACACTCGCCAGTAGTCTGGTGAACTGTATGCTTGAAGGATTAACAATGAATCAACACCCTAGTCGAGGCTTTACCCTTATTGAATTAATGGTTATTATTTTAATCATCGGCTTACTCGCGGGCTTTGTAGCGCCCAAGGTGTTTCAAACCGGTGAAGATGCTAAAAAGAAAATCGCAGTCACAGACATTGCGAGCATTATGACTATTCTGGATCGTTATAGGCTGACGAATGGCGCTTACCCCAGCACAGAACAAGGGCTCAAGGCACTTGTCGAAAAACCCACCACCCCTCCAATACCCACCAACTGGCAAAAAGGGGGTTATGTCCAAAAACTGCCAAGAGATCCCTGGGCAAATGAATATCAATATCTGAATACCGGAAATGGTGCTATTTATCTTTATTCACAGGGGCCGAAGAAGGATACGGAAGATGATGACATCGGCAACAAGGCATCAGAAGAATAGCGCATCGAGCATTCCTGAAGCCATGATCAATCGCTCTCGCAGTGCAGGCTTTACACTGCTTGAACTGCTAGTAGTCATTTTAATCATCGGGTTGATGACAAGCTTTGTTACTCTGAACTATCCAGAAAGCGATCCCGTTGCGTTCGCTAAAACAGAAACTAAAAAACTGGCCTATTTGATCAGACTGGCCTCCGAAGACTCATTAATGCGATCTCGCCCTGTCTCTCTACACCTGACGCCTACGGGTTATCGATTTTTAATAAGAACAAAATCAAATCTATGGGTCCCATCAAAAGATAAATTATTCACATCACAAAAAATGCCTAAGGGAGTCACTATTGAACTAAATCTAAGTAATGATGAAGGTCAGTTTAGCGCTCCTACTGAAGAAACACCGCAGATACTACTATCAACAAGTGGTGAGCTTACACCTTTTAAAATTCGAATGGTGACGAGTCAAACAACGAAATTTTCTGAACTTAGAGGACAATTTGGGGGTCAACTCACAATAAGACACTACCCACTGCCTAACGAATGAATATTATCGACCACAAAAGCAAACGAATTAGGGGTTTTACCTTACTTGAGATACTTGTTGCTTTGCTAATCGTCAGCGTCTCTCTGGGGATTGTAATTCGTATTACAGGTGACGTTTTACGTGGCACAGACAATTTGAAAGGCACTATTATTGCGCAATGGATTGCTGAAAATAAGGCCAATGAAGTACGCCTGCGAATACACCCAGTCAACTCAGGGTCCTCACGAGGATCGACCATTATGGGAACCAGGCGTTGGTACTGGATCATTAATATCTCCAATACACCTGACCGCTACGTTAGAAAAATCGAAGTCATCGTCAGTCGCACTGAACAACATAAATTTCCTATTGCAACACTAATTTCTTTTACAATGGCCTATTAACCATGATCACTTGCCAAGGAAGCAGTTCACGCAGTCACGGATTCACATTACTCGAAGTCATGATCTCCATCAGTATTTTTGCCACACTGTCTATATTATCCTATGCCGGCTTAAATGAAATCCAAAAATCTCAAAAAATCATAGAAACAACGATGCAGTCATTGTCAGAAATTCAAAGAGCATTGCGGCGTTTTGAACTGGATGTAAGCCAACAAGTGACTAGAGCAATTTATAGCGCCAATAGAACTACCGTTCCAAGCTTTATTGCCAGTGATAGTCCCTATCAATCTCTCGAATTTACACGAGCAGGAATCGATCCACAAATTAATCGCATCCCCAGCTCACTCATGCGCGTAGGTTATCAATACCAAAATGAAACCCTGTATAGAATCTACTGGCCGGTTCTTGATCGTAGTGATGCTAGTCTCCCCACACGTTACGCAGTACTTAAAAATATTACTCAGCTACAACTTATTTACTACGATGATAAAAAGAATAAGCACCGCCAATGGCCTCCCGCCAATAGTCAACAACAGACAGCTGGATTTACTGGAATCAAAACAATTGAGCCGCCGATCGCCATAGAGCTAATTTTCACCTCTAAAACCGTTGGAAAATTTCGAAAAATTGTACCACTGAATAATTATTTGCACAGCAATCTTCGTTTCCAGGCAATAAAAAAATAATCATGGATCAAGCCAATACCCTCCCATATCAAACAATCGCATCAAGCCAATCTGGTATGGCGCTCCTGACCATACTCATTATTGTATTTTTTGCTTCAACTCTGGCTGTATCAATGGTCACTCAACATAGCTTTGACATACGACGCGCAGACTATAACAAGAATTTTGGCCAAGCCTTTCATCTCGGACTGGGTGTTGAAGCATGGGCTCTCGGTAAATTACACAAAGATATAACAGAAGATCAACAAGGATCCAAAATAGACCATAATAACGAAGCATGGAATGACAAACTTAAACTACGGAATATCAATAATATTGCTAATGTCGATGGCTATATCTCTGACTCACAGGCACGTTTTAATATCAATAGTTTACGCTTTGAAGCCGACCAAGCTGACTCTACAAAAAAGAAAGATAAAAACACTGCTCGCGCCCATTACCAATATCTACGACGTTTATTAAGAAGTCTTGAAATTAACCCTGATCTTGCCAATCCAATACTGGATTGGGTCGATAAAGACTCCAATACCAGCTTTCCCCTAGGCGCTGAAGACTCCGCCTATCTGGGGAAGAATATTCCCTACAGAACTGCCGGAAGGAGCATTACGCACATACCTGAATTACGCCTGGTCAAGGGAATTAATGATAAGATTTATAGAAAGCTCGAATCAGCAATTATCGCCCTGCCAGGCATGACGCGAATTAATATCAATACGGCATCAAAGAAGGTACTATTAGCACTAACTCCAGACATGACGGATTCCATGACAGAAACAATCCTACAACGCAGATTGACTACCCCCTTTAAAAGTACAAAAGAATTTATCGCTTTTTTAAAACTTGATAATACAAAAAAGACTGTCATCGCCGCGCAACTCACTTCTATTATTGCTGTTAATAGTGAATATTTCATTGCTCACGCGACCGTCAGTTTAAATCGATCCCAACTAACCTTATCCAGTTTGATTTGGCGTGACCCAAACAAAAACACCATCAAAGTGTATCAACGGTCCCGGAGAAAACAGTAATGCGTGACAATCTGTTTATTCGAATCAATCAACTAGACCCTAATTCAGTCGACTCTATTGTTGCTAATAAAACTCGATGTAAAGTGAGCGTTCATGGCGCATTAAGTGATCTTAAAATGTCAACGTCCAACAAACGTGTCATTCTAATTATCGACAGCTTTGATGTATTATTAAGCACCACCACTATACCAACACGTAATAAACAACGGCTTTTAAAAGCCATTCCGTTTACACTCGAAGAATATCTTGTACAGGACCCTGACACCCAAATTTTTGCACTGGCTCCACACTACAGCAATACCGAACAATCAGTGGCAATCGTAGACCGTAACCTATTAAATGAACATCTGGATCTTCTTAAGAAATATAATATTAGAACTGAAATCGTTGTTACGGAAACATTTTTGTTACCCATTGATCTTGATAAAACCGCTACTAATACCTGGGTAGTCACTAATGATCACGACAAATTTGTTATCCGAACAGGACGTTTTAGTGGTTTTAGCATAGACAACAATAATCTGGAGACCCTGTTTTCAAGTAAGCAGTTCGATAAAAATGAGAACAACAGCAAAAAACCTGACAAGATCGTTTTCATTCATACAAAAGACAACCCTGAATTCCCCGACGCCAATAAACAAGCAGAGGCACTTTGGACTGATATCGCCGATAAACACAATATCGAATCATCAGTACAATATTATTCCGGCGATGTCTTATCTCTTTATGCCAAGTCTTACTCTGACAACAACAGTATCAACTTACTTCAGGAAGGCTCTAAAAGACAGCAAAGGACAAGTCTCCAATGGAAACAATGGAAAGTCGCTGCAATTGCCGCGTTAGTGCTACTAGGAATACAGGCGATTTTTATCGGCTTCGAATATCAATCGATGTCAAATGAAGCCGCTCGCTTAAAAGCTGAAACGCGTAAAATATTTAAGCAAGCCTTTCCGTCGGCTCGTCGTTTCGTCAAAATGCGATTACGCATGAGAACTGCTCTCTCGCAAGTCGGCGGCACACCTAGTCAATCTCATGCGCCATTTATGGAATTACTGGGCTTGACAGGAAATACCATCCGAAAAATTGGATCTCTAAAACTATCAACCGTCAACTTTCGCAACGGCAAACTTAATATTCACTTCACGGTGAACCAGGCAAATAAAATCGATATTCTCGAACAAGGACTCAAAGCTTCAGGGCTTATGGTATCACGTGGTGCCTCTAACAAAACCACTCAAGGATATACGGGAGTACTGAGTATTAGCGGAAAAGGTAGTAAACCATGAACTATATTCGGCAATGGTTATTATCGCGTGATCCTCGAGAACGTGTCCTGATTCTGATTTGCTCTGCGTTATTAGCATTATTTTTAGTACATGCAATAGTCTGGAGCCCCTTGGTCAACGGCTATGAATCAGCCAAAAGCCAGTTAAGTAAACTTAGAAATGATGTTATCTGGATGCGCAGTGCCGCAAAAACATTAATCTCCAGCGCACGCAATAAACCGGTAAACCCACGCACAAGCCAAAGTTCATTGCCCACTATTATCGACCAAACAGCCAGAACAACAGGCATTATAAATGTCATCAAACGTGTAGAACCCCGTAATGACAAAGTACAAGTTATCCTGGAGCAAGCCAGCTTTACTGCCCTGTTACGTTGGATAGAAGCACTCCATCAAAGACACAAACTCACCGTCAACCAAATAAGTATCAACCACGGCCGCCAAGCCGGCTTTGTGAATGTGCGCGTTGTATTAGGCAGGACTACCCCATGATACGTCGATTTTCTCTATTTCTAGTATGCGTATTAGTCTATGCAGTATTTTTACTTTTCACTTTCCCTGCAATCCATGCATGGGGATTTTTAAAACCACAATTACCTCCAATCAAAGCTAACCGCATCGAAGGTTCTATTTGGAATGCCCAGGTATCTAATTTGCAAATTGGGCGACTTAAATTTGCGAAAGTTAAGGCGGGAATCGAGATTTTACCACTATTTGCCGGTAAATTAGCGATTCATGCTCAACTGAAAGGCCAAGGCTACAGTAGCACTAGCTCAGTTAATATTTCCGCAAACAAAATCGAATTATCCGACCTTAAAGCCACTATGTTAGCGAGTGGTTTAAGTAATTTTGCTTATCCTGGTGTACGGTTGCTCGGAAAACTAAGGCTCAACTTCAAGACATTAACTTTTCACAAACAAGGTCTGATTTTTGCGCAAGGGTCAAGTGTATGGAGTAACGCTGTTATTCACGGCCCGCTTAAACTCAATCTTGGAAAAATAGTCCTTAGCGTTAAAACCTACAAGAATAAGATTCGCGGGACTTTCATCAATAAAGGAACTACTGATAAAATAAAAGGCAGTATCGACATTCAAGCTAATGGCCTGTATCACCTTAAAATATTTTTTACACCCGCCCATTTAAGCGCAGAACAAAGAAGCTGGCTACTCACCATCAGCAAAACAGGGCCTAATGGGAGCTATAAGTTCTCTAACAAAGGCAATTTACTCAGCTCGATGAACAGTACCGGAGGCAAACGATGACATCCTCTGGCTCAGGAAGTTCTCGCCTGAAAAACCTGATTCACTTAATTCGCACTCCCGCGGAGCTTGCTTCATTTTTCAGAGAATCTCCACGAATTCAGAAGCTATTAAAAAAACTCCCCTCATACGTCACGCTGCTTTTTGTGACTTTAGCGTTATACAGTGCCGCCCTATTAACCTGGAAAATCATTCCAGAGCCTATATTACAAGCTCCATTAGTGAGCGCTGGAAGCAACCTGGATAACCCTAATAATAAAGGGTCATTTTTTACGGCTAATCAAATCGGTAAATGGGGCCTATTTGGCCAGTCAAATAATAAAAACCGCAAAATAACCGTTAAACCCATGAAAACTGTAAGGGAAACGAATATCCGCATTGGTTTAATTGGTATTGTTTATTCGGAGCACAAACATGAGAACCGAATCATTCTTTCTAACGGCAAAAGTCGCGATATATTGTATAAAATTGGCTCTACGCTGCCCGGAAATATAAAAGTTGACTCAATCCACCCTAATCACGTCATATTGATCATTAATAACGTCCGAGTTCGAAAAACTCTGAAAACTGTCGAAGCGCGGGAAGCTCAACAAAAAAAGGGGAAAATCTCACAGAAAAACAACTAATTCAATTAAAATATCGTGAGGAATGTTAAGATTACCTATAGTAAGATTAGTTATCTTACATTTAAGAAGAAAAAGAACATATAAAAGGATCGCTCCAGTGAGACCTAACTTAAAAGTAGGTAAGGACATGGAAGCAAATAATAAAAAGGTTGCATGCTGATGAAGCAAATTCTCTACCACCAACGTCGAACTCTCAACCAGGCATTAATGCTTGCATTAGTATTTGTCTTGCTCGTTTACAGCATGGCAGCACGAAGCCAACCTGTTACCTTTAATTTCGAAAATGTCGATATTCGAACGGTGATTAGTACTGTTTCTGAATTAACAGGCAAAAATTTTGTTGTCAGTGATAAGGTTCGCGGCAAAGTGACTGTAATATCATCCAAACCACTCAGCAGCAAAGAAATTTATCAGGTATTTTTGTCGGTACTTGAAGTCCATGGTTATTCGGCAGTGCCCTCAGGGACTGTAATCAAAATAGTTAGAAGCAGCAAAGCCAAACAAGACACTATTCCCACGTCAGGGGACGTGACGGGTAACCAGATGGTCACTCAGGTCGTACATGTTAAAAACGTATCAGCCTTACAACTTACGCCGATCTTACGACCACTAATGCCTGCGCATGGACATCTTGGAGCCTATAACGCCACTAATACACTCATTATCACGGATCGAGCCGATAATGTTAAACGGCTGATTAAGATTATTAGACGTATTGATAGGGTCGGTGATTCTGAAGTGGACATAGTGCCACTACAACATGCCTCGGCAACCGAAGTCGTGCGTATATTAACTTTCCTTAACCGAAGTTATTACAAAGGCAGAAATGCCAAGCAAAAAGTCCGTGTCGCCGCTGATATTCGAACTAACAGTGTGTTGGTCAGTGGGGAACGCTCTTCACGCATCCGCATGCGCGCTATAATAAGTCATATGGACACCCCCCTAAACTCGGGTGGTAGTACCCATGTAATCTATCTTAAATTTGTAAAAGCCAAAGATCTTGTGCCTATTTTGAAAGGCGTTAGCAACTCAATTCGCGTTAAAAAAACCAAGGGGCGTACTACCACGAGCACTAATTCAAATCTCGTCAATATTCAAGCAGATGCGCGTACAAATTCAATTATTGTAACGGCACCACCCGATACTTTTCGTTCTTTAAAGCAAGTAATTAACCGACTCGATATTCGACGCGCGCAAGTATTGGTCGAGGCCATTATCGCCGAAGTATCAGCTGACAAGGCTCGTGAATTAGGCGTTCAGTGGTTTATTGGTAGTCGCTCCAAAGGCGTAGGCGCTGCGACTAACTTCGGGGGTTCCAGTAATGGCGGTATTGGTAATTTCGCTTCCGCAGTCAATAATAAAAAAATTCCCACTCTTGGGGATGGCTTAAATCTAATCCTTGGTCGCTTGAGTGGTTCAAGAACGAGCATTGGTGTTTTGATAAACGCCTTAAGCGCCGATACAAAAACCAATATTTTATCAACCCCCAGCATCGTCACGCTAGACAATCAAAAAGCTGAAATCGTCGTCGGACAAAATGTTCCATTCGTAACAGGTTCATTTACTAATAATGGCAGTGGCGGCAATAGCAATGGTTCAGTAAATCCTTTTCAAACCATTAAACGTCAGGATGTTGGTATTACCTTGAGAGTCACACCTCAGATTAATCATGGCAATACTATCCAACTAGAAATAGATCAAGAGGTTTCAAGTATTAGTCCCAGTGCGAACTCTGGTGCCCGGGATATTATTACCAACAAACGCTCTATCAAGACCACAGTCATTGTAGAAAATGGGCAAGTCATTATTCTAGGCGGCCTAATTGACACTCGCTTGGTACAACTTAACCAAAAGGTTCCGATACTTGGCAGCATTCCTCTATTAGGCCGGCTTTTTCGTTATAAAAAGACTACCAAGGAAAAACGTAATTTGATGGTATTTCTGCGCCCTGTTATTTTAAGAACAGAGGCAATGCGCAACTCGATTACCAACAGCAAATACCAATCTATTCGCTCACAGCAATTAATGTTGCGTGCACGCGGCGCTTACGGACTACGCCGATCTGAAACGCCTCTTTTCAATAAGAGCATTAAAAACATTACTAACACCCCTATACCTCCAGGTAAAGCAGCGCAACCCCATACCACTCCAGGCAATAAGCAACGAAGCAAGCTTCACGCGCCAGGAAAAGCGTCAACTAAAACTGTCGCTACTGCGCCGGTAAAAAAGAAAACCAAGGTCAAGGAAACGAAGGTAAAGAAAATTTCTCAAGACAATAGCGAAGACGAGTACGAAGGTGATTAAGCCACAGCCTATGCAATTACCTCATCACATACGGTAAGCAGCAATGGCTGATGTGACATCCTCTAGCAAACCTGCACAGCAACTGCCTTACGCGTTCGCACGTCGCCATGGCATGCTTATCTCAGCCATTAACACCAATCTGGCAGAGATTACTCATTGTCCTTTACCTGACCCCCTGATATTAGCCGAGCTACGCCGCCATATAAGAAAACCCCTTGAATTTAAGACTGTCACACATGATGAATACGATCGCTTGTTAACCCTTTATTTTGAGGGGGGTAATAATCAGGCTATGCAAGTCATGGAAGATATGGGTGACGATCTTGATCTCGATCACCTTGCCAATGAACTTTCACGACCAACTGATCTACTCGATAGTAATGATGATGCACCCATTATTCGACTAATCAATGCACTTTTTACTGAAGCAGTAAAAGATAATGCCTCTGACATACACATAGAACCTTATGAAAGCCGCTTAGTGGTCCGGTTTCGTATAGATGGTGTGCTTCAAGAAATTTTACAACCTCCACACCAACTTGCACCATTATTGGCTTCTCGTATTAAAGTAATGGCAAAACTCGATATTGCTGAAAAACGAGTCCCGCAAGATGGGCGTATCTCTATTAGAGTGGCGGGACGTCCTGTTGATATCCGTGTTTCCACCCTACCCTCGAATCACGGCGAACGAGTCGTGCTGCGCTTACTGGATAATCAGGCTGGCCGTTTGAATCTATCTGATCTGGGGACTGAAGATAAAATACTCGACACTATCGACACCCTTATTCATAAACCTCACGGTATTTTGTTAGTAACAGGCCCCACGGGCTCAGGCAAAACGACGACCCTATATGCAGCACTCACACGCCTTAATGATAATTCACGAAATATTGTGACTGTCGAAGACCCGATTGAGTATTATCTGGATGGTGTAGGTCAAACACAGGTGAATAGCAAAGTAGAAATGACTTTCGCTCGTGGTTTACGCGCAATATTACGTCAGGATCCAGACATCGTTATGATCGGAGAAATCCGAGATCTGGAAACGGCGCAGATCGCTATTCAAGCGAGCTTAACCGGGCATCTGGTACTGTCTACACTGCACACCAATAATGCCGTCAGCACTGTTACACGCTTAAGAGATATGGGGATAGAACCGTTTTTACTGTCTTCCAGCTTGCTTGGCGTGTTAGCGCAACGACTGGTGAGAGTATTATGTCCTTCATGCAAAAGCCCTTATACGGCAACCGCTAAAGATTGTGAAGTACTAGGGCTTGGTCCTGATGAAGCACCAACGATTTACAAAGCCGTTGGATGCGACCAGTGCCGACAGCTTGGTTACTCCGGGCGCACAGGCATCTATGAACTGCTCGAAGTCGATGAAGATATTCGCTCAATGATACACGATGAATCAAATGAACAAGACATTACTCGACATAGCCATAAAAAAAATCACAATATTCGTGAAGATGGGTTACGTAAGGTATTGGAAGGCAGCACAACTCTGGATGAAATTATTCGGGTGACTCTTGATAACTAAAACAAACTGATTAAGTGATTTCACTCAATCAGCCAGGAATAAATTTAAAATTTCGGAACTCTATCTGTCACTTAACTGCCACTGTCTGGACTATAAATGAGTGCATACGAATACACCGTACTTGATCAAAAAGGACGAGAGAAAACGGGCGTTCTGGAAGGTGATACTCCCAAACAAGTTCGCCAGCAATTACGTGATCAAGGTCTTACTCCCCTTGCCGTGCAAGCAGTAGTACGCGCTGATTCTGGAAAATCCGGTAGCAGTAGTAACCGAAATCAGCGTGGTATTAGCGCTCTGGACCTGGCGTTAATTACTCGTCAGCTTGGTGCGTTATTAAAAGCAGGCTTACCCCTTGAAGAAGCACTTCGCTCAGTATCCCAACAAAGTGATAAAGCGCGTGTAGAACGTATATTAATGGCGGTACGCGCCAAAGTCCGGGAAGGACACAGTTTTGCCTCTGGCTTACTGGAATTCCCCAATATATTTCCAGATATCTACCAAAAAACTGTTGCTGCAGGCGAGACTTCTGGCCACCTCGATGTAGTGCTCGAACGCCTTGCTGACTACACCGAAAATCGACATAAAATTAAACAAAGAACCTCATTAGCATTATTTTATCCTGCCTTACTTACAATTGTCGCTATTACTGTTGTCTCTGCCTTGCTTGCTTTTATTGTTCCCAAGGTGATCAAAATTTTTGATAATGTCGACCAACAACTACCTATAATGACTCGCGCACTTATTGTTACCAGTGACTTTATTCGTGACTACTGGATTGCCATTGTCGGTGTCATCATCGCCGCTATTATTACTTTTAAAGTTATGATGCAACAAACTCCGTTTAAGATGGCATGGCATAAAATCCTGTTGAGCCTACCATTAATCGGTAAAATGATACGCACTGCAAATGCGGCACGATTTTCAAGAACATTAAGCATACTCAATGCCAGCAGTGTCCCTATTCTCGATGCATTGGATATTTCTGGTGAAGTCTTAAGTAGTTTACCGATGCGCAAAGCTGTTTCTGATGCAGCCATAAAAGTTCGCGAAGGAACCAGTCTTAATCTAGCGCTACAAGCGAGTAACTACTTCCCCCCGATGACCCTGAGTTTAATTGCTAGCGGTGAAGCTTCGGGTAACCTGGATGAAATGCTGGAACGAGCAGCTGAAATTCAGGAAAGAGAAATGGAATCTGTTATTGCGACTTTGCTAGGGCTATTCGAGCCCCTGCTTATTTTGATTATGGGGGCGGTTATAATGGTAATAGTGCTTGCGCTACTGCTTCCAATCTTCGAATTAAATTCTATTATCGGTCGCTAACATTCACGACGATGGCTATTCGATTGTCACCCCAATGCCGCCTATAATAGCTTCCGGATGAGTTGATTGTATCTTGTCACTTACCTGAGGAATAACGTCAACAGGCAAATCTACCATTAATAATATTTCACCACGTTTAATAGCAAAACCAAAATCTTCAACTGTCACCTTGGGAATATCCGTCATTTTTGATCCGAAATAAGCACAAACTCCTATCACGATCAGAGGGAGAATAGTCTGCACACTCAGACCCGAAAATAAATCACTTAAAAAAAGAGCCAGTGCAGCAAAAAAAACAGTGATATTTACCATCCAAAATAATTCTTCGACAAAATTTCCTTTGTCTTGTTTATGCATTAGCTTGGCGATCGGCAGACCGTTAATATCCACTTTGTTATTGGCCACGGTATGCATGTCTTGTACTTCGACACCCATCCCTTGAAGCTGATTCACAGCTTGCTTTGCATAAATTGTATCTGGAAATAAAAAATATAATCTACGTATCAGAACTATTTCCTGATTGTCAGTTTCACTATTCATACTTCTGATAGCGGCCGACAAATCAAAAAATTCAATAAACTACCAGACTAGAGAAAAGAATGTAAATACTCCAAAATCTGTAAACGAGACTTTCACTTTACAGGCAGCTCTCTGTACGAAATACAGATCCTCCTAGAGCCGGTAATCACGGGTTTACGCAGGAATACTAATCAAATCCATCCCTAAGAGCCCCTCCCTAATCAAACAAGGTATTCCACTCAATTAGTGAGGCAACCGCCGCAGGCAACATTAAAAACCCATATATCCATAGTGTTTGTTGCGTTGCCTCAAAACTCACTGTCGCAATGGAGACGACGGATGTCGATGCGGACAGATATAAATAAAAGAAAACTAATACAGGGATTCCCAAGAATACGAGACGTAAAAATATACTAAGTCCCCGGCGAGTATTGAGCTTTATAGAAACAATTGCCACCAAGGAAACCAATAGAATAAGTATGACACTTATACTCGTCACCAAGGGCTGGCCTTTCCAGGCCGCAGTACTGATAAGACTTAAAAATAAGCCCTGCTGGCTAATCGATGGTGAGACAAACAGAAGACTTAACAAAACTAGACCTCCCACTGCCAACATAACGGAAGCAAAATGGCGATTCTGAAATACTTTTTGTAAGTGTGTTCCACTTAAAATAAAACCTGTGGATACAAGAAAAAGTACTACCCACAAAGGAGACAAGTTAGACCAAATACCCGGATTTTTAGGAGCAGTACCCGTCGTCAACAAAACAAAAGAGGTCAAGATTAAACTAAACACAGAAAGTACTGCAAGGTATTTTCCGGCAAAAACAGAGCGAAATACAAACAATAAAAAAGACATGCTTAATAAAACATAAACCCACACTATGCCATGAAACCCTGGAGAATTTATCGCCTTACTTTCCCAAAACCAGGTAAGAAGATAACGGTTCTTCAGCATGTGAACATCAGGCATAAATATACTTAAGACTAGACAGACACTACTAAAAGTAATCCAGAATCTTAACCATCCTGAATCCATTACTTCAGGTGCTGTATCAATATTATTGTCATTCATTATTTATAAATCCTACTGCCATTTATTTTTTGTGATTTTTTGTATAATAAAACTTACTCTCGAAACGAAAGGGGTCTATCCCTTAAAATCACCTGTATATCCCGTGATTTTATTCCAATGCTAATATCCCATACCCCACTACTATAGCTAAAGAATTAATTAATATTTATTGTTCCTGAAAATAATCAATTGCTTCAGATAGACGACTCACCCGGTAAATCTCCATGCCTTTAATTTTTGTCTTGGTTGGTACATTAGCTGCTGGAACTATCGCTGTTTTGAATCCATGTTTGGCTGCTTCTTTAAGACGCTCAAGGCCGTTAGGCACAGGACGAATTTCCCCTGCCAGCCCCACTTCCCCAAAGGCAATTAAGTCATTCGGCAAGGTTCTATCACGAAAACTGGAAAGTACGGCCATTAATACGGCCAGATCAGCACCTGTCTCAGTAATACGAACTCCCCCAACCACGTTGACATACACATCCTGGTTATACATTGACACTCCTGTATGACGATGTAATACGGCGAGTAACATCGACAAACGATTTTGCTCTAATCCTAACGTGACACGCCGTGGATTACCCAAGGGACTCTCATCAACCAAAGCTTGTACTTCAACAAGCATGGGGCGACTGCCCTCGCGAGTAACCAGTATTAAACTTCCAGGCACAGGATCATCGTGGCGAGACAAAAAGATCGCAGAAGGATTATTAACTTCCTTTAGCCCTTTATCACCCATCGCAAATACGCCAATTTCATTAACAGCGCCAAAACGATTTTTCACCGCCCGTATAATTCGAAACCGACTGCCTGAATCCCCTTCAAAATATAAAACCGTATCCACCATATGTTCAAGTACACGAGGGCCCGCTAATGTTCCTTCTTTGGTCACATGCCCCACTAAAAACACTGCACAATTGTTTTGTTTGGCAAACTGTACCAATTGAGCCGCACACTCTCTTACCTGTCCTACAGAACCAGGCGCAGAATTTAAAATATCGGTAAAAACGGTTTGTATAGAATCAATAACCATCACCGTTGGGGTTTCTTTGTAGGCTGCTTTTAAAATTCGGTCAACAGATGTTTCTGACAAACATTTCATATTGTCATATGCCAGACCCAGACGCTTGGCACGCATACTAACTTGTGCCAATGACTCTTCACCTGTGACATAAAGCGTAGAATAGTTTTGTGAAAGCACTGCCAATGTTTGTGTCAGTAAAGTGGATTTACCAATACCGGGATCCCCTCCCATCAAAACCACTGAACCAGAGACTAACCCTCCCCCGAGTACACGGTCCAGTTCACTGATACCAGTGGCTAATCTGTATTCGGTTTCGGCCTTAATCTCGGTTAAAAATTGCACTTCGTTTTGAACTGCATTGCCCGCATACCCTGAAAAACGCGGATTAGCGGATTTCTTTTGCTTGATCGATTCTTGCAATGTATTCCATGCGCCGCACTCACCGCATTGTCCTGACCACTTGGGGTACTGACTATCGCAATCGCTACAAGTATAAATACTTTTTTCTTTAGGGCTCTTAATACTGGATTTAGCTTTTATAGTCATAACATTAAATTTATCGTTAAATCTTACAGTTAAAATTAATAAAGATGATCGTGATCAATTTTTCTCAAGCGCTCAACAGGATCGGATGCGATGCCAGCGTCCAATGACCACTCCAATCGGAGTCAAATTCAAAGGCTATAACTCCGGGGTCAGATTTGAAAGCTGGAAGCCGAAGAGTCTGATCCCATTTCCATAAAGCTATACCTCGGAGTGGATTCAATGATAAAAACCAGGTCAGACTCTGATGGTCTCCGACCATCGAATCAGACCCTATTTAGTCTAGCCTGACCCCACTGACTAAGCGAATTCTGCCTAAAGGCTTATTCAAGCACTTCAATATGAACACGTTGCGTCACATGACACAATAGTTCGTACGAAATCGTCCCTATCGATTCCGCGACTAATTCTACAGGCAAACCTTCACCCCATAAAATCACCTCATCGCCTACTTTAGCTTCAGGGGTTTTTCTCAAATCGACGGTGATCATATCCATTGAGACTCGACCTACCAGTGTTGTTTTAACACCATTAATAAGCACTGGCGTATTACTTGTTGCGTGCCTCGGATACCCGTCACCGTAGCCAATAGCGACAACCCCAATACGCATGTCTTGAGGGCAAACCCAGCTTCCGCCATATCCTACTTTGTCGCCTGCTTTGTATTCTTTAATTGCAATTAGCTGACTGCGCAAAGTCATCACTGGTTTTAAATCGTCTTCAACCGAGCTTGACCCAATAAATGGACTCGCACCATATAACATGATACCTGGCCTGGACCAGGCTCTAGTGCTAGCAGGGAGAGACATTAAGGCGGCTGAATTAACGATGGACTCCGATGCGTCAATGCCTTCAACCAAATTTTTAAACGTTTTAAGTTGCCGTGCCGTATCTGTATTTCGTCGATCATCAGCAGAAGCCAGGTGAGTCATTAGTACAATATTTTTATCGACCGCTACACAGGCTTTTAATCGTAGATAAAAATCATCAAACTGTTTTTCATCAATACCCAGACGATGCATACCGCTATCAATTTTTAACCAGACTCTAATGGGAGCGCTAATGCTACTACTTTCAAGCCATTTGAGCTGCTGCGTATTGTGCACCACCATTTCTAATGACAACTTATTGACAGCCGCGAGTTCTTGATATTGAAACACCCCTTCAAGCAATAAAATTGTATGTTCAAAGCCAGCATCTCGTAACTGTCTCGCCTCTTCAAGACAAGCCACCGCGAATCCATCGGCTTGTTTAAGTCCCTTTGCCGCGTTCAAGATACCATGACCGTATCCATTGGCTTTAATCACCGCTAACATTTTACTGTCAGGTGCGAGGTTTTTAGCTCGCTGTAAATTATAGCGAAATGCAGATAAATTAATTGTAGCGCGAGTAGGTCGAGTCAAATTTAGTTACTCAATAATGAACAAAAATTTATTATAAACAGATTTAAATATAACTGCATTATTTTACCAACATCGACTCAACCAGGTTCATACATAAGCACATGGTTTTTCGGGAATAGTGAAAATATTACTTTTTTGATCCCCTAAAACTACCAGGATCAAATCCGCCTGGCGCACCGAAATCGGGGCCAGCAAAGTCGTGCCCTGCTCCACTTGACCCACGAGTACCCCCACCAAAATCAGGAGCTCCGCCTTGCCCGCCCTTATTTCCAAAACTACCAGGCCCGCCTTGTCCAGAAAAACTCTGATCAGGTGGAGCACTCGCTGGCATTAACTCGGGGACATAATTCTCAAAGCGAGTATATTTGCCCAAAAATGTTAAGCGTACAGTACCAATAGGACCGTTTCGCTGTTTGCCTATTATTATTTCCGCACTGCCCTTATCGGGACTGTCGTCGTTGTAAACTTCGTCGCGGTAAATAAAAACAATAACATCCGCGTCTTGCTCAATAGAGCCTGACTCACGCAGGTCGGACATCACTGGACGTTTATTAGGTCGTTGCTCCAAACTACGATTGAGCTGTGATAACGCAATCACTGGAACTTCGAGTTCCTTGGCCAACGCTTTTAATGAACGCGAAATTTCTGATACTTCAGTGGTTCTATTTTCAGCACGTCCATTTCCTCTCATTAACTGAAGATAATCAATCACAATTAACCCCAGATTTGCTTCACGTTGTAATCGTCTGGCGCGAGCACGTATCTCTAATGGTGACAAAGCCGGTGTTTCGTCTATATAAATAGGGGCTTCTGATAAAATTCCCATCCCCGACATTAGACGATCCCAATCTTGGTCGTTAAGCTGTCCGGTTCTCACTTTATGCTGGTCGATACGTCCCAATGAGGACATCATTCTTAACGCTAAAGAATCTCCTGACATTTCCATGCTAAATACTGCGACCGCCGTCTTATTTTTAATGGCAGCATTTTCTGCAATATTCATAGCGAAAGTTGTCTTACCCATTGATGGGCGACCCGCGACAATAATTAAATCTGACTTTTGCATCCCTGACGTCATACGGTCAAAATCACTAAAGCCCGTCGGCACACCGATAATAGGCTCTTTACTATGATAGAGTTTTTCTACCAATTTAAAGGCTTCAGCCGCATGATGTTTTACGCTCGACATCCCACCCTTGGAACGCACTTCTTGATCCGCAATTTCAAAGACATTTTTCTCAGCACAATCGAGAAGTTCTTTTGAGGAACGTCCTTCAGGTTGATATCCTGATGCGGCAATTTCTGTTCCTACCGCAATAAGTTGGCGCAACACTGAACGTTCACGGACAAGTTCAGCATACGCTTTGACATTTGCTGCACTCGGAGTATTTTTTGCCACGGCGCCAAGGTATGCAAGCCCACCAATCTGTTCAAGCTCACCTTTTAACTCCAGGCGATCGGAAATAGTAACCGCATCACAAGGTTTACTTTGTTCGATCTGCTCACTAATTACTCTAAAAATTAATTTATGATCATGACGATAAAAATCATCCTCTGTTACAAGATCAGCAATCTTGTCCCAAGCTTGATTATCAAGCATGATCCCACCTAGTACAGACTGCTCAGCTTCTACTGAGTTGGGTGGAACCTTAAGCGCAGCGGTCTGACTGTCCTGAGCTTCGCCAACAGGCGGCATACTGATGCTTTCCAACATTATGGTTGATTTCTCACTAGTGATATCATGACTGACGAAGAGAATTACACATATCTTACATCGCTCATTCAATGATAATGGTGGTTATTAAGGAATCCTGATCTATTACTTATTACTTTGTTTTATGAAGCATGTCTATTGCCAAATATGAACAAAAAGACACCATAGGACGCCTGGAATTTCTATGATTATTATACGTAAGAATATTATCACGAATTTGTCATAGATAATTAATCGATATTTGATATACGTTAGAATTTTTATCTATTAATAAAAGATTGTAGCGTATGAGAACAAAAGAGCTTGTTCACAAGCTGTGTACTATTAAGGGGAAATCTTGTGTTTATGCTGGGTAAAAGCTGTGGATAAAATAAAATTCCATACTTACAATAGTTTACTGGAATCTAAAAAAGAGAGTGGAGGATAAAACAAATCATTGCGACTGTTTAAATACTAATCAAGTATAAAAGGGCCTAATCTTTTTGGCTCAGACCCTTTTACGTAAGCTAATTACTCAGCTTCTATAGTAACTTTGATAGTAGCATTAATATCAGAATACAAATGCACTTCAAATTCATATTCACCTATTACGCGAATAGGGCCTTCAGGCATACGAATCTCACGTTTTTCAACGTTAACACCTTTATCACAAATCGCTTTAGCAATTTCTGCATTACTCACAGAGCCAAATAATTTACCTTCATCGCCCGCATTTGCAGCGAGTGTAATGCTTAACGCATTGACTGCATCACGACGTTTTTCTGCTTCACCAACCTGGTCTTTAACTTTCGATTCAAGCTCTGCTCTACGTTCGTCAAATTCTGCAATATTCTGTTTAGTTGCAGGAACTGCTTTACCGCCAGGGATTAAATAGTTGCGGCCATAACCAGGTTTAACGTTCACTTGATCGCCAAGTTGACCCAGGTTTTCAACCTTTTCTAATAAAATGATATTCATCACTTATTCCTCAAAATAAAATTGATTTCAGATTAATGCTGATCAGTAAAAGGTAGCAACGCAATATAACGTGCACGCTTTACAGCAGTAGCGAGTTGACGCTGGTAACGAGCCTTAGTTCCTGTAATACGACTAGGAACAATTTTACCCGTTTCAGTGACATACATTTTCAGTATCGCCAAATCCTTATAATCAATTTCTTCAATGCCTTCGGCAGTAAATTTACAATATTTCTTACGTCTAAAATAACGTGCCATATCCTGATTCCTTTTTAAATTCTGTTAAGAGCAGTCTAATTATTCAGCGGGTGCAGCATCTTCGGCAGGCGCTGTATCAGCCGCCGGTGCTTTTTCTGCGACAGGTGCCTTTCCTTTTTCAGTCGAGCTACCACCAGAAGAACCAGAACTATCTGTACGTGTCGGCTCTTTATCACTGCGAGCCATTAATGAAGGCTCAGTCACTGCTTTTTTCATGGCCAATACCATGTTGCGCAATACAGCATCATTGAAACGGAAAGCACTTTCGAGCTCTTTTAATGCTTCAGGGCCACACTCAATATTCATTAGAACATAATGAGCTTTATGCAATTTTTGGATAGGATAAGCCAGCTGACGTCGGCCCCAATCTTCAAAACGATGGATAATCCCGCCAGAAGCTTCAATGCCGCTGCGGTACTTATCTACCATTGCCTGAACTTGATCACTTTGATCCGGATGGACCAGAAATACGACTTCATAGTGTCTCATATTTATTTCCTTTGGTTAAAAGCCCCCCGTTGGTACAGTGGAGCAGGAACGTACAAACTCAGTTGTACGAAAAGAGGAGTATTATACAGCAATAAATGTAACTGTACAATCAATAAGCGGTTAATTGATCTTTGCGGAAATCACTATAATGTTAATATTTATTAGTGAGTTACTATAAATATTTACTTCATACTTGGGAGCACTTAAAACATTAGTTGAATATTAGTATTTACGACTTTTTCTGTCTAAGTACTTCGTACAAGCATATCCCGGTTGCAACCGACACATTCAAGCTTTCGACTTCCCCTGCCATCGGGATGTGGACTAAATTATCACAGGTTTCGCGAGTCAATCGACGCAACCCTTTATCTTCAGCGCCCATCACTAACGCAACAGGACCTGTTAGCTCTGTATCATAAATGGAAGCAGATGATTCTCCAGCCAAACCAATCACCCATAGCCCTTGATCCTGAAGCAACTTAAGCGTACGTACCAAATTGGTGACTTGAAAAACCGGCGTTATTTCAGCAGCCCCACTGGCGACCTTACGAACAGTTGTGGTGAGACCAACGGCGCGATCTTTAGGCACCAAGACAGCGTCAACACCTGCAGCATTAGCACTACGTAAACATGCGCCCAGATTATGAGGATCTTGAATACCGTCAAGTACCAAAACAAAAGGCGAGCCTTTTATTTGCTTGATAAATGGCATCAAGTCTTTCTCAGGCTTCCCTTTACTGACTTGGCATTTAGCAACAATTCCCTGATGACGATCATTATCAGCCATTTTATCCAACGTTGATCGACCCACATGATGAACGGGAATATTTCGAGTACGTGCGGTTTCCAGTACTAGTTGAACGCGCTGGTCTACCCTGCTTTTGTCGACCCAAATATCGTAGATTTCATGAGGTCGCATACGTAACGCAGAGGTCACTGCATGAACCCCAAACACTGCATCTTTTTGTCCCCCTGCCATAAATTTAAGTCTCGTATTATTGTCTATGCAATGATTTTAACAGATAATTAAAAAAGCACCGCTCTGCATAGCTGTTCTATTGTAGTGAAATAATGATCTGATCTTAGTCACTAAAAATATTTATAATGAGCATTCGACTCAATCTGAAACTGGCTCATAATGATCTTTGATTGAGGATAAGTCATGATTGTTATGCAAAACCGTAGGAATGGCTTCTTTAAAGACAACCTGTGTCCCTTCAGGCATTGCCAGATACTCTAAAATATGAGGGGCTTTTACCACCGCTTCGTATAATGACATTATTCTAAATTTACTCTCATCAGTAGTATCAACATCTGCGGACATGCTCGCCATAAACCACCCGGAATGACCACTAGCCTCTTCCGCTTGTTCTGAACGCGATATAAACATTGGCATCGTGTCGAATGCCTCACCCACAACTGCGGTGTCATCTAAAAAAGTCGATTGCGCTTCGAGCTCAAAACTTTCCGGGATCTGATTATGTAATACCGCTATTTGCAACACTATAGTCAAATCTTTTTTCCACTCGACTGGGAATTTTTGAAAATCAGGCGCTTCCAGTGTCAAGATTTTCTGTATCAATCGAACACGTAAGCGTGACCAACCAAACCTGATAAATTCTTTGTCCTTAAAAGCTACCGCACCTACTTCTTTCACCCTTTCTCTAATATATTTCTCGATCCAACCTGAAAACCACTCAGCAAGTGAGTCCGGAATATTATCTGCAACAGAATAAATAAAAGTTTGTATGTATTCATTATCCAGCGCCACTTCAAGCTTTTTCATTTAATTTACTGACCCTGGTTGTATTGTTTTCCATGTTGGGATCGGTACGCTTTCGAAAAGCTTCACTAATTTCTTCACGTTAATTTTATGTTGTAATAACACAATTTTTTGACTAGACAATAAATTCTTGAATCCAATTGATATAAGATTAGAGCGGATAAACGCCACAGGCGCTTGTCCAGACGATATCGCGGCACCTGTTTGATACATTTCTTTTTCGGGGTAAGGGGACTTATAAACAAGCGCTGATTTTTCAGTCTTAATAGTAGTACTATAAACCGAACCTGCTTTATTACGATAAAAAATTAATTTACCATAAGGATGAAAAACCGGAGATAAGCCCGTCGCCAATAATCGAGTATCCCCGTTATTTATATTTTGAGAGTAAATTTTTGGTTTTTTAGGACTATTTTCCATCGTAGTGGATAAAACCGTATACAGAAAATATTTTCCTGCTGGGTGAACAAAGTAATCATCTCGTTGCTTGATTTCTCTCATCCAACCTTGGCGCCTTTTTCTCTTTTTTGCCATTTTAAGCGAATAAAATAGCCAATTTTTAGTTATACATGAATCCCCACCACAAACCGTACGCCAGGTGACAATCAGTACTTTTTTATTGGCACTGGTCTTTAAGCTGATATCATACGCTAGTGTAGATAGTGGCAAATAGCCTCTGACTTTTCGACCACAATCGACTTGTGCAGAATTTTTAATATAGAGCTCGCGATGATTGATCACTTTACATATACTGCCGGCTGCCACACTAGCAGAGGGAATTTTATAGGCTGCTGTTTGATAAAGAGATGTCGTCGTTTTACCCGCTGCCGGCATCACCACACCAAAATATTGTCCTTGCTTGTAGCGGCGAGCAATAGTGCGAAATTGCTTATAAAAAAACTGAAAATTGATTTTTTCGTGAAAAGTCTTTGCAGTCGATTTTCCATCAAACGATAACGCCATTGGTGAAAAAGCCGTTAACATCAATACAGATACAAAAGTCATTGCCAACTTTTGACTCAAGCTAAACATTATATTCTCTCCCTTAAGTACTACTCCGCTTAACGGTATTATTGAAATCATCTACTGATACCAACGACTCTCTCTGCAAGGTTCGTTTCTCTAACGACGTTTTTTTCGTGAACCCTTTTTTCGACGTGGCTTCCCTTCCGACTTAGAATCATCGCCTATAATTTTACTACTTCCCGTAAGCTCAAAATCGATTTTTCTGTCATCCAGGTTAACTTTTACCAATTCAACTTCTATTGGGTCCCCTAAACGATATGACTTACCTGTTCGCTCACCCTGTAAGCGATAACCGATTGGATCAAAATGATAATAGTCATTTCCCAGCGAGGTAATATGAACGAGTCCCTCGACATAAATGCCTTCCAGCTCTACAAATAAACCAAAAGAAGTGACTGAAGAAATTATTCCTTTGAAACTGTCTCCAATACGATCCATCATGTACTCACATTTAAGCCACGCCATGACATCACGGGTAGCTTCGTCGGCCCTGCGCTCTGTCACCGAACAATGCTCACCTATTTCGATGATATTCTGTTTGCTATAGCGATAATTATTAGCATTACCCTGTGTTAGTAAATGCTTAATCGCTCGGTGTACCAACAGATCCGGATAACGACGAATAGGAGAAGTAAAGTGAGTATAAGCCGTGTGTGCAAGGCCAAAGTGCCCGAATTTTTCGGGACTATAGACTGCCTGCTGCATGGAACGCAGTAACACTGTCTGAATCAAATGGGCGTCCGGTCGGCCTGCGACCTCTTTAATTAGCGCTGCAAAATCACGGGCTTCAGGCTTAGTACCACCACGTAAGCCTAAACCAAAAGGCCCCAAAAAGTTTTTAACTTCCTGAATTCGATCCTCCTCCGGATTTTTATGAACTCTATAAAGAGAAGGAATTTTGTATTTCACTAAAAACTTGGCCGCACAAACATTCGCGATAATCATGCACTCTTCAATAATTTTATGTGCATCATTGCGAATGGTCGGAACGATACGATCTATTTTCTTACTTTTTCCGAATACAATACGGGTTTCTGTACTTTCAAAATCAATTGCCCCTCGATCTTCACGCGCATCTCTAAGTGCAAGATACAAATCATCCAATACCTCTAAATGCGGAAATACGTGCTCGTATTCTTTGCGCAAGGCTTCATCATCATCGTATAACATCGCAGCGACTTTGTCATAGGTCAACCGAGCATGTGAATGAATGACTGCCTCATAAAACTTGTAAGCAACAACGTGGCCGTCAAGATTGAAATCGATTTCACACACCATTGCCAGACGATCAACTTGAGGATTTAACGAACATAGTCCATTAGACAATGTTTCCGGTAACATAGGGATAACACGCTCAGGAAAATAGACTGAGTTACCACGCTTAACCGCCTCGATATCAAGTGGGCTATCAGCTTCTACATAGTGAGAGACATCAGCAATAGCGACATACAACTTCCAGCCGTGATCAAGCTCTTTACAATATACCGCATCATCAAAATCACGAGCATCTTCTCCATCAATTGTCACTAATGGGCTTTGTCGTAAATCAGTACGCCCTTCTATCTCGTTGGCTTGCACGGTAGGACTATAAGCTTGTGCTTGATCCATTGCCTTTTCTGGCCATTCGTCTGGAAGCTGATACGACCGGATTGCTATATCAATTTCCATCCCTGGATCCATGTGATCCCCAAGCACTTCTACAATTTCGCCGATTGCCTGATTTCTATTGGTAGGATATTCCACAATAGCCGCGACCACAATTTGACCATGTTCTGCATTTTTGATCTCGTCTGCAGGAATCATGATATCTTGTTGCAGGTTTTTACTGTCTGGCACAACAAAATAAACATTGTGTTCGACATAAAAACGACCCACAACCTGCTTAACGCCTCGTTCCAGAACCTCCACTAAAGCCCCTTCACGTCGCCCCCGCTTATCGAGCCCTGCAACGCGAACTATAATTCGATCGCCATTCATTAAAGTTCGCATTTCCCGAAATGACAGAAACATCTTGTCGCTACCATCTTCGGGATGTAAGAATCCAAACCCATCTTGATGGCTATCAACCCTACCTTTCACTAAGTCAAAGCGGTCAACAGGTCCATAGGCCTGCTTGCGATTACAAAATAACTGTCCATCACGCACCATCGCCCGTAACCGACGTCGAATACCTTCTATTTGCTCTTCAGAATTAATACCAAAATGTTCACACACTTGCATATGGCTTAATAGACCATCCACATTTTCAAAAACATCAAGGATAAATTCTCGGCTGGGTACCGGGTTTTCATAGTTCTGTGCTTCACGTTCTGCCTGCGGGTCACTCCCGGCTGGCGATTTAGTTCCGGATTTACTCATTTTTCTCCGTATCTTCTTACAAGTATTTGACAAGTATCATGACTATAGGTAAATTGCGCATACGCTGAATAGTCTCAATCATTTTAGTACTAATTTAATTGATCAATATTCTGCAGCACACCTTAGCCGAGGTGGCGAAATTGGTAGACGCGCTAGCTTCAGGTGCTAGTGGGGGTAACCCCGTGGAGGTTCAAGTCCTCTCCTCGGCACCAAGCGGCTGATTTTAAGCCATTTTAAACCTTTCTCCTAGGATTTTCTCTGTTAATAGGGCATTTATAGGGAATTATTTAGACAATAAGATCTCAAGAGTGAGTTTTTCGTAACTCTATTCAGCTGATCTCCTTTTCAATTCAGCATCCATGTACAACACCTACCCCTAAAGTCACCTTAAAATATTTTTAGCTCGAAACTAGTCACTTCATATTTTAGACACGATACAAAATATTCATTATAAGTTGTCACACCATAGCCTCCAGTTCTATCCAAGTTAAGACACTATTAAATTAACAAGGAAAATTATATGATCGCACTTTACCATTACCCCTTTTCACAGCATGCAAGGCGTGTCGTTTCTCTACTGGAAGAAGCTGAACTCAAATATGAGTTGAAACATGTTGCCATGGACAAAAGCGAATTTTTATCCCCGGAATACACGGCGATCAACCCCAACCAACAGGTGCCTACTTTTCACGACGGCAATATTATAATCCATGAGTCAAATGCCATTCTTCGTTACCTCTGTTTCAAACATCATTTAAACACATGGTATCCGCTAGAGCTCCCACAACGCGCTTTAGTGGAACAATGGCTTGATTGGAATCAATGCAGGCTATCCGGGTGTGTGACAGACATTGTATTGAATAAAGTATTTTTGGGTGACCAAGGTGATCCGTCCGCAATCAAACGAGGAGAAGAAAATTTACAGCAATTAATGGATATTTTAAGCACGGGCCTGGAAGGTCACTCATTCCTCGCGGGAAATCAAGCCACGATCGCCGACCTATCTGTCGCCTCCAATATATTTCAACTGGGTATAGCAAAAGCAGTACCCAAGAATCAAAATATACTAGACTGGTACCAGCGCGTTAATTTAATTAAGGGATTTGCCAAGTCCTTACCAGAACACTCATTAACCTAGCAGAGAATTTGTCAATGGAAATAGAAAGCTTGGTAAAAAAAGCACAAAATGGCGACAAAAAAGCGCTTGAAGGAATCGTACTGGCTATTCAGGATAATATCTACTACCTTGCGTTGCGTATGTTATGCCATCCAGAAAATGCGAGTGAAGCGACTCAAGAAATTTTAATTCTTGTGATTACCAAGCTTTCTACCTTTCAATTTAAAAGTAAATTCAGAACCTGGGTATACCGTGTGTCATCAAATTACTTGCTTGGCACATTAAAATCTCTGTCCAAAGATCCAGTACTCACTTTCGATGAATTTAAAACAGACCTTGAGTCAGACCTGGAAACTTCTGACGACTTACAATCATCGCCTGAATATTCATTACTCCTTAATGAAGTTAGAATGATGTGTACAATGGCGATGCTACTCTGCCTGGACCGAAAACATCGACTTGCCTATATACTCGGTGATATTTTCGAGCTTGATCATAATGAAGCCAGTCAATGCCTATCTTTATCCAGAGAAAATTATCGCAAGCAACTGTCCCGCGCACGATCGAAAGTAATCACCTTCACCACGGCAAGCTGCGGGCTCATTAGCGCTAGCGCCAGATGTTCCTGTGCCAAAAAATTAAAAGGGGCACTAAGACGTAAGCGGGTCGATCCAAATGCTATTTTCATTGCTGACAAAAGCGACCAGACCTTCGTGCAAGTACAGCAAAAAATTAGCGAGATGTCTCAAGACTTAAAACTCACTAGCCTACAAACCTCTATTCCATCATTAAAAAGTCCTGAAAATTTTGTGAACATCGTGCGCGACTTAATGGAGAGCATTTAGCAGACGAAATAGACGTGACTCAATTACTAGTTGTATGTAGCTCTTCTTTTCCAAATAAACCAACAAATCCATCGAGCCAATGCGTCGGCACAGTACCTTCGTCCACATGCTCAATAATCTTTATTTTTGCAAGTTCAATAGATTTTATTGTCGTGTCGATTGCCATTTCATTTAAACCGAATTCTGGAGTAGAAAACTGTTCAGCCGACTCTTCAATAGAGGCAAGCATATAATCCAAACCATGATCTAGTTCCAGCCATATTGTAGATACTAGGCTAGCCGCAATCGCTCTTATCAATAACGCCTCTCGTTTATAGTCTTTATTCACCCAATCAGTCAATTTTGGATCTGAATCCCATCCTTCTTTGTGCGTATGCTGGTCTCGACAACTGCTGACTCTCGCAATCCACATCAGCATCGTTTCATTAGTCCAGCCATGAGCGTTATACACATCAACAAAGTCACCGGAAATAATATGCTCAACGTCACAACACTCCATAAAATGCACAAATAGCGCAATATCTTCTTCGTAACGACACGCTAACCATGTCACTTCATTCTGCCCCAAATTAGATTCGTTGTCCGACCAGATTACATCATCTATTGCTTTCGAGCTCTCTATACACGCCTCAATAAAATTTCGGATAACAGAAGGATTAAACAATTTAAGGCCACAAGAATAGAGCGACTCCCATGCATCATTATTTTTAAGCAGTACATCGAGACAAGTATTATGGGCATTCTCTACCATGGCTGGCAGTCGAAAATTCAGAGCTTCTATACCCTCCTCAACCTGACTTAGTCAACCTTTACTATAGTCGCCAGAATAGGCTACCCCTGGCTCAGATCCAGGCTCGTAATCAATTAAATACACTTGATCTGTTATTTTAATATAGTCGCAGTTGCTCATATAAGTAATTCTCTGACAAAATTGATATGGAGCATTACGGGTGACCCAGCCCCCTTGATTAAGAGCAGCACTGACTACAAACAGCCCATTATTTCTGATTTAATATTAAAAATACACTATCAGAAACACTTTTCCAATATGGATTAAAATATAAAAAGTATCAATTAAAATCCAACACTAATAAGACTCTTTAGCTCCGTCCTTGTCATCTGATTACAGAGCTAAGTGCTCTATATTCCTTTTTTAGATTCTTAAGCGGCACCCTTTTTTCACCTGTTTCAGTATAATGTTTGTAGCCCAACAATACATCCAGCGCTAATTTTTTCATCTTACCTGCCATTAGTGGAGATAAGAAAGCGGGTCTTGCTCTGTAATCAATATTAATGCCAAGGGTTGTATACCCCTGCCTGCTTCCTAAAATCTCAAATCCAAAAAACATTTGTCGTATCGGAAAGTTTTTCCATTCGTACACTTCATATCGATACGACCGCAGTTCTTCGAACTCAATAATGCGTTCTTTTAGTACAATCTTTAATCCCATATCAACGATATTACACACCCGCTCACACCCTAACGATGCTTGATTTTCACTGCCATGGACTTTGTGAGACTCCGCTACCCCTGCATGGAACTGTGATATATCACCATATTGAGAAAGCACCTCCCACATTTTCTCTGGTGTTGTTTTAATCTGAATTTCTCTATTTATATTTCTTAGTTTCATTATTAAACCCTCCAAAGGTTGCGTTGGATTGTCACGCTAATAACTGATAAGCGAGTGTTAAACTTGCGCCTAGACCAACCATCCATGAGAGAGTCCTCACATAAGCGACATTAATTATATAAAAAGGAGCATGGATAAGCCTGGCCCAGAAATAGACTTCACTAGCAATCTGTGTGATCTGATTGCTAACACCAGAAACCTGGACCGCGATGACCAACGATGAAAAGACGACAAGATTTTCGACCGCATTCGTATGCGCTCCTTCGGCCCGATTTCCCCAGTCCCATTCGAAACGTTCCTCACCAGGTTCTGGCGGCCGTTCCAAAATACGCATACCTTTCAACGGCCATTGTCGAACAATTACGTTAAACACATAGGGCAAGGCGAGTAACCCGGTTAAAATTGCAGTTAAGGTAAGCCAATAAATCTCTGTAGTCATAGCGTTCTCCCCCATTAGGTCAGTATTAGTTGGTTTACACGCCAACGAAACATAGAGTATGCTAATCATTTATGCATGAATATGGTGAAATATGCACAATCGATCTGCAATAATGCAGGGTATGAACTGGAATGACATTCGGTACTTTATTGAGGTAGTTCGTGCAGGTTCAGTGACTCAAGCTTCACGCCGACTGGGAGTTAATCAAACTACTGTTTCTCGCCGCATCACTACTCTCGAAGACCATCTAAACAAGAAACTATTTGATCGGCTTGCCAATGGATGGCTTATTACTCCTGTCGGAGAACGATTACTTTCCGCTGCTGAAAATATGGCAGAAGAGGCTCAAACAATTGAACGACACGTGTTAGCAGATAGTCAGGATTTGACTGGAAAGCTGCGAATAACAGTTGCAGATGTCTGTACCCAATACTTGGTAATGCCAGCCATCAAAATATTTACAGAAAAATATCCTGATGTAGATCTCGAGATCATCGCGACTAGAGATATTCTGGATTTAGCTGCACGCGAGGCTGATATCGCACTCAGAGCAACAGATGAGCCCCCTCCCAACTTGATTGGGAATCGAATCACTCAACTTGCCTACGCAATTTACGGCACCCGGGAAACACTCGAAGCTATTCAGAAAGCCCCTGATAATCATAATGTTCCTTGTATTACCTGGATAGGTGACGGACATACGCAACCTCCCTGGATTGAAAAAAACTTTCCGAAAGCCCGACGTGTCTATCGTACCAGCGAGTTAGGATTGATGTTACAAATGATGGGACAAGGATTAGGAATAGCCCAAATCCCTTGTGTATTTGGTGAGCCTGATCCTATGTTGTTCCGTATACCTGCGAAGTATGTTGAACCAGGATGGGGGTTGTGGGTATTGTCTCACGTTGATCTTCGAACAACAGCGCGCGTCCGTATTTTTAGAGATATTTTAGTAGAAGTATTAGAATATCAGAAAAGTTTAATTGAAGGAGAGTTAACTACAAGCGATAGATAATTATTGCCTTTTATCAGATTGAGTATGATTAAATCCACTTTCGATCTTTAAGTATCAATGAAAATAAACGCGTAGCTGCTCACATAAATTCAAGGATATTAAACAGCCTACTATTGTACTCGCTTCAAATATACATTCGACTCACCGCCCCTGCTAGTTAGTTGGAGTCAGATTCGATTTTTAAATCGAGTCTGATTCCGGGGTGGATGACGTGGGGGTCAGGCTCTACGGCTTTCAACCTTCGAATCCGACCCCACGCTAGGCCTATGTCACCTATAACTAATAGACATAGCACACTTCAACCCAAAAAATTCTTTGCGCCCCTTATGAAGAGACTCAGCGCGCCTTATGAAAAGGGCTCTGCCCCATTTATGAATCAGGACTAGCCTTCAGCAAACGGATGCTGTCGAATAATAGTCTCTTTACGATCAGGTCCAGTAGAAACAATATCAATAGGCGTTTCTACAATTTTTTCGATTTTAGTCAGGTAGTCCATCGCATTTTTGGGTAGATCATCCCACGATTGAACGCCAACGGTTGATTCAGACCAACCCGGCATATCTTCATACACGGGTGTACATTCAGCATAGCCTTCAGCACCGACAGGAGGGGTCTTGATCACTTTGCCATCTCGTTCATAACCCACACAAATACGAATTGTGTCTAAGCCGTCCAGTACATCAAGTTTAGTAATACAAATTCCGGATAAACTATTCACCTGTATTGCCCGCTTTAACGTCACCGCATCAAACCAACCACAACGGCGCGCTCGTCCAGTGGTTGCACCAAACTCATGTCCCTGTTTAGCCAAAAACTCCCCTACTTCATCGTCAAGCTCAGTCGGAAAAGGCCCTGACCCTACACGGGTAGTGTAGGCTTTAGTGATACCCAAAACATAATCAAGGTGGCGTGGCCCAAGACCCGAACCACAAGAAGCGCCGCCAGCGGTGGTATTAGAGGAAGTCACAAAAGGATAAGTACCATGATCAATATCAAGTAAAGTGCCCTGGGCACCTTCAAACATAATGTTTTCACCATTTTTATGGGCCTGCCATAAAATTTCAGGGATATCTGCCACCATGGATTTAAGTTTATCTGAGTAAGCCAGCGCCTCATCCAGAGTTTTTTGAAAATCAACCGTGTCACATTTATAATAATTTTTAAGTGAGAAGTTATGATAATCCAGCACTTCCTCTAACTTTGCCGCAAATTTCTCGTGATGAAACAAGTCACCAAGCTTTAAGCCGCGCCGAGAAATCTTATCTTCATATGCAGGGCCAATTCCACGCCCGGTTGTTCCAATCGCTTTCTTGCCACGGGCTACTTCACGCGCCTTATCCAGTGCAATATGATAAGGCAAAATCAAAGGGCAGGCCTCGCTTATACGTAAACGATCAGCAACGGGTACTCCTGTTTCTTCCAACATCTTCATTTCTTCGAGCAAAGCATCCGGTGCCAATACCACACCATTTCCGATTAAACACTGCACATTATCACGTAAAATTCCTGATGGAATCAGGTGCAATACCGTTTTTTTGCCATCAATCACCAAGGTATGGCCAGCATTGTGCCCTCCTTGAAAACGAACGACATAGCTTGCCTGATCTGTTAACAAATCGACTACTTTGCCTTTGCCTTCATCACCCCAGTGAGTCCCGATTACTACGACATTTTTACCCATTAGTTAACCTGCAATATTCGAAAAAAATTGTTAAACTCTAATTTAAGCTGCACCCTCTTACCATTATTGGCGAAGCGGATGGTTCAACTACTATCAGTTCTGACACGCAAAACTGTATTAAGCCTGAAATGCTACTCTATTATTTTCTTACTAGGAATTAAATCGATTGTTGAGAGGTTTAATTTCCCACTCACCCTCTTCGTTGACCAAAACTCTGTCACAACCCATTGACGCGGCATCACCGACCTGACCAGGCAACTCACAAATGACTTGCTCGCCCATTGTTCGTAGCGCGAGAATCATATCTTGTAATGACTCTTTTTGCGATTGTTCACCTTCACCCGGGTTATTACAAGGTGCGAATATTGGTTTTTTATCCATTGACGTCTCTGGTTCGGAAACAAGATTAGCCAATATTTTTAAATCTATACTAAAACCTGTTGCAGGTCGTGATCGTCCAAACACCTTGGCAATATTATCATAACGCCCGCCTCTAGCGACTTCATATCCATAATTCTGTATAAATACAGCAAACACAATTCCACTTTGATAAGCATAACCCCGTAACTCTGACAAATCGAAATGCAATTTGACTTCAGGTCTTCTGCGCATCAATTGTTGCGCCACTTCTTCAAGCTCAGTCAGCGCTTTTTTAACAGACTGCCCTGCACTATTTAAAATGGCACGCGCCTGATCAAGCACATCAACGCCACCATTCAAGTTGGCCAGCGATGACAACATGGTATGTAATTTATTATCAATATTCCACTCACCAAGCAAACTGTTTATTTCAGGAATCGCTTTACGCTGTAATGCATCAAACAATAGTGTTTCTTGTTGTTCTGTAAGCCCTGCCTGTTTAGCCAAACCTCTGTAAATTCCGACATGGCCTAAATCGAGCGCGTATCGCTCTGGACCTATTAACGCAATTGTCTCTAACATAAGGTCGATGATTTCAATATCACTTTCAATGCCGTTATGACCGAACAATTCGGCCCCTAACTGCAAGGGTTCACGCGTACCGCCAAGCCCATCTGGATAGGCCCTTAATATAGTGTCGAGATAACATAGACGAACAGGTTGTTCAGTATTAAGCAGACGAGAATCAATACGAGCCACTTGTGGCGTCATATCTGCGCGCAGACCTAACATACGGCCACTCATGGAATCAATTATCTTAAAAGTATGTGAATCGAGATCCTTATTACCCCCAGGCTGCAATGACTCTATAAACTCAATCATCGGCGTGGTCACTAACTGATAGCCCCACAGTTTGTACATATCTAGAATCTTCCGGCGCAATGTTTCGAGCCTGGCTACTTGCGCTGGCAATAACTCTTCAATACCATCGGGTAGAATCCATCTTTTATTATCGATTGAATTATCCATCATATCTATTCACTCAATTTTTCTATTAAAGTTTAACTTAAGACAGTACAAATTATAAATTTAGCTCTTTAAAATATAAACAGAAACAGCGCCTACAATCATCATACTGAGTCCTACACGACGTAGTGATTTATCGTTCATTGCAATAAACTGCAGCATAAATTTTCGATACGCTTCCGGATTAATAAACGGAAAAATACCTTCGATGACAAACATCAAGGCCAAAGCCAATAAGACCAAATCCCACATTACCAACCCCTCACTAACCCCAACAAAGTACCCTGGCGGAGAAGTTAATCGACCCCTCACAAAAAAAGCCGGGGCGAGAATTTCCGCTGTCCGGCTCATTCAGACCAGGATATTTTATCGTAAATACCCCGATTGACAAATAGGTAATATGGCTATAATTCAACCATATTGGCCTAAGTTTACATTATATACGCGTTATCTTATCTTAGAGCTATCAAAATACCTGAAAAACTCGGAATTTGGATCAAGCACTAACACCTTTTGTGTCTTAAAAACTTCAAGGTAGCCTTGCAGGGTACGATAGAAAGCATAGAACTCTTTATTTTTACCATACACATCTGCGGTAATTTTAGTCGCCTGTGCATCGCCATTACCACGAATCTGCAGACCTTGCTGTCTCGCTTTGGCTAATATAATAGTTTCTTCCTTAATTGCTATCGCTCTAATTTTTTTAGACTTCGCTTCCCCTTTTGAACGATGCTCAGTCGAACGTTTTTTCCGTTCTTGAATCATAGTACGATAAACGGCTTGTTTGACTTGGTCAGGGAATTCGATTTGTTTGACCCGCACATCCATCACTTCAATGCCATAGTTGTTGCGATTATCACTATCCCCTACAGTCTTAGACTTACCGTCCGCATCTTTACCATTTAATTTTCGATTTGCCTCAACCACCAATACCCGCATAATTTCTTTACGTTTAGAAGTAATGACTTGATTAATATTATATTTTCGTATCTCGGTTGTCAGTGCCGCATTAATAATTTTTGATAAAATCGCGTTACCATTAGCAATATCCCAACCAGCTTTATTATAAAAGCGTACTGGATTTGAAATACGCCATACTGCAAAATAATCAATATCTAATTGTTTCTGATCACCTGTCCAAAAAGTGGCTGGTGCTCTATCTAATGTTAGTAAGCGATTATCAATTTTCTTAACCTTATTAACAAAAGGCGTCATAAAATAAAGACCAGGTTCTTTATAAACCTGTTGCACCTTACCAAACTGAAAGCGCAAGGCAATTTCAGTTTTATCTACTATAAAGGCCGACATATAACCAAGTAGGCCAACTATAAAAAGCAATAACAATAAAGCAATTCTTCCGCTGCTCATAATTTTTTACCATCTATGTTTAAGCATGTTTAAACACACCGTCTATCACTATTAACTTAAAAAACACAAAGGTTGATCGAGACCAACCCCGTGTTATTTATCCTATTTACCCGTCGCCTGCGAATTTAAATATTGACTTAGAGGCAGTAGCAAAATATTACCATTTGATTTTGATCGAATAAAAATCAATGTGGATTTTGCTAATACTTTTTCCTTGGTTTCAATAAATAAACGCTTACGTGTAATGTCAGGTGCCCGCTCATACTCCACCAGAATCTGCCTGAAGCGACTCGTCTCACCTTTTGCGTCTAATATTTTGCGCTCCTTATAAGCTTGAGCATCGGTAAGAATTTTATCTTTTTCACCGTTCGCAATATTGACAATTTTTTGGCAAAAACCCCAGGCTTTTTCCACATACCGAGTCGCGTCTTCCTGCGCTTTGGTGACATCTTTAAACGCAGTATCCACTTCCCTGGTTGGAGGCTCAGGCCGTTGAATATTCACACTATTGATTACAAAACCTGTTTTATAACGATTTATAATCTTCTTGAATTCAGCAACCACTAATGGCTCAATGGCCTTGATGACAAAAATTCTCTTGCCATTAACTGTAACTACTTTAACTGGAGATTTAGCCAATTTATCGGAAAATTTATGCTGCCGTACAATTGGATCATCCGAGTACTGAATATTACATTGACTCAAACGACTCTTGGTACGAGATGCGCCGACTTTTTGCTGTCCCAGAATTTCTTCAAGTTTCAAGGTACTTAACACTTCTCGCAATGCGCTAATCAAGGCTTCTTCCAGTGTTTTTCTTGGGCCGATATCACCGCCTGGACTTTTTACCTCAAATAGATAGTCCTTTAGCCCTGATGTTCCTTTTGTACGATCTTCATCAATATTAACACTGTAGTTAACGTTAATATTAATTCTAACCAGTTTTTCATCCTTGGTTAACATTGTTGCACTAAGATCAAGCTTGCGGTTACCACGAACATTAACGACCGTAACTTTTTCAATAGGATAAGGTAAATGCCAATGTAAACCAGGCCCTACAGTATTTCTAGCAGGCACACCAAATCGCTGAACGAGGGCTCTTTCTGAGTTATCCACAGTATAAAAACCTGTGCCCGCCCATACTAATGCTGCGATCACTAGCAACATTACGATTCCGATTCCACCTGCTGAGCCACCATCACTGCTGGAACTTCCTGACCCACCCTTTTTACCACCGCCAAACCATCCGGCGAACTTTTTTTTCAAATTATTGATGACTTCATCAAGATCTGGTGGCCCTTCTTTTTTCTTACGTGGACCCCATGGGTCATCGTCGCGATTTCCGCCCGGTTCATTCCAAGCCATGTTATTCTCCAATTACTGGTAATTTATTTGAACTTTTTAAAAATAAAAAGCCTCCTCTTCAGTGGAAGCTTTATTAAAAATACTTAGTGGCCTTACGTCTATTAAAAGCCAACTTAACATACCTAGCCGAAGTCTATCTGTTTTGTTACGTTCTATCCAGTCCAACAACAATGCCTATCTCTTATTTATATAGGCCGCCTATCTACTCTTTTGAAAAATATTTTATTTCTAAAATCCGGTTAATCGTTACGAAACTTGTACATCTTCGGCAAGCCACACGTCGTAATCGCCTATTAGTTCAAATTTAAGCGCTTTATCTTGCTGTAAATTATCCAGATAACACTGTGATAATTCAATCAACATATCCCAATGATTTCCATCGACAGACAGTTTTTCTTCACAAACAAGATCACCTGCATGTAAACGAGCATGTGTCCTACCTTCAGATACGGGTATTTTTACCCATACCCGGCGTGTCTCACCATAAAAGAACTCTACAATGAGCTCTTTTAGTAAATCTAGCCCAAGATTCTCCTTTGCAGAAACCCATAAACGTATTATATTCCCTTCGGCATCATAATCAGCGTGTACGGGAGTATCTGTGAGATCAATTTTATTGTAGACCTTCAATTGAGGGACGTCTTGCGCATCAATCTCTTTCAACACATTATTGACTTGGGCTATATATTCTTCATTTTCAGGGTCAGCGGCATCAATGACATGAATGAGCAAATCGGCCTGTCGAGTTTCTTCAAGCGTTGATCGAAAAGCAGCGATCAAATCGTGCGGCAAATGACGAATAAAACCTACTGTATCCCCCATCACAATATCAGCAGCACCAGTATGCCCCTGTAATTTACGCAAGGTAGGGTCAAGAGTTGCGAACAATTGATCAGCTTCGTACACATCAGCGCCAGTTAATTGATTAAACAGCGTCGACTTCCCCGCGTTAGTGTAGCCAACAAATGATACGGAGGGAACAGAAGCCTTAGTACGAGATTTACGACCCAGCTCGCGCTGCTCTTGTACTTTTTTCAGTTTCCCTTTGAGTAACTTCATTCTCTGGGTTATAAGGCGGCGATCAGTTTCAAGCTGGGTTTCACCCGGCCCTCTAAGCCCAATGCCACCTTTTTGACGTTCAAGATGAGTCCACCCGCGCACCAAACGCGTGGATAAATGTTTGAGTTGTGCGAGTTCTACCTGTAGCTTCCCCTCAAAACTCCGTGCACGTTGTGCAAAAATATCAAGGATCAAACCACTACGGTCTAATACTCTACACTCCAGCAATGCTTCAAGGTTTCTCTCCTGGGAAGGGCTAAGCTCATGGTTAAATAACACGACATCGGCATTATTACTTTGTACCGCTTGCTTTATTTCCTCAGCTTTGCCTTTGCCCGCAAATAATTTGGAGTCAGGCGAGTGACGCGAACCTTCGATAATTTGCGCGCACACAACTCCCGCTGAAGTTGCTAGTTCAACAAACTCAGCCAAGTGCTCTCTTTCGCCTTCTGAATTCAGTTCGAGATGAACCAGAATTGCACGTTCCCCGCCTTCTGATGGCCTATCTAACAAACAACTACTCCAACTTCCAACGGGGATCTACCCTGCTAATAATGAATTAATGATTACCAGCATCTGAGGTTACAGGTGGTGTCGTGGTACCCTCTTCAGATTCAGTGCTCGAATATCGTACATTTCGGGCAGGAACTACAGTTGAAATAGCATGTTTATATACCATTTGGCTGACACTGTTCTTAAGCAATATCACAAACTGATCAAATGATTCAATTTGGCCTTGCAACTTAATTCCATTGACCAAATAAATGGACACTGGTACACGCTCTTTCCGTAGAGCATTTAGGAAGGGTTCTTGTAACGATTGCCCTTTAGCCATGTTAACTCTCCTTTTACTTTTTATAGGATTTATATCTAGCTGATTCAAGAGATTGCTCCCGGTAGTTCGATAATTTTTCAATGCTTCTCTGCGTTATATGGGCGATGACCGACAATTTAAACTGCTAAATGAAAAAAAACAGTAAAAAATACATCAAGACACATTAATTGAAGAAGATTGTTAAAATAAAGGTTCTGTAAACCCGACCTTATCGATTATTTGCAACTGTCATATTGTATAAAATATCGTCTTTTGATTAAAATCAAAAACTTAACGATATAGGTCTAGCATCTACTAAAAAAGACCGAATGTTAATGTTCAAAACAACACTTCTACAACACTAAATTCTGACGCCTTAACTCAACTTGAGTGCCCTGAATTATAACACATCATTCAAAATTTTCTTTAGCATTATCAATGAAGTCAGCTATTTTTAACATTATTTGAGGTCTGCTTCCAGAATCATCCATATGATACCATTGTGCATCTCGCACTTTACGTAGCCATGTATACTGGCGCTTGGCAAGTTGCCGGGTGGCAATAATGGCACGCTCTTTCATTTCATCAAAATCATACACGCCATCCAGATGCTCCCACATCTGACGATAACCAACACTGCGCATGGAGGGCATTTCGCAACTTAGACCTTCACGGCAGCGCAATAGTTCGACCTCCTGTAAAAAACCTTGTCGCAACATAATCTCAAAACGTTGCGCAATCCGTTCACGTAACTGTTCACGATCTTGCCAGGCCGATATTAAATTGACTGCCTGGTAGGGAAACTTATGTTTTGGTTGTTGCGCGATTAGCTCAGTCATCGATTGACCACTCACATGATAAACCTCTAAAGCACGTTGAATACGTTGCGAATCATGAGGGTGAATCCGTTTCGCCGACACAGGATCGATTTGCTGTAATTGCTGATGCATAAACTCTAAGCCATGTCGCTGAGTGGCTAGCGCAAGCTCTTGCCGAACAGCCGCATCAGCTTCTGGCAATTCAGACAAACCATACTGTAGTGCGTTGAAGTACATCATAGTCCCCCCTACTAACAAAGGAACTCGATTAGCTTGATGAGATTTTTTAATCTCAACTAATGCTTGCTGACAAAATTCAGCCACTGAAAACGACTGCTCCGGCTCAATCAAATCAATCAACGCATGAGGCGCTTTTGCGAGAGTAACAGCATCAGGCTTTGCAGTACCTACATCCATATGCTTGTAAATGAGCGCTGAGTCCACGCTTATCAAATCAATAGGAAAATCCCGCGCGGCCTGAATGGCGATATCTGTTTTGCCTGCCGCCGTCGGACCCATAAGAAATATCACTTGAGACATATATTTGCTACTCATGTTGTCTTTTCGCTAATAAAAGGACTCTAGCCCATTGCTGTCTCACTTAATTTGAGTGGGACAATTAATCGAATATTGAGTCATGCTATTTATATTATATAACCGAGCATATGAATTGATGCGACAAAAACGATCCGCAAAGATCATCTGTCAATGGGTTTTCAAGACACGCAGCGAGTACATCCATGTATGCTCGGGCTCGGCTCCTGCCTCACACGGTATTGAAAACCCATTTGCCACGCTGATCTTCGGCTATAAACGAATTTGTGAATTCAAGTCTCGGTAATATAAATATCGATATCATGACGCGATATAAACCGATATTATAGTTTGGATGAATTTAAGTGGGACAGCGATGACTCTAGCCAGCCCCTTTCACTGCTAATTCTTAGCGACCGCGCATAAATAAACGATCAATCTCATCGATTGAGAGCTGCTTCCACGTCGGCCTGCCATGATTGCATTGTCCGCTGCGCTCGGTATGCTCCATGTCTCGTAGCAAGGCATTCATCTCGTCAATCGTTAACTGTCGATTAGCTCGCACAGAGGCATGACAGGCAATCGTAGATAGAAGTTCGTTGGCAGCCTCTTCAAGATGTTTGGATTCACCAAACAGCATCAATTCCGATAATAAATCGGTAATAAGGAGTTTGATATCAGCTTTACTAAAA
>VAOX01014720.1_pt1 | contig 45555 bp, 34 predicted proteins | sample 3393891 | NCBI WGS metagenome assembly VAOX01 (sample SAMN08290429, study PRJNA428436) | hydrothermal vent metagenome | isolation source: Deep-sea hydrothermal vent chimney | place: Indian Ocean: Southwest Indian Ridge | depth 2822 m m
TGAATGCCGTACAACAGCTATTTCAGCAGGACAGTCGGGATAAAAGCCTGAAGCATATAGAAAAAACCTACCTTGCTCTGGTTTGCGGACAATGGTCGCAGGGTTGTATTACCGTTGATGCTCCGGTTAGTAAGATTAAACTCGGTGGCGAGCATCGAATGACAACAGACCCTGGCGGGCGGTTTGCTATTAGTCATTTTGAACCAATAAGCATTTTTTCACACTATAGTCTGATGCGCATTAAAATTGATACCGGTCGCATGCATCAGATTCGTGTTCACGCCCGCCACTGCGGACACCCCATTGCTGGTGATACAAAATATGGTGATAAAGAACGGAACCGGATATTACGTACTCTGGGATTGAAACATCTGTTTCTACATGCCAGTGAAATTTACTTACCCCTGGCCAGGAGTCTGCGACAACAGGCACCACTGCCGACTGAACTGGAACAGTTTCTTCAGACACTAAAACAACAATGAAGCATTATCCGTTAATTATCTTTGACTGGGATGGGACACTGGTTGATTCCATCCACCGTATAGTGACCAGTCTGCAATACGCCAGCCGCCTTATCTGTGATGCCCGCATCAGCACACAGCAGGCTCGTTCGGCTGAAACTTTATTGCCATTTTCCCCTCTATTCTGTCTGAGCGGTGTTTGCGAGTTACCAAAATATCTGCTACAGGCTAAAATGGCCTGATACAACACGACAGACTTCATCATCTTCATCTTCAGGAAAAAAACATGAATGATAACAATCCCGACTGGGAAAAAAAATTACTGACCAAACTGGCAGAATCCAGCATCAAAGAACAACGACGCTCACGTCGCTGGGGTATCTTTTTCAAACTTCTGACCTTTTTCTACATTGGTATCTTCTTCTATTTTTCCAGTATAGTCAGCCTGTCTAATGTATCATCAATTGAACCCCACACCGCACTGGTAGAATTAAACGGCGTTATTGCAGATAAAAAGCCGGCCAGTGCAGAGAATATTATTACCGCCTTGCGTGACGCTTTTGAAAATAAAAATACCGTTGGAGTAATTCTGCGTGCCAACAGCCCTGGTGGTTCCCCGGTAGAAGCAGGTTATATTTACGATGAGATCAAACGCCTGCGTAAGGAATACCCTAAAATAAAACTGTATGCAGTGATTACCGATATATGCGCCTCCGGCTGTTATTATGTCGCCTCTGCCGCAGATGAAATTTATGCCAATAAAGCCAGCATCGTCGGCTCCATTGGTGTCCGTATGGATAATTTTGGTTTTGTTGATGCGATGAAAAAATTAGGCATTAAACAACGCTTGTTAACTGCCGGTAAGAACAAGGCATTACTAGATCCTTTCCTGCCCGTCAATAAAACGGCCAGGCAACACTTGCAGGCGATGCTTGACGAGATTCACCAGCAATTTATTAAGGCAGTAGAATCTGGTCGTGGAAAACGTCTGGATACCACAGTGGACGGATTATTTTCCGGTCTTGTCTGGACTGGTCAGCAGGCAGTTAAAATCGGTCTTGTTGATGCTACCGGCAGTACCAGTTACGTCGCAAGAAAAATTATCGGTGAAAAAAATATAGTCAATTACACACTACAGGATGATTTACTGGAGCGCTTTGCCGGTAAGCTGGGTGCCTCCATGGCGACTGAATTTTCTACCTTAATACAGACGCAGGCATCACTGCCCATACCACACTGAAGGGCGCCAATACATACGCACATTGTGCGAATGAATTTGCACCTACCTGATTAATAACCCGTCATAACCCGTCATACCCCGTCAGCTTATGGCGGGGTAACTGAGTCAATACGCTGTAAACAGCAGCCTGCATAGTCTGGACTTAATCAAGAATTATCTGAAAAAAATTCAGAAAATTATCCTAACCATACGGTGATTTATATTTTTCCGTCTAGAATCAGTAATGGTTAAATATAAAAATGGATAACACCTGATCATGGACGATATGTTTTGCCGACATGGCATCCATGATGTTATAAAAAACAATATGTTATTACCATACTATTTATCATACCGGTCATTTTTAACCGTTATTCACTGTTAACGTAATAATCATCTATAAATTTACTGCATACCGATAGATGGAACCTATCCTTTGGTTCACAAAGGGATTTACCACATACGCTACTGACTGAAATACACCAACATAATAAAGTATTGGTCAGCAGTTTACATAACGGGGTAATAATAATGAAGATAGGGGGCTGGAGAAGTGACTGGTTTACCGGCCTGGTCATTACCATTATTTTCCTGCTCTTCTCCGGATCCAGTTTTATTTCCCGTCTTGAACACAGCGCCTACGACTTCGGCGTGAGATCTTCAACCCGTATACCCAGTAATAAAATAGCCGTCATCGCCATTGATGATCAGAGTATTAATAATATTGGACGCTGGCCATGGCCAAGAAATGTTCATGCCAAAATGCTGGAGATTCTTAAGAAAGGCGGTGCCAGAGTCATTGGTGAGACAGTCTTTTTCTCCGAACCACAAATTGACCCCGGCTTACGCTATATCCGTAAACTGAAACAGATGTTAGAAAATAGCAGTATCACGGCTATTCCTGCTGCGGTAAAAGAGTTAAAAAATCGTATCTGGCAAAGTCGCAAACTGGTCAGAAACAAAAGAGATGTTGGTGGTCGTAAAGCCATTCAACAAATTGCTCTTAGCCTTAAGAATTCACCATTAAACAAACAGGTTGCAGAAGACCTGACTGCCTACTTTAAATATATTCATAGCGCAGAGACAACGCTTGATACAGATAAAATACTCGCCAGGGGTCTGAAAGATGCGGCAAATGTTGTCCTGGCTATGCCGTTTGTTCCCGGTAATGCCATTGGTCAGCCGGATACTCATTTCCCTGAATATATTACCCGCAATGAAATCCCTCCACAGAATATAATCAATAATACTGACACCAATCCTGATAAATATGCGCCACGCAATATGGTAAATGCCTATGCACCGATTCCATTACTGGGAAAACAGGCTGCTGCTATCGGTGCACTGGTTAACCTGCCAGATATTGATGATGGTGCAATCCGTAGAGAACCGCTAATTATCAATTACTATGGAAGCTATTATCCCTCTATGGCATTGATGCTGGCGGCAAAAAGTCTCAATCTTGGCATTAAAGATATCAAAGTTGATGTTGGTTCTGACGTAAAGCTTGGTCATTTGAAAATAAAAACAAACCACTATTTAGAAATGGACACTTTCTTTTATCACGATACGGGTAACCATTCAGCATTTCCTGTTGATTCCTTTTATGATGTTCTCGAAGGTAAAATCCCTGCCAGTAAATACAAAAATAAAATTGTATTAATCGGTGCAACAGCTCTGGGTGTTGGTGATACTTTTGTAACGCCCATTAATCCAACTATGGCACCGGTTCTAACCCTGGCACATTCTGTTTCCAGTATTTTAAATGAAGACTTTTTTATTCAACCCGCATGGGGAATGTATGCACGCTTTGGTATTATCGCTCTAATTGCCATCTATTTAATGTTTGTTCTGCCAAAGCTGGGGGCTGCAACAGGATTTATCATCACCATTATTATGCTGAGTGGATGTTTGATTACCTATTATGTTCTGATGACCGAAAAAGGATTGTGGCTACCCTTAATGTTACCCAGTTTATTACTTATCGTTGGTCATATTTTACTCACAACCAAACACTTTCTATTAACGGAAAGAGGTAAGGCCAGGCTCGATATCGAATCTGCCGAAAACAATCGCATACTGGGCCTTTCACTACAGGGGCAAGGACAACTGGATATGGCGTTTGAAAAATTTCGCAAACTCCCCATAGATAAATCAGTAATGGAACTGCTTTATAACCTGGCACAGGACTATGAACGCAAACGTCAGTTTAGCCGGGCAAAATCTGTGTACGATTACATGGCCGATTTTAATAAAAAATTCCGCGACATTAAGAAACGTTCAAAACAGGCACAATTACTGGAAGATAGTATTATTCTGGGGACGGGTAAGCGCTCACAGGAAGGTGGATTAATACTGGATAACAGCAATATTGAAAAACCCATGCTGGGTCGCTATGAAATAGAAAGTGAGCTGGGCAAAGGTGCAATGGGTGCCGTTTATCTGGGTAGAGATCCAAAAATCTCTCGCGTCGTTGCCATTAAAACCATGGCGTTATCGCAGGAATTTGAAGCGGATGAGCTGAAGAAAGTAAAAGCCCGCTTCTTCCGTGAGGCAAAAACTGCCGGTCGTCTTACCCACCCGAACATTGTTACCATTTACGATGCTGGAGAAGAACACGACCTTGCCTATATCGCAATGGAATTCCTCAAAGGTGCAGATCTCACTAATCACACTCGGCCCGATACCTTGCTACCCATTACAAAAGTACTATCAATTATACGGCGTGCGGCAGAAGGTCTGGATTATGCACATCAGTACAATGTCGTTCATCGTGATATAAAACCGGCTAATATCATGTGGGATGAAAAAACAGACAGCATGAAAATTACCGACTTTGGCATTGCCCGTATTACCGATTCAAGTAAAACCCGAACCGGTATGATTTTAGGAACTCCTTCTTATATGTCGCCCGAACAACTGGCAGGAAAAAAAGTTACAGGTCAGTCCGACCTGTTTTCCCTGGGGGTAATGTTATTTCAGATGGTGGTTGGTCAACTACCATTTAAGGCAGATTCGATGACAACATTGATGTACAGAATCGCCAACAAACCTCACCCCGCACCTGATTCAATTAATCCAGATGTTCCACGCTGTATTAACGTTATTATCAATCGTGCAATGGCAAAAAATGTAGAGAAACGCTATAAAACAGGTAAACAGATGGCCAATGACATAAATAAATGTCTAAAAATTATAGCCGCTAAAAAATAAAGGAACCGACATAAAGAAACCAGCATGAGTGTAAAAGGAAAAATAAAAATCTTCGGCCGTACTGATGTGGGTCTGCTTCGCGATCATAATGAAGACACCATTGCCTGCGATGAAAGTATCGGGCTGGCAGTACTTGCTGACGGCATGGGCGGGCATCGTGGCGGAGAAATGGCCAGTGCGATGACAGTCAGTACGATCATGGAGACACTGGCACAAAAACTAAAATATATCCGTAACGGTGAAGTCGATGAAGAAAGCGGTTTCCGAATGGAAAGTATTGCAATACATGATGCCATTACCCAGGCGAATAAAAAGGTGTATGAATCATCACAGGAACATGCTCAATACCGCGGTATGGGTACTACTGTTGTCGTCCTCCTGTTTTATGACAACCGTTATACCGTTGCACATGTAGGCGACTCGCGGCTTTATCTGCTACGTAACGGAATACTGGAACAGATTACTCGTGACCACAGTTTAATGCAGGAACTGATAGACCGGAATTTTTATACCCCGGAACAGGCACGAAATTCATTAAATAAAAACCTGATTACACGTGCTGTAGGCATTGATAAAACAGTACAAATTGATATCCAGGAAGATATCGCCATGGTCGATGATATTTTTCTATTATGTTCTGACGGAGTAAACGACATGATTAAAGACAAGCTCATCCATTCCATTCTTCAGGAAAATAGCCATAATCTCGAATCTGCGGCGGATGAACTAATACATGAATCAATTCTACACGGTGGAAAAGATAATATTTCCACTTTACTAGCCAGACCAGTTAAAACTTTTCCTGCCAAAAATAACTTGTTTTCCTATTTTTTTGACATATTCTCCTGAAGCCACCTCTTATCAACCATCAACTATAAATTCCGAGATTAACTATGACAAAACTGGTACTAAGCTGTAATGGTAAAATCGAACAGGAGTATGAACTTAGCAAGGAAGAAGTAAGCATTGGCCGAAAAGACGACAATGATATTCATATTGATAATCAGGCCGTCAGCGGTCAACATGCAAAGGTCATTACTATTTTGCACGATTCCTTTATACAGGATCTTGATAGTACAAACGGAACAATCATTAACGGAAAAAAGATAACTCGACAGGCACTAAAAAATGGGGATATTATATCAATCGGAACGCATACACTGACATACATTGATGAAACGGTTAAAGAAGACCAGTTTGGTACAACCATGATAATCCCGCCAGATACACAGAATATGCTCAATACAGAAAATTCTGGCACTAAAGAACAGGAACCAATACTTACAGACAGCATTAACGCTGCTGACACATCTGGCAAAGATTCTACCAGAGCAAAACTACAGATACTATCTGGAACCAACCGTGGCAAAGAATTAGAACTGACAAAAATCATTACGACTCTGGGTAAACCTGATGTGCAGGTTGCAGCAATCACTCGCCGCCAAAATGGCTATTTTTTTATTGTCGTTGATGCCGGCAAGGAAGAAAAAATGCCACGAATTAATGACACTGTCGTTGGTAAACAGGCGCACCCATTACATGATGGTGATACCATCGAAGTTGCTGGAATAAAAATGGCTTTTATTCTGCTATAAACCGTGATAAAAAGTTTTCCTATGACTTTGTGAACACAGCTATTGACTCGACATGAGCGGTATGTGGAAACATATCCAGTATTCCAGCATTAGTCAGTTTATAACCCAGCTCATTAACCAGTATTCCGGCATCTCTTGCCAGGGTGGAAGGATGACAGGAAACGTACACTATTATTTCAGCCCGCATATTTTTTACTAATGGCAAAATAGCGGCTGCACCAGAGCGTGGTGGATCAAGCAGTATTTTGCTATATTGTTTTTTAGTCCACGGTGCATGCAGGGTTTCATCATTATATAAATCGGCAAAAATAAACTCAGCATTCTCAATACCATTTCTTTGTGCATTCTCACGGGCTTTTTTTACCATTTCCAACGAACCTTCTACCGCTGTTACACTGGCACACTGACGTGCCATGGAAAGTGAAAAATTACCCAGTCCACTAAATAAATCCAGAACCCTGTCTTCCATATTCAGATGAAGTTGCGCGAGTGCCTGCACTACCATTTTTCGGTTGATTACCGGGTTAACCTGGGTAAAATCTGAGGGCTCAAAGTCAATCGTTACGTTACACTCATCCAGGCGATAACTCAGCGGCGGCGGATTTTCCGGCCATAGAGGTTCCAGCTGTGTAGGTTTCCCCGCCTGCAGATAAGCGACCAGATTTAAAGACTGACACAAACCGGTTAATATACTGCGATCATGTTCATCCAACGGTTGTAAATGACGGAACACCAGTACGCTCTGATTATCGCTTACCGCTACTTCAATTTGCGCAATTTCCTGCCGTGCATGCAACAGATACAGGCAATCACCGATCTCCTTCAGGTGAACACCCACACTGTCGTGCAACACTTCACATCGATCCATTTCGGTCAGGTAACGACCACCACGTTCGCGAAAACCGACCAGCACCCTGTCTTTTTTCTCGACAAAACGAACGCCGAGCCGGGCTTTATGCCGGTAACCTGTCTGCGGGCCAATAAGCGGTGCAAGCACTTTCTGTGGCTGTACCTTACCAACATGTTCCAGTTGATCGAATAGCATTTTCTGCTTCAGCGCAATCTGTGCGGCAGATGACATATGCTGCAAACGGCACCCCCCACAACGCTCGAATGCGGCACAAATCGGCACAACTCTGTCTGCTGAGGCCTGCAAAACTTCGATCGTTACCCCTTCTGCATATTTTGCTGTTTTAGTCGTATACTTAAATCTAACGGTTTCACCGGTCAGTGCCAGATCGATAAAAACCACCTGACCATCTACATGTGCAATGCCTCTGCCTTCTGCAGACAATCCTGTAATGTTTGCCTCTACCGGATCGGCAGGCACATGCTGTCGCCTTCTACGTCTTTTCTTCTGTGTCATGATGATCTACTTTCAGGATGGAAACACACCAGTTGAAAGATAACGATCTCCCCGGTCACAGATAATGGTTACAATAACGGCATGATTCACTTCCCGTGCCAGTTGTAAGGCTGTAGCGACCGCACCACCGGAGGAAATACCACAGAAAACACCCTCTTTTACCGCTAGTTCACGTGTGGTGCGTTCCGCCTCCTGCTGACTGACATCCCGGGTAAAATCAACGCTTGCGGCATCAAAAATACCCGGCAGATAGGCCGCCGACCAGCGGCGGATACCGGGAATTTTTGCCCCTTCTCGTGGTTGCACACCGACGATTTTTATCTGCGGGTTTTTTTCCTTAAGAAAATGGGAAGTACCTACAATAGTGCCGGTAGTCCCCATAGCACTGACAAAATGGGTAATTTTTCCATTTGTCTGTTGCCAGATTTCAGGACCGGTTGTCAGGTAATGCGCATTGGGATTATCCAGATTATTAAACTGATCGAGCACAATACCCCGGTTTTCACGCTGCATCTGCAAGGCAAGATCGCGTGCACCTTCCATCCCCTGTGCCTGCGTTACCAGAATCAGTTCCGCGCCATATGCCTTCATTGCGGCACATCGCTCTGCACTCATATTGTCCGGCATAATCAGAATCATATGATAGCCCATTACTGCAGCCACCATCGCCAGGGCAATACCGGTATTGCCACTGGTCGCTTCAATGAGCGTGTCCCCCGGGCGAATATCGCCACGTCGTTGCGACTGCTGTATCATATTAAGCGCCGGGCGATCTTTTACCGAACCAGCGGGGTTATTGCCTTCCAGTTTAAGTAAGACCGTACTATTCGTTTCTGCCAGTAATCGCTGTACTCTAATGAGAGGGGTATTACCAATGGTATCGGCAAGGGTTAAATATTCCTGATTTTGCATGTTCTGATTCTGTTTATTCTGATTTTATCTATTCCTGCTAGAATAGTACTCGACTATTATATTACAGTAAAAATTATCATTTTTTTTATTATATTATTCACCCTAATTTGTTATGTCATTGATTAAAATAGTATCCCATCCACTACTCGGGCTGACCTTTTTAGCCCTTTCATTTCCACTATTGGCTACTGAGGATGACCTGTTTTTTGATATGCCCATTGTTCTTTCTGCCAATCGCCTGGAACAGCCGGCCTCCGATGCAGCCGTTACTGTATCAGTGATTGACCGTGCAACCATTAAAGCCACTGGCGCCAGAACCATTCCGGAAGTATTACGTCTGATTCCCGGCATGCAGGTTGGCTACAGTGGTAATGAATTTGGTGATGAACCCAAATACGTTGTTGCTTACCATGGCCACAGTGACCAGTATTCCAAACAGATGCAGGTTTTGATTGATGGCCGCTCAATTTATGACCCGTTTTTCGGTGGCATTAACTGGAAAGCAATTCCCGTTAATATTGACGATATTGAACGTATCGAAGTTTCACGTGGACCGAACCTGGCTACCTATGGCTCCAATACCTTTATGGCTGCCATTAATATTATTACCCGCACAGCAGCGGAAGACCAGGGTTCCTATCTGCGAACCAATACCGGAAATCATAATATTGCCGATCTTACCTATCGTTATGGTGGTAACAGGGGAAAGCTCGATTACCGTATTACCGCATCAACCTTGAATGATAATGGTCAGGACAGCGCTAACAAAAATCCTAACCCGGATGATACCAGTAGCCATAATGTCGACTATCGTATGGACTACCAGTTCAATAACCACAATACACTTAGTTATCAGGGTGGTTATGGTCATAATTTTCAGCAGGCCGACCGAAACCATGATGGCGTTCTGCCTACCGCACGTACCGTTAAGAACATACGTTTTTTCCAGTTTGTGAAATGGGAAAATGCTATTAATGCAAAAAACACTATACAACTACAATATTATTATAACTATTCAAGTAAAAACGATTCATATACGTCAATCCCGATCAATACCGCAGATCTCGGCTACCCGCCAACCGATCCCTTTACCCTCTATGTTAATGCTGGCGTTAGAACAGAACGTCACAATCTTGAATTAACCCATTTTATTTACCCAAAGGATAACCTTCGACTGGTCTGGGGGCTAAGTGCCCAACTTGACCGGGTCTATTCACCACTGTATCTGGGTATTGATAAAACGGTTACGCATAATCAATACCGTGGTTTTGCCAATATCGAATGGCATGTTCTGCATAATGACATTATCAATGCAGGTGCGCTGGTGGAAAAAAATGACTATACAGGCACCGAAACATCCCCTCGCCTGTCCTATACCCATGCCTTCAATCGCTATCATAAAATTCGCTTTGGCATCAGCAAGGCAATTCGTAGCCCCTTCCCACTGGAAGTAAAGGCAGATACAAAATATGCCCATGACACAACCATCGGTGGCACCTCGACTGGTTTCACATTACATGATCAGGTAATTACCGGTAACCCGGACCTGGTTAATCAACAGATTATCAGCCGGGAAATCGCTTATTATGGCAACTTTCTACGTTCCACACTACTTTTTAACAGTCGTATATTTCGTGATTCCGTGAATAATTTTATCAATACAAAAAAAGTACCCGTAAACAACCCAGCTATTGATAATGTCGATAATAGTACACAGCTTTTTAAAAATTATATCGAAAGTACAACGTCTGGTATCGAAATGGAAATGGATTATCATATTGACCCAACATTACGCCTGATTGCCAGTGGTGCGATACTTAATATTACCAGCAATTCGCATATTATTGCCCGCTCAGCACCTGCAAACAGCTATTCTCTACTGGCAAGCAAACAGTTTAATGAAAAATACAATGCCAGTATCGCCTATTATTATGTCGGAAAATTCGGCTGGGTAGATGCCACCCATGGCGCATACAAAATACTTAATCTAAAATTTGGTCGGCAATACCGGTTCAATCAAACTCGCGGAAGTTTATCACTGGTTTTGAAAAATCTACTGGGTAATTATAGCGATTATAAAGATAACCCAAGGAACCCTACGGCACCTTTAATCGTTAGTAATACAATAGCATTCATTGAATTTAGAATTAATTATTAAACCCCGAGCATAATGCAAACTACCGGACAAGGATTTCTCATACGCAGCCTGTACTTATCCGTTGGCTGGCTGATAACTATTATCCTGATCAGTACGATGGGTGGCATGCTGGTGGATGTCCATGCCGATACTACGGCTGACAGCAGAAAATACCCACTACCTCCTCACCAGAACATTCTGATTATTGCCTCAGATGACAGCACTATACAAACAGCACTGGCAAATATCATATCCAGTAAACTTTTACACAAATACAAAAATATTCGGATCAACACAAAATCACCAGAAAAATCCCCCTCCACATATTCATTGACACCAAATATCATTATTGCTATTGGTCTTTCAGCTATACAGAATAGTCAGAAACACTATTCCAGTGTCAATCAGCTATTGATAGCGACAGACCCTTCACAATACAGTAATAAACCCGACACCAAAAAACATACTGCAGTATTATATATGACCCAGTCATATTGCAAACAACTCGAATTCATTAAACAACTAAATCCCAACTGGCATGCTATCAGTTACCTACATGATGATAGCAAAAACATTAACCGAAAAAACCTTGAAACCTGCGCACATAAACTAAAACTTGGTATTTATAAATCCTCTGTAAGTAACATCAAATATCTGTCTGAAAGTATTAAAGATGCACTTAATCATTCTGATTTACTGCTTGCCCTGCCTGATAAAAAAATATATAACAGTGAAACAGTAAAAAACATTCTGCTCACCTGTTATCGATACAGAAAACCGGTTATTGCCTTCTCAAGAAATTTTGTCCGTGCCGGTGCACTTGCGGCTATATACAGCAATATAAATCAGATTGCTGACAGTGCTGTAAAAATAATTAATGATTATATAAAAAATAAAAATAACTTTACTGCACCCGTTTTTTATCCGAAAAAATTTGATATTAGTATCAATCATCAGGTATTTGACGCACTTAATCTGGATATTCCAGATCTACAACAAATAAAACAGACCCTGACCAAACAGAAATATAATTTAGAGGTAATGAAATGAAAAGGTCTGGTATCAGAAATCTGAGTATTAGTAATCAGATCCTTCTTATTGCAGTAATTCCTGCATTACTTATTGCCCTAATTTTATCAGCCTATTTCATACATAGTCAGTTTAATTATATTTCAAAAACACTAAATCGCCATGGCCGATTCATTGCAGAACAACTTGCACCAGCATCTGAGTTTAGTATCTATTCTGGTAATACAACTTTTATTGCCCCCCTTATTCATTCAATGATAAGTAATGATAATATTATACATATTCAAATACTGAATAAACATAACAATACCATTCTAGACATAAAACAGAATAATAAAACTATAAAAAAACCAGATTCTTTTCTGATTAACCTTTTTAATCTTGATAAAAAACTTGTCTTTGAACAACCAGTATTATCAAAAAATATTGATATTGGTGATTTTGACATACAAACAAATCATAAGGATAATGTAATTGGCAAAGTAATCGTCACTTTATCCAACCGCTACGCAACTAATGAAAAACTGGATCATATTAAAAACAGTTTATTAATTATACTGATAGCATTATTATTTATTATACTTATCGTTGTTCGGGTAAGTCGTTCCATCACCCTGCCAGTAAAAAATCTGACCCGCACAGTACGTAGTATTTCTGCAGGAAACTTTGATGTAAGAATTGAAGAAAATGCAAGTGGTGAAATTGGTATATTACAGTCATGTATCAATCATATGACGACAGAATTAAAAAATTCACAATATGATATGGAAAATAAGTTAAATAACTATACAAATGAATTACAGGAAACACTTGAGGAACTTGAAGTTCGTAATGCAGAACTTGATATTACCCGTACAAAAGCAATTTCATCAAATAAGGCGAAATCAGAATTTCTTGCAAATATGAGTCATGAAATTCGTACTCCATTAAGCGGAATTATCGGTTTTACCGAGTTATTACATGGCACAGAGTTAAATGAACAACAAAGTGATTATACCGATACAATACGAAAATCTGCAAATAATTTACTGGAAATAATTAATGACATACTTGACCTCTCTAAAATCGAGTCAGGAAAAACAGAAATTAACTATAGTGAATTTCATCTGATAGACATTATTGAGGACATTATTAATCTACTGACACCAACTGCCTATGAAAAAAATATCGAACTATTTTACCGTGTAGACAATAATTTACCTGAAATAATACAGGCTGACCCCGTTCGTATTCACCAGGTCATTACCAATCTTGTTGGTAATGCTATTAAATTCACGGAAGCGGGTTATGTTTATCTACAGGTAAGCCGTGGTGAAATAGATAATACCGAATACAGCATCAAATTTACGGTTACAGATACAGGCATCGGCATGAATGAGTCTGATAAGAAGAATCTGTTTAAGGCTTTTACTCAGGCAGATACAACCATTACAAGGCGATTTGGCGGTACCGGACTTGGGCTGGTTATTTCCCGCAAGCTCACCCTGTTAATGAATGGAGAAATAGGTTTTGATAGCGAACCTGACAGCGGTTCAACTTTCTGGTTTTGCATACCAGTTAAACCACTGAAAGATAGAGCAGAAAACAGCCGCTGTGATATTATTCTGGCAAATAAAAAAATTGGTTTCTTCGCTACGCATCATATCGTTATTGAAATATATAAAAACATGCTAGAGTCATGGCACAGTCAGTTTTGTGAGTTACATTTGAGTGAATTACTGAACAATGATACAAAACATCAGGATTATGATGCCGTTATTGTTTATATAAGCAGAGATGATTTTAATAATACTGAATTACTTAAAAAATTAAAAGGTAGCCATATCTTTCAGCCTAATATACTTATTGCAAGTACATGTTCATATAATCATTTAAATAAATTACAGGATAATACTTTTGGCAGCGTTATTTCCGCCTCAGAAAAGTCAGCCCTAATCCAGAAAGGATTATTTGACCAGATCAATCACCAGCAATATAACCTGGATGCAATTAAAGATCATTATTCAAACATAGAAAAAACTAACTGGTCTGATATAAATATCATGGTTGTTGATGATAATGACATCAGTCTTAGACTAGCTGAAATAATTCTGCATAAAAATAACGTTAGTGTAATAACCGCCCGCTCAGGTGAGCAGGCAATAAATTATGCTAAAAACAAACAATTTGATATTATTTTTATGGATTTGCATATGCCGGGTATTGATGGTTATGAAACAGCGGAACGGATAAGAGAATTAGATAAAAACACAGTTATTATTGCATTAACGGCAAATGCAATGCCGCAGGATTCTGAAAAAATTAATCGCTCTGGTATGAATGATATTATTATTAAGCCTGTCAGTGATGATGTCATGCATACTGTTATTAATCAGTGGATTTACCATAAAAACCCAGAAGCTTCTGCAAAAAAAGAAAAGGAACCATTAACAAATACTATTTTTTCATTAGAAGCCGCCAAAGAATTTACCGGAAATAATGAAGCCCTTGCTCTGGAGCTTTTCTCCATGTTACGCGCTGAACTTGATGAGTATATAACTGATATCAAACAACTGCTTGATGAAAACAGGCTGGATGAACTTAAGAAGGTGGTACATAAACTACATGGCGCAAGCCGTTGCTGTGGCACTACTGATCTAAAAAACATTAGTGGAGAAATAGAAACATCAATAAATCAGGGCGTCGAGTTTAATCTTGACAGCAAGATTAAGCAGTTACTTGAGGCAATCAATCAGGTCAGGGAATTTAAAGAACTATCCATTACGAAACCAACCACCCAGAAACCATCAGAACAGGAAGAATTATACCCCCCCGATTAATCAGTGCATTTTATAAAAAGTATAGGGCACCTCTATTACTAAGGAGAACGGTAATTGATTGCGCGCTATAGTTCTACTCTGCCATTGCCAGTTTTTTTACCCGCTCCAGCTCATCTCTTGCATTTGCTGCCTGTTCAAATTCCAGATTTCTTGAATGCTCGTACATTTTTTTCTCTAAACTTTCAAGTTCCCTGCTGAGCGCAGCAGGTGACATCGTCTGGTAATGTGCTTTTTCTTCAGCAACTTTCAACGTTGCGACTGTTTTACGTGAGTGTTTATTACCGTAACCAGCTTCCAGTACATCCTGAACATTCTTAATAATACCTTTTGGTGTAATACCATGTTCTTTGTTATAAGCCATCTGTACGGCACGACGCGCCTCCGTTATATCCATCGCCTTTTTCATTGATCCGGTAATTTTGTCAGCATATAAAATAGCTTTACCATTAATGTTCCTGGCTGCACGGCCAATACTTTGAATCATCGATCGTTCTGAACGCAGAAACCCTTCCTTATCTGCATCAAGAATTGCAATCAGAGAAACCTCTGGCATATCCAGCCCTTCTCGCAACAGGTTGATCCCTACCAGGACATCAAATTCACCCAGCCTTAAATCACGGATAATTTCAACCCGTTCAACCGTATCGATATCTGAATGCAGGTAACGTACCCGCGCGTTATGTTCACTCAGGTATTCGGTTAAATCTTCTGACATACGTTTGGTTAATGTAAGCACCAGTACACGTTCATTTTTTACTGCGCGCTGGTTAATTTCTGATAATACATCATCAACCTGCGTTGCCACCGGACGAACTTCAATAACCGGATCGAGCAATCCAGTGGGTCTGACTACCTGACGCGCAGTGGCATCTGCATGGGCTTCCTCATACGGCCCCGGTGTCGCAGAAACATACAGGGTTTGTGGTGACATTGTTTCAAATTCATCAAAGCGTAATGGCCGATTATCCAGTGCTGACGGCAACCGAAAACCAAAATTGACCAGATTTTCTTTACGTGAGCGATCACCTTTGTACATAGCGCCTAGCTGTGGTATCGAAACATGGCTTTCATCAATCACCAGCAGGGCATTATCAGGAAGGTAATCGAACAGACACGGCGGTGGTTCTCCTTGCTTACGATTAGAAAGATAACGCGAGTAATTTTCTATACCACTGCAATAACCCAACTCGCGCATCATCTCCAGATCAAAACGGGTACGCTGCTCGAGACGTTGGGCTTCCACCAGTTTATTGTTATCGCGTAATTCATCCAGACGCTGTTTTAATTCAACCCGTATCTTTTCAATTGCTTTCACAATCACATCACGCGGGGTTGCATAATGAGTCTTAGGATACACCGTTGTGCGGGCAAGTTTTCTGATAATCTCGCCGGTTAATGGATCGAACAGACTAAGATTTTCTATTTCTTCATCAAAAAGTTCTATCCGAATCGCTTCATGCTCTGAATCAGCCGGATGAATATCAATGACATCACCGCGCACGCGGTAACAGCCACGGCGCAATTCAACATCATTGCGTACATATTGCAGTTCCGCCAGGCGGCGTAATATCATACGCTGATCAACCAGATCACCCCGTACCAGGTGTAAAATCATGGCAAAGTAGGATTCAGGATCACCAAGACCGTAAATAGCCGATACCGTTGCAACAATAATAGTATCATCACGTTCCATTAATGCTTTGGTCGCTGACAGACGCATTTGCTCGATATGTTCGTTTACCGATGCATCCTTTTCAATAAAGGTATCACTCGCCGGTACATAAGCTTCAGGCTGATAATAATCATAATAGGAGACAAAATACTCCACGGCATTATGTGGAAAAAATACTTTCATTTCACCATAAAGTTGTGCCGCCAGCGTTTTGTTTGGTGCCATAATAATGGTTGTGCGTTGCAACTGATTAATGACATTGGCCACGGTGAAAGTTTTACCCGAACCGGTCACACCCAATAGTGTCTGCCTTACCAGGCCACACTCAAAACCCTCAACCAGCGTTTTTATCGCTATTGGCTGGTCACCTGTGGGCGTATATTCAGTCTGTAAATCAAATTTTTTTGTCATAGTCACTCTGGGCTACTACATTCCGCATCAAAAATAAATTAAACTCAGGCATAAATTCTGGAAACCCTGCTATGGTATGTTTTCAGCACAATATCTTATCTCACGGACACAACAGTGAACATAAAACTTTCCAGCCGAATCCAACGTATAAAACCTTCCCCTACACTGGCTGTTACTGCCCTTGCCAACCAGCTTCGTGCAGAGGGCCGTGATGTAATCGGGCTTGCTGCGGGTGAACCGGATTTTGATACTCCCGAACATATTAAGCAGGCAGCGATTGCTGCCATTCATAAGGGCTACACCAAATACACCGCTGTTGATGGCACCATCAGCCTGAAACAGGCCATTATAAACAAGTTTAAACGCGAAAATGGTTTTGATTATAAGCTCGATCAGATCCTGGTCTCTGTCGGCGGCAAACAGGCTTTTTTTAACCTGTGTCAGACTCTGCTTGATAGCGGAGATGAAGTAATCATTCCGGCACCCTACTGGGTTTCTTACCCGGATATAGTAAAGCTTGCCGATGCAACACCCGTTATTATCAGTGCCGGTATTAACCAGGATTTTAAAATAACAGCCGAACAACTGTCCGCTGCGATCACCAGTAAAACCCGCCTGGTTGTACTCAACAGCCCCTCTAATCCTTCAGGCAAGGCATACAATCGTGAAGAACTCAAAGCACTGGCAGATGTATTATTGCAGCACCCAGACGTTATCGTGGCAAGTGATGACATCTATGAACACATTGTATGGACACAGGAGGGATTCAGTAATATTTTGAACGTTTGCCCTGATCTGTACGAACAAACCGTGGTACTCAACGGCGTATCCAAGGCCTATTCCATGACTGGCTGGCGCATTGGTTATTCCGCCGGGCCAAACACGCTGATTCAGGGAATGAAAAAAATCCAGTCACAAAGCACTTCCAATCCAACCTCAATTGCCCAGTATGCGGCCCAGGAAGCACTGGATGGACCACAGGATTTTCTTCAGGAAATATGTGAAATTTTCCATCAGCGCCATGATTTTATCTACGCAAAACTGTGCGCCATGGAGGGAGTCAAGTGCCTGCCCGGAGACGGAACCTTTTACAGTTTCCCTTCCTTTCAGGCAGTTATTGATCGCATGGATGGTATCAAAAATGACGTTGAACTTGCCCAGTTTCTACTGGAAAAAGCGGAAGTAGCATTGGTTCCCGGCTCGGCTTTCGGTTCACCCGGTCATTTAAGACTTTCCTTTGCCACAGATCTGCCCAGCCTGGAAAAAGCACTACAGCGAATTGCAGAGGCTATTGATTAAATCTCTTAGGGTTTATTCCCCGCCGCTTGCGGCGGGGTAGTTTTTTTTGTTATCGTTATGTGAATAGCTTAACTGGCATAGCGTACTGATGGAAACAAACGATAAAAATTTTCCCGACCAAGTTTGGCAATCATCGGGTGCAACCCAACAGAAACGGAGATCTGCGGATTATTCCTTAAAAAACTACATCGTATGGGTAATACGATCCGCTTTCATCCCCGCCAGATGGGTTTCAATTTTGTTTCGGGTAGCACCCTTATCCTGTTCTGAAAATTGTACACCGATGCCCGTTGCACGATTGCCCTGCGCACCACTGGGCGTCATCCAGATAATTTTACCCGCAACAGGTAAACGTTCGGTATCATCCATGAGAGACAACAGCATAAAAACTTCATTCCCCAGTTTATAGGCTTTGTTGGTTGGAATAAATAAACCACCATTTTTTATAAATGGCATGTATGCGGCATACAGGGATGCTTTATCCTTAATACTAAGCGATAACATACCCGGTCTTACTGAGGCATTGCTCATGCTAATCTCCATCCTCGTTTTAATACAGAAACTGATACAGGAAAAATTATAGGCTATCCCATGATAATAGCAGATTGTCCCATAATAACTGTGGATTCAGTGCAATAGAACCTTGCTGGAGGGTTTGTAGAATCTGTGTCTGTAATGAAAACAACCGTTTTTTATCCAGCCTCGATGCCAGTTGCTGTAATGCTGTTTTACTCTGCTGATGAATTAATCTTGATACGGCATAATCAGCATCATCAAGCGTAGCAAGGTAGACAAGATCGTTCACCCAGTCGAGCATCCAGCCCAGCATTTGCTGCTTGTCACATTGCGACAGTTTCAGCGAATAGTCCAGTACGTTTTGCCGATTAAAGCGTGCTAATAAGGCACGACTCAGTAATTCACGTTGCTCAGTCTGCGCTTCTACCTTCAGCGCTATCAGTGGTGCATGGTGTGCCAGTCTGAAAGCCTGTTGACAGGCTGGTGAATGAGAAAACTGGCCGATGCGCATTAACCAGGGTTCTACCTGTGCATAATTCGGACGACAAAAACCAAGCGACTGACAACGACTACGAATAGTAACGGGCAGCCGACCGGGCACTGCACTAGTTAGTATCAGCAGGGTATTTTCACCTGGCTCTTCCAGCGTTTTCAGCAGACTGTTCGCCGCAGCCGTATTCATTTTATCTGCCTGTTGAATCACAACAATACGATAGCCGCTTAGCTGACTGGTCTGGCTCAAACGACGGCAAAGGTCACGAATAGTATCAATACGAATACTAAGTACCGGATTCCTGCTTTTTGATGTTTTTGGTGGTGTTGGTTGCAGTGGATAAAAATCAGGATGGGTGTCGGCTGCAAGTAACAGACAACTCTCGCAATGACCACAGGCTTGCCCCACCATCTTCTGTTCGGTTGCATCCGCCTCACTGACCGGTCTCTGACACAATAATGCAGATGCCAGCGTCTGTGCCAGCCGGGTTTTACCAACCCCCTGAGGACCATTGAACAACATGGCATGAGGTAGGCGCTGCTGCTGTATCTGTGCGTTCAACTGCTGCCAGAGCGGAGTTAACCAGGGGTATATTTCAGTATGCATGAGTGGTTAGTTTTATGACAAAAGAACAGCTATGGCGACAGTATTGCATAGTCTATCAGTACCTGTTTAATCTGTTGCTGAACCTGCTCCAGTTCCAACGATGCATCCACCACCCGGATTCGATGTGGGGACTGCTGTGCCAGTGACAGATAAGACTGACGTATTCGTTGAAAAAAATCATCCTTTTCCTTTTCAATTCTGTCCGGCACACTACGCAAACCGGCTCGTCTGCGACCAATCTCTACAGGAGCATCAAGAATAATTGTCAGATCGGGCCGTAGATCACCCTGTACCCATTGTTCAAGCCGGGCAATTTTTTCCATGCCCAATTGCCGCCCACCCCCCTGATAAGCATAGGTTGCTTCGGTAAAACGGTCACATAAAACAGTTTTGCCGGCACTCAGTGCCGGACGGATTACTTTATCAAGATGTTCGGCTCTGGCAGCAAACATCATTAATAATTCAGCATCGGCACTCATTGCCGTTTCAGCATGGCTGAGTAATAAACCACGCAGGGATTCACCCAGCGTGGTTCCACCCGGCTCACGAGTGAGTACGCAATCGTGTCCCTGCGCGATCAGTAAATTCTGTATAAAATGTAGGTTCGTTGTTTTCCCAACACCTTCAATACCTTCCAGAGTGATTAGCTTACTCATAATATGATTACACTTTCATTTCTTTCGCCGTTGATAGGTATTCACGGCCTTATCATGGTCTTTTAAATTACTGGAAAAAACATGTCGTCCGGAACCATCGTCGTAAGCAACAAAATATAGCATATCAGTTGTAGCAGGATGCAGAACGGCGTGAATGGATTTTTCACCCGGCATTGCTATCGGTGTCGGCGGCAAACCATAACGGGTATAAGTATTATAGGGCGTATCCTTACGCAGGTCTCGTAAGTGAATATTACCATCGTAATTTTTTATACCGTAAATCACACTAGGATCAGTCTGTAATCGCATATGTTTACGCAGGCGATTAATAAAGACCCCTGCAATTAATGGCCGCTCCACAGCGAGCGCGGTTTCCTTTTCTACAATAGAAGCCAGAATTAATGCCTGATAGGCATTTTTAAATGGTAGGCCCTTTTGCCTTTGCCGCCATTGCTGCCCCAGCACCTGCTGCATTTTTCTGTAGGCCTGCTGTAATAGATCAACATCACTCATCCCGTCAGTAATGTAATAAGTATCGGGAAAAAACATACCCTCCGCATGCTGACCAGCATAACCGAGTTTTTTCATTATGCCATCAGCGGACAGATTATCCAGTGTATGACGCAGATAAGGGGTTTGTCTAATGAGGGTGAAATACTGTTTTGCTGTTAACCCTTCAACCAGTGTAATGCGGTACTGAATAACTTTTCCCTGTACCATACGTTGCAACAGACCAGCTAGTGTATCCGCGTTATTGAGAAGATAATCTCCCGCCTGTAATCGGGTTGCCTGATTATGGATACGTCCCCAGAAAATGAAAAAATTCTTATTGCTAACAAGTTTTTTCTGCTCAAGATATTGCCCTAGTGTACGAATGGAAGAACCGGGTTTTAACTGTAGCGTAATCGACTGTTTCAGCTGTAACGGGGCATGCATTACCGAGTACATACGCATAAAATAATAGACACTGATTATGCCTGCAATAATCGCCACATAAAATATAACAGGAGATAAAAATTTAAAGTTTCTTGCCATGATTTTTCTTTAACTTCTGTAATCCCTTATTTAATTTTTCTGCGATACGATAGTCTTTTGCCTGCCAGGTTATATCATCATATCGTAAACTGATAACCGGCAGGATTTCCAGCAGGCTATTACAGATAAACAGCTCCGTCATCGAAAACAGATCCTCTATCGATAATTTTACAATGCTAACTGGTATAGAAAAATTTTCTGCCAGTTGCATAATATATTGACGCAGAATACCGTTTACACCACTGTCGGTTAATGCAGGTGTAAACAAAGCGTCCTGGCGAAAGCCAAATATATTACTCATTGTACCTTCAATCACATGTCCGTAGGCATCACACATCAACCCCTCTGTATAATTGTCTTTCCACTCATTTCTGGCCAGCACATTTTCCAGTCGGTTCAGATGTTTTATACCGGCCAGTGAAGGATTAATCGAAACGGTTTGTTGGCAACAGCACAGTTTTGCCGGGGATGTCAGACAGTGAAAATAACGTGACGGTAAGCCTGTCATAATTTGCACTACACGAGTACTATCTGTTTTTTCCACTGGCCGGTAACCACGTTCACTGCTGCCTCGCGTTAAAACCAGCTTCACCACAAACCCGTTATTGCCGGTGGTTTTACCATTATCAGTATCGCTATGGTAATGCTCAACAAGTATTCTTATATCCTGTAACCAGAGAGTTTCTTCCGGGCAGGCCAGTTGCAGACGTTCAGCTCCCTGCCGTAGACGTTTCATATGTGCCGCCCAGAATTCCAGTACATTATCACGACAGGCAATGGTTTCAAATAAACCGTCACCATACTGAAACCCTCTATCCTGTATAGTAATGTAATCCACTACCATACCATTAACCAGACTGTAGCGACGGTGAATATGTGGCATTGCTTGCATTACTCAGGCTGAAATACTTTTATCAGGCCACAGGCTTTTGCACGCGTTTCTGCCAGTTCATGCCTGGCCTGTGAATCGGCGACAATGCCCCCACCTGCCCTGAAGTAAAGTTTATCGTGTTCACGCACCAGTGTGCGGATTAATATATTAAAATCCATATCACCATCGTGATTAATATAACCCAGTGAGCCGGTGTAGGCTCCTCTTGCTTCCCCCTCCTGCTCGGCCAGAATCTCCATACAGCGTAATTTTGGACAACCAGTAATGGTACCACCGGGAAAAACAGCTTTTAAAACATCAATGCTGGACTTATCATGCCGACAACGTCCCTTAATATTCGACACAATATGATGCACATGCTGCCAGCTTTCAAGACCCATTAACTCGTTTACATGAATGCTACCAGGAACACAGACGCGACCCAGATCATTACGTTCCAGATCAATCAGCATAATATGTTCTGCCTGCTCCTTAGGATGAGCCAGTAATTCTTCTGCCAGCAACCGATCTTTGCCTGAATCCGCAGAACGCGGCCGGGTTCCGGCAATCGGTCGGGTTTCAATTACTCGCTTTTTCAGGCTCACCAGGCGTTCGGGGGAGGAACTGATAATAGCACCGTGCTGAAAACTGACCAGTGCAGCAAATGAAGCAGGATTATGCTGTGCCAGTCGCTGGAACAGACCATAATCATCAATACGTTTGCGGAGGGGGCCTTCAAGCCGAGCCGTCCAGGCACGCGACAGATTCGCCTGGAAGATATCGCCATCATAAATATACTGCTTGATTCGTTCAACCTGGGCAAGATAGGGTTTTTCTTCTGCCTCCTGCAAGCCTGTTACGCTCACCGTAGCAGCGCACTGCTGAGTTGTATCCTGTAAAAGCTGATGAATATCGTCCTCGATTACAGTAAGTAACGCAGCATAAGCTTTTTCGACAACCAGCGTACAGGTCTGATTGATGCGATCACGGATAATGGCGGCGGGTATGCGGGCAGCAATTGCCTGTGGTAGTTTGGAGTGACTTTGTGGCAGGTGCAAACAGGGTTCAATTTCTGCCGCCATTTCATAAGCAAGATACACAAACCAGCCACCGGAAAAGGGGAATAACCGCCCACTGTCTGTCACATCATCCAGGCGCTCAGTATCTTTTTCCCGATTGCAACATAACTCAAGCTCATCCAGGAAATGCTTATACTGCGGTTTTTTTGTCAGCACCCTGGCATCTGCATCGGTGTAACAGAGTACACCATCACCGGTATATTGCAGTATCTCCTGTGGGCAGGCAAAAACAATATCGTACCGACCGATACTGGCGTGTAAGGTCAGATTTTCCGCTGCTGACTGTGATGCACTGCTGACAAGCGCATAGGGATAACGCTGCCGGTTAAAACGAACTAGCGCACTAATATCAAAACAGTCGGCCAACGAACGGGTAACAATGCACACAATACAATGAACCGTAATAAGCAGGAATATAGCTTAAGGAACCTGTCAGTGTTTTCTCTGATCAAGTTTTTTAAAAATCAATGTGCCATTAGTACCACCAAAACCAAATGAATTCGACAGCGAATAGCGTACTGTACAGTCACGGGCGCTATGTGGTACATAATCCAGATCGCAACCGTCACCCGGATTATCCAGGTTGATTGTTGGTGGTACCACCTGATCTTTAATTGCCATAATAGAAAAAATGGCTTCGATACCACCAGCAGCACCAAGAAGATGGCCGGTCATGGATTTGGTTGAACTAATCACAACACTTGATGCACGTTCACCGAGGGCGGACTTCACCGCATTGGTTTCTGCCACATCACCCGCTGGTGTTGAAGTACCATGAGCATTGATATAATCAATGTCTTCTGCATTAACACCGGCATCTTTCATCGCCAGCTCCATACAACGTCCGGCACCGCTGCCATCAGCAAGCGGTGTGGTCATATGATAGGCATCACAGTTATAACCGAAACCGGCAACCTCTGCATAAATTTCTGCACCACGTGCCCTGGCATGTTCATACTCTTCCAGTACCACGACACCGGCTCCGTCACCCAGAACAAAACCGTCACGATCCTTATCCCACGGACGGCTTGCCATCTGTGGATCATCATTACGGGTAGATAAAGCGCGGGCAGCGGCAAAACCAGATACACCCAATGGCGAGGAGGCCATCTCAGCTCCCCCGGCAACCATTACATCAGCATCACCATAAGCAATAATACGAGCGGCTTCACCAATACTGTGCGTGCCGGTCGAACAGGCCGTTACCAATGCAATATTCGGTCCCTTTAAACCATAACGGATGGAAAAGTTACCAGAAATCATATTAATAATAGAGCCGGGAACAAAGAAGGGGGAAATTTTGCGCGGGCCACCCTTAAGTAATTTTTCGTTATTGGCTTCAATCATGGGCAAACCACCAATACCGGAACCGATGGCAACACCAATGCGCCCCGCATTCTCTTCCGTGACTTTAAGACCCGAGTCCCTCAGGGCTTCATCAGCCGCAACCAGACCGTAATGAATAAAAGCATCCATTTTTTTCAGGTCTTTTTTAGCAATTACATCACCGGCGTCAAAGTTTTTTATCGTACCAGCAATTTTTACCGGGAAATCAGTAACGTCAAAGCTATCAATGTGAACAATGCCTGATTGTCCAGCAACGATATTTTTCCAGGTTTCCTTAAGATTTAAACCGACAGGTGATACAACACCCAGACCGGTAACAACAACACGCCGTTTAGCCAAGATTTTACTCCGGTAAAGTTGATAGCCATGAATATGCCTGACTAATCCCCGGCACAGGCTATCAAATCGTGCTCGATTAAATTTTCAGGTAAAAGCTATTATCAATGTGACTGTTCACAACAGTATCATTCCGCCATGAATAAAATACAAAATAGCAGTTACACACAATATAGCTGCTATTAAGAAATTACATAATAGAGCAGCTAGCTGGTATGAGCAGTGACGTAATCAATCGCCTGCTGGATAGTAGTAATTTTTTCTGCATCTTCATCTGGAATTTCACATTCAAATTCTTCTTCCAATGCCATTACCAGTTCAACAGTGTCAAGTGAATCCGCACCCAGGTCATCGACGAAAGATGCTTCGTTAGTTGCCTGTTCTTCAGTTGCGCCCAACTGCTCAATGACTATCTTGCGAACGCGTTCTTCTGCTGTGCTCATTAATTTTTCCTCTTGAGGTTTATACAGTCTGACTGATCAAAATAACTGTGACTATCACAGCCCGTCCGAACCAATCAGTATTCGAATTTTTAAGCTGCGCTATTCTAGTGAATATGCACACAGCTTTCCAGTGAAATTCAAGAAAAGTGATTTCCACTCCATTTTTCGTTATATCATTATTTATCATTAAGTTAGATAGATCTATTAATGCCAATCATCAAGCAATACAATAACTATTTTAATAAAAAGCCTGTTTTATTCAGGACATATACATGCCACCATTCACATTAATGGTTTCACCGGTAATATACCCAGCTTCCGGCCCAGCCAGAAAACAGACGGCGGCGGCGACATCCTCCGGCTCTCCCAGACGATTTAATGGTATCTGATTAACCAGTGCCGCCCGTTGTTCATCGGGCAACCCACGGGTCATATCGGTATCAATAAACCCCGGTGCAACACAGTTAACCGTAACCTGTCTCGAACCGATTTCACGCGCCAGCGATTTGGTAAAGCCCAGCATTCCGGCTTTGCTCGTAGAGTAATTTGCCTGACCCGGATTACCCGTTAAACCGACCACTGAAGCTATGTTAATGATACGCCCTTTTTTTGCTTTCATCATCGCCCGTACGCACACCTTTGACAGACGGTAAATCGAAGTAAGATTTGTTTCTATTACATCATGCCACTGATCCTCCTTCATCATCATCAACAAATTATCCCTGGTGATACCTGCATTATTCACCAGAATACTCACTGGTGAAAATTCATTACTAATAGTTTTTACCAGTTTACTGATGGAATCGCTATCGGTAACATTCAGACACATCCCTCTGCCTCCGGATGGTGCCAGATAACTGGTTATTTTTTCCGCACCACTATCGGTGGTTGCAGTACCGATAACCGTGGCTCCACGCTCGGCAAGCTGCTGTGCAATAGCCTTACCAATACCACGACTGGCACCAGTTACCAGTGCAATTTCTTCTTTAAGTTGTGCTGTCATAGTCGAACCCTCATTCATGTGACATTGAATCAAGAAAACGATCCATAGAACGTATCGAATCCAGTGAAAAACTACTTACTTCCGGATTAATCCGCCGACTCAGACCGGCAAGCACTTTCCCCGGCCCACATTCAACGATGGCATCAGCACCATCGGAAATAATGGCCACCGTTTCTGTCCAGCGTACGGGCATATATAACTGTTTAATCAGAGCGTCACGTATATGTTCCGGGGTATCATGAGATTTTGCATCATAATTATGGAGAATCTGAATAGATGGTGTGCTTATTTCAACCGTCTGGATAAATTCTGCCAGTTGTTCCGCTGCTGGTTGCATCAGGATACTGTGTGAAGGCACACTGACCGGCAGGGGTAAAACCCGTTTTGCGCCGGCTTCTTTTAAGGCTTCCCCTGCCTGCTCAACGGCCGCTGTATTGCCAGCAATCACCACCTGACCGGGAGAATTAAAATTTACTGCAGCAACCACCAGACCGCTATTTACACTGGTCTGCTGACAGATATTTATAATGGCTTCATCCGCTAAACCAATTACCGCAGCCATTGCCCCCTCACCAGCTGGTACGGCCTGCTGCATTAACTGCCCACGTTTTGCTACCAGCTTCACCGCATCATCAAAACTGATTGACTCAGCCGCAACTAATGCTGCATATTCCCCCAGACTATGACCAGCAAATACAAAGGGTGTCAGCATGCATTGCTGCGCCATAACACGCATTACCGCAATATCCGCCGCCAGCATAACCGGCTGGGTTATCTCGGTCTGATTCAGTTTTTCCACCGGACCATTACAGACAATATCCCATAAATCCACATCCAGCATATCCGATGCCTGCCTGAAAGTTTCCTCAACCTGTGGCCAGACTTCGGCATAATCTGCCAGCATACCGATGGACTGTGATCCCTGACCGGGAAAAACAACAGCAATATTCATTTAACACCTGTATTTTTAATTTATTTTAAAATTTACGAATAATGTAGCCCAACAACTATTCAATTTCCATGGGTTTGATTCCCTGCAGCTTGCCGTGAGGTAATTTATTTTACTTCAGGTTCTGTTACTTCAGACCAAGGACATCCTGCATATCATACAGACCACTATTCTTCTCCTGCAACCAGTTTGCTGCACGAATAGCGCCTTTGGCAAAAGTCATCCGACTGGAGGCTTTATGGGTTATTTCGACACGTTCACCGATATCTGCAAACAGTACTGTATGATCACCGACAATATCACCGGCACGGATTGTTTCAAAACCTATCGTTTGCGGGGTACGTTCTCCCGTGTTCCCTTCCCGACCATATACCGCACAGTCCTTTAAATTACGTCCCAGCGCTTCAGCAACAATTTCGCCCATACGAATAGCTGTCCCCGATGGGGCATCGACCTTGTGACGGTGATGGGCTTCAATAACTTCAATATCAACATTGTCGCCCAGAATACGCGCTGCAATATCCAGCAGGCTGAAGCACAGATTGACACCCACACTCATATTCGGTGCAAACACAATACCAATAGAAGAAGAAGCCTGTTTTATCTGCTGCTTCTGCTCATCCGTAAAGCCAGTTGTACCAATGACAATATTTCTACCGTGTTGCACACACACGGCAAGATTGTTCAGCGTCACTTCAGGACGGGTAAAATCAATCAGTGTATGAAAATGTGATATTTGCTGAATGATATCTGTCTGCAGGGTGATACCATTCCTGCCAATGCCAACCATTTCCCCGGCATCAGCGCCTACCAGAGAACATCCGGCATGTTCTAACGCAACACCAAGTTGTGTGTGTTCATTTTCTGCACAGGCCCGAATTAAACTTCGTCCCATACGCCCTGCAGCACCAGTTACCGCAATATCAAGCATTGATCCTCCCCAGAAAATTCATCTAATCTATGTTATACCTTCAATTATCAGGTAACAGAAAAATTACATCACCCATGAAGGACAGATAGTTTATCCTCGAACTAGACTGCCTTCAAATCATCAAAGAACTTTTTCACCCGGTCACCCCAGGAAGCATGCTGCGGACTGTGTTCCTTGTTTGATTCCTGCATGGAACGTTCCAGTTCTTTTAACAGGTCTTTCTGTTTATTATTGAGTTTAACTGGCGTTTCTACTGCGACACGGCATAATAGATCTCCCGTTGCACCACCACGAACCGGTTTTACCCCTTTACCACGCATACGAAATAACTTTCCTGACTGAGTTTCCGGCGGAATTTTCAGCCGCAGGCGGCCATTTAATGTTGGCACCTCAATTTCGCCACCTAGTGCTGCGACACCGATTGAAATTGGCATTTCACATAATAAATCATTGTCATCACGGCTAAAAATTTCATGCGACCTGACGTGCATCTGCACATATAAATCCCCTGCCGGTGCACCCTGTTCCCCGGCTTCGCCTTCCCCGGAAAGACGAATCCGGTCACCGGTATCCACGCCAGCCGGTACTTTCACCGAGAGTGTTTTTTCTTCCCGGAGGCGTCCCTGTCCACGGCAGTCAGGACAGGGCTCTGTAATTGTTTTACCCTGTCCATGACATTGTGGACAGGTTTGCTGCACGGCAAAAAAGCCCTGTTGCATACGCACCTGTCCGGCACCACCACAGGTTGGACAGGTTGTCGGTGATGTGCCTTTTTTTGCCCCACTGCCATGACAGGTTTCACAGCCAACCATCGTTGGCACATTAATTTTTACTTCTGTACCAAATACTGCCTGCTCCAGGGTTAATTCCAGGTTATATTGCAGATCTGAACCACGACGTGCACGAGAACCACCACGGCGACCACCACCGCCCCCACCAAAAATATCACCGAAAACATCGCCAAAAATATCTTCAAAGCCACCGCCTCCTGCACCGGGACGCCCTCCCATGGAAGGATCAACACCGGCATGACCATACTGGTCGTAGGCAGCACGTTTGTTCGGGTCACTAAGTATGTCATAGGCTTCCTTGCATTCCTTGAATTTTTCCTCTGAAGTGGAATCTCCGGCGTTACGATCCGGATGGTATTTCATTGCAAACCGACGATAGGCCTTTTTCAACTCCGCGTCACTGACATCGCGGGACACGCTCAAGATTTCGTAATAATCACGTTTCGACATAATAAATTCTTTTTGATAAATACCTGAACGTATGCAGGCACTGTATTTATTGCATAACCACAAAGGCCCTGCACGAAAATAACTTCTCGCACAGGGCCATGATTACCGAAGATTATTTATCTTCTTTAACTTCCTCAAATTCGGCATCCACAACTTCATCATCGGTTGAACCGGCATTATCTGCTGCACCTGCACCAGCAGCGCCTGCCGCACCAGCAGCACCTGCCTGTGACTGATCCGCATAAGCTTTTTCAGCCAGCTTACCGGCCACTTCTGTCAGTGCCGTCGTTTTCGCTTCAATTTCTGTTTTATCACCACCTTCCAGTGCTTTTTTCAGATCGGCGATTGCTGACTCTACCGATGTTTTTTCACCAGCTTCAACTTTATCGCCCAGATCTTTCAGTGATTTTTCGGTGGCATGAATCATGTTTTCTGCTGTATTACGTGCATCAATCAGTTCACGAGTCTTCTTGTCTTCCTCAGCATGAGCTTCGCCATCCTTGATCATCTGATCCACTTCCGAATCAGACAGTCCACTGGATGCGGTGATAACAATTGATTGCTCCTTACCCGTTGCCTTGTCTTTGGCGGACACATTGAGGATACCGTTTGCATCAATATCAAAGGATACTTCAACCTGCGGGACACCACGAGGTGCCGGTGGGATATCGGTTAGATCAAAACGACCCAGTGATTTGTTACCCGATGCCATTTCGCGCTCACCCTGAAGCACATGCACGGTAACCGCGCCCTGATTATCTTCAGCCGTCGAAAAGACCTGCGATGCCTTGGTCGGAATGGTGGTATTCTTTTCTACCAGTTTGGTCATCACCCCACCCATCGTTTCAATACCCAATGATAAAGGAGTAACGTCCAGTAGTAGAATATCGTTTACATCACCACCCAGTACACCGCCCTGAATGGCTGCACCGATCGCCACCGCTTCATCAGGGTTGACATCCTTACGCGGTTCCTTATTAAAGAATTTCTGTACTTCCTCCTGTACTTTCGGCATCCGTGTCTGGCCACCTACTAAAATCACGTCATCAATATCACCCACAGACATACCGGCATCTGCCAGTGCTGTTTTACATGGACCGATAGTGCGGGCAATTAATTCATCGACCAGACTCTCGAGTTTGGCGCGTGAAAGTTTAATGTTCAGGTGTTTCGGGCCACTGGCATCAGCCGTGATATAAGGTAGATTGACATCGGTCTGGGTTGTGGATGAGAGTTCGATTTTTGCTTTTTCTGCTGCCTCTTTCAGGCGTTGCAGAGCCAGTGGATCGGAATGCAAATCAATTCCTGAATCCTTTTTAAACTCTTCTGTCAGATAATCGATTAAGCGAATATCAAAATCTTCACCACCGAGGAAGGTATCACCATTGGTTGAAAGCACTTCAAACTGGTGTTCCCCGTCAATTTCAGCAATTTCAATAACCGACACATCAAACGTACCACCACCAAGGTCATAGACGATGATCTTGGAATCGCCCCGACTCTTGTCCATACCATAAGCCAGTGCAGCAGCCGTTGGCTCGTTAATAATCCGTTTTACGTCCAGCCCGGCAATACGTCCGGCATCTTTGGTGGCCTGACGCTGTGAATCATTAAAATAAGCTGGTACGGTAATAACGGCTTCGGTAACTTCATGGCCAAGATACTCTTCAGCCGTGGTTTTCATTTTTTGCAGAATTCGGGCAGATACTTCAGGTGGTGCCATCTTTTTACCTTTGGCTTCTACCCAGGCATCACCGTTATCAGCTTTGACAATATCAAAGGGCACCAGTTTAATATCACGTTGCACCACATCTTCATCAAAACGGCGACCAATCAGACGCTTAACCGCAAAAATGGTGTCATTCGGGTTGGTTACTGCCTGGCGCTTTGCAGACTGCCCTACGACAACTTCGTCATCGGTAAAAGCAACAATAGAAGGCGTGGTACGATCCCCTTCACTATTTTCGATCACTCTGGCTGAATCACCATCTATGACGGCAACACAGGAATTTGTTGTACCTAGATCTATACCAATTATTTTAGCCATTTCTGGTCTCCATAAAATGTTTATATGGCTGATAATTCAGCCTGATAATGAATGCTTGAAATTATTTTTAATACTATTTTATTTGTTTCTTCTTATATAAGGGCAAAAATGCCGATTCAAACCCTGTGTCCGGTTTTTCCTCAATTTTTGTATGTTTTTCCTTAATATCCCGCCATTTTTACTACATACAGGCTGTTCGTACTTACCACTATTCTTCCGGTGGTTTTGACACCATAACCATTGCCGGACGTATCAGTCGATCATTCAGGGAATAGCCTTTTTGCATTACGGCAATCACCGTATTAGGCTTCACGTCGGCAGAAGGTTGCATTGACATTGCCTGGTGCAGCTCAGGATTAAACTTTTCGTTTAGCGGATCAATTTCATTGATGCCCAGTTTATCCATCATTTTTTTCAGGATATTCATGGTCAGCTCCATGCCCTCACGCAGACTTTCCACGCTGGCATCTTCGGCAACAAGGCCAAGATCCATACTGTCAATAACCGGTAACAGCTCACTCACCAGTTTTTCAACCCCATATTTGTGTGCATTTTCAATGTCTTTCTGATGACGCCGGCGCAAATTATCCATTTCGGCCTTGGTACGCAAAAACTGATCCCAGTTTTCACTTGCTTTTGCCTGTGCTGTTTCAAGCTGGGCTTCCAGACTGTCTGCATTTTTCTGCGGGGACTCCAGTTGAGCTTCACCATTCTGCTCAAACTCTGCCTCATTCACTTCAGGCTCCTTTGTTTCCAGTTCATCGTCATTTACGGTCATAATTTATTTTCCGGTTTTGCCAAATTTAAATTTTAAAATCAATATGTATGCCGCTTTTTATGGTGTCTTTACCACACAATTCAAGTGCCTTTATGAAAATAATTACCCCCACAATGACATAAAGGCACCTCTATTAACTGATTGTGGTCTCTGGCTTTAAGCAGATACACCAACCTTACCGGTAGTAGAAAATTTATTATAGTTTCAGCGCCTCACCCAATAATCGCGCCGTCACGTCAACCACTGGAACAATATGGTCATAATTCATTCGCGCCGGACCAACCACTCCCAATACACCAAGCGGTTTATCATCCACACTGTAGGTTGAGGTAATCACACTGCAATCGCCCAGACCATCAAAACCGGCATCACTGCCAATAAATATTTTCACACCTTCACTTTGTACACAACGGTCGAACAACCCCAACAATTCGCGCTTACGCTCAAAAATTTCAAATAACTGCTGTAATTGAACCGGATCAGTTGAATCACTGTAACGCACCAGATTTGTTTTCCCCTGTACAATCAGGGTGGTATCTACTGCAGTATCTCCTGTTGCTAATACCTGACCGGCAATATCCACTGCAATACGCATAGCCGAGTCAACTTCCTTGCGGATTTTATCCAGATCACTGAGCAAATACTCTCGTATGGTTTGTACGTCTTCCCCGCAAAATTGCTGGTTCAGAAAATTTGCTGCGCTGACCAGTTCATCCTGTTTATAATTACGTTGCAGATGCAAAACCTTGTTCTGTACATCTTTTTCATTAAGCACCAGAATCGCCAGAACCCGTTTATCCGATAACGGCAGGAATTCAATATGGCGTAAAATAAACTGTTCGGTTTTCGGCACCGTAACAATGCCAGCCAGATGTGTCAGCTCGGAGACCAGTTGTGAAGCCTGGCTCATCAGACATTCCGCATTCTGATCCGGGTCCAGGCTATGCTGCATTTTATCCAGCAGCTCTTTCTTCAGCGGTCGCACCTCCAGAAACTTTTCAACAAACAGACGCAGACCCTGTTCAGTGGGTACCCGACCCGCCGAGGTATGCGGTGCCATTACCAGACCTTTGTGTTCCAGATCCGCCATCACATTACGGATTGTTGCCGAGCTGATTTTTAAACTGGCATCACGGGCGAGTTGCTTCGATCCGACTGGTTGTCCGTCACTGATATAATTAGAAACCAGTTGCCTGAGTAATATCGCGGCGCGTTCAGAAATTATTGGTGCAGAATCCAAGTAGTTACTCGTTAAACAATGCCATAATTAATGTCGTATCATGACAGTATGATAAAAAATCAGTTGTATGTTCCCCTCCTGATTTGTTGGCAAGAGGCTCTTTAGCACTCAAACCTGTAGAGTGCCAATGTGAAATTATGGTATTAAACATCCTACTGGTCAAGCAAATAAGTAAAATAGCTGGCAGAAAATAGAGCACTATCGTTACATAATTACGAATAAAACCGCCTGTTTTGTTGATCGTAAACGCAGCCCAGTCATCCGCAGGTGATATAATGGCTCGCTTTCACTTATGCCTGCAACAGGCCATACATTTTTAAGTTTAAAACCTGATGACAAAGACCAGTACCACACGTATCCGCGAAATTCCCTATAACTATACCTCTTATTCTGACCGGGAAATTGTAATCCGCTTTCTGGGCAGGGAAAGCTGGCAGCTTATTGAAGCATTGCGTGGTTCGCGTCGCACCGGTCACTCAGCACGAATGTTGTTTGAAGTTCTGGGCGATATGTGGGTCATCACCCGCAATCCCTATGTAAATGATGACCTGATTACCAACCCACGACGACGTAAGGCCCTGATTGAAGCATTACATCATCGCTTGCATCAGGTGGAAATCCGGGCAAATGGGAATAAAAAGGCACTAAAATTACTTGCTTCAGCAACTCAGGCAGTGGAAAATTTTGCACAGGACCTATCTGAGCAGGTGCAGCTTCGACAGCAATGCCGTCACCTGCTGGGGAAAATAACGGCAGCTGATAACATTGACTTCAGCGGTCTGGCGCGCGTCGCCCATTGTACTGATGCAACCGACTGGCGTATTGCAATACCTTTTGTGGTATTAAAACCCAATACTGAATTTGAAACCGCCGCATTAGTCCGTGCCTGCATAAAACTCGGGCTTACCATTATTCCACGAGGCGGTGGTACCGGCTACACTGGGGGTGCCATTCCGTTACACGCCCGCACCGCTATAATCAACACGGAAAAGCTGGAGCAACTAAGTAAGATTATGTTGCACCGACTGCCGGGAGTCAAAGACCCGCAGTCTGTAGTCACCTGTGGTGCCGGTGTCATTACCCGCCGGGTTTCTGATCTGGCACAGAGCCATGATCTGGCCTTTGCGGTTGATCCTACCTCACAGGATGCCTCAACCATCGGTGGCAATATTGCCATGAATGCCGGGGGCAAAAAAGCAGTTATCTGGGGAACAGCACTGGATAACCTTGTTTCCTGGCGGATGGTAACGCCGGACGGTCTGTGGCTGGAAGTGACTCGACTCAATCATAATCTGGGTAAGATTCATGACCAGAAAACCGTCCGTTTTTGTATTCAGCATTTCGATAAGGACGGCAAAACACCGGTTGGAAAGGAACAACAACTTGAACTCCTCGGCAGCAGTTTCCGCCGCGCCGGACTAGGCAAGGATGTCACCGATAAATATCTTTCCGGCCTGCCCGGTATCCAGAAAGAAGGTTGTGATGGTCTGATTACTTCTGGCACCTTCATTCTGCATCGTATGCCACCGTACAGGCGAACATTATGCATGGAATTTTTTGCAGCGGACATTGCCCTGGCGGTACCGGCAGTGGTTGAAATCAAAACCCTGCTTGACAGCGACAACACCGTTCTGCTCACTGGTCTGGAACATCTCGATGAACGTTATATCCGGGCAGTGAAATACACTACCAAAGCTGCTGGATTCGGCAGACCCAAAATGGTATTGCTGGCTGATATCTGCGCGGATCAGGAAGCTCTGGTTGATACCATGGCAGAGAAAGTGATTGCACTGGCAAAAGAACGCCAGGCAGAAGGGTTTATCGCCAGCAGTGCTGAGGCCAGGCATCGTTTCTGGCTTGACCGTGCCCGTACCGCAGCCATTTCTTCTCACACCAATGCGTTTAAAATCAATGAAGACGTGGTGATTCCTCTGCACCGGCTGGCTGATTACAATCGTGGTATCGAGCGCATCAATATCGAACAGTCCATCCATAACAAGCTGAAAATCTGTGCAGCAAAAACTGATTACCTGAATGGCCCGATGACAGAAGCCAGACAGTTTGATGGGTATGATGACAGCGAAGAATCACAGACCATCATCAGAAATAAATGTCAGTCGGCCTGTGCGTTAATCAGCCATACGCAACAACGCTGGACAGCCATACTTGAAAATCTTGACCAGCCGGTTAAACGGCATATGGATCTGATTGCGGAAATGGATACCAGCCTGATCAGAACGAATGACAATCTTATTGATATAATTCTGCGACGTGATTATCGCATTTCATTAACCCATACACTGACTACACCCCTGCGTGAAATTTTTGCCGGGGATGAAATGAAAGCGGTGCGTATCAAACTTACACAGATTCACCGTGAAATTCGTGATGCCCGCCTGTTTATCGCCCTGCATATGCACGCGGGTGACGGCAATGTCCACACCAATATTCCCGTGCATTCTGATAATTATGCCATGCTGCGCGAAGCCGATAAAATGGTTGACCGTATTATGACACTGGCACAGTCACTTGATGGTGTCATTTCCGGTGAGCACGGTATCGGTCTAACCAAAATTAAGTATCTGGATGCAGAGAAAATTACAGCTTTTAAAACCTATAAGGATCATATTGATCCGCAGCAGCATTTTAACCGGGGTAAATTACAGTCCGGTTCCAACCTGGATATGGCCTATACCCCTTCACTACGACTATTACAACAGGAAGCCATTATTCTTGAAGACAGTGAACTGGGAGAACTTAATGATGAAATAAAAAACTGTCTGCGTTGTGGAAAATGCAAACAGCATTGTATGACCCATATACCACGAGCGAATCTGTATTACTCACCTCGCGATAAAATTCTTGCCACCGGTTTAATGATTGAAGCTTTTCTGTATGAAGAACAAACCCGCCGAGGCGTATCACTATCGCATTTTGACTCGATGAATGATATTGCCGACCACTGTACTACCTGTCATAAATGCCTTCCCCCCTGCCCGGTAAATATTGACTTCGGTAATGTGTCTATTCATATGCGTAAAATTCTGACCCAGCAGGGACAGAAAAAAAGTGCACTCGCCGGCAAAGCTGCTATTGCCTTTTTAAACATGAAAACCCCGTTCGCCGTAAAAACTACCCGCCTTATTCTGGCAAAAGCCGGTTTCTTTGGTGTTAATACCGGTCATTTTTTTGCAAAACATCTGGGGTTATTAGGCAAAAAGAATCGTATTCCTCCGGGCACCACCGGTAAACAGGATGTCACCACTCAAATCGTTAATCTGGTTAGAAAACCCATTCGTGTCAATGTCCCCCGCAGAACCAGCCGGGCATTACTTAACCTTGAAGATGATCGCTACGTTGCTATTATCCGCGACCCCGAAACCAGCCATGAACAGAGTGATGCCGTATTTTACTTTCCCGGTTGTGGTTCCGAACGACTATTTAGTCAGGTGGCCATGGCAACCCTGAATATGCTGTATACACTCGGTGTGCAAACCGTGATGCCACCAGGCTACCTGTGTTGTGGTTATCCGCAAACAGCCGCCGGACTGGCTGAACAGGGACAGGCTATTACCACCGAAAATCGGGTATTGTTCTATCGTATTGCCACCACCCTGAATTATCTGGATATTAAAACAGTGATTGTTTCGTGTGGAACCTGTATGGATCAGTTGCTTAAATATGAATTTGAACGTATTTTTCCCGGTTGCCGTTTACTTGACATCCATGAATATTTGATGGAAAAAGGAGTAAGCCTGACGGCAGATGATGACACACAATATATTTATCACCAGCCCTGTCATGACCCGATGAAAACCTGCAATATATCGGATATTACAAGCAGCCTGCTGCAAAAAGACGTACCAGTTTCCGCACGTTGCTGTGGCGAAGCCGGTACTTTGGGAACGTCACGCCCGGATATTGCTGAACAACTGCGTTACCGTAAACGCGAAGAACTTCGCTCAACCATTGAACAGTTAACCGGAAAAAAACATGTGAAAAATAATACCGTAAAACTGCTCACCTCATGTCCGGCCTGCCAGCAGGGTCTGGCACGATACGCAGATGACACCGGTCTGAAAACAGACTACATCGTGGTAGAAATGTCGGAGCGGTTATATGGCAAAAACTGGGAAAAAGATTTTATTAGCAGAGTAAATAATGGTGGAATTGAAAAGGTATTGCTATAGTACCTTTAATACACATAATGAGCGATGACGATACAAAAAATGATGCTTCCACTTTATTCCATAAGGAAATGGGGGACGTTGCACCACTAAAATCCAGCAACCGGGTATCACTTTCCAGACCCGTTCGCAAACTTTTTCGGCAAACAGAAAGTGAACAGGATTGCACTATCAATGATGTCTTTTCTGATGCTCCTGTTAATGAAGATTGCCCCGATATACTCAGTTTTTCTGCTAGTGGGCTCCAGCATACAACGCTGAGGCGACTGCGTCAGGGAAAAATGACCATTGAACATCAGCTAGATCTGCATGGCCTCAACATACAACAGGCTCGTCATGCGCTAATTAATTTTCTCTACGACTGTGAACAGAGGGAACTGCGCCATGTTATTATCGTACACGGCAAGGGCTATCGTTCGAAGGAAAAGCCAGTGATCAAACCCATGATCAATCGCTGGTTACGACTAACACCTGCTGTTCTCGCTTTCCATTCTGCGCTGCCAAAAGATGGTGGTAGTGGTGCGGTGTATGTGCTATTTAGAAAAAGTCATGCGACAGATCAGACCGATATTGATCGGTAAGATCCATCGCTTTCAGTTATCCGGTTGCCTTAACACCTCTACCTGGCTACGGTAGTTTTCCGCATCCTGCTCGGTCAATGGCTGACGATGATGGTTACATAAACGCCCATCTATTAAGCCCGCTATCTGGTAACTGCGTTGCAGCATTTCTGTCAGGTCATCCAGTGCATCTGCACCTACTGAAATATCAACCTGCATAAAAACAGTGAGCCCGGAAGAGCGTAGATCGTGAATGGTATCCGGATCGAAAGAACCCGGTTCATGCATATTCGCCAGACTAAAAACAGTCCGCTCATCTTTGAGATAATGATAAATATTCATCTTACCGAATTTCAGTCCCATTGCCTGAACCGAGCTATTAATCTGCGCACCGGAGAACTTATTATCCAGTTTGGGTAGAATAAACAAAACAATAATACCAGTGGGAAGGTGATCCGTTGCTGAGGATTCTGTGCGGATGGACGAATCTTTATTAGTGTGAACATCCACAGCCGAACCAGCACCGCTAATTACCCGAACCGGTCCAACCCCTTCATCAAAATCATCCCAGTTACTGGCATTAAATTGTGGCAGGTCCTCTGCGGACACCTCATCGCGTTCGCGCTTACGCTGACGGCGTTTACGTCCGAATAAATAAAGCAGCGCAATAAAAACAATACCGACAGCCAGTAATATCCAGCGAAATGATCCCATCGTTATGCACCAACACCTGCCATGGTGGCTGCTTCTGCCACATCCACGGAAACCAGTCGGGAAACACCGGATTCGCACATCGTTACACCACTGAGATGTTCGGAAATTTCCATTGTGGTTTTATTATGAGTAATAAAGATAAACTGTAGCTGTGAGGACATTTCCTTAACCAGTTGACAGAAACGCCCGACATTGGCTTCATCCAGTGGTGCATCCACCTCATCCAGCATACAGAAAGGTGCCGGGTTAAGTTCAAAAATAGCGAATACCAGTGCCACTGCGGTTAATGCTTTTTCTCCACCGGACATCAGATGAATATTAGAAATACGTTTACCCGGTGGACGTGCCATGATGGACACTCCCGTACTAAGTAAATCATCACCGGTCATTTCCAGATAGGCAGTACCACCACCGAACAGACGCGGAAACATCTCTTTGATGCGAGCGTTAACATGATCGTAGGTTTCCTTAAAACGCGAGCGGGTTTCCGCATCAATTTTAGCAATCGCCTGCTCCAGAATCTCCAGTGCAGCCACCACATCCCTGTTCTGTTCATCCAGATATTCCTTACGTTCCTGTTGTTCCTTATACTCATCTATGGCCGCCAGATTAATCGGTCCTAACCGGGAAATACGCTGTGCAATATCAGTTAGCTTCTGCTCCCAGAGCTGGCAGTTTGCTTCTTCGTGCAGAGAGTCCTGCAAAGTTTCTGCCTCAAAACCAGTTTCAACCAGTTGCTCCAGTGCTGTTTTGCTGCGTACCCGCAATTCCTCACTATCAAGACGTTCCTGTTCCAGTTTGCTACGCACCTGCTGGCTTTGCTGTTCGAAAGTACTACGCTGCTGTTCATGCTCACGCAGTTGGTGATTCAGTTCCTCAACCTGATGACGGGCCTGCGTCAGGCCTTCTTCTGCATGCAAACGTTTTTCCAGCAGAAGTTTCAGCTCACGTTCCATTTCATCCGTTGGCGCGGCGGCAGTTGTCAGGATTGCTTCCAGCTCCTGTTTACGTTGCTGATGTGTCGTCTGGGTCTGTCCCATACGCTGAACATTCTGTTCCAGACCTGTTTTACGTTGTCGTAAACCTTCAATTTTGATGGCAAGCTGATGAGATTTTTCCCGCAATTGCTGCATTTCACTGCGATGTTGCTGTAACTGCTGAGTAAATGTCTCACGCTGCTGCTGTAATATTCGCCGTTCAGTTTCCATAGTTTCTGCCAACGTCAGCGACTGGTTACGTAACCGGGTTGCCTCGGCAATAGCCGCTACTTCACTATCCAGTAATGTCTGTGCGTCCTGTTGTTCCTGCTGTAGATTTCTACTACGATTAATAATATGTTCCTGTCGGGATTCGCGCGCACTAATCTGTGCCTGAATTTCATTTAATCGTGAATGAATGGTGTTTACGCTGCGCTGTAATTCTTCACGGCGTTGCTCACTGACCTGCAGCGCCTCACGTAATGCTGCCAGTGCAATATTTATTTCATCGGCTATTTTTTCTTTTTCAGCCAGTTGCTGCTGTAACGCCCGAATACTTTGTTCACGCGCCAGCACCCCGGCACGAGCATCTTTATCATGGCTGATACGCAGCCAGTTCTGACCCAGCCAGATACCATCCCGGGTCACAATGCTTTCCCCTATTTTTAATGATATCCGCATAGCCAGTGCCTGATCGAGTGTTTCAGCGATGCGCACGGATTGCAGTAACGGCAACAGAAAGAGTGTACTAGTTACCTTGCTGAGCAAAAAGTCCGATGATGGCTGGGGGGAAGAGGAAACACTATCCGGCTTCTGCACACTGGATTCAAGCAATGACAGATTACTTTTTCCCAGGGTATGCAGACTGTCCGCCTGTAGCGAAGCACTCAGACTGGAAAAAGAATCGACACAAACAGCTTCCAGCGTCTCACCCAATACAGTTTCGACCGCCAGCTCCCAGCCTTCTTTCACATCAAGCTGCTGAGCCAGTCGAATATTGTCTTTCAGGCCGCCTTTTTCCAGCCATTGTTGCAGTACTTTATCCGTTTTACCCAATGCTGCTTGCTGTAGCGCTTCCATTGAAGACAGGCTACCCTGCATACGGTGAATACTACGGCGGGTTTCTGCTGATTGCTGTTCACTGCTGATGATTTCTTCCCGACTCTGGCGGATAGCCGTAAGGGTATCGGAAAGCTGTTGTTCCACCTCAGTTTTTTCCTCACCGGCCCGGCTATGCAAACGCTGTAAATCGCTAATCTGCTCAGCCATATTTTCATCATGCAGGACCTGCTTTTCAATATCAATTTTCTGTAGACGCTGTTTAAGTTCATCAACATGACGTTCAAGTTGTTCCATTCGGGAACGTTCAACCTGCGCCTGCTGAGCTGCCTGTGAATAAGACTGATTTATTTCATCCCACGACTGCTGCCAGTTCTGCATAAGCTGTTCGGAGCTGCGTAGTTGCTCGGCTAACGCTGATTCCTTCTGCTGCAACACTGTCAGTACCGGCTCATCCTGATGAAGCTGGCGAACAATATCATCAAGCGCATCACGGTCGGACTGTAGTGCCTGAAGGGCATCGGCCAAAGATATTTCAATACGTTCAAGGTCGGTCTGTTGGCGCTTTTGCATCGTCTGCTGATATTTAATACTCTGCTCTTTTGCAGAAATATCTGCACCGATGCGATAAAAATCTCCCTGCACCTGATTCAATGTATCGTTGGCTACGGTATTTTGCTGGCGTAGCTGTTCAATACGTGATTCTGCTGCGCGTTGCTCGGCGATGACTTTTTCCAGCTGCGTTTCTGTGGTCTGAATTTCACGGTCACGTTCATCCAGACGGATTTTCAGCTCCTGCCAGTGCAGCACCAGATATTCCGCTTTTAGTAGTCGCTCCTGCTGTTTTAATTCCCTGTAGCGCTCCGCACTACGACTCTGACGTTGCAGACGCGCCAGTTGTTTGTCTATCTCTTCACGCAGATCGCTCAGGCGGTCAAGATTCTCACGGGTATGGCGGATACGTGTTTCGGTTTCACGGCGCCGTTCCTTATATTTGGAAATACCGGCAGCCTCCTCCAGAAAAGTTCGCAACTCCTCGGGTTTTGCATCAATCATACGGGTAATCATACCCTGTTCAATAATTGCATAACTGCGCGGACCCAGACCGGTACCAAGAAACAGGTCTGCCACATCACGGCGACGGCAACGGGTACCATTTAGTGCATATTTTGACTGCCCGTCACGGGTCGCCGTACGCTTTACCGAAATTTCGGCATACTGTGAATACTGCCCGCCAAGTTTGCCATCACTATTGTCAAATATCAGCTCGACCGAAGCCATGTCAACCGGCTTGCGTGCCGATGAGCCATTAAAAATAACATCATCCATGGACGTTCCACGCAGATACCTGGCGGAGGATTCTCCCATTACCCAACGCACCGCATCAATAGTATTGGATTTACCACAGCCATTGGGGCCAACAATACCGGTCAGGTTGCTGGGCAGATGAATGGTAGTTGGATCGACGAAGGATTTAAAACCGGCGAGTTTGATCTTGCTTAATCGCATTAATTTCTTATATTTCGGAGTTGAGAAAAAAGCTATTTTACCTGAATCAGGATAGACTTTTGGCGTTTTACTACCTTAATTGCCTTCCTGCGCTATTTACTCATACTGTTTTCATCAAAAACGCCATATTTCATCGCCAGATGTAACATTTCTATATCGGAGGAAACATTGAGTTTTTCGTATAGCCGCGCACGATAAGTACTGATAGTTTTTGGACTCAGGCTGAGTATGCGAGAAATTTCCTGTGTTCGGGTACCCCGCGCAATCATCATCAATACCTGGGTTTCACGCATAGATAGCTGATCCAGCGGGTTGACTTCACCCGGTAAAACAGACAGGGCAAGCTGCTGGGCGATCTCCTTGGCAATATAATGCTTGCCTGCAAACACGTCCCTGATCGCAGCAATCATTTCCTCGACGCCATTGCCTTTGGTGAGATAACCTTTGGCTCCACCGTTAAGTAACTGTTTGGGTAACGGCCCATCATTATGTACCGTAACAATAATAATGCCAATCTGTGGCCAGCTTTTGCTAATACGATGAGTAGCCTCGATACCACCAATACCGGGCATACTGACATCCATTAAAATAATATCAATTTCACCTTCATGTTCCCGGCAGAAACGTATGGCTTCTTCACCACTGCTGGCGGTTGCTATCACATCAATACCTTTACTTGCACCCAATAGACTTTTAAATCCATGGCGTACAAGATCATGGTCATCCACAATCATGACACGTATCGCCAGTTCAGATAAACATGCAGACATTCAACCCGTTACCAATAGATATATTCCAAAAAACACAAGGATGAGTAATCATAGCAGATTTTTATTCTTTCCAGTGTTGAAATGGGTGTTTAATCAGATAATTGTTATAAAAATGGGGGTTATCACTTACCTCCTCGCCTATCCAGTCAGGTAATTTAATGCTTTCCTGCATCGTCTTGAGTTCAATTTCTGCCATCTGCAATCCCAGATTCCTGCCCCTGAAAATATCAACTTCCCAGGTGTGTTGCCCCTGTGGTACCAGATATCGTGTTTTTTCAATCAGGTAACCTTCACACAGATTTTCCAGCATGTAGCGCGCATCGGTAAGCGGAATACTATATTCATATTCAGTACGGTGAATGGACATCTCTATACTTTTAATATTAAGTGTTGCCTTCTCGTCGGCAACACGAATACGCACGGAGGAACACTGCCCTGCTTCCAGCCCGGTTTGCAAATACCCCTGTTGAATGACTATTTCCCGACTGATATGTGTTTTCCATGCATCAGAAGCGAGTTTAAATTTTCGTTCTATTTCTACAGCCATCGCGTTACACTACGGTTTGTTCGTTGCGGTTAATTACCTGTATTTTATTAGCCTGCCAGGAAACAGTTGTGATTTTGCTAGCATGTTCCCGTACTGTCAACAAAGTACAGATATTACTGAAACATAACAACCGAAACGGACATATTACTGAAACAGATAAAAAGGATACTTATTGTTAGTAAAGCCGGACAACATCAGGCAAAACAATGAAAAAAATTTTCCAGCTGGATAAAAATATCATTCACCTTAATCATGCGGCAGTCGGTCCATGGCCACTGGCTACACGTGATGCCATTTGTACTTTTGCAGAGGAGAATGCCCGCATCGGTTCACAGCGCTATACTCACTGGATCGAAATAGAAAATCATCTGCGCCAGCAACTGGCAAAGCTGATCCATGCCAGCAGTAGTGATGAAATCGCTATTTTAAAAAACACCTCGGAAGGGCTGTCTATTATTGCCCAGGGTCTACCCTGGAAGACTGGAGATAACGTTGTTATCCCCGCTGATGAATTCCCATCCAATCGAATCGTCTGGCAGGCACTGGCCAAACAGGGAGTAGAAACCCGACTGGTTGATATCAGTGACCCATTATCTGCCGAACAGAACCTTATTGATGCGATGGACAGACGTACCCGTGTACTCAGTTGCAGCTCAGTACAGTATGCCAGTGGTCTACGCTTAAACCTTCAATATCTTGGTGAGGTTTGCAGCCAGCGTAATATTTTTTACTGTATCGATGCCATACAGTCTCTGGGTGCTATGACCTTTGATGTCGATGCCATTGCCGCCGATGCTGTTGTTGCCGATGGACATAAATGGTTATGTGCACCAGAAGGGACAGCTTTATTTTATTGTCGCCGCAAAATGATGGATCAGCTACAGCTTTCTCAATATGGCTGGCATATGGTACGGAACCCACTGGATTTTGAGCAAACCGACTGGCAGCCTGCCGATAATGCCCAACGCTTTGAGTGTGGCAGCCTGAATATGACGGGAATCGTCGCATTGAATAGCTCACTAAATATACTGTTCAAAATCGGGCTGGAAAATATTGAGCAACAGATACTGGCAAACAGCCAGTATCTGTTTGAAGTATTTAATACGATGAATAACATTGAAGTGCTTACCTGCCAGTTAACGGATAGATATGCAGGCATTGTTACGTTCCGTTGCAAAGATGTAGATAATAACCATCTTTATCAATATCTACAGGAAAAAGGAGTTATCTGTGCATTACGCGGTGGTGGCATTCGTTTTTCGCCCCATTTTTATACGGATAGACCACATATAGCCAAGGCCATTGAGTACATCAGCAACTTCAAAGAGGTCTGATGAACCGCTTACCCTAAACGCTGTCAGAATTTTAAAATGCACTACACTTACTAACAGGATGAATAAAAAGGAATAAACGGGAATTTACACAGTTACTAACAGGATAGATGAAAAGGATACTTATTGTTCAAGACCGTCAGCCGCAGGGATGCGGGTGTCGAGCTTACATGGATGTATTGACAGCGTGTCTTGAA